>Ga0209762_100083_pt1 | contig 54375 bp, 56 predicted proteins | sample UppTromiDAQMD021_FD_185834 | JGI IMG/M metagenome (GOLD analysis project Ga0209762, IMG submission 185834) | Upper troposphere microbial communities from Maryland, USA - DAQMD-021 (SPAdes) (version 2) | ecosystem: Environmental > Air > Outdoor Air > Unclassified | place: USA: Maryland, Virginia... | reverse complement strand
GGGCTGGGCGGCCGGCGGCGCGGCGGGCGGCGTCGGGGCTGTGTCCTGGGCCTGCGCCGCCGCGACGATCAGGGCCGTCAGGGCGACGGCCGGAAGGGCGGCTTTGACGAACAGGCGCATGGCGACGGCGCTCCCCCGAACAACGATATTCTGCTTCTAGAGCGTTTTCCGGCGAAGGGGAGGTCGTTCGCGCGAAGAAAATGCGACGCGAAGGCGCGGCGGCGGGACATTTCGCCGCGCGAGGGCGCCGTTGCGGCGCCTTTGGGGGCTCAGCGGACCAGCATCTCCCGGTCGGCGAGGTTGGCGAGGCCCTCCTCGCGGCTGAGCACCGGGCGATAGCCCAGGCGGGCCCGGGCCTTGGCGTCGGAGACGGTGCATTCGCGCGAGGCCATGGCGGCGGCGAGGCGGGTGACTGGCGGCGCGCCCTTGAGGTCCAACGCCCGCCAGGCGGTCTCCAGCGCCAGGGCCGCGCCGCGCGCCGCCCAGCCGGGGATGGACGGCGCGCGCGACAGGTCGACCCCGGCGGCGGCCAAATAGGCGGTCAGGAAATCCCGCATCCGCACCGGCGGGCCGTCGGTGAGGAAATAGGCCTCGCCCTCGGCCCCCCGCTCCAGGGCCAGGGCGACGCCGTGCGCCAGGTTCTCGACGTGGCAGGTCGAGGTCAGGGCCCGGCCGCCGTCGACCCAGGCGAAGGCGCCGCGCTCGGCCATGTCGCGAACGGCCGCCAGCACGGTGCGGTCGCCCGGTCCCCAGACCAGGCGCGGCCGCAGGGCCAGGGTGGAGAAGGCGTGGTCGTCGGCTTGCAGCACCATTCGCTCGGCGTGGGCCTTGCTGCGGGCGTAGGGGTAGGGCGAGTTCAGGGCCAGGGGCGCGCTTTCGTCGACGTCGCACATCGGCTGGCCGTGGAACAGCGCCGCCTCGGCGCCGATATGGACGAAGCGGCGGACGCCGGCGGCGCGGGCGGCGTCGAGGATGTGGCGGGTTCCTTCGACATTGGCCCGCCAATAGGCCTCCGGCGGGCCCCATGGCTGGACGTAGGCGGCGCAGTGGACCACGGCCTCGGCGCCGCCGAGATCGGCGGGGACCACATGCTCCAGCGACGAGCGCACCGGCTCGGCCCCGGCGAGGGCGATGGCGGCGTCGGCGTCGTGGCCGCGCGACATGGCCAGCACGTCGGCGCCGGCGGCGACCAGGCCGCGGGCCACGCCGCCCCCGACGAAGCCCGAAGCGCCCGTGACGAAGACGCGCAACGCCCCTCCTAGCCGCCGGCCCGGCGGTCGGCGGCCGGCGGGTCGGGCCGGGCGAAGAGCAGGAACGGCAGGACCGGCCTCAGTTCGGCGCCGACATAGACCTGAGGTTCGGACGGCGGGTCGGCGTCCAGGTCATGTTCGCGCTTGGCCACGCAGGCCCGCACCGCCGGCGCCAGGGCGGCGAAGTTCTGGACCTTGGGCAGGCTCTCCAGCACGCAGGCGTCGAAATAGGTGTAGCGATCCTGCTCGCCGCAGCCGAACGAGGCGCGGTCGGCCCTGGCGGCGGTCAGGATCATGCGGTCGGGCCGGGCCAGGGGCTCGACGAACACCCCCGAGAAGCAGGCCGACATCACCACCACCGTCGGACGTTCGCCGCAGGTGTCGTCGACCAGCCGCGCCACGCCGGCCGGGGTGAGCAGGCCGTCGTTCACCACCACGCCGTCAGGCGAGCCGTGCGAGGTGAAATAGACCAGGCAGCCGCCGCGGGCGCGGCCGGCGAGGTCGAAAAGCTGCTCGGCGATCCGGCGGGGCGTGGCGTGCTGGGGACGGGTGTCGGGATAGCGTTCCGGCCGCACCGAGAACTGCGTCAGGTTGTCTGGCGAGAAGCCGGCCTTGACGAAGGCGCGCGCCAGGTCGCGGCGGCCGTTGTCGAACACTTCGGACGGCTTGCCCGAATGCGCCCGCCAGTCGCCGGCGACGATGATCGCCGCCCAGTCGGAGAACGGGCCGGGCGTGGCGCGGGCGGGCTGCGGGCGGCCCGCGACGAGGACCAGAGCGAACGCCAGCAGCAGGGCCGCTCCCCAGCGCACCGGCCGCCCCTAGGACTTGTACCGCTTGAACGGGGTCGGCAGGGCGGTGGCGCTGGCCTTGGCCAGCAGCCGCCCTTCCGGGTCGTAGAGCTCGCCCTCGGCGAAGGCGACGGTCTTGCCCCATTTGACGATGCGGCCGACGCCGCGCAGCGATCCCGGCAGGGCCGGGCGCAGGAAGCTGGTCTTCATCTCCAGGGTGGGCATGACGCTGGTCATGCCCGAAGCGACCATGCCGGCCACCGACATGCATTCGTCGAGCATGGCGCACAGGTAGCCGCCCTGGATCTGGCCCATCGGGTTGCACAGGAGGTCGGCGCGGGCGTCGAAAGCCACCTCGACCTCGCGGTCGGCCTGGCTGACGCGCACCATGTGGAAGCCGAGGGTCCGCGAGCCCGACGGCGCGCTCTTCGAGGCGTGGAACCGCGCGAGGATGGCCTCGTCGGTCAGCGCCTGGACGTCGTCGGAGGCGATGTCGGACACCTATTTTTTCCGGAACTGGTCGAGCGAGACCACCTTGGGCTGGTCATCGCCGCCGCCGGAGGCCGGCGCGGCCGCGGCCGGGGCCTCGTCGTCGGACGCGTCGTCCTCGTCGATCTCATCGAGGTCGATCTCGGGGGCGTCGAACTGCAGCAGGAACTGGACGCTGGGGTCGTAGAAGCGGGTCAGGGCGGCGTAGGGAACCGACAGCTTCTTGGGCTGGCCGCCGAACTTGAGCAGCACCGAGAAGAAGGTGTCGCCGGGGGTCAGGTCCCAGTACTGGTGCTGCAGGACGATGGTCATCTCGTCCGGATACTTGGACAGGAGCTCCGGCGGGCCGGAGACGCCCGGGGCGCCGGTGCGGAAGGTGATGTAGAAGTGGTGATCGCCGGGGATACCCTCGGAGGCGGCGCGTTTGAGCGCGGCCTTGACGACGCCACGCAGCGCGTCCTGCGCCATGGCCTCGTAGTGCATCAGGTCCTCGGGCGGCTGTTCTTGTGCCATGCGGAGCGTCGGGACCTTTTTCACTGGGATTAGAAAACCCGCGGAGGTTAGCCTCTGGGGCGGTCGCCGCAAAGACGCCGCGAGGCGGGGCGCGATCATTTTTCGCGGCGGCGGAAGGTGCGGGGGCGAGCGTGCGGACGCGACGGGGAAAGTGGGGGCTTCTGTTGCCAGGCGCCCCCGAGCCCCGCCTAGGGATCTGAACCCCTAGGACTTTAAGGTCGAGATCACTCGGACCGCATTACGCGGCCAGGGCGAACTCTTCAGCGAAGTTATCGTTCGCATTTAGATTAAGACCCGGAACGGTGGGTCAGGCCGAGAGAAAGCAACACCTTTACACGTCTGTCGATGCTGATCGGCCCCATGCTTCCCGGCGATAACCCGGAAGTGGTTTGGTGGAGCCGCCGGGAATCGCACCCGGGTCCAGTCCGCTTATTGCGTGCGCGTTTATCTCCATAGTCCGGTGCGACCGGACGAACTCAATATAGGGCGGTTCGAGTTCGCGATAAAGAGCGGGGCCTTTCTTGATAACGCGACTCGACGAACTGCGTTACCGTCGGTTGATTCCTGGCCCGGCGCCCAGGCGGCCGGCGCGTGGGGGATCGTCAGAGAGGGACTACGCCATGAAGAAGTTCATCGCCGAATTCATCGGCACCCTGACCTTGGTGCTTTTCGGCTGCGGCGCGGCGGTCTTGGGCGGCTTCGACCACGTCGGCCAGCTGGGCATCGCCCTGGCCTTCGGCTTCGCCATCGTCGCCATGGCCTACGGGATCGGCCCGGTGTCGGGATGCCACGTCAATCCGGCGGTGAGCCTGGGGGCTTTCGTCGCGGGGCGGATGACCGCCGCCGAGATGCTGCTCTACTGGGCGGCCCAGTTCCTCGGCGCCCTGGCCGGGGCGGCGATCCTGGCGGCCATCGCCGGCGGAACCGCCCATCTGGGCCAGAACGGCTGGGGCGCCGGCTCGCCCGGCGGCTTCGGCCTGACGCCGGCCGTGATCTTCGAGGTGGTGGCCACGGCCCTGTTCGTGATCGTCATCCTGGGCTCGACCGGGCCCAAGGCCAACGGCGCGTTCGCGGGGCTGGCCATCGGCATCACCCTGGCGGTGATCCACATCGTCGGCATCCAGGTCACCGGCGTTTCGGTCAACCCGGCGCGCAGCTTCGGCCCGGCGGTGCTGGCCCAGGGGCTGGCGCTGCAGCAGCTGTGGCTGTTCATCGTCGCCCCCGCCGTCGGCGGGGTGATCGGCGCTCTGTTCTTCCGTCTCAAGCTGCTGGAGGACTGAGGCCGCGCCGCCGTTTCCCGGATCGCCCCGCGGTCCGGGATGACGGGGCGAGCGTTCCTACGGCCGGTTGACGGCGTTGGCCTGCGGCTTGTCGTCGACCTCGCCGATGTCGATCAGGCCCTTCCAGCGGCCCTGGGCGTCCTTGCGCCAGACGGTGACGTAGCGGCCGGTCATGATCGGCTTGGTCTTGTCGACGGGAGTGCGCTTCCAGTCGCCGGTGGTCACGCCCATGTCGCCGCCGCGCGAACCCCAGGCGCTGGTCGTCGCCCACTCCAGGCTGACCTTCGGCGGGGCGTCGCCGCCGAACGCCCGGTAGACCGCCTCGGCCCCTTTCAGCGGCTTGGGGCCGCCGAAGACCAAACCGTCCTCCGCGTCCATGTATTCACGGAAGGCCTGGGCCATGCCGGCCTCCTGGGCCCGGCGGGCGAAGGCGAGGTCGGCTTCGCGCACGGCGTCGGCGGTGGCGGCGGAACGGTCGTGGATGTCGATTGAGACCACGGCGCGGTCGGGCCCCTTGGCGTCGATCATCACGCAGCCGGACAGGACCGTCCCGGCCGCCAGCGCGGTCAGGACCAGCGGCGTCGATTTCATGGTTTCAGCTCCCCGGTTGAAGGCTCCCGCCGGCCAGACTGCGCCGACCGGAGCGGGGAGGGGAGCGAAATCGCCGCCCATGCGGCGCGGCGCGCGATCGCGGGCGGCCCCGGAGCCCCTTCAGAGCCCCTTGACGTGGCGCTCGGCGCCCCGGCCGATCGACAGCACCCCGGTGCGCGCCACCTCGACCAGACCCAGCGGCTCCATCAGGTCGACGAACTTGTCGATCTTGGACGGCGCCCCCGAAACCTCGAAGATGAAGCTCTCGAGCGTGGTGTCGATCACCTTGGCGCGGAAGATCTCGGCCACGCGCAGGGCCTCGACGCGGTCGGCGCCGGCGCCGCGCACCTTGACCAGGGCCAGTTCGCGCTCGACGCCCAGGGGGTCGCGGCCGACGTCGTGCACGTCGCGCACGCAGACCATCTTCTCCAGCTGGGCGCGGATCTGGGCCAGGATCTCGGTGGTGCCCGAGGTGACCACGGTGATGCGGCTGGCGTGCAGGCGCTCGTCGGTCTCGGCGACCGTCAGGCTCTCGATATTGTAACCGCGCGCCGAGAACAGGCCGACCACGCGGTGCAGCACGCCGGGCTCGTTGTCGACGATCACGGCGTAGGTGGCGCGATGTTCGGTCTGGTCCGCGTGGGACAGGTCGTAGGCGGAGCCGGGTTGATCTGTGGGCATGGGCGACGTCAAACCAGCTTCCGTCCCGCCTCGTCAATCACCGAACCGATGTCCTCGACCTCCTCGGCCAGGATCATCTCGTTGTGGGCCTTGCCCGACGGGATCATCGGCAGGCAGTTCTCGGCCTTCTCGACGCGGCAGTCGAACACCACGGGCCCGTCGTAGTCGAGCATTTCGCGGATCCTGGCGTCCAGCTCTTCGGGCCGCTCGGCGCGCAGGCCCTTGCAGCCATAGGCCTCGGCCAGCTTCACGAAGTCGGGCAGGCTGGAGGAATAGGAGTGGCTGTAGCGCTCGCCGTGCAGCAGCTGCTGCCACTGGCGGACCATGCCCATCCATTCGTTGTTCAGGATGAAGATCTTGACCGGCAGGCCGTACTGGACCGCCGTCGACAGCTCCTGGATGCACATCTGGATCGAGGCCTCGCCGGCGATGTCGACGACCAGGGCGTCGGGGTGGGCGAGCTGCACGCCGATGGCCGCCGGCAGGCCGTAGCCCATGGTGCCCAGGCCGCCCGAAGTCATCCAGCGGTTCGGCTCCTCGAAGCGGAAGAACTGGGCGGCCCACATCTGGTGCTGGCCGACCTCGGTGGTGACGTAGACGTCGCGGTCCTTGCTCAGGGCGTACAGCCGTTCGATGGCCTGCTGCGGCTTGATGACCTCGTCCGAGGCGCGGTAGCGCAGGCACTGGCGCGCGCGCCAGTCGTCGATCTGGCCCCACCAGACCGATAGGGCCGCGCGGTTCGGCTGATGCCCACGTCCCTTCCAGGCCGCCAGCATGTCCTCCAGCACCGAGGCGCAGTCGCCGATTATGCCCACCTCGACGCGAACATTCTTGTTGATCGACGAAGGGTCGATGTCGACGTGGATCTTCTTCGAGCCCGGCGAGAAGGCGTCGAGGCGGCCGGTGACGCGGTCGTCGAACCGCGCGCCCAGGCAGACCATGACGTCGCAGTCGTGCATGGCGTTGTTGGCTTCGAACGTGCCGTGCATGCCGACCATGCCCAGCCAGGCCGGATCGGCGGCCGGGAAGGCGCCTAGGCCCATCAGGGTCGAGGTCACCGGCGCCCCGGTCAGGGCGGCGAACTCGCGCAGCAGCTCGCTGGCGCGCGGCCCGGCGTTTATGATCCCGCCGCCGGTGTAGAAGATCGGCCGCTTGGCGCGGGCGATCAGCTCGACCGCCTCGGCGATCCGGGCCGGGTCGCCCTTGGTCTGCGGCGCATAGGCGTGGGCGTGGCGCACCTCGTCCGGGCCCTGATAGGGCGCCTGGGCGAACTGGACGTCCTTGGGGATGTCGATGACCACCGGGCCGGGGCGGCCGGAGGTGGCGATGTGGAAGGCCTCGTGGATGATCCGCGGCAGGTCCTCGGCCCGCTTCACCAGGTAGTTGTGCTTGGTGCAGGGGCGGGTGATGCCGACGGTGTCGGCTTCCTGGAAGGCGTCCGAGCCGATCAGGTGCGTCGGCACCTGGCCGGTGATGACCACCATCGGGATCGAGTCCATCAGCGCGTCGACGATGCCGGTGACGGCGTTGGTCGCGCCGGGGCCCGAGGTGACCAGGACCACGCCGGGCTTGCCGGTCGAACGGGCGTAGCCCTCGGCGGCGTGGGTCGCGCCCTGCTCGTGGCGGACCAGCACGTGGTTCAGCTTGGGCTGGTGGAACAGGGCGTCGTAGATCGGCAGCACCGCCCCGCCCGGATAGCCGAACAGCGTGTCGACGCCCTGGTCGACGAGCGCCTGCACCACGATCTCGGCGCCGGTCATGATGCGGGTCTTGCTGGCGGCGTCGGCTTGGATGGTCTGGTGAGCGGTCATGGGACTATCGGCTTTGGGGGCTGGCGGGGATGTTCAGGGCAAGAAAAAAGGCCCTCGAGGGGCCTTGGCGCGCGCGACCGGCGACGTCGTGACGGGTGTCACGCCGCTGACGGCCGCTTCCTAAGTACGATCAGGAATGTGCGCACGAGTTTTGCTCCAAATCCACGCTGAAGTTCATGCCACGCTAGGCATGGCGGGTCAAGCCGGGGTTCAGCGCAAAAAACTGCCTCCATTGCGCCTCGGGGTCGAGGCCGGCGACGCGGGGCCAATCCGGGGTCTGGTTGCGCAGCCAGGTGGCCTGCCGCTTGGCGTAGCGGCGGGTTTCCTGCTGGGCGAGGGACAGGGCCTCGTCGAGGGCGAGCGCGCCGGCGAGATGGGCGGCGAACTCGCGCACGCCGACCGCCTTCATCACCGGGAGGGCGGGGTCGAGCCCGCGCGCGACCAGGGCGCGCACCTCGTCCAACACGCCTTGGGCCAGCATCGCCTCCAGCCGGGCGTCGCAGCGGGCGTAGAGCGCCTGACGGGGCGGATCGAGCGCCACGGCCCGCCAGGCGCCGGCGGGAAGGGGCGGCGGGGCGGCGTCGGCCTGCCAGTCGCTGAGGGCCCGGCCGGTGGCCAGGGCCACCTCGAAGGCGCGCGACAGCCTCTGGCGGTCTCCGGGCGCGATGCGGGCCGCCGCCGCCGGGTCGCGGTCGGCGAGGGCGGCGCGAAAGGCGTCTTCGCCCAGCAGGTCGAAGGTGCGGGCCGCCTCTTCGCGCGCCTCGGGCGGCACGGCCGGGATCTCGGCCAGCCCCTGGGTGAGGGCGCGGAAATAGAGCCCGGTGCCGCCGACCACCACGGCCGGGCGGCCGCGGGCGGCGATGTCGGCCAGGGCGGCGGTCGCCGCCGTCAGCCAGCGGCCGACCGACCAGCCGTCGGCGCCGTCGACAGTCCCGACCAGATGGTGCGGGACGCGGGCCAGCTCCCCGGCCGAGGGCTGGGCCGACAGCAGCGGCAGGTCGCGATAGATCTGCAAGGCGTCGGCCCCGACGATCTCGCCGTCCACGGCCTCGGCCACGCGCAGGGCCAGGGCGGACTTGCCGCTGGCGGTGGGGCCGGCGATGAGGAGGACCGGTTGGGTTGTGGCCGACGAATTCGTCGCGTCAAAAGGAGCGGGTCGGGACATGCGACGTCGATATATCATTGGCGGCCTCGCGGCGGCGATGTTCGCTTGGCGCGCGTTTGCGGCGCCGCCCGATCCGTGCCGACCGCCGAAGCAGGTTCAGGCCTTTCTCGTCACACTTCCCGGCTGGGCGCTCACAACCGAACGCGATCTCGCCGCCGATGATCAGGCGCTGTGGAGAACGCATCACGGGGGGCTTTGTCCGGGTCTGGCGAGCGCCGACATCGATGGTGGAGGACGGCAGTCCCATGTCCTGCTTCTCATAAGACGCGATGGCGGCGTGATGCAGCAAAGGTTGGTTATTCTTCCGCCCAAGACGGCGGGACGGGGTCTTCAGCCGCTGTTAGACGCCAAGCCGGTGGTTGGACGCGCCGCTGGGGTGGTCTGGTCCGCCGGGCCGGGCAAGGCCGCCCGTTGGGATGGTGGACGAAGCGCTCAGATCGCCCATCATTCCTTCGTCTACGAACACATGGAGGCTTCGGCCACGACCTTTTGGCGTAGCGCCGGGCGTTTGCACTCTTTGCAGACCGCCGACTAGCCGCATCGGCGTATGAGCAGTTGATCGGAAGCGGGTTTGCGGGCTAACCCCGCGCCATGCTGATCGCCGTCACCCTCGTCAGTCCCGATCCCAGCGCCGCCGCCGGCGCGGCGGCCGCCGTCGCCCCGGCCCTCGGCCTTATCGGCGTCCGCGTGCGCGAGCCCAGGCCGCTGGGCGCCGGCGCCGTCGATCTGGTGGTCGAGGCCGAGACGGTCGAGCCGGTGCGCGCCGCCGCCGAGGCCGCCGTCCAGGGCCGGCCGGTCGATGTGTGCGTCCAGGCCTGGGAGGGCCGCCGCAAGCGCCTGCTGATCGCCGACATGGACTCGACCATCATCGGCTGCGAATGCATCGACGAACTGGCCGACTTCGCCGGCAAGAAGGCCGAAATCTCGGCCATCACCGAGCGGGCCATGCGCGGCGAGATCGACTTTGAAAGCGCCCTGCGCGAGCGGGTGGCGATGCTCAAGGGGCTGCCGACCGCCGATCTCCAGCTCTGCTACGACCAGCGTGTGCGCCTCAATCCGGGGGCGCGGACCCTGGCGCGGACCATGGCCGCGCACGGGGCGCGGTGCTGGCTGGTCTCGGGCGGCTTCACCTTCTTCGCCGGCCGCGTGGCCGAGGCGGCCGGCTTCCAGGTCTTTCGCGCCAACACCCTGATCGAGGCCGGCGGCGCGCTGACCGGCGAGGTCGCCGACCCGATCCTCGGCCGCGAGGCCAAGCTGGCCGCCCTGGCCGAGGCGGCCGCCGAGGCCGGGATCGGCCTGGAGGAGACCCTGGCCGTGGGCGACGGCGCCAACGACCTGGCGATGATCGGCGCCGCCGGCCTGGGGGTCGCCTACCGCGCCAAGCCGGTGGTGGCCGCCGAGGCTGACGCCAAGGTCGACCACGCCGACCTGACAGCCCTGCTCTACTTCCAGGGCTACGCCGCTTCGGAGTTCGCGGCCTGATGGCGTTTCCCCGGCCGATCGCCGCCGTGGTCTTCGACATGGACGGCCTGCTGCTCGACACCGAGGGCCTCTATCGCATCGCCTTGATGCGCGCCGGGCCGGCCTTCGCGGTCGAGATCGACGACGCCTTCGTGCGCGGCCTGACCGGCCTGCCCGGAACCGCCATCCGCGCCGCCCTGGCCGCGAACTTCGGGGCCGACTTTCCGGTCCCCGCCTTTCTCGACGTGGTGCGCGCCGACGCCGACGCCCTGATCGCCGAGGAGATGACGCTGAAGGCGGGGGTCGTCGAGGTTCTCGACCATCTCGACGGCCTGGGCCTGCCGCGCGCCGTGGCGACCTCCAGCGGCCGCCGGTCGGCGGTGGCCCACCTGGGCCAGGCCGGGGTGCTGGAGCGGTTCGACCTTTTGATCACCGGCGACGACGTCGTTCGCGGCAAGCCGGACCCGGAGCCCTTCCTCAAGGCCGCCGCCGCCCTGGGCGTCGATCCCGTCCGCTGCCTGGCGCTGGAGGATTCGCACAACGGCGTGCGCGCCGCCCACGCCGCCGGCATGATGACGGTGATGGTGCCCGACCTGCTCGATCCCACCGAGGAGATGCACGCCAAGTGCGTGCACATCGCCGAGAGCCTGCACGAGGTGCTGCGCCTGCTGCGCGCCTAGCCGCCGCGCGGTCAGCGGCCGCCCAGGTGAGGCAGCCACATGCCGAAGGCCGCCCCGGCGACGCCCGCGCCCATGACCAGGGTCGAGGCCGTCAGGGCGACGGCCATGGCGGCCTTGGCCGGTTTCGGCGCCGTGCGCTCGCCGGCCCGCAGGTAGAGTTCGAGCACGGCCAGCGGGACGAGGTAGCAGCCGAACGCCCAGAAGCGGACGAACGGGCCGTCGAAATCGTCGCCCACCCCCGCCGGTCCTTGGTTGATCAGCATCCAGGCCATCAGGCCGACGCGGAAGAACCACACGCCGCTGACCAGGACGAAGGCCCGCAGCGCCCAGCGGCGATGGAGGTCGAAGCGCCGCGCCGCCGCGAACCGCCACGCCAGCCAGGCCGCGCCGATCAGCAGGACGCCGTTGAGGCTGATGCCCACGCGCATGAGCGGCCCGCCGGCCGTGCCGCGCGTCCACACCGCGAAGAGGCCGGTCAGGGTGGCGATCGCCGCCAGCGACAGATAGAGCCGCCCGTTCCATCGGTGCAGGGCCGGCAGCCGGGCGCGCAGTCGCGACGGCAACTGCAGCAGCCCGCCCAGCGTGACCAGCACCGCCAGCAGCAGGTGCGCGGCCAGGGCCCCGTTACCGATCGCGCCGCCGCGCACATAGCCGCCGACCAGCACATGGTTCCAGTTCTCGAACCGCCCGTGCGCGGCCGCCTGGCCGTAGAAGGCGACGACATAGAGGGCGAAGGCGACCTGCCCGATCAGGGCGGTCGCGTACCAGAATGACGCCGACGCCTTCAGCGCGTCGTCCGCGGTGAAACGGGTCGCCGGACGTTCAGCCAGAGCGGTCACGATGTTTGCGGTCTCCACAAGCCTTGAGCCGCGATGCTATTTCCGCGGTGACCCGCGTCCCATGACGGCGCAGATCAGAATTCGGGCTTTGGGCTCCAGAAGGACGACGGCATGGCGGCCTCTACGGTTTCGGCGGGCTACGCCCGCAACCTGATGCAGTTCGCGGTGTCGCGGGGCGCCGATCCGGCGGCCCTGGCCGAGCGGTCGGGCCTGGGGCCGGCCGATCTGGCCGATCCGGACGACCGCATCCCGTGGGCGCGGTACATGGACCTGATGCATGCGGCCAAGACGCTGTGCGCCGAACCGGCCCTGGCCCTGCACCTGGGGGCGGCGCAGGACCTTCGCGAGTTCTCGGTGGTCGGCCTGATCTGCTACGCCGCGCCGACCATGGGCGAGGCCCTGGCCGAGCTGAACCGTTTCGGGCGGCTGGTGGCCGAGGTCGACCTGCCGACGGCGGGCGGGCGGTTCCAGATCGTCCCCGCCGGGGGCGACGGCCTGTGGCTGCAGGACATGCGCGCCGACCCGGACAGCTTCCCCGAACTGACCGAGGCGACCTGGACGCGCTTCATCGCCGAGACCCGCCGCCATTTCCCCGAGGCGCCCTTCGCCAGGGCGGTGCACGTCACCCACGCCGCCCCGGCCTACGCCGCCGAGTACGAGCGGGTGATGCAGGTCCCGGTGGTGTTCGCCAGCGACCGCAACGCCATCCTGATCGATCCGTCCTGGCTGGACATCGAACTGCACAATCCCAGCCGCTACGCCTTCGGGGTGCTGGTCCGCCACGCGGAGACGCTGCTGCGGGACCTGGAGAGCGCCGGCTCCATGCGCGGCCGGGTCGAGAACCTGCTGCTGCCGGTGCTGCACAAGGGCGACCTGGGCATGGGCGAGGCGGCGCGCCAGCTCGGGCTCAGCCGCCAGTCGCTTTACCGCCGGCTGAAGGACGAGGGGATCGGCTACGAGGCCCTGGTCGACGACCTGCGTCGTCGCATGGCGCTGCGTTACCTGGAAGGACGCAAGGTGTCGGTGAACGAGACCGCCTATCTGGTCGGCTTTTCCGACCCCAGTTCGTTCTCGCGCGCCTTCAAGCGGTGGACGGGAGCGAGCCCGCGCGCGCGCAAGGCGGGCTAGGCGGGAACCGGGGGACGGCCGCCGGGCGGCCGCTCCCCGCTCCCCGGGGGCGTCACTTCGCCCCCGGACCTTTCTGGAAATAGCGGAAGAAGGCGCTGTCGGGCGACAGGATCATGGTGGTGTCGCCCTGGCCCAGCGCGCTCTCATAGGCCTTCATCGACCGGTAGAAGGCGGCGAAGCCGGGGTCGCGGCCGAAGCTCTGGGCGAAGATCTCGGCCCGCTTGGCGTCGCCCTCGCCCCGGGTGCGCTCGGCCTCCTCGGTGGCCGAGGCCAGGGTGACGGCCACTTCCTTGTCGGCGCCGGCCATGATCTCGCGCTTCTGCTGTTCGCCGATGGCGCGGGTCTGGGTGGCCTGCTGCTGCAGGGCGGTCTGCATGCGGCGGAACACCGCCTGCTGGTTGGCGGCCGGCAGGTCGGCGCGCTTGATGCGCACGTCGATGACCTGGATGCCGAGCTTCGAGGTCTGGGCGCGCGCGCGCACGTCGGCCAGGGTCTTCTCCATCAGCGCGGCGCGCGAGCCGGAGACGATCTGGTTGGCGTCGGCCGAGCCCAGCACCTGCCGCAGCGACGAATTGACCAGCCGCTCGATGCGGTCGGCGGCGGTGCGGTCGTCGCGCAGGGTGCGGTAGAACAGCAGCGGGTCGTTGATGCGGTAACGGATGAAGGCGTCGACCACCAGCCGCTCCTGGTCGGCGGCGATGATCTCCTCCTGGTCGGCCTCCAGCGCCTGGCTGCGCTTGTCGAGCAGGATGACGTTCTCCAGGAACGGCGTCTTCAGCTTCAGGCCGGGATCGTTCTCGTTGAGGGCGTTGATCAGGCGCACGGGCTCGCCGAAGCGGACGACGATGGCCTGCTTGCGCTGGTCGACGACGAAGAAGGTGTTGGCGGCGACGACGAAGCCGAAGAAGGCGGCTGCGCCCCAGGCGATCAGACGGTTGCGGTTCATGGTCAGGCTCCCGGGGCCGCGGCGGGCGCTTGCTGGACGGCCGGCGGCGCGGGCTGCGCCGGCGGCGGGGCCGGCTGGGCGGCGTCGCCGCGCGGGCGGAACACGTCGGGCGGCAGGATCACCGGCGCGGTGGTCCCCTTGCCGTCGACGATCACCTTGTTCGAGCGACCCAGCACCTTCTCCATGGTCTCCAGATAGAGCCGTTCGCGGGTGACGGCGGGCGCGCGCTTGTACTCGCCATAGACCTGGGCGAAGCGGCTGGCGTCGCCCTTGGCGGTCAGCACGCTCTGCTCGCGATAGCCCTGGGACGACTGGACGATGCGCGAGGCGTCGCCTTTGGCCTCGTTGACCACCCGGTTGCGGTAGGTGTTGGCGTCGTTGATGGCCGACTGGGCGTCCTGGCCGGCGCGGGCCAGGTCCTGGTAGGCCGGCACCACGTCCTTGGGCGGGTTGGCCGAGCGGATCTGCACCTCGACGACGTTGACGCCGGCGCCGTAGGCGTCGAGCATTTTCTGCATCAACTCGGCGGTCTGGATCTGCACCTGGCCGCGGCCGTTGGTCAGGATCGGCGTCAGCTCGGTGCGGCCGACCACCTCGCGCATGGCGCTCTCGGCCACCGCCTTCACCGCCTCGTCGGGGTCCTTGAGATTGAACAGGTACTTGGCGGCGTCGGCGACGCGCCACTGCACGCTGAAGTTCAGGTCGACGATGTTCTCGTCGCCGGTCAGCATCAGGCTTTCCTGGGGCATCTCGGCGCCGGCGACGCCGCCGACGTCGATGCGGCGCAGCGAGGTGACCTGCACCTTCTCCACGTCCTCGAACGGCGCGGGCAGGTGGTAGCGCAGGCCGGGGCCGGCCGAGCGCGAATAGGCGCCGAACGTGGTGACGATCGCCTGCTCGTTGGGCTGGACGACATAGGCGCCGGTCAGCGCCCAGGCGGCGACGGCCACGCCGACCACGGCGGCGATCGCGCCCGGCCGCACCCCGTCGGGGCCGCCGAAGAAGGCCTGGAGCCGCTCGTTCAGACGGCGCGACAGCTCGTTCAGATCAGGCTGCGGCGGGCCGTTGGGACGGCGGGGGCCGCCGGGGCCTCCCGGTCCGCCCGGCCGCCTCGGTCCATCCCCGGACGGCCGCTTGGGGCCATTGTCGCGGTCGCCGCCGCCCGGAGGCGGGGCGCCCCAGGGGCCGGGATTGGAGTTGTCGTTCCAGGGCATGTCGGGTCGCGTCGTCTCTCTTTTGTGGTTGCGCAGGCTCGCCCAGACGTAAAGGACGGCCAAGTCTTGTAAACCGGCGCGGCGAACCGGATATGAGACCCCGCCTCGACCCGCGCAAGCCAAACCCGCCCGAAAGATCCCTTCATGGCCGACCTGCCGTCCCCCGACCGCGCCGCGATCCTCGCCGTCCTCGACCGGGTGAGCGACCCGAAATCGGGGCTGGGCCTGGCCTCGGCGGGTCTGGTGCAGGCGCTGACATTGGGGCCGGGCCGGGCCGGCTTCATGCTGGAGGTCGAGCCGGCCGACGCCGATCTCTACGCCTCCGTGCGCGACGCGGCCGAGGCGGCGCTGCGGGCCGCGCCGGGGATCGAGCGGGCCTCGGTGGTGCTGACGGCCTCGGCCGAGCCGCGTCCGGCCCCCGGGACGGTGCGCGTGCGCCGCGGGGCGCGGCTGTCCAGCGAGGCCCAGGCCCAGATGCAGCCCGCGGGCCGCCCGCCCGGCGCGCAGAAGCCGGCCCATGTCGCCCACGTGCTGGCGGTGGCCAGCGGCAAGGGCGGGGTCGGCAAGTCGACCGTGGCGGTCAACCTGGCCGTGGCCCTGGCCATGACCGGGCGGCGCGTCGGCCTGCTCGACGCCGACGTCTACGGCCCTTCGGCCCCGCGCATGACCGGCGCCGGCGACGAGCCGACGATGAACGCCGACAAGAAGCTGATCCCGCTGGAGGCCTGGGGCCTGAAGATCATGTCCATCGGCCTGCTGGTCGACGAGGCCGCGCCGATGATCTGGCGCGGGCCGATGGCTTCGTCCGCCCTCAACCAGATGCTCAACGACGTGGCCTGGGGCGACGAGGCCGAACCGCTCGACGTGCTGGTCGTCGACATGCCGCCGGGCACCGGCGACATCCAGCTGACCCTGGCCCAGCGCGTGGCGCTGTCGGGGGCGGTGGTCGTCTCCACCCCGCAGGAGGTGGCGCTGATCGACGTGCGCCGGGGCGTGTCGATGTTCGAGAAGACCCACGTCCCCATCCTCGGGATCGTCGAGAACATGGCCTATTTCCCGAACCCGGCCGGCGGCGAGCCCATCGCCATCTTCGGCCGGGGCGGGGCGCGGGCGACGGCCGAGGCCCTGGGCGCGCCCTTCCTCGGCGAGATTCCGATCGACATCGCCCTGCGCCAGGCCTGCGACGACGGCCGGCCCCTGGTCGCCCAGGCTCCCGACAGCGAGGCGGGGCGGGCCTTCCTGGCCATGGCCGAGACGGTCGGCGAGGCGCTGGACCGCGGCGCCGGCCTGAAGCCGCCGCCGCGGATCGTCATCGAGGACTGAGCCCGCGGCCCGCGTCGGCGGCCGCCTCGGCGGCGTCGCGGGCGTCGAGCTGCGCGCGGATTTCGGCGTGCCGCCGCGCGTCGAGCTGGTAGCCGAACAGGGCCGCTCCGCCCGCCAGCACCAGCACCACCGGAACCCCGACGTAGCAGGCCTCCAGCCCGGCGATGGCCTCCGGGGTGTTGGCCGCGCCGGGCCTGGGATCGAAGCCGATGCGGGACAGGATGGTGTAGGTGACGCCGACCGCCAGGGCCGAGCCGATCTTCATGGTGCTGGCGACGAAGGCGTAGAGCAGGCCGGTGCGGTCGCGGCCGGTCTCCAGGCGCACCTCGTCGCCGACGTCGGCGACCATGGCCCGCACCAGGAAGACGAAGGCGTTGGCCACGAAGCCGGCGAAGAACATCGCCGGCGCCATCAGCAGGAACGAGGCCTTGGGCAGCAGCACCGCCGCCACCTGGGCGACGGCGTAGAGCCCCGTGGCGGCCATCAGGGCGCGATGCTTGCCCACGCGAAAGGCGATGGCGGCCCAGGCCGGAGCGCCGACGACGCCGGCGACGATGTAGATCATCAGCAGCACGTTGGACTGGCCGGCCGTATAGCCGCGCGCCTGGTGGAAGAAGAACAGATAGAGCGGGGCGGTGAAGCCTGGCCCGAACGACAGGGCGAAGTCGCAGGCGATCAGCCGCAGCATCGAGGGGCGGCGGAACAGGCCGACGACCTCGCGCCAGTTGGCCGGGGCGCGGGGCTTGGGCGTCAGCCGCTCGGGCGTGCCCAGGGCGGCGATCAGGATGGTGGCCGGCGCGGCCAGGACGATGAACCAGCCCATGGCCGCGACGCCGGCGGCCTGGTCCTTGCCGCCCACCGTGGTGATCAGCGAGGGCAGCACCAGCACGGCCAGGGCGCCCGTCACCCCGACCACATGGGCCCAGGCGTAGACCCGCGAGCGGTCGTCATAGTCGCGCGCCAGCACCGCCCCCCAGGCCGACTGCGACAGGATCAGCAGCGAATAGCCGACATAGAGCACGAACAGCCAGGCCCCCAGATAGGCGGCGCCGGCGCTCTTGTCGGGAAAGAACACCCGCCAGCCGCCCAGCATCAGCACCGGCGCGGCGGCCAGCAGCCAGAACCGGTAGCGGCCCACGCGCGTGCGCGTGCGGTCCATCACCCCGCCCGCCAGCGGGTCGAAGACGATGTCGAGCAGCTTGACCGCCAGGAACACCGCCCCGACCGCCGAAAGCTTCAGCCCCAGGTGGCTGGCGTAGAAGTTGGGCAGGTAGACGGTCAGCGGGGTGGTCAACGCCCCGGCCACCACCGCCGACATCGAGAAGGCGGCCACGGTGCGGGCGGGAATGCGCGTGCGCGCGGCCTCAGTCATCGGCGTCTCCGGGGCCGCGCCTCGGTGGCGGCGTGGTGTGATGAGACAACGGCGAGCGATCGCCGCGCAACCCGCATTCAGCCGGCCGCCAGTCCGGCGTCGAGCAGACGCACCACCCGGCGCAGCTGTTCCGAGCGGTCGGCGGCGCCGTCGGCCAGCACCACCGCCGGGTGGCTGAACGGCGACAGGGCGGTGAACACGTCCTGGGCCGAGGTCGGGCCGACGCCGGGCCAGCGCCCCTCGGCGGCGCCGTCCTCGAGGATGATGCGCAGCTGGTCGCGCAGGGCGTCGAGATGGGCCTCGACCGGGCCGCCGCCGGCGCGGTCGGCGGCCTTGTCGAAGGCGGCGAACATCTCCGGGTCGGCCGAGACCTTTTCGCGCTTCTGCCGATGCAGGGTCAGGGCCCAGCGCGTCAGCCGGTCGGCGGCCGGGCCGTCCTCGGCGGCGATCGCGGCCAGCGGCGCCTCCAGCCGGCCGAGCCAGCGGCGCACCAGCTGCTGGAACAGGTCGGTCTTGGAGCCGAAGTAGCGGTAGACGTTGGCGTGGCTCATGCTCAGGGCGCGGGCGACGTCGGTGACCGCCAGCTTGTCCGGCCCGTGGCGGCGCAGCAGGGCCTCGGCGGCGTCGAGGATCCGGCTGCGGACGTCCTCGGAGGTCTGGTCGGCGTCGGTGGGCATTCGGCGGATATGCGGCGGGTTTGAACCTTCGGACAAGGCCTTCGCCATCTCTAGCCGGCATCAACCCGCATATTTATAGTAAGCGAATGGGGGCGGCTGGAAAATTGAACGGGATACGTCGGCCGGCCTTCGCTGCGGCGTTCCTGAGTCTTCTGGTGTCTCTTCTCGTACTCTACGTGAAGCTCCATTTTTGGGGCGGCACGCGATACGCGCCGTTCCATGTCAGGGCGGCAATTTGGTTTGTGATCGCAGCTGGTCCATTGGCGCTGTGGCTGATCAGGAAGAAGCCTCTGACTTCACTCGTTATCGCTGTGCTGCAGATTGGTCTGGTCAGTTTCGCTTCGATTTAACCAGGAATCTGCGGCCGAGCTTCCAGTCTTTGTAAATGGTTGGAGTAGTTCGTTCCGACGCCGGTGTTGATGGCGACAGCGCGTGCTTGTCATTTCGGACCTCAGGCCTCCAGCCGCGCCATCTGCGCGGCCGGGTAGCGGTCGCCTCGGATGGCGCCGGCCGGCAGCACCGCCTCGATGCGGGCGAGGTCGCCGGCGTCGAGGACGACGTCCAGGGCGGCCAGGGATTCGGCCAGCTGCCCGCGCCGGCGGGCGCCGATCAGCGGGATGACGTCCTCGCCCTGGGCCAGCACCCAGGCGAAGGCCAGTTGCGCCGGCGTCAGACCCTTCTCCGTCGCCAGGGCGGCGAAGGCCTCGACCAGCGGCAGGTTGGCGGCCAGGTTCTCGCCGCTGAAGCGGGGCAGGTGAGCGCGGAAGTCGCCCGCTCCGCCGGTCTTGGTCGGGTTGCTGAGCAGGCCGCGCGACAGCACGCCATAGGCGGTGATCGACACGCCCAGCTCCCGCGTGGTCGGCAGCAGGCTCTGTTCGATCCCGCGGCTGGCCAGCGAGTATTCGATCTGCACCGCGCGGATCGGATGTTCGGCATGGGCCTTGCGCAAGGTGGCGGCCGAAACCTCCGACAGGCCGATATGGCGCACCCAGCCGGCCTTCACGCAGTCGGCGATGGCGCCGACCGTCTCCTCGATGGGCACGTTCGGGTCGACGCGGGCGGGCTGGTAGAGGTCGACGTGGTCGACGCCCAGGCGTTGCAGCGTATAGGCCAGGGCCGTCTTCACCGCCGCTGGGCGGGCGTCGTAGCCCAGCCAGGCGCCGCCGGGATCGCGCTGGGCGCCGAACTTGACGGCGATGAACGCCTTGTCGCGACGCCCGTCCCGCAGGGCTTCGCCGATCAGCATCTCGTTGTGGCCCATGCCGTAGAAGTCGCCGGTGTCGAGCATGACGACGCCGGCCTCCATGGCCGCGTGGATGGTCGCCACGCCCTCGGCGCGGTCGGCGGGCCCGTACATGCCCGACATGCCCATGCACCCCAGCCCGACGCGCGACACCGGCGGCCCGTTCTTTCCCAAGCTTAGCGTTCTCATGAGAGGTCTCCCTGATCCGAGAGGCTCATTTGAGCGCGATCGTTACAAATTTCAAGATTTGTAATTAGAAATTATCGACGCAAAAGGAAAGCGTCGCGACGGGCGCTTTCCACGGGCGGCCGGAGCCTATTTCCGCCGGACCGCCGGCACGCCGACCTGGCCGTCGACGCTCATGAAGTAGTTGGACAGGGCGCCCTTGCGGATTTCGATCTTGGAGCCGACCCGCGGGGCGCGGGAGATGCGGGTCTGGTCGTTCTGCTCCCAGGTCGCGCCGCTTTCGAGGCGGACGACATAGCGGCCGTCGTGCAGGGTCGAGACGGCCGTCGCCGTCTCGACCAGGGTGCTGATCGGCTTGGCCGCATCGCTGGAGCCCAGGAATGACAGCGACGGCAGGCTGAAGCCGAAGGTCTCGCGCTTGGACTGCTCGACCTTCTTTTTCTCGACGACGATCAGCTCGCCATGGGCCAGGGCGGCGTCGAAATCGGCGGCGCGCGCCTTGAAGCAGGCCAGCTGTTCGGCCTCGCCGCCCAGCTTGCGGCAGTCGAGCAGCGACTGGACGGCCGGGGGCGGGGCGTCGGCGGCGGACGCCAGGCCCGGCGCGGCGGCGAGCAACGCCATGGCGGCGCCGGCGAAGGCCAGTTTGTTCATCGGGTCCCCCAAACGAAAGCGCGGGCCGGAACGGCTCCGGCCCGCGCCTATTAGACGGTGTTTTCCGGCTGGGGGAAGGCTCAGCCGCCCGACAGCTTGCGGAAGAACTTCTGGCTCTGCTCGCCGCCGGCGAAATAGGCCTGCTGGCCGGCCGGGTCCTCGATCTTGGACCAGCTGTCGCGGACCTCTTCGGCCGACAGGCCGCCCTCGCCGAGATAGACGCCCTCGGTCTCGTAGATGCGCGACAGGGCGAAGGCGCCGGCGCCGGCGGCGAGGGTCGCGCCGGTGGGGGCTTCTTCCGAGGCCAGATAGACGACGCCGGGGGTGACGTATTCCGGCTTCAGCTTCTCCAGCACGGCCTCGGGCATCAGGTTCTCGGTCATGCGGGTGGCGGCGACCGGGCTGATGGCGTTGATGTGGACGTTGTTCTTCTGGCCTTCGAGCTTGATGGTGTTCATGAAGCCGACGATGCCCAGCTTGGCGGCGCCGTAGTTGGCCTGGCCGAAGTTGCCGTAGAGGCCCGACGACGAGGTGGTGACGACGATGCGGCCGTAGTTCTGGGCCTTCATGATCTCCCACACCGCCTTGACGCACTTGACCGTGCCCATCAGGTGGACGTTGAGCACGAACTCGAAGTCGGCGATCTCCATCTTGGAGAACGACTTGTCGCGCAGCACGCCGGCGTTGGCGATCAGGATGTCGACGCGGCCCCAGGCGTCCATGGCCTGTTTGACCATCAGGGCGACGCCGGCGTCGTCGGTGACCGACGAGCCGTTGGCGATGGCTTCGCCGCCGGCGGCCTTGATCTCCTCGACCACCTTCTGCGCCGCCTCGGACGAGCCGCCCGAGCCGTCGACCGAGCCGCCGAGGTCGTTGACCACCACCTTGGCGCCCCGGCGCGCCAGCTCCAGGGCGTGCTGACGGCCCAGGCCGCCGCCGGCGCCGGTTACGATCGCCACCTGTCCATCGAAGCGGATGTCGGCCATGTGCGTCCTCTTACGTCTGTTTAAATGGTTGGCGACGTTGTGCGGCGCGAGACGGGGAGGCGTCAAGCGGGACGCTGCGTCAGGCGCGCGCCGATCCTCTCCATGGCGGCCGTATGGGGAGGACCCGAACCGCTCTAGCCGCTGGCGCGGCCGAACACGGCCATCAGCTCGGCGATCTTGGTCCGCTGCTCCTCGGCGTCGCTGCTCTGGATGGCGTGCTCGACGCAGTGGGCGACGTGGTCGCGCAACACCTCTTCCTCGACCTTGCGCAGCGCCGCGCGCACCGCGGCGATCTGGGTGACGATGTCGATGCAGTAGCGGTCGTCCTCGACCATCTTGGCCAGGCCGCGAACCTGGCCCTCGATGCGGCTCAGGCGTTTGGTGCAGGAGATTTTGGTTTCGGCTTGCATGTTGAAGATACCCTGTGGGGGTATATATAGGAGGAAAGTCGGATCAGGAGAAGCCGCATGGCGGAGCACGCCCACGACCACGCCGCGTCAGGTCATCGTCACCATCATGGCGGCTGCTGCTCGCATGGCCAAGGCCCCGGGCCGTCCGATGGCGCGGTGAAGGACCCGGTCTGCGGCATGAGCGTCGACCCGGCGACCGCCAAGCATCGGGCCGAGCACGCCGGCCAGGACTTCTTCTTCTGCTCGGCCGGCTGCCGGACCAAGTTCGTCGCCGACCCGGACCGCTATCTGAACCCGGCCGAAGACGCGGCCGAGCCGGTTCCGGAAGGAACGATCTACACCTGCCCCATGCATCCGGAGGTCCGTCAGGTCGGGCCGGGCTCGTGCCCGATCTGCGGCATGGCCCTGGAGCCGGAGCTGTTCACCCCCGACGCCGGGCCCAATCCCGAACTGGTCGATTTCACCCGGCGGTTCCGGATCGGCCTCGCCTTGACCCTGCCGGTGTTCGCCATCGACATGGGCGGGCACCTGTTCGGCCTGCGCCTGCCCTGGGGCGCGCAGGCGACCAACTGGCTGCTGCTGGTCCTGGCCACGCCGGTGGTGCTGTGGGCCGGCTGGCCGTTCTTCGAGCGCGGCTGGCGCTCGGTGGTCACGGGCAAGCTGAACATGTTCACCCTGATCGCCTTGGGAACCGGGGTCGCCTGGCTCTACTCGGTGGTCGCCACCGTCGCGCCCGGCGTCCTGCCCGAGGCGGCCGGCGGCGGCATGCACGGCGCGCCGCCGACCTATTTCGAGCCGGCGGCGGTGATCGTCGTGCTGGTCCTGGTCGGCCAGCTCTTGGAGCTTAGGGCGCGGGAGGCGACCGGCGGGGCCATCAAGGCCCTGCTGGATCTCGCGCCCAAGACCGCCCGCCGCATCCGCGACGACGGCGTCGACGAGGATGTCGGCCTCGACCAGGTGCGGGTCGGCGACCGCCTGCGCGTGCGCCCCGGCGAAAAGACGCCGGTGGACGGCGTGGTGGTCGAGGGCGAAAGCCATGTCGACGAGTCCATGGTCACCGGCGAGCCGATCCCGGCGGCCAAGGCGGTCGGCGACCGTGTGGTCGGCGGCACGATCAACCGCACCGGCGCCCTGGTGATGACCGCCGAGAAGGTCGGCCGCGACACCCTGCTGGCCCGCATCGTGCAGATGACGGCCCAGGCCCAGCGCTCGCGCGCGCCGATCCAGCGGCTGGCCGACATCGTCTCCGGCTGGTTCACCCCGGCGGTGATCGCCGCCGCAGCAGCCGCCTTCGCGGTCTGGGCCTTGGTCGGGCCGGAGCCGCGCCTGACCGGCGCCCTGCTGGCCGCCGTCAGCGTGTTGATCATCGCCTGCCCGTGCGCCTTGGGGCTTGCCACGCCGATGTCGATCATGGTCGGGATCGGACGCGGCGCCCGCGCCGGGGTGCTGATCAAGAACGCCGAGGCGCTGGAGCGCATGGAGAAGGTCGACACCCTGGTCGTCGACAAGACCGGCACCCTGACCGAGGGGCGGCCCCGACTGGTCGCCGTGACCCCGGCCGGCGGCTTCGAGGCCGACGCGGTGCTGCGCCTGGCCGCCAGCCTGGAGCGGGCGAGCGAGCATCCCCTGGCGCACGCCGTCGTCGAGGCGGCCAAGGACAAGGGGCTGGCCCTGGCGGACGCCGGCGAATTCGACGCGCCGGTCGGCAAGGGCGTCACCGGCGTGGTCGAGGGCCGCCGGCTCGTGGTCGGCGCGGCGCGCTATCTGGCCGAGCTGGGGATCGAGACCTCGGGGCTGGACGCCGAGGCCGAACGTCTGCGCGTCGACGGGGCGAGCGCGGTGTTCGTCGCCGTCGACGGCCGACCGGCCGGGGTATTGGCGGTCGCCGACCCGATCAAGGCGACCACGGCCGAGGCGGTCGCGGCCCTGCGCGCCGACGGCGTGCGGGTGATCATGCTGACCGGCGACAGCCGCACCACCGCCCTGGCCGTGGCCGCGCGGCTGGGCATAGACGAGGTCGAGGCCGAGACCCCGCCCGAGCGCAAGGCCGAGGCGGTCAAGCGTCTGCGCGACCGTGGACGGGTGGTGGCCATGGCCGGCGACGGCGTCAACGACGCGCCCGCCCTGGCCACGGCCGACGTGGGGATCGCCATGGGCGGCGGTTCCGACGTGGCCATCGAAAGCGCCGGGATCACCCTGCTTCGCGGCGACCTGACCGGCATCGTCACGGCGCGGCGGCTGTCGCGGGCGACGATGCGCAACATCCGCCAGAACCTGCTGTTCGCCTTCGCCTACAACGCGGCCGGCGTGCCGCTGGCCGCCGGCGTGCTCTATCCGGCGTTCGGCCTGCTGCTGTCGCCGGCCGTGGCGGCGGCGGCGATGGCGGCCAGCTCGGTCAGCGTGGTGGCCAACGCGCTGCGGCTGAGGACGGTCAAACTGTAGCGGAGCGGGGACCTTGGCGGCGGCGGGCGGCGCCTATTTCCCCTTGGCGGCCGCGCCGGCGGAGGCCTGGGCCGCCGGCTTGGGCTGCGGCGCGCCGGCGACGCGGCCCGGCTTCATGAACTTCACCAGCACCCGCTGGCCGACCAGGAAGGGGCTGTCGTCGACCTTGACCACCACCTCGACCACGCGCTCGTCGGTGCGCTCGGACGGATCGTCCGACTGCAGCTTGCGGGCGCCGAACACCGGCGCGCGGCGGATGACGTGGCCGGTGTTCACCTTGCTGGGATCGGCCTCGGGCGTCACCTCGACGTCCTGGCCGATGAACACCGACGGCAGGGCGCCCTCGGGGATCTCGGCGCGGACGATGCGCTGGGCGTTGGGCTCCAGGTCGAACATCGCCGTGACGTTCAGGGTCGAGGCCCCGAAGCCGGGATTGGCGTAGCGGCGGGTGATGCGGCCGTCGGTCGGGGCGCGGATCACCGTCAGCTCCTGGGTGTACTGAGCCTGATGCAGGCTGGCCAGGGCGGTGCCGATCGCCGCTCGCTGGGCCTGAAGCTGGGCGTCGGCCTGGGCGATGGAGTCGCGCGCCTGGTCCAGCTTCTGGCCGGCGACGAAGTTCGAGGCCGACAGCGCCTTCAGGCGCTCATACTCGCGCTGGGCCGTGCGCTTCTGGACCTCGAGCAGGGCCATCTGGGCCTTGGCCTGCGACAGGCTGGCGGCGGCGGTCTCGGCGGCCAGGCGGGCGTCGTCGTCCTCCTGCCGGGCCATGACCTGGCCCTTATGCACCACGTCGCCCTCGGCGACGTTGACCTCGCGCACGATGCCGGGGCGGCGGGCGGCGACGGGGATCACCCCGCCCTCGACGTCGGCCTTGCCCTGGGCGATGGCGGCGTAGGGGGTCTCGGGCGCCTTGGCGGCGGCGGCCGCTTCCTTGGCCTTCTTGGCCTTGGCCTGACCCATCATCGAAACGCTGATCCCGCCCGCGAGCACGACCACGACGATCACCCAGAACCAGGGGCGACGAACAAAGCGGAACATGGGTCAGGCTCCAACCATTTGGCTGCGGGGCGCGGCGGCGGGATCAGGGTCCGCGGCCGGCGTGCGGCGCGCATCGTCCAGGATGCGGCCGTCCTCGATGTGGATGACACGATCGGCCCAGGCTTCCAGCCGGGGATCGTGGGTGACGCAGATCACGGCCGCGCCGTGCTCCTTGGCCGCCCGTTGCAGCAGGCGGATGACGATCTGGCCGTTCTCGCCGTCGAGCGCCGAGGTGGGCTCGTCGGCGAACAGCAGGCGCGGCTGCTTGGCGATGGCGCGGGCGATGGCGACGCGCTGCTTCTCGCCGCCGGACAGCTCGGACGGACGCTGGTTCATGCGCGGCTTGAGGCCGACCTCGTCCAGGGCCTGGATCGCCACGGCGCGGGCTTTGTCGTGGTCGAGGCCCTGGTATTTCAGCACCGTGGTCACCTGCTGCAGGGCGGTGAGGGCGGCGAACAGGTTGAAGCCCTGGAAGATGAAGCCGCAGTTGTCGAGGCGGAACTTGTCGATCTTGCCCGAGCTCATGCCCCACAGGTCCTGGCCCAGGGCCGCGACCCGGCCCTCGTCGGGGCGCAGCAGGCCAGACAGCGCCGCCACCAGGGTCGACTTGCCCGAGCCGGACGGCCCCATCACCATGGTGACGTCGCCGTGCTGGGCGTCGAAATCGACGCCCTTGAGCACTTCGATATAGGTGCGGCCGGTCTTGAAGCGCTTGGCCAGGCCCTTGGCCTCGATCGCCGCGCCGGTCTTGCGGGGGGGAACGCTCATCGCAACAGGTCCGCCGGCTGGCTCTTCTTGAGGATGCCGAGGGCCAGCATGCCCGACAGCAGGGCGATGATCAGCAGGAACGCGCCGGTCAGCAGCACCAGGATCAACGGGAAGGCCATGGGCACGCCGCCCTTGGCGGCCAGGGCCGCGATGCCGGCGGTCAGCAGGCCGGTGGCCATCAGGCCGGCGACGCCGACCCAGAAGCTCAGCTCCATGACGATGGCCCGCAGCGAGCCCATCGACACGCCCAGGGCGCGCAGGCTGGCGAACTCCTTGATGTTGGCCAGGATGGCCCCGCGCAGGGTCTGGGAGGTGATGCCGACCCCGATCAGCAGGCCCAGGAACACCGAGAAGCCGAGCATCAGGCCGATGATGTTCTCCTTCATCATCGAGCCCTGGTTGGCGTTGGCCAGCTCGCTGCGCGTCCAGGCGCGATAGGCGCCGTCGGCGTGGGCGTTGAGCTGGTCGCGCACGATCTCGGCGCGGGCGGGGTTCTTGAGCCCGACCATCAGCGGGCCGATGCGGTCGGACCGGCCGTTGAGGCCGAGCAGGCGCAGGGTGTCGCGCGACATGTAGACCGTGGCCTGGGCCATGTTCGGATAGTTGGTCAGCACCAGGCCGATCTTGACCGTCTTGCCGTTCAGCGACGCCTTGTCGCCCAGCTTGACCCCCAGCTTGCCCAGGGCGGTGCGGTCGATGGCGATCGAATAGGGCTCCAGCAGGGCCACGCGCATCTGCTCGGTGTAGTCGGTCGGCAGGGTGGGCGAGCCCGGATAGGGATCGAGGGCGAAGATCTGCACGAAATCGCGCTGGCGCTTCTTGCCGGGGCCGGGGTCGTTCTGGAACATCGCGCCGTTGCCGGCCATCTCGCCGATCGCGGCGACGTCCTGGTTCATGTAGATCATCGGCTTGATGCGGGCGGGCATGCCGCCGCCGCCGCTGAACAGGCTCTCGGCCTTGGGGCCGAGCACGATGATGTCGGCCGGCGAGCGGTCGATCTGGGCGCTGAACGCCTTGCCGATGCCCATGAACATGCCGACCTGGGCGAGCACCAGCAGGCCCGAGAACGCCAGGGCGATCACCGCCGCCAGATAGCGGCGCCACTCATAAATCAACGTGGCGAGCGCGAGCGACACCTGCTTCCCCCGATTGAACGCGTCGGTCGGGCGAGCCCGCCGACGCCCGGCACAAGGCCCCAACCCATGCCATGAGCCAAGTTAAATCGGGGTAAGGCGATGCGCACGGGACGAGGACTCCGACGCGGACTGGCCCTTGGAGGACAGGGGCGATAAACCGCCGTGAGCGGAGGAACCGCCTTCGCGACCTGGGACCATCGATGATCAAATCCGCGTACCTGGCGGCCGCGCTCCTGGCCGCGCCGCTCAGCCTGGCCCATGCCGACGAAGGCATGTGGACCTTCGACAACTTCCCCTCGGCCAAGGTCAAGGCCGCCTACGGCGTGACCATCGACAAGCCGTGGCTCGACCGCGTGCGCGCCGCCGCCGTGCGCCTGACCACCGGCTGCTCGGCTTCGACGGTCTCGCCAGAGGGGCTGGTGCTGACCAACTGGCATTGCGTCGCCGACTGCGCCCAGAACCTGTCGGCGGGCGGGACCGACTATATGAAGGACGGCTTCCTCACCGACGCCCGCGCCGAGGAGAAGCAGTGCCCCGGCATGCAGGCCGAGATCCTGGCCGAGATCGTCGACGTCACCGCCAAGGTGCAGGCGGCCGGCCGAGGCGGGGACGGGGCGGTGTTCGCCGCCGCCCGCGACGCCGCCGTCGCGGCCATCGAAAAAGAGGGCTGCGCCGGCCAGGCCGATCTGCGCTGCCAGGTCGTCACCCTCTACCGGGGCGGCGAGTACAAGCTCTATAAGTACCGCAAGTACGCCGACGTGCGGTTGGTGTTCGCGCCCGAGTTCGCCACCGGCTTCTTCGGCGGCGATCCGGACAACTTCAACTTCCCTCGCTTCAATCTCGACGCGGCCTTCCTGCGCCTCTACGTCGACGGCAAGCCGGCCAGGACGCCCGACCACCTGAAATGGAACCCCGCGCCGCCCAAGGAAGGCGAGCCGGTGTTCGTGGCCGGCAATCCCGGTTCGACCGAGCGGCTGCTCACCGTCGCCCAGCTGGAGACCCAGCGCGACCTCGTCATTCCCGTCTCGCAGCTGCAGCGTTCCGAGCTGCGCGGCCGGCTGACGCGGATGTCCGAGGAGGGGGCCGAGCAGAAGCGCGCCGTCACCGATCCCCTGTTCGGCCTGGAGAACAGCTTCAAGGTCTTTTTCGGCCGGCAGTTCGTGCTCAACGACGCTGCGTTCATGGACGCCAAGCGGGCGGCCGAGGCCGACCTGCGGGCCAAGATCGCCGCCGATCCCAAGCGGGCGGCCGAGATCGGCGATCCCTGGAGCGACCTCGCCAAGACCCAGGCGGCCTACGCCGAGCTGTTCGTGCGCTATTACCAGCTTGAGATGTCGGCCGGCTCGCAGTCGCAGCTCTATCGCTACGCCCGCACCCTGGTGCGCGGGGCCGCCGAGCGGGCCAAGCCCTCGGCCGAGCGCCTGCCCGAGTTCGGCGACGCCCGGCTGGCCCTGGCCGAGAAGACCCTGCTGGACCGCAAGCCCGTCGAGGCCGGGCTGGAGCAGCTCTATCTGGAGTTCTGGCTGGCCAAGACGCGGGAGTACCTGACCGCCGACGCGCCGGAGACGCGCCTGCTGCTGGGCCGCGAAAGCCCCGAGGCCCTGTCGCGGCGCCTGGTCGAAGGCTCGCGCCTGGCCGATCCGGCCGTGCGCAAGGCGTTGTGGGACGGCGGCGCGGCGGCGATCGCCGCCTCGGACGACCCGATGATCCAGTTCGTGCTGCGCACCGATCCGGCGGCCCGCGATATCCGCAAGGTCTGGACCGCGCGGGTGCAGGCGCCGACCGAGAAGGCGGCCGAGCAGGTGGCCGCCGCCCGTTTCGCGGCCTATGGCGACACCGTCTATCCCGACGCGACCTTCACCCTGCGGCTGTCCTACGGCAAGGTCGCCGGCTGGACCCATCGCGGCGTGACGGTCCCGGCCTTCACCCGCTTCGCCGGCCTCTATGAGCGGGCCACCGGCGCCGAGCCCTTCCAGCTGGCCCCGCGCTGGCTGGCGGCCAAGGACAAGCTCGACCCGGCGGGGGTGTTCGACCTCGTCACCACCAACGACATCATCGGCGGCAATTCCGGCTCGCCGCTGATCAACGCCAGGGGCGAGGTGATCGGCGCCGCCTTCGACGGCAACATCCACTCGCTGGGCGGGGCCTTCGGCTATGACGGGACGCTCAATCGGACCGTGGTGGTGTCCAGCGCCGCCGTCACCGAGGCGCTGACCAAGGTCTACGGCCGGGCCGCCCTGGTCCGCGAATTGACCGCCGCCCGCTAACAGCTTCGACCGGCGGCGCTTGGGCGTCGCCGGTCGAAATGTTTCCAGAAAGAAATGCTGGTCACACTTTGAAATAGGGAATGGATTTCGCGTCGCCTTCTCCGGGCCGGCCTTCGCTGGTCCAGGTTCTCGTCCGGATCGGGCGGAGCCTTGATCTTGGAGGATGCAATGACGATAGCCAGTCTATCCAATTCATCCTGGCTGCAACAGTTGCAGCAGAGGATGTTTACTCAAGCGGACACGAACGGCGACGGGCAACTGTCCGTCGCCGAATTCGAATCCATCGGGCAAAATCTGCAGGGCGGCGGCAATTCCTCCGCGTCGGCGGGGTCTTCGCCGGAAACCGACCCGTCCGGCGGCATGGCCATGGCCGCGCTGTCCCTGGCCCAGGGTTTCGCCAGCGACACATTGTCGGCCCTGTTGTCGCTGCAGGACCAGTCGCAAGGCGGCGCCCAGACGGGCGGCGTCCAGTCCGGCGGGACGCCGGCGCACGGCTCGCGCCTAGCCCAGATGTTCCAGTCGGCCGACACCGACGGGGACGGCAAGCTGACCGCCGACGAATTGACGGCGGCGATCGAGAAGAACAGCCCGCAGGGGTCGCCCACCGCCGACCCGACCAAGGCCGCGGCGGTCGCCAACACCATGCTGGCGGCGGCGGACAAGAACGGCGACGGCTCGCTGTCGCTCGACGAGTTCAAGTCGGCCATGCGGTCGGCCCACGGCCATCACCACCACCACCACCATGGCGGCTCGGGCGGGGCCGGACAGGCGTCCGCCTCCGATCCCGCCGACCTGAACGGGGACGGCAAGGTCAGCGCCGACGAACTGGCCAAGGTGTTGCAGAGCGCCCAGCAAAATGCGGGGACCGGCCTCACGGATCCGACCACCAGCGACCTGATGACCAAGCTGCTGACCCAGCTTCAGGGCGCGGCCGCGACGGGCGTCGCGGTCAACCAGGCGGCGTGACGCGTCGGCGGGCCGGACGACGAAACTCCGGCCCGTCTCCGCCGCCGGTTCTGGGCTGCGGTCCGGGAAGATCCTCCGTGGGGCGCCGAGGCCCTCTCCCGCGCCCGGACGACGCGCCGCACTTGCGTCCGATCCCCTGTTCATAGTCAAAGTGCCTCTTTGCGGCCGGGGGGCCGCCTCGTGGGGTCTTTGGATAGATGTTCGGCGCGCAGAACGCGCAGAGCCTGGTCGGGCTTGCGCTAACCCTTCTCGTCTGTTGGCTGCTGTCCGAAGGACGGACGCGCTTTCCCTGGAAGCTGGCCATCGGCGCCATCGCCGTCCAGATCGGCCTGGTGGTGCTGCTGTTCGGCGTGCCGGCGGCGCAGAACATGCTGAAGGGCGTCAACGGCGCGGTGGAGGGCCTGGGCCTGTCGACCCAGGCGGGCACCCAGTTCGTGTTCGGCTTCCTCGCGGGCGGAGCCCAGCCCTATCCGCTGACCCAGTCCGGGGCCCTGTTCATCTTCGCCTTCCGGGTGCTGCCGGTGATCCTGGTGGTCTGCGCCCTGTCGGCGCTGCTTTGGCACTGGCGCGTCCTCAAATGGGCGACCAAGGCCTTCGGCTTCGTGTTCCAGAAGACGCTGGGCTTGCGCGGCCCGCCGGCCCTGGCCACCGCCGCCACCATCTTCATGGGCCAGGTCGAGGGGCCGATCTTCATCCGCGCCTATCTGGACAAGCTGACCCGCTCGGAGCTGTTCATGCTGGTCTCGGTGGGCATGGCCTGCGTGTCCGGCTCGACCATGGTGGCCTATGCGACCATCCTCAAGGACGTCCTGCCCAACGCCGCCGCGCACGTGCTGACCGCCTCGATCATCTCGGCGCCGGCCGGCGTGCTGCTGGCGCGGGTGATCGTGCCGCCCGACGCGGCCGAGACCGGCGGCGACCTCGACCTGGGCGCCGAGAAATCCTACGACAGCTCGGTCGACGCGGTGATCAAGGGCACCTCCGACGGCCTGACCATCGCCCTGAACGTCGGGGCGGCGCTGATCGTGTTCGTGGCCCTGGCGGCCATGGCCGACCTGATCCTCAAGATGCTGCCCGCCGTCGGCGGCCAGCCGCTGAGCATCGAACGCGGCCTGGGCCTCTTGTTCTCGCCGCTGGCCTGGGCCATCGGCGTGCCGTGGGCGGAGGCCCGCACGGCGGGATCGCTCCTCGGCATCAAGCTGGTGCTGACCGAGTTCTCGGCCTTCATCGACCTCAGCAAGCTGCCGGCTGGCGAGCTGTCCGAGCGCAGCCGCATGCTGATGACCTACGCCCTGTGCGGCTTCGCCAACGTCGCCTCGGTCGGCATGAACGTCGCCGGCTACAGCGTCCTAGTGCCGCAGCGGCGGACCGAGGTGCTGGGCCTGGTGTGGAAGGCGATGATCGCCGGCTTCCTGGCCACCTGCATGACCGCCTCGCTGGTCGGGGCCATGCCGGCCGCCCTGTTCGCCAAGTAGGAAATCGCGCCGCCTGACGCGAGGTCACGGTGGCGTCCGCCCGACCGGCCGCCTAACCTTCCGCCCGACGATCCGCCAAGTGATCGGGAGGAACGGCGATGAAGCTCTACGACAGCCGCCGCGCGCCCAATCCGCGCCGCGTGCGCTGGGTGATGGCCGAGAAGGCGATCGACGACATCGAGGTCGTCGACGTGGACATCTTCAAGGGCGAGCATCGCACGCCGGAATACCGCGCCCGGGCCGGAACGCCGCAGGTGCCGGCGCTGGAGTTCGACGACGGCTCGGCCATCACCGAATCCCTGGCCATCTGCCGCTATCTCGAACACCTGCACCCCGAGCCGAACCTGTTCGGCCGCGACCCGCGCGAGGCCGCCGAGATCGAGATGTGGACCCGGCGCGTGGAGATGATGCTGGCCACGCCGCTGATGCTGGCCGTGCGCCACAGCCATCCGGCCCTGGCGGCGATCGAGACCCAGCAGCCGGTGATCGCCGAGAGCAACCTCAAGACCGCCGTCAGCGCGCTCAAGCTGTTCGACCGCCGCCTGGCCGACAGCCCGTTCATCGGCGCCGAGCGGATCACCATCGCCGACATCCTGGCGGCCACGGCCATCGACTTCGCCCGCATGGTCAGGTTCCGGCCGCCTGAGGAGATGGTCCATGTCGGGCGCTGGTACGGCGAGATGATGGACCGGCCCGCGGCCAAGGCCGGGGTGTGACGGGGCGGCCCGGCGGCCGCGGCGATCATGGCGGCGAGCTGCATCGCGCGGCTGGGGGCGGGCCCTAGCGCGGGCGGATTTTCTTCACCACGCCGGAGAAGTTCAGCATCGGCCGTCCGCCGGTCGAGATCAGGCCCCGGACGAACAGCAGCGAGCCGCCGGCCTTGACCACCTCGCCGGTCGCCTCGACCAGATCGCCGACGGCGGCGGGGCCGACGAACTCGCCGTTCAGCGACACGGTGACGGCGCGGCTGTCCTTCAGCTCCTTGTTGGCGATGGCGAACAGGCAGTAGTCGGCGAAGGTCATCATGCAGCCGCCGTGCATGAAGCCGCCGCCGTTCATGTGCTTCTTCTCGGCGCGGAAGGCGGCGGTGACGCGGCCGGCCTCGTCCTCGCGGAAATAGAACGGGCCCGACTGATCCTCGAACGGGTCGACCCCGTCCCAGGTGCGCCAGCCGGCGAATTCGCCCTCCTGGCAAAGACGCGGGCCGCCCTCGACTTCGTTGCCGCCGTCCATTCGTTGCTCCCCTCAATCCGACGCCCTAAGGTCGCGGCGCACACATAAACACTGTTCAGGGAAACGTCATGGCGCTCGATCTCGAAACCCGCAACCAGTTGATCGAGACCATCCGCCGGTTCGTGGCCGAACGGCTGCGCCCGATGGAGGCCCAGACGGCCGACGACAATCTGGTGCCCGACGAGATCGTCGCCGAGATGCGCGACCTCGGCCTGTTCGGCCTGTCGATCCCGGAAGAATTCGGCGGCCTCGGCCTTTCCATGGAGGAGGAGTGCCTGGTCGGCGTCGAGCTCGGCCGCACCTCGCCGGCCTTCCGCTCGGTGATCGGCACCAATGTCGGCATCGGCAGCCAGGGCCTGGTGATGTTCGGCACGGACGAGCAGAAGGCCAGGTGGCTGCCCGGCGTCGCCTCCGGCGAGATCATCACCTCCTTCGCCCTGACCGAGCCGGAGGCCGGCTCCGACAGCGCGGCGGTGCAGACCCGCGCCGTCCTCGACGGCGACGCCTATGTGCTGAACGGCTCCAAGCGCTTCATCACCAACGCCGGCAAGGCGCACCTGTTCACGGTGATGGCCCGCACCAATCCCGATGTGAAGGGCGGCTCCGGCGTCTCGGCCTTCCTGGTGCCGCGCGACCTGCCGGGGCTGACGGTGGGCAAGTCGGAAAAGAAGATGGGCCAGCAGGGCGCCCACATCCACGACGTCATTTTCGAGAACGTCCGCGTGCCGGTCGAGAACCGCCTGGGCGGCGAGGGCGAGGGCTTCAAGGTGGCGATGCAGGTGCTGGATCGCGGCCGCCTGCACATCTCGTCGGTCTGCGTCGGCGTCGCCGAGCGCCTGATCGCCGACTGCGTGGCCTACGCCAACGAGCGCAAGCAGTTCGGCAAGCCGATCGCCGAGTTTCAGCTGATCCAGGGCATGATCGCCGACAGCAAGACCGAGGCCCTGGCCGCCCGCGCCCTGATGCTGGAGACCGCCCGCAAGCGCGACGCCGCCGAGACCGTCACCCTGGAGGCCGCCGCGACCAAGTACTACGCCTCCGAGATGGTCGGCCGCGTCGCCGACCGGGCGGTGCAGATCTTCGGCGGCGCCGGCTACGTCGCCGACTACGGCGTCGAGCGGCTGTATCGCGACGTGCGGATTTTCCGCATCTACGAGGGCACCAGTCAGATTCAGCAGGTGATCATCGCGCGGGAAACCCTTAAGCGGGGCGGATGATGAGCTCCCCGATCGAAGACGCCATTTTCGCCATGCTGGCCGCGGTTCCCGCCGGCAAGAGCATCGACCCGTCCAACGTCGCCAAGTCGCTCGACCCCGAGGGCTGGCGGCGGCTGCTGCCGCAGGTGAAGGCCACCGCCGTGGGCCTGGCCCGCATCGGCAAGCTGGACGTGCTGCGCCACAACAAGCCCGTCGACCCGACCGCCCCGATCAAGGGGGTTTATCGCCTGCGCCTGCCCCTCGCCGGGCAGGACTGACACCGACCAAAGGAGGATACGCCGATGATCGTCTATGGTTCTTCCCTGTCGCCCTATGTGCGCAAGACCCTGGCCGTGGCCGCCGAAAAGGGCATCGAGGTCGAGAGCCGCGCCAGCCGCGAGCCCGAGCCGGCCTTCCTGGCGGCCAGCCCGTTCCGCAAGATCCCGGCCATGGTCGACGGCGATTTCAGCATCTGCGACTCCAGCGCCATCATCGCCTATTTCGAGGCGATCAAGCCCGAGCCGGCGATGATCCCGGCCGAGGCCAAGGACCGGGCCCGGGTGGTGTGGTACGAGGAGTTCGCCGACACCATCCTGGTCGCCGCCGCCACGCCGATGTTCCTCAACCGCATCGTCAAGCCGCGCTTCATGGGGCTGCCGGGCGACGAAGCCGCCGCCGCCAAGTGCGAGGCCGAGGACACGCCCCGCGTGCTCGACTATCTGGAGACCATCGTTCCCGAGGCCGGCGGCTTCCTGGTCGGCGATCGGCTGACCCTGGCCGACCTGTCCGTGGCCAGCCCGTTCGCCAACCTCGAATATCTCAAGTTCGACCTGTCGCGCTGGCCCAGGACCAAGGCCTGGACCGACTCGATCCTGGCCCGTCCGTCCTTCGCGCCCCTGCTGGTCAGGGAGCGGGCGATGATGGCCGCCTGACGGCCTTGGCGCTGGAGCGGCTGCTGGCGGAGATCCGCGCCTGCCGAGCCTGCGCGGGCGAGCTGCCGCACGCGCCGCGCCCGGTCGTCCAGGTCGCGCCGCAGACCCGCCTGCTGATCTGCGGCCAAGCCCCCGGCCGGCGGGTGCACGAGAGCGGCATGCCGTTCACCGACCCTTCGGGCGACCGCCTGCGCGACTGGCTCGGGGTCGACTATGCGCGGTTCTACGCAGACCCTCGCATCGGCGTGGCGGCGATGGCCTTCTGCTACCCGGGCACCGCTCCCGGCGGCGGCGACTATCCGCCGCCGCCGCGCTGCGCGGCGCTGTGGCGGCCGCGTCTGCTGGCCGAGCTGAAGGATGTCGAATTGACGCTGCTGGTCGGCGGCTACGCCCAGAAATGGGCGCTGCGCGAGCGGGCCAAGCCGTCGATGACCGCCACGGTGGCGGCTTGGCGCGAGTACCTGCCGGACGGCCTCCTGCCCATGCCGCACCCGTCCTGGCGCAACACGGCGTGGTTGCGGCGCAATCCCTGGTTCGAGGCCGAGGTCGCGCCCTACCTTCGCCAAAAGGTGGCGGCTATCCTGGCGGCATGACGCGTCTGCTCGCCGTTCTGATGGCCGCCGCCCTGGGACTGGCCGCCTGCGCCCCCGCGGTGCAGAGCCCCGACAAGCCGGGCGCGGCCTTCGTCGGCCCGCACCTGGAGAAGGACGCCTTCGTCAGCTTCGACGGCGCGCGGCTCGGCCTCAGCCGCTGGGAGGTCGAGACCGGCGAGCCGTGGGCGGTGATCGTCGGCCTGCACGGCATGAACGACTATGGCGGCGCCTTCCACCTGGCGGGGCCGTACTGGGCCAAGGACGGCGTCGCCACCTACGCCTTCGACCAGCGCGGCTTCGGTCGCTCGCCCCAGCGGGGCATCTGGGGCGGCGACGCCCTGATGACCCAGGACCTGCGCACCCTGACGGCGCTGCTGCGCGCCCGCTATCCCAAGGCGATCCTCGCCGTGGTCGGCGAGAGCATGGGCGGGGCGGTGGCCATCGAGGCCTTCGCTTCGGACCAGCCGCCGGCCGCCGACCGGCTGGTGCTGCTGGCGCCCGCCGTCTGGGGCTGGTCGAGCCAGCCGCTGCCGAACAAGACCGCCCTCTGGTTCGCCGCCCGGCTGGCGCCCAGCAGCGTCATCAAGCCGCCGAGCTGGGTGACCGCGAAGGTCAAGGCCACCGACAACCGCGAGGAGCTGATCCGCATGAGCCGCGACCCGCAACTGATCTGGGGCGCGCGGTCGGACACCCTTTACGGCCTTGTCGGCCTGATGGAGCGAGCCTGGAGTTCGATCGGCAAGGTGCGGGCGCCGACCCTCTATCTCTACGGCTACAACGACGAGGTCATCCCCAAGACCGCCACCTTCGAGGCCGCCCGCCGGCTGAAGCCCGACGACCGGTCGGGCTACTACCGCGACGGCTGGCACCTGCTGCTGGTCGACAAGCAGGCCGAGCGGGTGTGGAAGGACGTCGAGGGCTTCATCCGCGACCCGGCCGCGCCGCTGGTTTCGCAGGTGGCCACCATCCCCGACGCGCCGACCCCTTCCAACGCCCGGGGGCGGACCGTGGCGGCCGCGTCTTCGGGCTTGTGAGCCGCCCGCGTCCAGCGTATGGGCTGCCCGCACGATAATTCCCTCAACAGACCGGCTCGGCGCAATGACCCTGTTCGATTCTCCCGCTTTCGAGGCTCACGAGGGCGTGCATGCGTTCTTCGATGAAAAGACCGGCCTGAAATCGATTATCGCCGTCCATTCCACCGCCCGCGGCCCCGCCGCCGGCGGCTGCCGCATGTGGCCCTACGGCTCGGCCGAGGCGGCGCTGGACGACGCGCTGAAGCTGTCGCGGGCGATGTCCTACAAGAACGCCATGGCCGACCTCGACCTCGGCGGCGGCAAGTCGGTGATCATCGGCGACAGCCGCAGCCAGAAGTCGCCGGCCCTGTTCGAGGCCTTCGGCCGCGCCGTCGAGACCCTGGGCGGCCGCTACTGGACCGCCGAGGACGTCGGCGTCTCGCCGGCCGACCTGGCCAGCGCCCGCACGCAGACCCGCTTCGTCGCCGGCCTGGAAGGCCACGCGGCGGCCTCGGGCGATCCCAGCCCGGTCACCGCCGAGGGCGTGTTCCGGGGCGTGCGCCTGTGCGTGCGCCGCCGCTACGGCCGCGAACTCGACGGCGTGGTCGTCGCCATCCAGGGGGTCGGCCATGTCGGCGCCTATCTGGCCGAGAAGTTGCACGCCGCCGGCGCCAAGCTGGTGATCACCGACGTCAACGAACAGGCCCTGGAGGCGGTCGCCGCCAGGACCGGCGCCCAGATCGTCGCCCCCGGCGCCATCTTCGACGTCGACTGCGACGTGTTCGCCCCCTGCGCCCTCGGCGGCGCCATCAACGAGGACACCCTGCCGCGCCTCAAGGCCAAGGTCGTCGCCGGCGGGGCCAACAACCAGCTCGCCTCGGCCGAGGTCGATCGGGTGCTGTTCGAGAAGGGCGTGCTCTATGCGCCCGACTACGTGATCAATGGCGGCGGCATCATCAATGTCGCCGGCGAGATCCGCGCGCTCGAAGCCGGCGAGGCGTTCGATCCCAAGTGGGTCGAGGCCAAGCTGGACCGCCTGGCCCAGACGCTGGACGAGGTGCTCGAACACGCCGCCGTCGAGAAGCGTCCCACCCACGAGGTGGCCACCGAGATCGCCAAGGCCCGCATCGCCGCCGCCCAAGGCTGATCGCTACTGACAGCATGCTGTCGGCAGGACTAGTTTAGACCGCTCCTGCCGACGATGAAGGAACGGGCCTTCGACCGTGGCGGAGGTTCCTTGCGATGCGTCGCGCCGATCGGCTGTTCGAGATCATCCAGCGCCTGCGCGGCGGTCGTCTGGTCACGGCCGCCGCCCTGGCCGAGGGGCTGGAGGTGTCGATCCGCACCGTCTATCGCGACATCGTCGACCTGCAGGCCTCGGGCGTGCCGATCGAGGGGGCGGCCGGCGTCGGCTACGTGCTGCGCGACGGCTATCAGGTGCCGCCGCTGATGTTCAGCCTGGGCGAGATCGAGGCCCTGGTCGTCGGGGCCCGCCTGGCCCAGGCCTGGGGCGGCGCCGAACTGGCCCGCTCGGCCGAGGAGGCCCTGTTCAAGATCGACGCCGTGCTGCCGCGCGGGCTCAAGGGCCGGGCCGAGGCGGTGCGGGTGTTCGCCCCCGACCACAAGCTCGCGCCCGAGGTCAAGGCGGCGCTGGACCGGGTGCGCGAGGCCGTGCGCGAGCGCCGGCGCCTGAGTTTCGATTACCGCCGCGCCGACGGCGCGGAGGGGCGGCGCACCGCCCGCCCCCTGGGCATGCATTTCTGGGGCGGGGTGTGGACCGTGGCCGCCTGGTGCGAGGCGCGCGCGGATTTCCGCACCTTCCGCATCGACCGGATGTCGATCCTGGAGCAGGGGCCGGTCTTCCCGTTCGAGCGCGGGCGCGAGCTTCAGGATTTCGTCGCCCTCAACGAGGCCCGGCGTCAGGCCGAGGGCTGGTGAGGCGGCCCGGCCCGGCTCAGGCCGAGGCGCTTCGGCCGCCGATGCCCGAGCCGGCGCTGCGCGGCAGGCGCAGATAGACCGGCAGGGCCAGCAGGGTGACGACCCCGACGGCGATGAACGGCGCGGTGAAGCGGTCGGGCGTCAGCAGGCGCTCCGGCTCCGACCCCTTGGCCAGGTGCAGCATCAGGCCGCCGAAGCTGATGCCCAGGCTGAGGCCGACCTGTTGGGCGACGGTGGCCAGGGTCGAGGCGGCGCTGACCTTGTCCTGCGGCACGTCGGCGTAGGCGACGGTGTTGGCGGCGGTGAACTGGTTGGAGCGGATGAAGCCGGCGACCACCAGCAGCGCCATGATCAGCCATACCGGCGTCCAGTCGCGGAAGAAGCCGGGAATGGCGGTCATCACCGCCGCGCCGATCACCGTGGCGGTCAGGATGGTGCGGAAACCGAAGCGGCGCAGCAGGCCGGGGGCGAAGAACTTGGCGCTCATCGCGCCGAGGCCCTGGCCGATGGTGATCATGCCGGCGCGGAACGGGCTCCAGCCCAGGCCGACCTGAAGCAGCAGCGGCATCAAGAACGGTCCGGCCCCGATGCCCAGCCGCACGAAGGTTCCGCCGGTCAGGCTGGCGCGGAAGGTGGCGTAGCGCAGCAGCCGAAGGTCGAGCACCGGGCGCTCGATGCGCAGGGCGTGGCGGACGTAGAGCGCGCCGACGCCGACGGCCAGGAGCGCGGCGGCGACCTGCACGGCCGGCGGCACGATCTTCAGACCGATGGTCTCGGTCGCCCCGACCAGGGCCGAAATGGCCACGGCGCTCATGACGAAGCCGGCGAAATCGAACCGGCCGGGATGCGGCTGGCGCAGCTTGGGCACCAGGGCGGCCACCGCCGCCATGCCGAGCAGGCAGACCGGCGCGTTGACGAAGAAGATCCACGGCCAGTCGGCGACGCTGAGGATCAGCCCGGCGATGGGCGGGCCGACCAGGGGGCCGACCAGGGCGGGCATGGTGAACCAGCTCATCGCCGCCACCAGCCGCTCGCGCGGGGCCGATCCGACGATGATCAGGCGGCCGACCGGCGTCATCATCGCCCCGCCCATGCCCTGGATGACGCGATAGGCGACCAGCTCGCCCAGCGAGTGGGCGAAGCCGCACAGGATCGACCCGGCCATGAAGATGGTCATGGCGATCATGAACACGCGCTTGGCCCCGAACCGGTCGGCGATCCAGCCGCTGGCCGGGGCGAACACCGCCAGGGCGACGATGTACGAGGTCAGGGCCAGCTTCAGGTGGATGGGGTCCGTGCCGAACGCCCGCGCCAGGGTGGGCAGGGCGGTGGACAGGGCCGTGGAGTCGACGAACTCCATGAACAGGGCGCTGGCCACGGCGATGGAGGTGAGGCGCGAGGCCCAGGCCGACGGCGGCGCCTCGGCCGTCGCGGTCTCGGCGGCCTCGGACTCGACGATGTCGGCGGACGACGGCACGGCCGTGGATATGCGCCCCTCGGCGCGTCGTGTCACCCCCTGCGAAGGCCCTCGGCCGGCGGTTTCCCCGCCGCGGCCGAAGTCAGCCTTCCTTGGGCGGCCGCTCGACCTGGAACGACCGGGCCTCGGCCGGCCGGTCGGGGTCGATGGCGGGTTCGGCGTCGGAGACGTCGGCCTTGCGGCCGACCTGATGCGGCAGCGGGCAGGTCTTGCGCACGCCGTAGTCCGGGGCTTGCTGCTGCTGGAAACCGGTGGTCATGCGCGGACCTCCCTGTCTGGCCGCACGCTAAGCTTCGGCGCGTTCCGGGGCGCATCCAGCAACCCCGTTGGGCCTTCGCCGGTTCCATCTTGCGGCCGGCGGGCCGCGGGATCGCCTCAACCCTGCGTGATCGGGGAGGGGAGACCGCCGCCACCCGGGCCCCTGCGAGGGGTCTGGGATGACGGCGCGGTCATGGCCGGATGCGGCCTTAGCGGCTGAAGCCGGCCTCGGCGAAATCGACCATCCGCCGGATCAGCGGCTCGATCTCGTCCTCGCGGGTCAGCCCCTCCGACAGGGTGTTCAGGCGGTCGAACTCGGCGAAGCGGTTGTTGTGCACCATGCCCAGCACGAAGTGCAGCCGCCAGTAGACCTCGACCTCGGGCAGGTCCGGCCGGGCCGCCCTCAGGGCGTCGGCGAAGCGGCGCAGGTGCGAGACGTCGGTCCGCAGCACGTCGCGCATCGCCTCGGTGCCCTCGCTGCGGGCGCGGATCAGGAACTGCACCGAGATCAGCCGGTCGCCGTTGGGGTCGAGCCAGCGCACGGGCGGGCCGATCAGGGCCTCCAGGATGGCGCGCACGGGCGGTCGCCCGCCGTGGGCGTCGTTGGCCTCGTGCAGCAGGCGCGCGCGCATCCGGTTCAGCTCGGCGGTCCGCCGGCGGAAGATGTCGAACAGCAGCGCGTCCTTGGAGCCGAAATGGTAGTTCACCGAGGCTAGGTTGACATTGGCCTCGGCGGTGATGTCGCGCACCGAGACCTTCTGGAACCCGTGCACGGCGAACAGCCGCTCGGCGGCCAGGAACACCTGGTTCTTGGTCGCGGCTTCCTGTTCGGGCGTCAGCGCCTCGGGCGCCGTCTCCAGGTCGTTGTCGGGGGCGACCGCGCCGCTCAGGCCGCGCGCGCGTTGTTGTCCGGTCATCCGCGCACGAGCTCGCGCATGGCCTTGTCGAGGCCTTCAAGGGTCAAGGGGTACATCCGGTCGTTCATCAACTGTCTCATCACGCCGATCGACTGGGTATAATCCCAGTGCCGCTCAGGCGTCGGGTTCAACCAGACCACGCTGTCGTAGATCTGCGTCACGCGGTCGATCCACACCGCGCCGGCCTCTTCGTTCCAGTGCTCGACCGAGCCGCCCGGATAGGTGATCTCATACGGGCTCATGGTCGCGTCACCGACGAAGATCACCTTATAGTCGTGGGGAAATTTGTGAAGCACATCCCACGTGTTGATCTTCTCGGCGTGCCGGCGGCGGTTGTCCTTCCACACCCCCTCATAGAGGCAGTTGTGGAAGTAGAAGAACTCCATGTTCTTGAATTCGGTCTTGGCCGCGCTGAACAGCTCCTCGCAGAGCTTGATGTGGCTGTCCATCGAGCCGCCGATGTCGAAGAACAGCAGCACCTTGATCGTATTGCGCCGCTCCGGCCGCAGGACCAGGTCGAGATAGCCCTTGTTGGCGGTCTCCTTGATCGAGCCGTCGACGTCCAGCTCCTCGGGCTGGCCCTGGCGGGCGAACCTGCGCAGGCGGCGCAGCGCCACCTTGATGTTGCGCGTGCCCAGCTCGACCGAGTCGTCGAGGTTCTTGTACTCGCGCTTGTCCCACACCTTCACGGCGCGGCCGTGGCGGCCCTTGTCCTGGCCGATGCGCACGCCCTCGGGATTGTAGCCGTTGGCCCCGAACGGAGAGGTGCCGCCGGTGCCGATCCACTTGGAGCCGCCCTCGTGGCGTTCCTTCTGCTCCTTCAGGCGCTCCTGCAGGGTCTCCATCAGCTTCTCGAAGCCGCCGAGGGCCTCGATCTGCGCCTTCTCCTCGTCGGTGAGGAACTTCTCGGTCAGGGCCTTCAGCCATTCGGCCGGGATCTCGGCGGTCAGGCCGTCGTCGACCCGCTCCAGGCCCTTGAACACATGGCCGAACACCCGGTCGAACTTGTCGAGGTTCTTCTCGTCCTTCACCAGCGACGCGCGCGACAGATAGTAGAAATCGTCCACCGACCGGTCGATGACGTCGCGGTCCAGCGCCTCCATCAGCATCAGGTACTCCTTGAGCGTCACCGGCACGCGGGCCTGACGCAGCTCGGAGAAGAAGCGCATGAACATCGTGGTTCTCTAGAGCGGACGCGGTTCGTGAAATCGAACGACTGTTTGCCGTGAGATTGGGCGGTGGGCGGAATTTAGTCCAACGATTTTAGCGCCCGCGCCGATTCCGCCGCCGCGTGACGATGTCGCGCCGAGCGTGTCGGCTTGAGATCGGCGCGCCGGCCCGTCCGTAAGGTTCCCGCGCAGCGTTTCGGAGGATTACGCGGCCGAGACGGGCTCTTCCGCTTCCCGGAGCAGGATGAACTCGCGGTCGCGCACGCGGCCGACGGGGAACTGGTACTCGCCGGCCTTGGCGAAGCCGTGGCGGGCGTAGAGGCGCTGGGCGCCGTGGTTCTCGGCCCAGACCCCGATCCACAGGCGCCGGCCGGGGCGCTCCAGCCAGGCCAGGGCCTCGGCGAGCAGGCGGCGGCCGAGGCCCGAGCCCTGTTCGCCGGCCCGGACATAGAGCCGCTTCAATTCGCCGCAAGCGGGCGTGACCTCGGCGTGCGGCAGCTTGCAGCGCCCGGCCTGGGCGTAGCCGACGACCTGGCCGTCGCGCTCGGCTAGCCAGACCGCCTCGTCCGTCCCGGCCAGTTCGTCCGCGCACTTGTCGATCGCATAGGCCTCGTCGAGGAAGGCGTCGAGGTCGTCCTGGGGGTAAAGGCGGCCGAAGGTCTCGGCGAAGGTCTCGCGGCCGATGCGGTGCAGGGCGTCGGCGTCGGCGGGCGTGGCGCGGCGGATCGAAATCATCGGTCCACTATATGGTCTTGGCCGCCGGACGCGATAGGCTGGCGCCATGGCGATCGCTCTCTTCACCCACCCCGACATGCTGGACCACCGGCCGGGCGAGGATCATCCGGAGCGGCCCGAGCGGCTGACGGCCGTGCTCGACGCCCTGGACGACGCGTCGGGGCTCGACCTGGAGCGGCGCGAGGCTCCCCGGGCCAGGCCCGAGAGCCTGCTGGCCGTGCATCCGCAGGCCCATGTCGATCGCGTCTTCGCCGCCGCGGCGCAGGCCGCCTCCGGCCGCGCGCGGATCGACGACGACACCGCCATGTCGAGCGGCAGCCTGGTCGCCGCCCTGCGCGCCGCCGGCGCCGTGACGGCGGCGGTGGAGGGCGTGGCGGCCGGCGACTTCACGCGGGCGTTCTGCGCCGTGCGTCCGCCCGGGCATCACGCCGAGCCGGGCGAGGCCATGGGGTTCTGCCTGTTCTCCAACGTCGCGGTGGCGGCCCGCGCGGCCCAGGCCGCCGGCCTGCGGCGGGTGGCCGTGGTCGACTTCGACGTCCATCACGGCAACGGCACCCAGGCGGCGTTCGAACACGACCCCAGCCTGTTCTTCGCCTCGATCCATCAGTGGCCGCTCTATCCGGGCACCGGCGATCCTTCGGAAAGGGGCGTCGGCAACGTGGTCAACGCGGTGGTGCCGCCGCACGCTCCGCGCGAGTCGTGGCGAGCCGGCTTCGACGGGCTGATGGACCGGGTCGACGCCTTCGCGCCCGACCTGATCCTGGTGTCGGCGGGGTTCGACGCCCACGCCCGCGATCCCTTGGCGGCGCAGGCCCTGGAGGCCGAGGATTTCGCCTGGGCGACCCGCGCCATCGTCACCGTCGCCGAGGCGCGATGCCGAGGGCGGGTTGTGTCCTCGCTCGAGGGCGGCTACGACCTAGAGGCGCTCGGCCGTTCGGCGGCGGCGCATGTGCGGGCCTTGCAGGAGGGGTGAGGGAGTTTGGATATCGCCGCAAGGCGACCGGCGCCCGGATGGCATGGCGAGCGAAGCGTTGAAGATTCAGGACCCACCCGCCGGGACCAGGGCCGCCGTCGACGGCGGACGTCGCGGCGTCATCACCCTGGCGCGGCACGGCGAGCCGGCGTTGTCGCGCCGGATCAAGCTGGACGCCGCGGGCTATCGGCGCTGGTGGGCGCTCTACGAGGAAGGCGGACTGCTGCAGGGCCAGATCCCTCCGCGCCATCTCCAGGCCACGGCCGAGGCGGCGGGGGTGATCGTCGCCTCCACCCGCCGGCGCTCGATCGAGACCGCCCAGGCGGTGGCCTGCGGCCGGGCCTTCTCCCAGGACCCGCTGTTCATCGAGGCCCCGCTGCCGCCGCCCTCGTGGCCGTCGGCGTTCAAGTTCTCGCCGCGCGCCTGGGGGGTCATCGCCAGGTTGTGGTGGTGGTTCTTCGACCATAACGAAGGCCAGGAAAGCCGCGCCGAGGCCCAGGTCCGCGCCGAGGAGGCCGCCCGCCTTCTCGACGGGCTGGCCGAGAACGGCCAGGACGTGCTGGTGCTCGCCCATGGCTTCTTCAACACCATGATCGGCATCGAACTGAAGGAGCTGGGCTGGCGCTGCGTGAAGGACCAGGGCTTCAAGTACTGGTCGGCGCGCAGCTTCGAGCGCGTCTAGCCTGACGCCCGGCGCCGCCTAGTTCATGGTTCCGGCGACGATCTCCAGCTTGTTGCCGTCCGGATCGAACAGCACCGCGCCATAGTAGTCGGGGGCGATGTCCGGGTGCGCGCCCGCCGCGCGGACGCTGCGCGCGCCGGCGGTCAGGGCCGCCGCATAGGCGGCGTCGACCGCGTCGCGGCCGTCGGCGGCGAAGGCGATGTGGGTCCCAAGGCCCGCCACCCGCCCGGCCTCGACCGGATAGAGAAAGAAGGCCCCGTTCATGCCGCCGGGGCCGTAGGCCAGTTCGGCGTCGGTGGCCGACGAGGCGGCGTGGCCCAGCGGGGCCAGCAGCGCGTCGTAGAAGCGCCGGGCCTCGGCCAGGTCGCGCACGCCGATGGACAGGTGGTCGAACATGGCGAAGTCCCCGAAGCCGTGGTCTTCCTCAGATGGGCGGGCGGGGCGGTCGCGCAAGGCCGGTCCGCGAAAGTTCGCGCCCGGGCGTTCGCCGGCGACGTCACGCGGACGCCCGCCGAAAATAATCCGGGGCTGCGGCGTTGCCCATCGGGACGCGCCTCGCCTAAGTTGCCGCGGAATTCCTCCGGAGACGACCTTGACCGACGCGCCCGACATTTCAGCCCTGTCCTTCGAGCAGGCCCTGGCCGAGCTGGAGAAGATCGTGGCCGAACTCGAATCGGGCCAGGCACCGCTGGAACGCTCGATCGAGGTCTATGAGCGCGGCGCGGCCCTCAAGGCCCACTGCGAGAAGAAGCTCGAAGCCGCCCGCCTGCGCGTCGAGAAGATCGTCATGTCCCCGGGCGGCCCCGGCGCCGAGCCGGCCGAATTCTCCTGAGCGCGCGTATGGCCGACGGCTCCACCGTGCGCGAGACCATCGCTTTCGACGACTTTCTCAAGGTCGACGTCCGCGTCGGCACGGTGCTGAAGGCCGAGCCGTTCCCCGAGGCGCGCAAGCCGGCCTACAAGCTGACGGTCGATTTCGGACCGGAGATCGGCGTGCGCCGGTCCTCGGCCCAGATCACCCACCACTACGGCCTGGACGAACTGGTCGGGCGCAAGGTGGCGGCGGTGGTCAATTTTCCGCCGCGCCAGATCGGGCCGTTCATGTCCGAGGTGTTGTGCCTGGGCTTCCCCGACGCCGACGGCCACGTGGTGCTGGTCGGCGTCGATCGCGCCGTGCCCGACGGCGGGAGACTGTTTTGAACCGCGCCGCCTTCGCCCAAAGGGTGGCCGAGGCCGCCGACCTGGTCACCGTGGCGCTCGACGCCCTCCTGCCGCGCGGCGAGGGGCCCGAAAGCCGCCTCACCGAGGCGATGCGCTACGCCGCCCTGGGGCCGGGCAAGCGGCTGCGGCCGTTCTTCGCGCTCGAGACGGCCAAGATGTTCGACGTCGAGGAGCGGCCGGTGCTGCGCGCCGCCTGCGCCCTGGAATGCATCCACGCCTACAGCCTCGTGCACGACGACCTGCCGTGCATGGACGACGACGACATGCGCCGCGGCCGCCCGACCGTCCACAAGGCCTATGACGAGGCGACGGCCGTGCTGGCCGGCGACGCGCTGCAGACCGCCGCGTTCGAGATCATGGCCCATCCCGACACCCACGAGGACGCCGAGGTGCGGGCCGAGCTGGTGCGCCGCCTGGCCGTCGCTTCGGGCGCCAAGGGCATGGCCGGCGGCCAGATGATCGACCTGCTGGGGGTGCGCGACGACCTCGGCGCCGTGGCCCGCATGCAGCGGCTGAAGACCGGGGCCTTGATCGTCTACGCCTTCGACATTCCGCTGGTGCTGGCCCGCGCCGGCGAGGCCGAGCGCCAGGCCCTGACCGCCTTCGCCCAGGACCTGGGGCTGGCCTATCAGATCGTCGACGACCTGCTCGACGTCGAGGGCGACGAGGACCTGCTGGGCAAGGCCGCCGGCGGCAAGGACGCCGCCAAGGGCAAGGCCAACTACGTCACCCTGCTGGGCGTCGATCAGGCGCGCGAACGGGTGGCCCATCTGTCCGGCCAGGCCAAGGGGCGCCTCGACCTCTTCGGCGAACGCGCCAGATTCCTGCGCGATAGCGTCGACTTCGTGCTAGATCGACGTAATTAAGTCGATCGCCGGACGGGCATGCCCGTCCGCGGACCGCGATCCGGAACACTGCATGCCGCCTGTCACCCCCCTGCTCGACACCGTCCGTTCGCCGACCGACACGCGCGAATTCACCTCTCCGCAGCTGCGCCAGCTCGCCGACGAGCTGCGGGCCGAGACCATCGACGTGGTGTCGACCACCGGCGGCCACCTGGGCGCGGGCCTGGGCGTGGTCGAGCTGACCGTGGCGCTGCACCACGTGTTCGACACGCCGCGCGACATCGTCATCTGGGACGTCGGCCACCAGGCCTATCCGCACAAGATCCTCACCGGCCGGCGCGAGCGCATCCGCACCCTGCGCCAGGGCGGCGGCCTGTCGGGCTTCACCAAGCGTTCGGAAAGCGAATACGACCCGTTCGGCGCGGCGCACGCGGCCACCTCGATCTCGGCGGCGCTGGGCTTCGCGGCCGCCCGCGACCAGCGCGGCGACGACAACAAGGTCATCGCCGTGATCGGCGACGGCTCGATGAGCGCGGGCATGGCCTACGAGGCGATGAACAACGCCATCGAGACCACCAAGCAGCTGATCGTCATCCTCAACGACAACGACATGTCGATCGCCCCGCCGGTCGGCGGCATGAGCGCCTACATGGCCCGCCTGGTCTCGGGCGGCGGCTACCAGTCGCTGCGCAAGCTGGGCAAGCAGGTGGCCGGCGCCCTGCCGCGGCCCTTGCAGCAGGCCGCGCGCAAGGCCGAGGAATACGCCCGCGGCATGGTCACCGGCGGGACTTTGTTCGAGGAGCTGGGCTTCTACTATGTCGGGCCCATCGACGGGCACGACCTCGACGCCCTGGTCCCGGTGCTGAAGAACATCCGCGACCACGCCGACAAGCCGGTGCTGGTCCACGTCGTCACCCAGAAGGGCAAGGGCTACGCCCCGGCCGAGGGCGCCGACGACAAGCTGCACGCGGTGGCCAAGTTCGACGTCGTCACCGGCAAGCAGGCGAAGTCGCCGTCCAACGCCCCCAGCTACACAAAGGTGTTCGCCCAGCAGCTGATCAAGCAGGCCGAGCGCGACGACAAGATCATCGCCATCACCGCCGCCATGCCCTCGGGCACCGGCCTCGACCTGTTCGGCCAGGCCTTCCCCAGCCGCACCTTCGACGTCGGCATCGCCGAACAGCACGCGGTGACCTTCGCCGCCGGCCTGGCCGCCGACGGCATGAAGCCGTTCTGCGCCCTCTATTCGACCTTCCTCCAGCGCGGCTACGATCAGGTGGTGCACGACGTGGCCATCCAGAGCCTGCCGGTGCGCTTCGCCATGGACCGCGCCGGGCTGGTGGGCGCCGACGGGGCCACCCACGCCGGCAGCTTCGACATCGGCTACATGGGCGCGCTGCCCGGCATGGTGCTGATGGCCGCCTCCGACGAGGCCGAGCTGGCCCGGATGATCGCCACGGCGGTGGCGATCGACGATCGGCCCAGCGCCTTCCGCTATCCGCGCGGCGAAGGCGTCGGCGTCGACATCCCCGATCTCGCCGAGCCGCTGGAGATCGGCAAGGGCCGCATCGTCCGCGAAGGCTCGGCCGTGGCCATCCTGTCGTTCGGCACCCGTCTGCAGGAAAGCCTCAAGGCCGCCGACGCCCTGGCCGCGCGGGGGCTTTCGGCCACCGTGGCCGACGCCCGTTTCGCCAAGCCGCTGGACATCGACCTGATCCTGCGCCTCGCCCGCGGGCACGAGGCGCTGATCACCGTCGAGGAGGGGGCCATGGGCGGCTTCGGCGCCTTCGTGCTCCAGGCCCTGGCCGAGCACGGGGCCCTGGATCGCGGCCTTCGGGTCCGCACCCTGGTCCTGCCCGACGTCTTCCAGGACCAGGACAAGCCCGAGGCGATGTACGCCGAGGCGGGGCTGGACGCCGACGGCATCGTGGCGGCGGCGCTGCGGGCCCTGGGCGTGGCCGGGGCGCCGGCGGCGAACCGCCGGGCCTGAGGCGCGCCGCCGGGCTCAGAACGGCGAGAACTTCTCCACCAGCGACTGGCCGGCCGGGGTCTTCTGGACCCGGCTGATGTCGCCGCGTCCGCCATAGCTGATGCGCGCCTCGGCGATCTGGCTGTGGTTGATGGTGTTGGTCGCGGTGATGTCCTCGGGACGCACCACGCCCTGGACGGTGAGCTGGCGCATCTCGGTGTTGGTGCGCACCTCTTGCGAGCCCTGGATCATCAGGTTGCCGTTGGGCAGCACCTGGGTGACCACGGCGGCGACGGTCAGGTTGATCTTTTCCTGGCGGTTCACCGCGCCGGCGCCCTGGTTCGAGGTGGCGCCGCTGGTGGCCAGGGCGTTGGTCGGGTCGTAGGCGCCCGGCAGCATCCTGCCGAGCGTCTGCTCCAGGCCCAGGAGGTGCGGCATGCCGGCCTTCATCGACGAGGTGCGCGAGCTGGAGGTGGCGTTGGTGGTCTTGGCGCTGTCGTCGATGGTGATCAGCACGGTCAGGATGTCGCCGACGCGGCTGGCCCGCTGGTCGATGAAGAAGGCGCGCGCGCCCGTCCGCCACAGCGAATTGGCCGAGGCCGACTGCGGGATCGGCTGGCGCGCGGCCCCGATCACGGGCGTCGAGGCCGGCATGGGCTGGGCCAGGGCGGCGGGATAGTTCATCGGCGTCAGCTTGGGGCCGTTGACGGCCTCGTTCACCGACGAGCAGGCGCACAGCGTCGCGCCGGAGGCGGCGACCAGGGCGAGGGCGGAAAGACGGCGCATGGCGGCGGGCTCCTAGCGAAGCGAAGCGAACTGGGCGGCGGGGAAGGCGGCGGCCTTCAGGCGGTCGGCCTCGGGGCCGACGACCGCCTGGCCGGGGCCGGCGGCGACGGCCTCGAACACCTTCTTGGAGGCGACGTTCATCACCGCCACCGTGTCTCCGGCGGCGGCGGCGGCCATGGCCTTGCCCTGCAGCGACAGGCGGACCCCGTCGGCGCTGAAGGTCACGGTGACGAGGTCGTCGCGCTTGATCACCTGGGCGGCGGCGAGGTCGCGGCCGGTCACCGCGGCGCCGGCGCGCAGAGGCCGGCGGGCGGCCATGCCGATCACCCGCTCGGCGTCGCCGGGGGCGTCCTTGGGGGCGGAGAAGGCGGCGACCTTGGTCCAGGCGACGTCCTGCGGGCCCACGACCTCGCCGGCGGCGAGGCTGCGGGTGTAGGTCAGGGCCTCGACCGTCGCGCCCGGCTTGCCGGCCCGCGTGGCCGCCACGGCGGCGGCGGGCTCGGGCTGGGCGGCGCCCTGGCGGACGACGATGCGGCGTAGGCGCGAAGGGTTGTCCCAGTCGAGGCCGGCCAGGTGGGCGGCGCGCTGCACCGCCGCCGCGTCCAGCACGGCGTTGGCGCCCGGCTGCGGGGCGGGGCCGATGACGACCCCCGCCGCGCGGCCGGCGTCGTCGAACAGGTCGCCGAGGGTGACGGGGCCGCCGGCCTCGACGTCGACCTTCAGCGACACCGGCTGGCCGGCCAGGGCCGCGCCCGCCGACAGCCATGCGGCGGCGGCCAGGGCCAGGGGGGCGATCGCGCGGGCGAGGGCGTGGGTCATGGACTTACGACTTCAGCTGCGAGGTGGTCTGGAGCATCTGGTCGGCGGAGTTGATCACCTTGGAGTTCATCTCGTAGGCGCGCTGCGCCACGATCAGGGCGGTGATCTCGCTGACCGGGTCGACGTTCGAGGCCTCGACATAGCCCTGCAGCAGCTTGCCGTAGCCGGGCGCGCCGGGATTGGCGACGCTGGCCTGGCCGGACGCGCCGCTTTCCAGGAACAGGTTCTCGCCGACCGCGTCGAGGCCGGCCTCGTTGAAGAAGGTCGCCAGCTGCAGCTGGCCGACGGTCTGCGGCGTCGGCGAGCTGGGCTGCAGCACCTGCATCAGGCCCGTCGGCGAGATCATCACGTCGGTGGCGTCTTGCGGGACGGTGATCCCCGGCTGCACCAGATAGCCGTCGTTGGTGACCAGCTGGCCCTGGTCGTTGGTCGTGAGGTTGCCGGCGCGGGTGTAGGCCGTCTCGCCTGAGGGCAGCAGCACCTGCAGGTAGCCGCGCCCCTGGATGGCCACGTCGAACTTGTTCTGGGTCTGGGTGGGCGAGCCCTGGGCGGTGATGCGGTAGACCGAGCCGGCCTTGACGCCCGAGCCGACCTGGACGCCGGTCGGCACCACCGTGCCGGAATCCGAAGAGGCCGCGCCCATGCGCTCGACGTTCTGGTAGAGCAGGTCCTCGAACTCGGCCCGCTGCTTCTTGAAGCCGACCGTGTTCATGTTGGCGATGTTGTTCGAGATGACCTCGACGTTCAGCTGCTGGGCCGCCATGCCCGTGGTTGCGGTGCGCAGAGCTCTCATCGGCTAGATTCCTAGTTCACCTGGCCCAGACGCTGGATCGACTTGCGGTCGAGCTGCGCGGTCTGGTCCATCATGTTGCTCACGCTCTCATAGGCGCGCGTCACCTCGATCATCCGCGTGATCTCCTGGATCGGCTGGACGTTCGAGGCCTCGGTCATGCCCTGGTGCAGGAGGGCGGCCGTGGCGGCCTGAGGCTGCTGGTTGGAGGTGTTGCGGAAGAGGCCGTCGCCGGTCTTCTCCAGCGCCGACAAGCTGTCGAAGCGATAGGCGCCCAGCTTGCCGACCCGGAGGATTCCCTGGCTGATGACGCCGTCGCGGCTGATGGTCGGCTCGCCCTTCTCGGGATCGAGCACGATCTCCGAGCCGCTGTCGTCGAGGACCGGCTGGCCGGCCTTGGTCACCAGGCGTCCTGTGGAATCGGTCGAGAAGCGCCCGTCGCGGGTGTAGCGCTCGCCGGCCGGCGTCCGGACCTTGAAGAAGCCCTGGCCCTCGATGGCGACGTCCAGCGGCGCGCTGGTCTGCTGCAGGGTTCCCTGGCCGAAATCGCGGGCGACGCCGGAATCCAGCGCGAACTTCACCGGCTGGGCCACCGGGCTGTCGCCGACCAGGCGGCGCGGCTCGACCCGGCTCATCAGCGACTCGACCTTGAAGCCCACGGTGTCGGCGTTGGCGATGTTGTTGGCGACGACATCCAGCTCGCGGCGCAGGATCATCTGCCGCGAGAGGCCGACGTACATCGTATTGTCCATGATGCCGCAGTCCTATGGTTAACGTCGTCCCATGCGGGGCTGCAAAAGGCGGGCCAGCCGAAAATCCTTTTAAAAACAACGAATACTAGGGTTAACGGCCTGCCGATGGGCGATCTCGGCCCGGCAAAAATTGCAGCGGTTAAGGAGTGTTAAAAACCGGTCCTTAACCATTTCGAAGCGATTGAACGAAGGTGGGCGAACTGGGGAGCCGCGCGCTGGCGCGCGGTCCCGCGGCGGGCGAGATGGCGAAGAGCAAGGCGAAGCAGACCGAGGCCGAAGCGGACGCCCAGGCGGGCGACGGCGCTGAGGGCGGCGAAGGCGGCGAGGGCAAGAAGAAGCTCCCGCTCAAGCTGCTGATCATCGCCGGCGTCGCCGCGCTCGTCGTGCTGGGCGGCGGCGGGGCGGCGGCCTTCCTGCTGCTGGGCCACAAGCCCGACGCGGCCCACGCCGAGAAGGCCAAGCCCAAGCCGAAGAAGAAGGACGAGAAGGGCGGCGACGCCAAGACCGTCGGCCAGGTCCGCGAGGGCCCCGACGGCGTAGTGTTCTACACCTTGCCGGACATCGTCGTGAACATGCAGACCGCCGACGGCAAGCCGACCTTCCTCAAGCTGAAGCTGACCTTCGAGCTGCCGGACGCCTCGGTGGTGGAGGTGCTGGAGCCCAACGCGCCCCGGCTGCAGGACATGTTCCAGACCTTCCTGCGCGAACTGCGCCCGGAGGATCTGCAAGGCAGCCAGGGCAGCTACCAGCTGCGCATGGAGCTCAAGCGCCGGGTCGATCTGGTGATCGCTCCGGCCAAGGTGAACACGGTCCTGATCGAGGAGATGCTGATCAACTAGGGCCCCGGCCCGTCGTTGAGCATGACCCCATGGCGGAAGACTTCGACCAGGCCATGGCCCAGTGGGCCTCCGAGAACGCCGATCCGGGCGCGTCGCCCGCCGGCGCGCCCGGATCGGAGCGCATCCTCAATCAGGACGAGATCGACAGCCTGCTCGGCTTCGACCTGTCCGAGGAGGACGCCGCCGAGCGCACCGGCGTGCGGGCGATCATCAATTCGGCCCTGGTCTCCTACGAGCGCCTGCCGATGCTGGAGATCGTCTTCGACCGCCTGGTGCGGTTGATGACGACGAGCCTGCGCAACTTCACCAGCGACAACGTCGAGGTCAGCCTCGACAACATCTCGTCGATCCGCTTCGGCGACTATCTCAACTCGATCCCGCTGCCGGCCATCCTGTCGGTGTTCCGCGCCGAGGAGCTGGACAACTACGGCCTGCTGACGGTCGATTCCAACCTGATCTATTCGATCGTCGACGTGCTGCTGGGCGGGCGTCGCGGCACGGCGGCCATGCGCATCGAGGGCCGCCCCTACACCACCATCGAGCGGGTGCTGGTGCAGCGGATGGTCGAGGTGGTGCTGGCCGACGCCAAGCAGGCGTTCGAGCCGCTGACCCCGGTCAGCTTCCGCCTGGACCGCCTGGAGACCAATCCGCGCTTCGCCGCCATCGCCCGGCCGGCCAACGCCGCCATCCTGGTCAAGCTGCGCATCGACATGGAGGATCGCGGCGGGCGCATCGAACTGCTGCTGCCCTATGCGACGCTGGAGCCGATCCGCAAGATGCTGCTGCAGCAGTTCATGGGCGAGAAGTTCGGCCGCGACAACATCTGGGAAAGCCACCTGGCCACCGAGCTGTGGGGCGCCCAGACCGAGGTGCGGGCCGTGCTCGACGAACAGCAGATCAGCCTGCAGCGCGTGCTGGAGCTGAAGGTGGGCGACACCCTGATGCTCAACGCCACGCCCGACAGCCTGGTCGAGCTGCGCGCCGGGGCGGTGCCGCTGACCCGCGGGCGCATGGGCCGCCGCAACCATCATATCGCCGTCCGCGTCGAGGCGCCGCTATCGCCCTCGGCCAAGGCGGCGTTGCAGAGGTTCCGATGAGCATCGTCTCCCTCGGCATGAACCTGCTCCTGGCCGGGCTGCTGATCGCGGCCCTGGCGTTCGGCTGGCGGCTCGACCGCAAGCTCAAGGCCCTGCGCGAGGGGCACGCCGGCTTCGCCAAGGCGGTGGCCGACCTCGACGCGGCGGCGGCGCGCGCCTCCACCGGCCTCGCCGAGCTGCGGCGGACGGCCGACGAGGCGGCCGACATTCTCGGCGGCCGTCTGGCCGTGGCCCGGGACCTGACCGACAAGCTGGAAAAGCTGATCGTGCGGGCCGAGCGGAGCGGGGCCAAGGTCGAGCCCGCCGCGGCGCCGGCGTCCGCGTCGGCGCGCGCCGCCCCGCCGCCCGCAACGCCCCAGGCTGCG
>Ga0209762_100081_pt1 | contig 55393 bp, 52 predicted proteins | sample UppTromiDAQMD021_FD_185834 | JGI IMG/M metagenome (GOLD analysis project Ga0209762, IMG submission 185834) | Upper troposphere microbial communities from Maryland, USA - DAQMD-021 (SPAdes) (version 2) | ecosystem: Environmental > Air > Outdoor Air > Unclassified | place: USA: Maryland, Virginia... | reverse complement strand
CCTCCACCGCTTCGCGGTCCCCCTCCCCCGTGAACGGGGGAGGACAGGTTGGTATGGCCGCCGCCGAACCCCGCATCCCCAAGGGCGAGTGCTGGCTCGACTTCGAACAGGCCGTCGCCCTGGGCGAGGGCATGATCGCGCTGGTTCCGGCGCCGGCGGCGATCGACGCCGCCTTCGAGGCGCGGCTGGCGGCCTGGAGGCGGGCCTGGCCCGACCGGCTCTATCTGGCGGCCAGCCCCCTGCACCGGGGCGACGATCGCGCCCGGCTGAACCGGCTGGCCGCGATCGCCCGCCGCACGGGCGCGCGGCTGGTCGCGGCCAACGCCGTGCTCTACCACCAGCACGAACGCCGCCGGCTGCAGGACGTGCTGACCTGCATCCGCGAGGGCGTGACCATCGACCGGGCCGGGTTCCGGCTGCAGGCCAACGCCGAACGCTTCCTCAAGTCCGCCGCCGAGATGCGGCGCCTGTTCAAGGGACACGAGGACGCGGTGGCCCGCACGGCCGAGATCGTCGAGGCCTGCCGGTTCAATCTGGACCACCTGAAATACGAATATCCCGACGAGCCGATGCCGCCCGGCTGGACGCCGCAACGCTGGCTGATGCACCTGGCCTTTCGCGGGGCGAAGACGCGCTATCCCTGCGGAGTTCCGATCCAGGTCGTCACGACCCTGCGCAAGGAACTGAAGCTGATTAAGACGCTGGGATACGCGCCCTATTTCCTCACCGTGCACGACATCGTCGCCTGGGCGCGCCACAAGAAGAACATCCTGTGCCAGGGGCGCGGCTCGGCGGCCAATTCGGTGGTTTGCTATTGCCTGGGCGTCACCGCCGTCGATCCCGTCGAGCAGGATCTGCTGATCGAGCGGTTCATCTCCGACAAGCGCAAGGAGCCGCCGGACATCGACGTCGACTTCGAGCACGAGCGGCGCGAGGAGGTGATGCAGTATGTCTATGAGCGTTACGGCCGGCATCGGGCGGCGATCTGCGCCACGGTCATCCACTATCGCCCCCGTTCGGCGATCCGCGACGTCGGCAAGGCGCTGGGCCTGACCGAGGACGTCACCGCCGTCATGGCCAACACGGTGTGGGGCTCCTATGGCGCCAAGGTCGAGGACGACCACGTCGACCGAGCGGGCCTGCGGCGCGACGACCCGCGCCTGCGCCTGGCGCTGGAGATCACCGCCGAACTGATCAATTTCCCCCGCCACCTGTCCCAGCACGTCGGCGGCTTCGTCCTGACCCAGGGGCCTCTGGTCGAGACCGTGCCGGTCGGCAACGCCGCCATGGAGGACCGCACCTTCATCGAGTGGGACAAGGACGACATCGACGAGCTGGGCCTGATGAAGGTCGACGTGCTGGCGCTGGGCATGCTGACCGCCATCCGCCGGGCGTTCGAGATGATCGCCGCGCATTACGGACGGGTGCTGGATCTGGCCACGGTTCCGGCCGAGCGGCCGCAAGTCTACGACATGCTGTGCCAGGCCGACTCGCTGGGCGTGTTCCAGGTCGAGAGCCGGGCGCAGATGGCCATGCTGCCCCGGCTGCAGCCGCGGCGGTTCTACGATCTGGTCATCGAGGTCGCCATCGTCCGCCCCGGCCCGATCCAGGGCGGCATGGTCCATCCCTATCTCAACCGCCGCGCCGAACAGCGGCGCGATCCGGACAAGGCGTTCGACTATCCTGCTCCGGCGGCGGAGCACGGCTCGCCGGACGAGTTGAAGAACGTGCTGCACAAGACCCTGGGCGTGCCGCTGTTCCAGGAGCAGGCCATGCGCATCGCCATGGTCGCAGCCTGCTTCACCGGCGACGAGGCCAACGGCCTGCGCCGGGCCATGGCCACCTTCCGCAACGCCGGCACCATCGGCCAGTACGAGGAGATGATGGTCGGGCGGATGATCGGGCGCGGCTACGATCCCGAATTCGCCCGCAACTGCTTCGAGCAGATCAAGGGCTTCGGCGAATACGGCTTTCCCGAAAGCCACGCCGCCTCGTTCGCCCTCCTGGTCTATGTCTCGTCCTGGCTGAAATGCTTCTATCCGGAGGTGTTCGCCGCCGCCCTGCTCAACAGCCAGCCGATGGGCTTCTACGCCCCGGCCCAGATCATCCGCGACGCCCGTGAGCACGGGGTCATGGTCGCCCCTCCCGACGTCAACGCCAGCGACTGGGACAGCACGCTGGAAGTCCTGGGCGAAGGGGTTTCGACGGCCGCCCCGATCCCGTCGCGCTGGCGGCGGCCGGGCCGCAGCGTCCCGGGAGAGGCTCCCCGCGCCCTGCGCCTGGGCCTGCGCCAGATCGACGGTTTCTCCAAGGCTTGGGCCGAGGCGATCTCCGAGGCGCGGGAAAAGGGCGGGCCGTTCGCCTCGCTGGACGACCTGCGGCATCGCGCCGGCGTTCCGGCGGCGGCGCTGGACGCCCTGGCCGCCGCCGACGCCCTGGGCTCGCTCGACCTGACGCGGCGGGGCGGGCTGTGGGCGGCGCGGGGGCTGCCGCGCGCCAGGCCCGCGCCGCTGTTCGCCTTCGCCGGCCTGGACGAGGCCGACGGGACGCCGCCCGCCGCCCTGCCGACGCCGCCGCCGTCGGAGGAGGTGGTCTGCGACTACGAGACCATCCGCCTGTCGCTGAAGGATCATCCGGTGCGGTTCCTGCGGCCGCGGCTGGAGCGGGCCGGCGCTTCGCCGGCGGCCGCGATCGCCGACCTTCCCGACGGCCGGCGCGTGGCCGTCGCCGGCGTGGTGCTGGTGCGCCAGAGGCCCGGCTCGGCCAAGGGCGTGTGCTTCATCACCCTGGAGGACGAGACGGGCGTGGCCAATCTGGTGCTGTGGCCCAAGACCTTCGAGGCCTTCCGCCCGGTGGTGATGGGCGCGCGCATGGTGCTGGCGCGCGGCCGCATCCAGCGCGCCACGGACGACGAGGGCTCCGTCGTCCACCTGGTGGTCGACGCCGTCGAGGACCGCACCGGCGACCTCGACCTGCTGTCGGAGGCCGCCGCCCATCCGCCCCTGTCCCAGCCCATGGCCCACGCCGACGGGCCGCGCCACGCCGCCCCCGAACGCGGCGAGCTGCTCCGGCATCGTCACCCCCGCGACGTCAGGGTGCTGCCGAAGTCGCGCGATTTCCATTGAACGCCTGGAACCCGCCGCCCCGCGCCGCCATTTCCGCAGAAGCTCCTGGCCAGCATGAGGAGACCGCCATGCGCCCGGCCGTCATCGCCCTCGGCGTCGTCGCCGCCTTCGCCGTCGTCCGGCCCGTCGCCGCTCAACCGTCCGCGCAGCAGCTCATGTCGCAACAGAACGCCGCGTGGCAGCAGCAGGACATCGCCCGCCGCCAGCTGGGCGAGACCCAGCGCGCGGCGGACGCCGCCCGCGCCCGCCTGCAGACCACGGCCGCCGTCAAGGACCTGGAGGCCCAGCGCGCCGCCAACCTCGCCGGGGCGGCGGCCCTCGACCGCGAGTTCGACGCCCAGATGCAGGTGCAGGACGACCTGAACCGCCAGATGGAGGCCGACGCCCGCCGCCTGGAGCAGCTGCAACAGGCCGACCTCGCCGCCGGCAACGCGCTGATCCTGGCCGTCAGGCCGGCGGCGAAGTGAGCTTGATCGGCCCGGCCGGGGCGTGCTGAAGAAGACGGGTCGGCCGCCGCGCGCGGCCTGGTCCAATGGAGCGATCCATGCGCCTCGACGACGAACAGGAAGACTCCAACTTCGAAGATCGCCGCGGCCAGGGGTTCGGCGGCGGCCCGATGATGATCGGCGGCGGCGGGCTGGGCCTGGTGGCCGTGGTGGTCATCGGCCTGCTGCTGGGCGTCGATCCGCGCACCCTGCTCGGTTCGCTCGAACAGGCCCAGCCGCCCGGCCAGACGCAGCCGGCGGCGCCGGCCGGAGCCGCCGGCCCGTCCGGTGCCCAGGACGCCGAGGTGGTGTTCTCGCGCAAGGTCCTCAACACCACCCGCAAGGTGTGGACCGACATCTTCGCCGCGCGGGGCCAGACCTACGCCCCGCCGGTCCTGGTGGTCTATGACGGCCAGACCCAGACCGGCGGCTGCGGCGCCGGCCAGGCGGCGATGGGGCCGTTCTATTGTCCCGGCGACCGTAAGGTCTATCTCGACCTGTCGTTCTTCAACGAGCTGTCGACCCGCTTCGGCGCCGGCGGCGACTTCGCCCGCGGCTATGTCATCGCCCACGAGGTCGGCCACCACGTCCAGAACCTGCTCGGCGTGTCGGACCAGGCCCAGGCCCTGGAGGTGCGCTCCAGCAAGGTCGCGGCCAACCGCGTGTCGGTGCGGGTCGAGCTGCAGGCCGACTGCTACGCCGGCGTCTGGGCCAACCACATCCAGGCCAGGCTCGATCCGGGCGACATCGAGGAAGGCCTGCGCGCCGCCAGCGCCGTCGGCGACGACACCCTGCAAAAGCAGGCGCAAGGCCGCGTCGTGCCCGACGCCTTCACCCACGGAACCAGCGCCCAGCGGGTGAAGTGGTTCAAGACCGGCTACAGCCGCGGCGACATGGACGACTGCGACACCTTCGGCGCCAGGGATTTGTAAGTATCGAGATCCTTAGCGGACCCCGTTGACCCGCAGGGCTCCTTCTACGAGCCTCGCCTCGCCTCGCCTCGGCCGGAGTGGAGGTTTACTTGCTCGAAGACGTCGCAGACTGGGAGGCTCGGTCGGAATGAGCAGCATCCCGTGGCCATTGGTCGAGATCGCCATAGAGCCGAAGTCAAAGGCTGATCAGGAGAAGCTCGGCGTCGCATTGAAGGCGCTGGCGGCCGATGATCCGATCATCCGACTTTCCATCGGCGAGGAAAACGGCCTGACCATCCTGGGCGGCGCCGATGATCTTCAGCTCGGCGACAAGATCAGCGTCCTGCAAGGTGTTTACAACTTGGAGGTCAATGTCGGCGCGCCGCAGGTGGCCTACCGCGAGACGCTCGGGCGAAAGGCGGAGATCGACTTCACCCACAAGAAGCTAGATGACCGAGGGTGCGAGTTCGCCAGGGTGAGGATCCTGTTCGAGCCTTGTCAGCCGGGAAAGGGCTACAGTTTCGAAAGCAGGATCGGCGGCGGGAGAGTGTTGGAAGAATACCTGCCCGGGGTCAGGAGAGGTTTGGACTCCGCCAAGGACGCAGGTCTTCTGGCCGGTTTCCCGGTGATCGACTTTACGGCGACACTGATCGACGGCGCCTATCACGACCTAGATTCGAGCGCGGCGGCGTTCGAGATCGCGGCGCGAGAGGCGTTCCGCAAGCTGAGCGACCAAGCTGAACCTAAGCTGCTTGAACCCGTGATGCAGGTGGAGATCGTATCTCCGGAAGAGTACGTCGCCGACGTGATCGGCGACTTGAACCGCCGCAGGGCCCGGATCGTCGGCTCAAATCCGCGAGGCCAAGATTCGGTTGTCACGGCCGTGGTCCCGCTCGCCGACATGTTCGGGTACGCCGACGCTCTGCGGTCCACGACCGAAGGCCGCGCCACCTTCCGCATGGCTTACGATCGCTACGAACCAGCTCCGCAGCCGCCGCCGGACGGTTTTCTCCCGCCCGCCGTGGGAATGCGCGCCTAAGGACGGCTCCCTATCCTTCGCGCACAATGCGGGCGACCGTTTCCCCTGGGCGAGACCGCCCGACCTCAAGCCGCAGCGGCCGCACCTGCTTGCATGCGTGGCCGTCGCGCCATTGTCGCCGCCGGGCGTCTCGTCTAATCTGCGGCCGTTCTCCGGGGTGTCCCGTCAAGGGGCTGAGATACGGCTGACCTCCTGCCTCGCATGAGGAGCGTCGTGACCCGCCGAACCTGATCCGGGTCATGCCGGCGAAGGGAGGAACGCCATGGCGCAACAGGACGCCACCCGCCTGCTGGCCCGTGTTTTCGGGCCTTACCTGCTTTTGTCCGGAGCGGCGGTCGCCGTTCGGCGCGGCGACTTGCCCGCCGTGCTGGCCGCCTATGAACGCGACGTCGGCCTGTCGATGACGGCCGGCTTCCTGGTGCTGCTGTTCGGGCTGGTCGTGGTGGCGGTCCACAACCGCTGGCGCTCGCCGGCCCAGATCGCCGTCAGCCTGGTCGGCTGGCTGTTCGCCCTGAAGGGACTGCTGCTGCTGGTCGGCTTCACGCCCTTCGCCCAGGCGACCGCCGGCCTGGTCGCCGCCCCCGCCGCCATGCTCGGCTTCGGCCTGGTCTTCATCGCCCTCGGCGCCTGGCTCTCCTGGGCCGGCTTCCGGGGCGCTTCCGCTTCCAGTTAAGGATTTTCCAGATGAACAAGCACGTCGCGCCCGCCGGTGTGGGCGACAACGCCATTCCCACCGGCGAGCGCCCCGGTTCGCGCAAGGTCTATGAGCCGGGCGCGCTGTTCCCGGACATCCGCGTGCCGTTCCGCGAGGTTGCGGTGCACCCGTCGGCCAACGAGCCGCCGGTGACCATCTACGATCCGTCGGGCCCCTATACCGACCCGAACGCCAGCATCGACATCCACAAGGGCCTGGCCCGGCCGCGCGACGCCTGGGTCCTGGCCCGCGGCGACGTCGAGGCGGTGGCCGACCCCCGCCAGGTCAAGCCGGAAGACAACGGCCACGCCCAGGGCAAGCACCTGGCCCCGCAGTTCAACGACGTGCGCACCGTCTATCGCGCCAAGGGGAACGCCTGCGTCACCCAGCTCGAATACGCCCGGCGCGGGATCATCACGCCGGAGATGGAATACGTCTCCATCCGCGAGAACCTGCGCCGCGACGCGGCGGCCGCTTTCATCCGCGACGGCGAGAGCTTCGGCGCCGACATCCCTGATTTCGTGACGCCCGAGTTCGTCCGCGACGAGGTCGCCCGCGGCCGCGCCATCATCCCGGCCAACATCAACCACGGCGAACTGGAGCCGATGGCGATCGGCCGCAACTTCCTGGTCAAGATCAACGCCAACATCGGCAATTCGGCGGTGCTGTCCTCGGTCGAGGACGAGGTCGACAAGATGGTCTGGGCGATCCGCTGGGGCGGCGACACCATCATGGACCTGTCGACCGGCCGCAACATCCACAACATCCGCGACTGGATCATCCGCAACTGCCCGACCCCGGTCGGCACCGTGCCGATCTACCAGGCGCTGGAGAAGGTCGGCGGGATCGCCGAGGACCTGAACTGGGAGGTGTTCCGCGACACCCTGATCGAACAGGCAGAGCAGGGCGTGGACTATTTCACCATCCACGCCGGGGTGCGCTTGCCCTATGTGCCGCTGACCGCCAAGCGCGTCACCGGCATCGTCTCGCGCGGCGGCTCGATCATGGCCAAGTGGTGCCTGGCGCACCACAAGGAGAACTTCCTCTACGACCACTTCGAAGACATCTGCGAGATCATGCGCGCCTACGACGTGTCGTTCTCGCTGGGCGACGGCCTGCGTCCGGGCTCGATCGCCGACGCCAACGACGCGGCCCAGTTCGCCGAGCTGGAGACCCTGGGCGAGTTGACCAAGGTCGCCTGGAAGCACGGCGTGCAGGTGATGATCGAAGGCCCTGGCCACGTGCCGATGCACAAGATCAAGGCCAATATGGACAAGCAGCTGGCCGTCTGCGGCGAGGCGCCGTTCTACACCCTCGGGCCGCTCACCACCGACGTCGCCCCCGGCTACGACCACATCACCTCGGCCATCGGCGCGGCGATGATCGGCTGGTTCGGCACCGCCATGCTCTGCTACGTCACGCCCAAGGAGCACCTGGGCCTGCCGGACCGCGAGGACGTCAAGCAGGGCGTGATCGCCTACAAGATCGCCGCCCACGCCGCCGACCTGGCCAAGGGCCACCCCTCGGCGCGCGCCTGGGACGACGCCCTGTCGCGCGCCCGCTTCGAGTTCCGCTGGGAGGACCAGTTCAACCTGGGCCTCGATCCGGAGACGGCGCAGGAATACCACGACGAGACCCTGCCAAAGGAGGCGCACAAGGTGGCGCACTTCTGCTCGATGTGCGGGCCGAAGTTCTGCTCGATGAAGATCAGCCAGGAAATCCGCGACGAGGCGGCGAAGCAGAACGACGTCGCCGAGGCCGGCATGGCCGAGATGGCCAAGAAATTCCACGAGGCCGGCGGCGAGATCTACGTCGACCAGAAGAGCTGAGGCTGCACGGCCTCAGCAGAGCCATGACGAGGAGCGTCGGTCCGGCCGGCGCTCTTTTTTCTTGGGTGGACCTAGTCGGAAGCCGACAACGGCCTACGGCGGCGATCCAAGCAGACCTGCGCGGCGTCCGCGAAGGGGGGAGGCGCGTAGTGGCGCCAGCCCCGATTACAGCCGGATCGAAGGGCGGCTTGGCGGCCAGGTCCGAATGACCAAATACGACCCAAAGCCGACTCTCGTCGCCCTTCCAACGACACCCCGGCTATCGCGAAAAGATGGCAGATCGGGAAAATGCTACCGGCAGGGCTATCAGCTTCCTTACGGCTCAACTGACCGGGACTTCGATGAAGCTGTCGCCAAACCACTTTATTTCCATGGGCTTGCCAGCATTCGATATGGTTTCGTCTATAACAGGCTTTCCGCTACCATAATTGATCTGGCGGTCGGGACCTTTGATGATTTTGACCACTGCAACGATCCGGCTTCCCGCTGAGAGCCTGTGGCTCATAAGCCGTATCCCCTCGAAGCTGATCTGGATGCGAGCCCCCGGATTTAGTAAAATCCGCTTCGTCGGATCGGTCGCTTGGCTCGCACGCGTCCAATAGGGGGCGAGCATGAAATACTCTCCGGAGGGCGACAACGCATAAAGGTCGATCTCGAGGTCAAAATCACGCTTGTTGGTGGAAAAGTGAAGCCAACCGGAAGATAAGCCACTAATTTCGGTGGTGACAGTAAGAGGCTCGCTAGTAAATGTCAGCCCGTTTGTAGTGTCGATCGCCTTATTTTCAATGCTGCCTATAGAATCGCGATCAACATCGCGCCGATCGGCCATATCGACTTTGAGCGTCACCGCGCCGTTTGGCGTGCTAGCAGTCTGGCTCAGACGCCAACTCCCTCCGTTTTGTTGGTTGGTGAGATAAAAGCGAAGGCGGCTCTTTGCCATCGCCCGTATAGATGGCGCGTGCTCCCAATGGTCAGCGCCGGTCACTTCGTAGTTGACGCGATCTTGTAGCAGGGCGGGCTTTGGGCCGCCTTTCAACGTGTAATCAAACCATTGGAAACGTAGCGCGACGAGATCGACCAAAGCCGCTGGGTCCATCTTGTACCCGGCAAGCTTGTCGTTGGCTGGACCGGCACCGCGTTGTGCCGTCGGGTGATCCCACGGGCCTACAACGAGATAGTTTTGGGCGTCGGGACGGTACTGATAATGCCGTTTAAAGTACCAAACACCCGCTGCTGGGCCGCCGAAGAAATATCCTACGGTTTGCAGAACGGGTATATCGAGTTTCGCGAGTTCCGGCGGGGTAGGCGCAAGGTTGCGCCAATAGTCATCGTAGGTGGGATGCGACAGCCATCGATCCCAATAGGGGTTGGGGACGCCATCGATCTTGTCGAGATCACGATAAGCTCTCCCGCTGAGATACCAGGTCCGATTGAGCCGGTTCCAACGTGCGGTGTCGCCGTAAGCGGCGTTATCCAGCGTCTTGTTCGTCGTGGTGTAAAGAGACCAAGGGTATAGGAAATTCCAGACCACCCCGTTTTCGCTCGGGGTGTCGATCGCCGGCCCTTCGGGAGCGCCGACCATAATCGCTTTAAGGGCGGCGGGCCTGTTCTTTGTCGCCGCCCACGTCGTGAAACCGCCGTAGCTGCCGCCGTACATGCCGACTTTGCCGTCGCTCCACGGCTGATGGGCGACCCAATCAATCAGCGTATCCGCATCGGGACCATCATGCTCGAACGGAACTGGCTTGTCGGGGCTGCACCCCTTGCCGCGCGTCAGGCCGATGACCCCGGCATAGCCATGGCTCGCGGCCAGGGTGGCCTCAGACTCCAACTTGCGAGCATCCGCATAAATCGTGAATTCTACGATGGCCGGCACCGGCTCCGCCGCTTTTGGCCGGATGATAAGCGCACAAATGGTTGCTCCATCTGGCGTGCGAACCTGAACGTCGCGCTGGATCGTGTAGAGGCTTTCGTTTGCAGCAACGGCCGAAGGTTGCGGGGTAGGCGTCACCGTTTGGGCTGAAGCGCATACCGGGATCGCAGCCCAGAGCGCCGGCAGATAGCGCCACATCTGGGGTCTGTATCCGATATCCATTTTGCATCCTCTGACCGCCCGCGTGAAGATAGAACCTATGCTGGCGCGCCAAGACTGTCGCAATGGCTGCCACCTCGCTCGTCATTCTCGAAAACAAATGTCCGGCGGGAGCTATGACCGCTTTCCACCCTTGACGGACATATTGGGCGGCAGGTTCGCGGAGCTTCTTTTCGGCGCCGACGAATGGTCGCTAGTGGCGCCAGGATTGCGGTTCAGATCGCCAGCGCCCATTCATAGTTCTCACAGGCGTCCGTATCAGCGCACCTATGTCAGGAGTTTCCTGGAGCTTCCCCGAGGCGCCGATTGTTTCCCGCAGGCGCCTATCCGAACCCTCGGAAAGCCTGAGAAGGGTGGTTAGTGGAAGTTCGGACTTGTAGGGTTCGCTCATGCCCAACGAACACATCCTTGGCAACTTTGAGCGATCGGACGGCAAGGAGCGCATTATCGTTGTCCGCCGCAGCGACGGCCTCACAACTTATCGAAAGCAGTCGAGAAGTACGGGATCGGACGTATGGGACGCCGCTGGCCCAGACTGCGGCATCTACGATGACGAAGGTGCCGCCCGCGCCGAAGCAGAAGCTCGGGTGTGGTGGCTGGCGGCGGCGGCCTCAGCAGGGTGACCTCCGGTGGAAAAGGGCTGGCGCGTTCTGCAAGCGGACTTGTTGAACGTCCGGCTAGGGTGGGGCGCCGAGTTTGACGGCGCTACGACAACCGGACCTTCGCCCCCTGAAGTGAGGCGGCGCCGCGTCGGCGACCTCAATGTCCAGTTTTGGTCGGGGCGTTCGTTTCCATTCTCGACCCAAACCGTAAGTGCGGGCCACCTCTCAAGGGGCCTCTGCCGTGAGCCTACAGCTCAAGGACCAGCGGGCAGTGGTCCGAAACTTCGGGCTCCTTCACAACCTTGAAGTCGGCGATCTCAACGCGCTCGTTGACCAGGAGGTAGTCGGCGAACCTTCCGGGCTTGGCGTAGTGGGAGGTCCGTGTGCTCTCGAAGCCTCGCGTGGTGACAAGATCGATCAAGCCGAGCCGGCCGAGGATTTCGAACGTGCGGCTTTCCGGCTCCACGTTGAAGTCGCCACAAACAATCAGCGCGTCATCGGGGGACGCGGTCCTGCGCACCAGTTCCACCAGTTTCTCGGCCTGCGCCACACGCTCCGGCGTGTCGCCCTTTCCGCCGAGATCGCGCAGCCCGTGCATGTGCGCGACGCAGACGAACCGCGCCTTCTCGTAATCAAAAACCCGCACCGCATGGGCGTTGCGGGACCTCGGGTGCTCGCCGTATCCGAACGGCGAGAACGTCTTGTGCACAAAGCCCTGCGCCTGCTCAGCGATGGGTAAGGCGCGGCGCACGAATGTCGCTAACCCCCACTGCGATGCGACAGGCCGGTCCTCATCCCAGAGGACGCCCTGAGCAGCCGGACAGAACAGCGCCGTGTGGTCAGGCAACGCCGCCGCCACGTCGGCGAAGAAGTTCGCCCGTTGCGGCAACACATGGTCACGGTCCCGGTAGGTCAGCCATTCCTTCTCGCTGTCAGGGCTATGCACCACCTCCTGCAAGCAAAGGATGTCGGGAGCGGACGAGCGCAGGTATGCAAGCAGCGGCTCGTGAAGCTTTCCGCCCCAACCGTTCAGGCACATGATCTTCAAGGGCCACCCGATACTCGGCCATGTAGGATAGAACGAGCTCGATAGCCGAAGGCATGAGGCTTTCAAGTCGGTCGTGAGCGAGAATCTTTACACCTACGCCGCGTCTCGGCTCCACCCTTCTCAGGCTTTCCGAGGGTTCGGATAGGCGCCTGCGGGAAACAATCGGCGCCTCGGGGAAGCTCCAGGAAACTCCTGACATAGGTGCGCTGATACGGACGCCTGTGAGAACTATGAATGGGCGCTGGCGATCTGAACCGCAATCCTGGCGCCCCTAGCGACCATTCGTCGGCGCCGAAAAGAAGCTCCGCGAACCTGCCGCCCACTATGTCCGTCAAGGGTGGATAGCAGGCCTTGGATAGGCGACTGTGCCGCTCCTTCTAGGGAGGCGCGATTGGACGACTGGATTGCACGCTACGCCCCATTGATTGGTCACCAGATCAAAGCGCTGATTTGGATGCCGATGACATCGGACACCCCGGCGTTGGTCTCAGCCTACAAATCGTCGTCGTTCAGCTTCACGGGAGCCGTGTTCGTTGCTTTCGAACCGGAGGGCCAACTTTTCCTTACCTGGCGGCAGAAGGGTGGCGACACCTTCCTCGGGGTGGGCCCCGAATTCGCCTGGAACGACTTCGCCTTAGATCGGGTGCGTTGCGATCCGAACGAGACATGGGGAGCAATTGAAGGGGGGAAGCTCGCTTCGGCTGAGCTGTTCAGCGGACCCTCGTTGCTTGAAGAGCTCTCAACCACACAAATGGAAGAGCGGATCGTGGGAGTGCGCCACGAGATCGACACCCCGGACGGGCGCATTCAGTTTTGGATCGGTACAGGTGGCGAAGACTTCATCGGCGACAATGACGACTTGTGGGTCAGCGTAGGCCTCGACCCGCCGAATGTGGCCGACCTGACCAAGCTAACGCGCGTGACTGGCTAACCTGCTCGGCCAAAGTCGGACTAGGGTCGAGAATGGAAGCGAACGCCCCGACCAAACTGGACATTGAGGTCGCCGACACGGCGCCGCCTCACTTCAGGGGCGAAGGTCCGGTTGTCGGAGCGCCGTCAACTTCGACACCCCCCCTGAACAGACCATCAGCGCATCCGCTTTCGGCGCCGCCGTTCGGCATTGCCGGTCGCGGTCCATCTCGTCGTTTCAGGGCGCGAGGCGCGGATCAGTCTTCCGAGATCGCCCAGATTTCCTTGGGGGTGCGCACGATCACCGCCAGGGCGATCGTGCCGGCCACCGCCAGGGCGCCGCCCATCCATTGAACCGGGTTCATGCCCTCGGCGGCGTAGCGTCCGACGATCCAGCTCACCGCCACCACGGCGGCGGCCGAAAGCCACTTGGCGATCAGGGGCGAACGCAGCCGTTCGAACATGCGCGATCCTCGCGAAAGACGCCTGGATGAAAGGGGCGGAACGTCGCCCGCCCTCCGACGACGGCGGACGGGACGTCGCGCGAAATACCCGAAACGGCGGCGTAACGCAAATCGGCGAGGCGGCCTGTCTGCGGCCTTCGCCCCTGATCGGGCTGGGGAATTTCCGGTTTCGCACGTTGCGGGCGAGCCCCTGCGGCGCGTTCGCCCAGGCCGCGTCCAAATCTGTCGTCCGGGGGCGGACGGGTGTATGATCGAGACAGGGTCGATCGGACCTGAAGGGCCACGCCATGAGCCGGTCCGCTTACAGCCGCAGGCGTCTGCTCGCCCTGCTCGGGGCGGGGATAGGCTGGGCCGGCGCGGCGCTGGCTTCCCCCGATCCGCCGACCGGCAGCCGCATTCCCCTCGACCCGACCTCGCCGGACGCGGTCTACGAGCCGCCGGCCAGCCTAGCGGCCGCGCTCGATCTCTACAGCCGCATGACCGCGCCGGTCCTGGTCAACGGCGCGGGGCCGTTTCCCTTCGTGGTGGACACCGGCGCCAACCAGACCGTCATCTCGACCGAGCTGGCCGACCTGCTCCGGCTGCCGCTCGGACCGCCCCAGCCCCTGCACGGCGCCGTCGGGGTGCGGATGGCCGACACCGCCCAGGTCGATTCCCTGAGCATCGGCGCGCGCATGCACCGTTCGGTGATGGTCTCGATCCTGCCGCAGGCGGCGGTCGGCGGTCCCGGTCTGCTGGGCGTCGACCGGCTGGGCGACCAGAGGCTGACCCTGGACTTCAAGGGCCGGCGCATCCGCATCGAGGATTCGCGCGGGGCGCGGCGCAGCGGCCTCGACCTCGTCGCCCCGGCGGCGCGGCGGGCGGGCCAGCTCACCCTGGTCAAGGCGCGGCTGGGGCGGGCGCCCATGACCGTCTTCCTCGATTCCGGGGCCGAGACCACCATCGGCAACATGGCCCTGCGCAACCTCGCCGCGACCGGGTTCCCCAAGACCCAATGGAGCCGCACCACCATCATCAGCGCCACCGGCCAGCAGATGGACGGCGACTGGGCCGTGCTGCCCGAGCTGAAGCTGGGCGGGCTGGATGTCCGCAACCTGTTGACCATCTTCGCCGACCTGCACACCTTCGCCATCTGGAACATGCTGGAGGAGCCGGCGCTGCTGCTCGGCGTCGACGTGCTCAGTCAGTTCGAATTCGTCTCCCTCGATTTCGCCCGCAGCGAGGTTCGTTTCCGGCCGCCGCAAGGCCCGGATCGGGTCCGGCTGCTTTAAGCCGCCGGGAGGCGTAGAGTAGGGACAAAGAGGTCGTCGGACCCGAATGGAAACGCTGATGGATCATCCCGACGAGACGCGGCGGCGGCTTGCGGTCCTGCTGGCGGCGGCGCTGGCCTCGCCCGGCCTGGCGTCGCCGGGTCTGGCGCGCGCCAGTCCGCCGGCGCCGCAGACCGGCACGCGGCTGCTGGAGCCGCCGGTCGATCTGCACGGCGAGCAGTACGTGCCGCCGACCACGCTGCGGGCGGTGGCCGACCTCTACAGCCGCATGAGCGTGCCGGTCCGCATCAACGGCGGCGGTCCCTATCAGTTCGTCGTCGACACCGGGGCCAACAATTCGGTCATCGCCGACGCGCTGGCGGCCAGGCTCGGGCTGCTGGTCGGGGCGGCCCGGGAGTTGCACGGCGTCGCCGGCGCCGAGATGGCCGGCACCGTGACGGTCGATTCGCTGCAGGTCGGCGACCGCGTCCGGCGCGGCTCCAACCTGTTCGTCCTGCCGGCCGCCGCGCTGGGGACCTCCGGCCTCCTGGGCCTGGACAGCGTCGACGGCCAGAAGCTGGTGCTGGACTTCAAGGCGGCCGAGATGCGCATCGAGGCCTCCGACCGACCCCGGCCGGATCGCCGCGAGATCATCATGAGCGCCCGTCGCCGGTCGGGCCAGCTGACCCTGGTCGACACCGAGCTGGCCGGCGTGCCGGTGACGGCCTTCATCGATTCCGGCGCCCAGAACACCATCGGCAACCGGGTGCTGCAGCGGCGGGCGGGCGCCCGCTCGCCCCAGACCATCTGGCTGCCGGTGCCGATTCTCAGCGCCACCGGCCAGACCATATCCGGCGAGGCCGGCGCCCTGCCGTCCTTCCGCATGGGCGGGCTCAGCGTCGACCACTTGCCGGTGTTGTTCGCCGATCTGCACACCTTCAGCCTCTGGGACCTCAACAGCCGGCCGGCGCTGCTGCTCGGCGTCGACGTGCTCAGCCGGTTCGAGCGGGTCTCGCTCGATTTCGCCCGCGGCGAGGTGCGTTTCCTGATGCCGGGCGGGGTGCGTCCGCCCTCTCCCGACGTGGCGGCGCACAGCGTTTCGCGCGCCGAGGGCTAGGCGTCCGCGGCGCGCCAAGACGCCGTCGAGGCCATGCCTCGCCTTGACCGGACTCGGCCGGACCTTCAAAGCTGAGAATTCAGCGGAGGGTTAGCGGCATGGGCTTTCAGGCGCGGTTGCAGCGCGAGTGGCGGTTTTTGCGCGGCCTGACGCGGACGCTGAAGCGGGTGAAGTCCATCGCGCCGGATTCGCCCAACCTGGTCTGCGACGACCTGGAGGCGGCCGTCGACCAGTGGTCGGCGCGCACGGCCGTCGTCTTCGAGGGGCGCAGCGTCACCTACGCCGAGCTGGACGCCATCGCCAACCGCTTCGCCCACTGGGCCAAGGAGCACGGGCTGCGCCGGGGCCAGACCGTCGCCCTGGTCGCGCCCAACCGCACCGAATACCTGCCGATCTGGTACGGCCTTTCCAAGATCGGCGTGGCCACCGCCCTGATCAACAACAACCTCGTCGGCGCGCCGCTGGCCCACTGCCTGTCGATCTCGGGCGCCGCCCACGTCATCGTCGACGGCGACACCGCCGAGGCCTTCGCCGCGGTCAAGGAGACCCTGGCCCGGCCGATGACGGCCTGGACCCTGGGCGCGGCCCACGGCGACCTGCGCGACCTGACCATGGCGCTGAGGAGCTGCAGCCAGCTGCGGCCGGACCGCGCCCTGCGCGAGGGCATGACCGCCAAGGACACCGCCCTCTACATCTACACCAGCGGCACCACCGGCCTGCCCAAGGCGGCCCGCATCACCCATTCGCGGGCGCAGCTCTACATGCGCGGCTTCGCCGGCTCCACCGGCGCGCGGCCGGACGACCGCATCTACGTGACCCTGCCGCTCTACCACGCCACCGGCGGCCTGTGCGCCATGGGCGCGGCCCTGCTCAACGGCGCGTCGGTGATCCTGCGTCGCAAGTTCTCGTCCACCCACTTCTGGGAGGACGTCAACGCCCACGAATGCACGATGTTCGTCTATATCGGCGAGCTGTGCCGCTATCTGGTCAACCAGCCCGAGGCCGAGGGCGAGCGCCACACCAAGCTGCGCCTGATCTTCGGCAACGGCCTGCGCCCCGACGTCTGGGAAAAGCTGCTGCAGCGTTTCCGCATCGACAACGTGCTGGAGTTCTACGGCTCCACCGAGGGCAACGTCTCGCTGTTCAACTTCGACGGCAAGGTGGGCGCCGTCGGCCGGGTGCCCGGCTATCTGCGCAGTCGTTTCAACATCCGCATCGTCAAGTTCGACGTCGAGAGCGAGCAGCCGGTGCGCGGGGCCGACGGCCGCTGCGTCGAGGCCGGGATCGACGAGCCGGGCGAATGCATCGGCCATATCGGCGCCGACGCCCGCTCCAGCTACACCGGCTACGCCGACAAGGCCGCCAGCGACAAGAAGGTCCTGCACGACGTCTTCCAGAAGGGCGACGCCTGGTTCCGCACCGGCGACCTGATGCGCATGGACGGCGAGGGCTATTTCTACTTCGTCGACCGGGTGGGCGACACCTTCCGCTGGAAGGGCGAGAACGTCTCGACCGGCGAGGTGGCCGAGCACCTGGCCGGCGTGCCGGGGGTCAAGGAGGCCAATGTCTACGGCGTCCGCGTCGGCGATCTCGACGGCCGCGCCGGCATGGCCTCGCTGGTGGTCGGCGACGAATTCGACATCGCCGCCCTGACCGGTTTCGTCGACGGCGACCTGCCGGCCTACGCCCGGCCGCTGTTCGTGCGCCTGAAGCGCGAGATCGAGACCACCGGCACCTTCAAGTACCGCAAGGTCGATCTGGTCGAGGACGGCTTCGACCCGGCCAAGGTCAAGGAGCCGCTCTACTTCAAGGACCCGGCCAAGGGCTATGTGAAGCTGACCAAGTCGGTGTTCGAAAAGGTCCAGGCCGGCGGCTACAAGATCTGACCCTAGGGGCCGGCCGGCGTGTCGGCCGGCGACTTCCCCCGGATGGCGCGGCGCAGGCCGGCGAGCGCGACGACCAGGCCGGTCAGGGCGACGACGGCGGCGGCCAGGGCCTTGAACCAGGCCGGGCTCTGCAGGACGACGTCCCACACCCAGAGCCACCACGGGGACTGGACCTTGATCCCGTGCGTCTCCGGCCGGAAACGGAGCGGGACATAGTTCCCGTCGCTGTCCTTGAACTCGACCTGGGTGGTGACGGTCAGCTCGTGGTCGCCGCCGGACTTCGGCGTGACCAGCCAGTCCCAGTGGGTGAGGCTGTCCTTGAGCACCTCCTGGTGCTCAGGCCCTTGCGGGACGATCTCGAAGGCGTCGCCGGTCAGGGTCGCCGACATGTAGCGGCCGACCAGCGGCTTGTAGGGGGTCGCCTCGCCAGGCAGCTGCTGCACCGCCGCCTCGGGTCCCGGCGGGGGCGGGGGCGGGGGCGGCGGCGGTTCGGGCTCGGGCTCGGCGACATGCGCGGCGTGCGGACGGCCCGGCCGGGCGGCGGCCTTCTCGATAGGCTTCTTGACCGGGGCGGGCGGCTCGGGCGACGGGGGAGGCGGCGCTTGCTCCACCGCCAGCCGCAGCAGGACGGCCCGGCCGCGGCGCATCTCCTTGGGCCAGTTGAACGCCGCCAGACCTTCCCTGACGTCGTGGTCGGTGGCGTTGGCGAGGTCGCAGTCCTGCCTGGTCACGAGGCGGCGGCCGATGATCTCGCAGGGGATCAGGTCGGTCCTTCCGGCCGTCGCGGCCTCGTTCGCCGGCGGGGGCTTGGGTCTGGCCTCGTCCCGCGCCTGGCAGGCCGTCAGCGTCAACAGAACGGCGTATCCCACGCCAACCCATGTCCGCCGCATGTCAGCGTCCCCCGCAGCGGGGCCGAGAATGTCACGACAACCCGGAGTTGTCGAACGCCGTTCTCCGTTCGCGGGCCCCGTTGTGGCCACCGGCTCTTCTTGCGACTGTCGCACCGGCCTCGCCGAAGATCGGGGCGCGCTGGAGGGACCTTCAACCATGGCCGATCCGCACGCGTTTCATACGCCCAGGTCCAGCTACGCCAAGGACGACCTGATCCTTTCCGGCCAGGGCGGATACTTCGGTCCCGGCAACGCGCAGCTGCCGGCCCCGCCGATGCTGATGATGGACCGGATCACCGAGCTCAGCCTTGACGGCGGCGAGTTCGGCAAGGGCCACGTCGTCGCCGAACTGGACATCGTTCCGGACCTTTGGTTCTTCGACTGCCACTTTCCCGGCGATCCGGTCATGCCGGGCTGCCTCGGGCTGGACGCCATGTGGCAGGTCCTCGGCTACTGGCTGGGCTGGTCCGGCTCGCCGGGAAAGGGGCGCGCCCTCGGCGTCGGCGAAGTCCGGTTTCGAGGCGACGTCACGCCGGCGACGCGGATGGTGCGCTACGAGGTGAGCGTGCGGCAGGCCAGGCGCGGCCAGCTGGCGCTGGGGGTGGCGAACGGCCGGCTGTTCGCGGACGACGCCTGCGTCTATGTCGCCTCGGGGCTGAGGGTTGGAATGATCAGGCCCGCGTCCTAGCGGGTTGCGATCGACCTCCAGCTTCAGCTTTCGCCTGCCGCGCATGGCGTCCGGGTTCGCCCCTGGCCGAGCCGGTCGCTGGTGTGGTCCCCGAAAAGAACTTTACATTACAAAGTAATTGGCGATAGAAACGTTCATGCCAGCGGCGGGAGGCCGACATGAACGATCAGATCCAGACCCTGAAAGACGACATCGCCTTCATGCGGGCCATGGCCGAGGAGGGTCGCTCGGCGCCGCTGCTGGGCGGGGCCGTCCTGACCAGCGCGGGGGTGGTCTACGCCCTGGCCAGCCTCGCGCAGTGGGCGGTGCTGACGCAGACCGTGGCGGTGTCCTACAAGGTGCTGCCCTACATGTGGCTGGCGGCCATGCTGATCTCGATGACCCTCCTGGCGGTGTTCAAGCGCCGCCTCGCCGGCGCGCCCGGGTCGGCCTCGCCGGCCAACCGCGCCGCGCGCTTCGCCTGGAAGGGCGTCGGCCAGGCCATATTCGCCATCGGCGCGGCGATGTTCATCGCCGTCTGGAAGACCCAGGACTACAACCTGATAAACTTTTCGCCCAGCATCGTGCTGGCGCTCTACGGCGTCGCCTGGACGGTCGGCGGGCTGATGATTCCGGCCAGCTGGGTGCGTTTCGTGGCCTGGGGCGCCTTCGCTGCGGCGGTGCTGATGGCGTTGCTGATCGGCGACGTCAAGGTTTGGCTGGCCTATGCGGCGGCGCTGCTGCTGCTGACGGCCGTCCCCGGCGTCGTCCTGATGCGGCAAGAACCCTCGGACGTGATCTGAGGCCCGCCATGGACGGGTTCGACATCGACAGGATCGACGAGGTGATCCATGGCCGGCTGCGGCTGGGCGTGATGGCCTTCCTCTCCAGCGCCGAAACGGCCGATTTCAACGCGCTCAAGGCCAAGCTCCAGGCCACCGACGGCAACCTCTCGACGCATCTGCGCAAGCTGGAGGAGGCCGGCTATGTCAGGATCGACAAGAGCTTCGTCGGCCGCCGCCCCCTGACGCGGGTCAGCCTGACCGACGCCGGCCGGGCCGCGTTCGTCGGCTATCTCGACGCCATCGGCAAGCTGGTCGGCGCGGGATGACAGCAGCCTTGGCGACGGGCCATGCGCGCGCCGCCAGACTCGCCTATATCGGGACCATGACCGAGGAGACCCCGGCCGCCCCCCTGCAGGGCGCCGCCCTGATCGCCGACGAGGTGAAACGCCTGCCCGACGCGCCCGGCGTCTATCGCATGATGGGCGAGGACGGCGAGGTGCTCTATGTCGGCAAGGCCAAGAGCCTGAAGAAACGGGTGATCCAGTACGCGCAAGGGCGGTTCCACACCCAGCGCATCGCCCATATGGTCCATCTGACCCGCTCGATGGAGTTCGTCACCACCAAGACCGAGACCGAGGCGCTGCTGCTCGAGATCAACCTGATCAAGCAGCTCAAGCCGCGGTTCAACGTGCTGCTGCGCGACGACAAGAGCTTTCCCGAGATCCTGATCCGCCGCGACCACCCCAGCCCGCAGATCCGCAAGCATCGCGGCGCCCACGCCATCAAGGGCGACTATTTCGGGCCGTTCGCCAGCGCCTGGGCGGTCAACCGCACGGTCAACAGCCTGCAGAAGGCCTTCCTGCTGCGCTCGTGCTCGGACAGCGTGTTCGAGACCCGCACCCGGCCGTGCATGCTGCACCAGATCAAGCGCTGCAGCGCCCCGTGCGTCGATCTGGTCACCCCGGCCGAGTACGACGACCTGGTCGAGGAGGCGCACGACTTCCTGCGCGGCAAGAGCCGGGCGGTGATGAAGCGGCTGTCGGACGAGATGACCGCCGCCGCCGAGGAGATGGAGTTCGAGCGCGCCGCCCGCCTGCGCGACCGCATCCGCGCCCTGGCCTCGGTCAGCCAGGAACAGACCATCAATCCCGAGACGGTCGACGAGGCCGACGTCTTCGCCCTGCACGCCGAGGGCGGCCAGGCCTGCGTGCAGGTGTTCTTCTTCCGCGCCGGCCAGAACTGGGGCAACCGCGCCTATTTCCCGCGCGTGGCCAGCGCCATCGCCGACGGCGGGGAAGGCGAGGGCGGAAGCGAGGACCCGGGCGACGCCGCCATCCTCGACGCCTTCCTCGGGCAGTTCTACGAGAGCCAGGCCATCCCGCGCCTGATCCTCCTGTCGCACGAGGCGCCCAACCGCGAACTGCTGGCCGAGGCGTTCAGCATGAAGACCGGCCGCAAGGTCGAGATCGCCACGCCGCAGCGGGGCGAGAAGCGCGAGCTGGTCGCCCACGCCCTGACCAACGCCCGCGAGGCGCTGGGCCGCAAGATGGCGGAAGGCTCGGCCCAGTCGAAACTGCTGGCCGGGGTGTGCGAGGCGTTCGGCCTGGAGGCCTCGCCCGAGCGCATCGAGGTCTATGACAACAGCCACATCATGGGGACCAACGCCGTCGGCGGCATGATCGTCGCCGGCCCGGAAGGCTTCCAGAAGAACCAGTACCGCAAGTTCAACATCAAGAGCGCCGAGCTCACGCCCGGCGACGACTACGGCATGATGCGCGAGGTGCTGCGCCGCCGTTTCGGCCGCCTGGTCAAGGAGGAGGAAGCCGGCGAGCCGGCCGTGCGGCCCGATCTGGTGCTGGTCGACGGCGGCAAGGGCCAGCTCGACGCGGCGCTGGAGATCATGGCCGACCTCGGCGTCGACGACATCGCCGTGGTCGGGGTGGCCAAGGGGCCGGATCGCGACGCCGGCCTGGAGCGGTTCTTCATCCCGGGCAAGGAGCCGTTCATGCTCGAGCCCAAGTCGCCGGTGCTCTACTACCTGCAGCGCCTGCGCGACGAGGCGCACCGCTTCGCCATCGGCAGCCATCGCGCCCGCCGTTCGGCCGAACTGAAGAAGAACCCGCTGGACGAGATCGACGGGGTCGGGCCGGGGCGAAAGCGGGCCCTGCTGCACGCCTTCGGCTCGGCGCGCGGCGTCTCGCGCGCCGCCGTGGCCGATCTGGCCAAGGTCGAGGGGGTGAGCGACCAGCTGGCCCAGCGCATCCACGACCATTTCCGCAGGTCGTGAGCGCGCGGTCAGTTTCAGTCATGTCGATCCAAGCCTAGGGGACCGACCTGGGCGAGGCCTTGGCCGACCCGTGAAATATTTGCCGCGCGCAGGCCGATCCGCCGCAAAATTAAGGTTGAAGTAACCCTAAAGCTTGTCTGGCTTCCCTGGTGTCTCGTTTGCGGGAGGTGAGTGCATGTCGGGCGGCGAAACCTTCGGCGAGGTCCACGCCCGCATCGGGCTGGAGCCGCAATGGTACATCGGCGGCTACGCCATGGTGCTGGAAAGTCTGGTCCGGGCCATTCTGGAGCGCGACTGGCCCGAAAGCCGCCGGTTCGGCGGCCGCAACGACGGGCCGGGCAAGACCGCCGACGCCGTCGCCGCCCTGATCCGCGCGGCCATGCTCGACATGGACCTGGCCATCTCGGTCTATCTCGACGCCGGCGAGGCCGCGCGGCGGGCCAGCCTGGAGGAGGCCGAGGCCGCCAAGCGGGCGACCCTGGCCGGCTTGGCGCGGCGGTTCGAGGCCAGCGTCGCCGGCGTCGCCGAATCCGTCGCCGAGGCGGCCGGCCAGCTCGAGGCCACGGCCCGGGCGATGTCCGACACCGCCCAGCGCACCAGCGAGCGGTCGGCGGCGGTGTCCACCGCCGCGCAGCAGGCGACCACCAACGTCTCGGCCGTCGCCGCCTCGGCCGAGCAGATGGGCCAGTCGGTCGCCGAGATCGCCCAGCGCATCGGCCGCTCCGGCGCGATGACCAGTCAGGCGGTGGTCAAGGCCCAGGCCGCCGACGAGACCATCGGCAAGCTCGCCGCCGCCGCCGAAATGGTCGGCGAGGTGGTCAACCTGATCGCCGAGGTCGCCGCCCAGACCAACATGCTGGCCATCAACGCGACCATCGAAAGCGCCCGCGCCGGCGAGGCGGGCAAGGGCTTCGCCGTCGTCGCCGACGAGGTCAAGCGCCTGGCCGCCCAGACCTCGAAGTCGGCCGCGTCGATCCGCGAGCAGGTCGGCGAGATGCAGGACGTCGCCCGCGCCTCGGCCGACGAGATCGCCGCCATCCGCGCCATCGTGCTGGAGCTGGGCCAGGTGTCGACCGAGATCCAGAACGCCATAGACGAGCAGGCCTCGACCACCCGGGCCATCGCCCGCAACACCCACGAGGCTGCGGCCGGCGCCGAGGTGGTGTCGCGCAACATCGTCGACGTCCAGGACGGCGCCGACCGCACCGGCCGCAGCTCCAGCGAGGTGGTCGCCGCCTCCCAGAACCTGGAGCGCCAGGCCGGCGACCTGCGTCTGGTGGTCGACGAATTCCTCAAGAGCGTCCGCGCCGCGTGACAGGGCGCGCGGCGCGCGGCATGAGTGGCGCGTGAACCGCTGGAGACCGCGACCATGCTGAAGGCGCTGCCGAACATCATGACCGGGCTGCGCCTGCTGCTGTGCCTGGCCATGTTCGCCGCGCTGGCGGCGGCGGGCTGGGGGCTGCGCCACGAGGGCATGTCGCTGGCCGCGGGCTTCGCCCTGTGCCGGTTCGCCTTCGCCGCCTTCGTGGTGGCCGCGGTCACCGATTTCCTCGACGGCTGGCTGGCGCGCCGCTACGACGCGACCAGCCTGCTGGGCGCCATCCTTGACCCCATCGCCGACAAGATCCTGGTCTGCGGCGCGATCCTCGGCCTGATGGCCGTCGAGGCCGAGCCGTCGGTGATGCTGCCCGGCGGGATCATCCTGTTCCGCGAGTTCGCCGTCTCGGCCCTGCGCGAGGTGCTGGCCCCGCGCGGCGTCAAGCTGCCGGTCACCTTCCTGGCCAAGACCAAGACCGCGTTGCAGCTGTTCGCCCTGGCGGCGGTGATGTTCGTCCGCTTCTGGCCGGCCTGGGGCCTGCCCCTGGACTTCCGCGTCTTCCGCCAGGCCGAACTGGCCGCGCACATGGTGCTGTGGCTGGCGGCGCTGGTCACGGTGTGGACGGGGATCGAGTACGCCCTGTCGGCCAGGAAGGCGTTGGCGCGGGGCTGAGCCAGCCCCGCGGCCCCGCCGCAAGCCTCAGGCCGAAGCCTCGGGCTTGTGCATCGGTCCGGTGTAGGTCTCTTCCGGCAGCGGGATGAATTCGCCCTTGTCGTCGGGCGGCAGCACGAAACGGCCGGCCTTCCAGTCGGCCTTGGCCGCGTCCAGCCGGTCCTGGGTCGAGGCGACGAAGTTCCACCAGATCAGCCGCGGGCCGATCGGCTCGCCGCCCAGCAGCATCACCGTCGACGGCTGCGACGCCTTGAAGACCACGGTCTGGCCCGGCGCGAACACCATCATCTGGCCGGCGTGGAAGGTCCGGCCCTCGACCTCGACCGCGCCCTTGGCGACATAGGCGGCCCGCTCGGGATATTCGGCCGGCAACGCCGCCTCGGTCCCGGCCTGCATCTCCCAGTGGACATAGAACAGCGGCGAATGGGTCCGCACCTTGGCCTTGGCCCCGAACGCCTCGCCGGCGATCAGGCGGGCGAACAGGCCGCCGTGCTCGTAGGACGGCAGGTCGTCCGGTCCGTGGTTGGCGAAGGAGGGGGCGTCGTCCTCGTTTTCGGTCGGCAGGGCGACCCAGGCCTGCATGCCGTGCATGCGCACGCCCCTGGCCCGCACGTCCGGGTCGGTGCGCTCGGAGTGGGCGATGCCCTTGCCGGCGGTCATCCAGTTGACCTCGCCGGGGCGGATCACCTGGCTGTTGCCGAGGCTGTCGTGGTGGTGGGCCTCGCCCTCGAACAGATAGGTGACCGTCGACAGGCCGATGTGCGGGTGCGGCCGCACGTTCAGCCCCTCTTCGTCGGGGGCGAAGTCGGCCGGGCCCATGTGGTCGAGGAAGATGAAGGGGCCGACCGTGCGGCGCTTGTGGAAGGGCAGCACCCGCCCGACCTCGAAGCCGCCGAGGTCCTTTTTCCGTGCGTCTATGACAAGGTCGATCATTGCGTTCGGGCTCCGGCGTCACGATATCCGCGCCAACCGAAAATGGAGGCGCGGCCGGATGCTATACCTGGTCACGATGATGCGAAATCCAGCCTTCGATCCAGCCGTGATTCCAGAGCACCAGGCGTTCCTGGAGCAGCTGAAGGCCAGCGGCGAACTGATCATGTGGGGGCCGTTCACCGACCGGACCGGCGGGGCCTACGTCCTGCAGGCCGGTTCACTCGACGAGGCCGCATCGATGGCCTTCACCGACCCCGTCCACGTCTCGGGCGCGTCGACCGTCACCGTCACCGAATGGGACGCCAAGCGCCCCTGATCTCAGATCACCGCGCTGACATAGGGGCTGACCAGCCCCAGCGGCACCGCCGTGGTGTTCTTGACCGCGCGGATGACGATGCGGCTCTCGATGTTGGACACCAGGCCCAGCGACAGGATCTTGTCGCGCAGGAAATCGTCGAAGGCGTGCATGTCGCGGGTTATGACCCGCAGCTCGTAGTCGGCCGCGCCGGTGACGGTGGCGCACTGCACCACTTCCGGCCATTTCAGGATGGCGATCTCGAAGGCTTCGAGGTTCTCCTTGGTCGGCAGCGACAGCTTGACGGTGCAGTAGACCTCGAAGCCGAGGCCGAGGCTTTCGCGGTCGAGAATGGTCACGCGACGCTGGATGACGCCGGCGTCCTCCAGCCGCTTGATCCGCCGCCAGCAGGGGCTCGACGACAGGCCGACGCGCTCGGCGATCTCGGCGACGGACAGCCCGGCGTCGTGTTGGATGAGGTCCAGAATCTTGGCGTCAACGGCGTCGAGCGTCTCGGACACGTTTTTCTCCCCCAGAACGCCCTTTGGCGCGCGGTTCTTGCCGTGCGGACCGACTCATGGGGCACGGCTTTGGCAAGCAATTTCGCGCTGCTTATATGATCTTGCAAGGCTCAGGGAGAGGCCCGTAGGAAAAATCTTGCAATGCGACACTCCGAAGTGACCTTGGACGACAAATATGTCCTCGAAGAGGGTCGCGCGTTCATAACCGGCGTGCAGGCTCTGATCCGGGTGATGCTGGACCAGCGCCGCCTGGACAAGGCCGCCGGGCTGAACACCGCCGGCTTCGTTTCGGGCTATCGCGGATCGCCGCTCGGCGGCCTCGACCAGCAGGCCGGCCGCGCCAAGAAACTGCTCGCGGCGGCCGAGGTGGTGTTCAAGGAGGGGCTCAACGAGGACCTCGCCGCCACCGCCGTCTGGGGCAGCCAGCAGACCAACCTGTTCCCCGGCGCCCGCTTCGACGGCGTCTATGGCATGTGGTACGGCAAGGCGCCGGGCGTCGACCGCACCGGCGACGTGTTCAAGCACGCCAACTTCGCCGGGACCTGGGGCAAGGGCGGCGTGCTGGCCGTGGCCGGCGACGACCACGCCTGCAAATCCTCGACCCTGCCCTCGCAGTCGGAGTTCGCCTTCCAGGACTTCGAGATTCCGGTGCTGTCGCCCGCCGATGTCCAGGAAGTGCTCGACTACGGCCTGATGGGCCTGGCCATGTCGCGCTTTTCGGGGCTGTGGACCGGCCTGATCGCCCTGGCCGACACCATGGATTCCGGCGTCACCATCGACGTGTCGCTGAACCGGCACAGCTTCACGACGCCCGATTTCGCCCTGCCGGCCGGCGGGCTCGGCATCCGCGTCAAGGACCAGCCGCTCGAGAAAGAGCGACGCATGCGGCTCTACAAGATCCCGGCGGCCCTGGCCTTCGCCCGCGCCAACGGGATCGACCGGGTGGCGCTGTCCTCGTCGCGGCCGCAGCTCGGCATCGTCTGCCAGGGCCAGGCCTACAAGGACGTGATCGAGGCCTTCGCGGCCATGCAGATCAGCTTCGAGGAGGCCGCCGCCCTCGGCGTGTCGATCTACAAGGTCGGCATGCCCTGGCCGCTGGAGCCGATCGGCCTGCGCGCCTTCGCCGCCGGCCTCGACACCCTGATGGTCATCGAGCACAAGCGCGGCCTGATCGAGCCCCAGGCCCGCGCCGCCCTCTACGACCTGCCGGCCCACGCCCGCCCCAAGATCATCGGCAAGACCGACGAGCACGGCGCGCCGCTGCTGTCGGAAACCGGCGCCCTGTCGGTGGCCGAGATCGCCCTCGCCCTGTTCGACCGCCTGCCGGACGGCCCGCACCGCGAGCGCGCCCAGGCCTATCTGGATCGCGTCTCGGCCGCCGGCGTCGCCGCCGTCACCCTGGCGGCGGACCAGGTGCGCAAGCCGTTCTTCTGCTCGGGCTGCCCGCACAACACCTCGACCCGCCTGCCGGAAGGCTCGCGCGCCCTGGCCGGGATCGGCTGCCACTACATGGCCAGCTTCAACGATCCCAACACCGACATGACCAGCCAGATGGGCGGCGAGGGCCTGTCGTGGATCGGCACGGCGCCGTTCACCGACGAGGGCCATATCTTCGTCAACCTGGGCGACGGCACCTATAACCACTCCGGCTCGCTGGCCATCCGCGCTTCGGTGGCCGCCAATTCGCACATCACCTACAAGCTGCTGTTCAACGACGCGGTGGCCATGACCGGCGGCCAGCGGGCGGAGAGCGGCTTCACCCCGGCCCAGATCACCCGCCAGATGGCGGCCGAGGGCGTGGCCAAGACCGTCATCGTCGCCGACGATCCGTCGCGCTACGACGGCGTCGCCGACCTCGCCCCGGGCGTCGTCGTGCGCCCGCGCGCCGAGCTGATGGACGTCCAGCGCGAGCTGCGCGAGACCCCCGGCACCACGGTCCTGCTCTACGATCAGGTCTGCGCCACCGAGAAGCGCCGCCGCCGCAAGCGCGGCACCATGGCCAAGGCCGAGACCAAGGCCTTCATCAACCCGCTGGTCTGCGAAGGCTGCGGCGACTGCTCGAAAGCCTCGAACTGCGTCTCGGTCGAGCCGCTGGAGACCGAGTTCGGCCGCAAGCGCAAGATCAACCAGTCGAGCTGCAACCAGGACCTGTCCTGCGTCAACGGCTTCTGCCCCTCGTTCATCACCCTGGAGGGGGCCGGCAAGGTCGGCGAGAAGAAAAACCCGGCCCTGACCGCCGACGCCACGCCCCTGCCCGAGTTCGAGACCTTCGAGGGCGTGCGCACGATCGTCTTCACCGGCATCGGCGGCACCGGCGTGACCACAGTGGCCTCGATCCTGGCCATGGCCGCCCACATCGACGGCCGCGCCGCCTCGGTGGTCGACATGACCGGCCTCGCCCAAAAGGGCGGGGCGGTGTTCAGCCACGTCAAGATCGGCGAGCGCGAGGACAGCGTGGTCGGCGGCCGCGTGCCGGCGGCCTCGGCCAATGTGCTGATCGCCTGCGACGTGCTGGTGGCGGCGGGCCCCGAGGCCCTGGCGCTCTACGCCAAGGACCGCACCCACGCGTTCGGCAACGGCGACTTCTCGCCGACGGCGGACTTCGTCACCAACCGCGACATCCGCTTTGACACCGGCGTCATGGCCCGCAAGATCAAGGCGGCGGTCCACGACTACGACGCCTGTCCGGCCCAGCGCCTGTCCGAGGAGAAGCTCGGCGACGCCATCTACACCAACATGATCATGCTGGGCTTCGCCTGGCAGCGCGGCGTGGTGCCGGTGTCCAGCCGCGCCGTCTATCGCGCCATCAAGCTGAACGGCGTCGACGCCGAGGCCAACCTCCAGGCCTTCGAGGTCGGCCGCAAGGCCGCCGCCGATCCGGACTTCGCCGCCAAGGCCCGCCCGCCCGGCCCGACCCAGGACACCTTGAGCGTCGCCGACGTGATCGCCCAGCGCGCGCGCGAGCTGACCGCCTATCAGGACGAGGCCTACGCCAAGCGCTACCTGGAACGGATCGGCAAGGTCGCCGCCGCCGAACAGGCCCTGGGCGGCGGCTCGGACGCCCTGACCCGCCAGGCGGCGGTCAGCCTGTTCAAGCTGATGGCCTACAAGGACGAGTACGAGGTGGCGCGTCTCTATTCGGACGGCCGCTTCGCCGGGGAGCTGGCGCAGGCCTTCAAGGGCGGCAAGGCCAAGGTGTGGCTGTCGCCGCCGCTGCTGGCGCCCAAGGGCGCGGACGGCAAGCCGAAGAAGATCGCCATGCCGGGCTGGGTCGTCACCGGCGTCTTCCCGGTGCTGGCCAGGTTCAAGGGCCTGCGCGGCGGCGCGTTCGACATCTTCGGCATGACCGAAGAGCGCCGGATGGAGCGCCGGATGATCGCCGAGTTCGAGGCCAGCCTCGACCGCCTGGTCGGCGGCCTGGCGGCCGGCAACCTGGCCGCCGCCGTCAAGATCGCGGCGGCGCCCCAGGCCGTGCGCGGCTTCGGCCACGTCAAGGAAGCGGCCTTCAAGGCGTTCAAGGCCGCCGAACCGGGCCTTTGGGCCGAGTGGGAGAAGGCCGGCGAGGCCGTCGCCGCCTGATCTTCGCGCGCGAGGACGCCGGCGCGAATCGCGTCGGCGCTTCCAACCGGTTGCGAAACAGGCTTAACCTCGCCGAATGGCTTTGCTCGACTGGTTTTCGACCCAGGCGCCGCTGTCGCTTGAAGGCGGCGGCGTCAGCCTGAGGCCGCCCCGGTGGGGCGACTACGCCGAATGGGCGGAGCTTCGCCGCATCTCCCAGACCTTCCTGCAGCCGTGGGAGCCCACCTGGCCGGCCGACGACCTGTCGCGCGCGGCGTTCCGTCACCGGCTGTCGGCCTACGCTCGCGACATCGACCTGGGCCAGGGCTATCCGTTCTTCGTGTTCCGCCAGTCGGACGACGCCCTGGTCGGCGGCGTCACCCTGTCGAACATCCGCCGCGGCGTCGCCCAGATGGGCGTGCTCGGCTACTGGATCGGCCAGCCCTTCGCCCGGCGCGGCCACACCCTGGGGGCGGTGCGGGCGGTGACGGCCTTCGCCTTCGACCGGCTGGGCCTGCACCGGGTCGAGGCCGCCTGTCTGCCCGAGAACGGCGCCTCGCACGGCCTGCTGCTGCGGGCCGGCTTCACCCAGGAGGGGCGGGCGTCTGGTTATCTGAAAATTAACGGCGAATGGCGAGATCATCTATTGTTCGCCATCGTGGCGCGCGACCATGCGCGCTAGGATCGACCAAGAGCGCCCGGCGGGCGCATGGACGCGCATGCCGCAAAGGGCTGGAGACCGTTTCGTCTGGGACGCCACCGCCACGCTCGAGGCGCTGGGGTCGGCCGCGGTCGCCCTGTGGGTGTGGGAGCCCGAGCGCGATCGTCTCAGCCTGACCGGCGCGGTGCGGCCGCTGGGCCTTGCGCCCCTGGCCCCCGAATGCTCGTCGGCGGCGATCCTGGCGCTGTCCCTGCCGCAGGACCGGGCGACCACCGAGGACGTCCTCCGGGTCCAGGAGCCCGGCTCCGAGATCGCCGCGCGGGTGCGCATGCGCGGCGGCGACACCTGCATCTGGCGCGGGGTCTGGTTGGAGGAGGGCGTGCGCGCCGCCGGGATCATCGCGCCCGAGACCAAGTTCGCCGCCTCCGAGCGCGACGTCCTTACCGGGTTGCTCGACCGCAAGAGCTTCGTCGCCCGCGCCCGCGAGCGGCTGCAGTCGCCGGGCTCATACGACCTCGTGGTGGCCGACCTCGACCGTCTGCGCCGCCTGAACGAGGCCCTGGGCCACGAGCGCGCCGATCTGGTGCTGGCGGCGCTCGGCTCGCGCCTGGCCACCGCCTTTCCGCCGGAGGCCGTGCTCGCCCGCGTCGGCGAGGACGAGTTCGCCGTGCTGTCGCCGGCCGGGCCGGCGCCCGATCCGTCCGAAACGGTGCGCGACGCCCTGGAGCGGCCGTTGCGCGTCGCCGGCTTCGACATCCATCCGACCCTGTCCATCGGCGCGGTCAAGGCCGAGGGCGGGGCCGACGCGCCGGAGGCGGCCGAGCTCCTGCGCCGGGCCGAGCTGGCGGTCGAGGCGGCCAAGAGCGCCGGCCGCGGCGGGGCCGCCGCCTATGGCCGGGCCCTGGAGACCGACGGCCTGTCGCGCCTGGCTCTGGAGGCCGACCTGCGCGGCGCCGTGGCCCGCGGCGAGATCGTGCCCTACTTCCAGCCGGTCGTGCGGCTGTCCACCGGCGCCATCTCCGGGTTCGAGGCGTTGGCCCGCTGGCGCCATCCCCGCCGGGGCCTGATCTCGCCCGACGAATTCCTGCCGCTGTGCGACGAGATGGGCCTGCTCAGCGCCCTGGGGGCGGCGATGATGGAGACGGCCGCCGGCCAGCTCGCCCAGTGGCGGCGCTCGCACCGGGCGGCCGGCGACCTCAGCGTCAGCGTCAACCTGTCGACGGGCGAGCTCGACCGGCCGCACCTGGTGGCCGACGTCGCCCGCATCCTGGCCGAGACCGGCCTGCCGCGCGGGGCGCTCAAGCTGGAGATCACCGAGAGCGACATCATGCGCGACCCCGAGCGGGCGGCGGTGACGCTGCACGCCCTGCGCTCGGCCGGGGCGGCCATATCGCTCGACGACTTCGGCACCGGCTTCTCGTCGCTGTCCTACCTGACGCGGCTGCCGTTCGACATGCTGAAGATCGACCGCTACTTCGTGCGCACCATGGGCGCCAACGAGGGCTCGGCCAAGATCGTGCGCTCGGTGGTCAATCTCGGCCGCGAACTGTCGCTGGAGGTGGTGGCCGAGGGCGTCGAGAACGCCGCCATGGCCCGGGCCCTGCTGGACCTGGGCTGCGACTACGGCCAGGGCTTCGGCTATGCGCCGGCCCTGTCGGCCCAGGAGGCCGAGGTCTATCTCAACGAGGCCTATGTCGACGGCGTCGCCCCGGTGAAGGCCCGCGGCTAGGCCGCCTCCGCCGCCGGAAGGCCGGTCCCCGGCAGGTAGAGCATGACCGGCCTGATCTCGTAGATGGCGGTGGGGTTGACCCGGCGCAGGTCGCGGGCCGCCTCGACGGCGGCGTCGCGGTCGGCGCAATCGACGACATAGAAGCCCAGCAGCTGTTCCTTGGTCTCGGCGAAGGGGCCGTCGACGACCACGCCGGCGCCGGGACCGCGCAGGGTGCAGGCGGTCTCGACGGCGTCCAGCCGCGCGGCCGGGCCCATGCGGCCCGCGTCTATCAGGCGGCCGTGGACCCGGTGCAGGTCGTCCATCAGGGCGGCGTCCTCCTCCGGCGACCAGACCGCGAACGATCCTTCCGCGTGATAGGCCAGAATGGCGTAGAGCATGCGATCTTCTCCTTCCAACTCGCGCCGGGGGCGGCGTAGCCTAAGGACGTCGGCGAGGCGCGGGAGCCGACATCCGCGTTTTCAGTTCAGGAGGTTCGATCAGGCCATGAAACCATCCAGCTTGCCGGCGGAGGGCGGGTGCCGGTGCGGCCACGTGCGGTTGCGCATCGCCGCCGCGCCGCTGTTGACCATGGCCTGCCACTGCACGGGCTGCCAGAGAATGTCGGGCAGCGCCTATTCGCTCAGCGCCGCCATCCCCTCGGAAAGCTTCGCGGTGATCCAGGGCGAGGCGGTGCGCGGCGGCGCTTCGGACGGGGCGGCGGGACATCACTTCTGTCCCCGCTGCTGGAGCTGGATGTTCACCCGGCCGCAGGGGCTGGACTGGTTCGTCAACCTGCGCCCGACCATGCTCGACGACGCGGCGTGGTTCAGCCCGTTCATCGAGACCTACACCAGCGAGGCGCTGCCCTGGGCCCGCACGCCGGCCGTCCACAGCTTCGCCCAGTTCCCGCCGTTCGAGGCCTATGAGGCGCTGATCGGCGAATACGCCGTCGCGGCCGCCTGAGGCGGGGCGTCGGCCAGCGTCGGCCTGGGCTCGATCCGGCCGGGCAAGCTGGCCGAGGCCGGCGTCGCCCCGGCGGGGACGAAGGGCGCTAGGCGCGGCCGGCGTGGGCGGACAGGCGTTCGGCGCTGACGCCCAGCTTGGCCAGGGCCGAGGACCACTTGTGCTCGTGGTCGTCGCCGAACAGCAGGGCCTCGTCCGCGTCGCAGGTCAGCCAGACGTTGTCCTGCAGCTCGCGCTCCAGCTGGCCGGCGTCCCAGCCGGCGTAGCCCAGGGCCAGCACCGCCTGGCGGGGGCGGCGGGCCTCGTCGGCCATGGCCTCCAGCACCTCGCGGGTGGTGGTCATGGCGATACCGTCGGCGACCGGCAGGGTCGAGCCCTCGGAATTGTAGTCGTCGGTGTGCAGCACGAAGCCGCGCTCGCGCTGTACGGGCCCGCCCAGCAGCACCGTGCCGCCGGCCGGGTCGGCGCCGTCGATGCCCAGGCGCTCGAACAGGTCCGGCACGCTCAGTCCCTCGACCGGCCGGTTCACCGCCAGGCCGAAGGCGTGGTCGGGGGTGTGGTCGACCAGGAAGATCACCGCCCGCTCGAAGCGGGGGTCGCCGATGCCGGGCATGGCGATCAGCAGCCGCCCGGTCAGGAACTCCGGCGTCTGATCGGTCGGCGGGTTGGCGGCGGGCTGGCCCATGTCCCTATGTTCGGTCTTGTGCATGACGCTTTCAAGACCGTGCGCGCACGAGGCGAGGTTCGGGCGCAAGGCCCGTTCCAGCCGTCGCGAAAGCGGGCTATCTGTCGCGCGGAAGTTCCGGGCGGCCCTTCGGCCGGCCCCTAGCGAGGGAGAGGCCGATGGCCATCAAGGTTGGCGACAAGCTGCCGGGCGCGACGTTCATGACCGTCACCGAGGAAGGGCCCGCGCCCGTCACCTCCGACGAGGTGTTCAAGGGCAAGACCGTCGCCCTGTTCGCCGTGCCGGGCGCCTTCACCCCGACCTGCTCGGCCAAGCACCTGCCGGGCTTCAAGGAGAAGGCCGCCGAGTTCAAGGCCAAGGGCGTCGACGCCATCGCCTGCCTGTCGGTCAACGACGTGTTCGTGATGAAGGCCTGGGCCAAGGACCAGGGGATCGCCGGCGAGGTGATCATGCTGGCCGACGGCAACGGCGACTTCACCCGCGCCATCGGCCTGGAGCTGGACGGCTCCAAGTTCGGCATGGGCCTGCGTTCGCAGCGCTACTCGCTGATCGCCAAGGACGGCGTCGTCGAGCAGCTCAATGTCGAGCAGGGCGGCGAGTTCAAGGTGTCGTCGGCGGAATACCTGCTCGAACACCTCTAGGCGTTTTCGCCGCTCCTCCTGAGCGGCGAGCGGCCGGCCGGTTGGACACGGCCGGCCGGCGCCGTCTAGAAATCCTCCCAGGCCGCCGTCAGCGCGGCGAGGAGGAGACGGCGAGGATGGCCAGGGCGCGCGCGAACGGCGTCGAGATCGAGTACGACATCGTCGGCGACGGTCCCGAGACCGTGCTGATGATCATGGGCCTGGGCGGACAGATGACCCGCTGGCCGCCGGCCCTGACGGCGCGCATCGCCGCCGAGGGCTTCCGCGTCGTCGTCTACGACAACCGCGACGTCGGGCTGTCCACCGGGTTCGACGCGGCCGGGCCGGCCGACATCGCCGCGGTGATCACGGCCATGGCCGAGGGGCGCAAGCCCGAGGTTCCCTACCTGCTGGACGACATGGCCGCCGACGCCGCCGGCCTGCTGGACGCCCTGGGCGTCGAGCGCGCCCACCTGTTCGGCGTCTCGATGGGCGGCATGATCGGCCAGATGGTCGCCGCCAACCATCCGGAGAAGACCCTGTCGCTGGTCTCGGTGATGTCGACCACCGGCGCCCGCGCCGTGCCGCCGCCGACGCCCGAGGCCCAGACCGCGCTGATGGCCCGCGCGCCGGACGGCGCCGGCGTCGAAGTCGCCGCCGACTACGCCCTCAAGGCCCAGATCGCCATCCAGAGCCCCGGCTATCCGCTCGACCCGGTCGAGACCCGCGCCCGGCTGCGCGCCGACATCGTGCGGGCCTACCGCCCGGCCGGGGTCGGCCGCCAGATGGCGGCGGTGATCGCCAGCGGCGACCGCCGCGAGCGCCTGCGGACGATCACGGCGCCGACCATCGTCGTCCATGGCGTCGACGATCCGCTGGTGCGCGTCGAGGGCGGCCGCGACACCGCCGCGACCATCGCCGGCGCCGAGCTGCGCCTGGTGCCGGGCATGGGGCACGACCTGCCGGCCGGCCTGTTCGACGTCTTCGTCAAGGCGGTGATCGACGCCGCCGAGCGGGCGCGGGCGACGGCCTGAACGCCTAGTCCAGGCCGAAGGCGCGGGCGTAGCGCACCTCGCCCGCCAGGGCCGCGCCGTCCTGGCCGCGCAGGTCGATGGCCATGAAGGACGGCCCCGAGAACGGCGCCTTCAGTCCCAGCGCCGCCTGGGCGGAAAACCCGAAGCGCGGATAATAGTCGGCGTGGCCGAGCACCACCGCGGCCTCGAAGCCGGCCTCGCGGCAGGCGTCCAGGCCGGCGCGGATCAGCGCCCCGCCGACGCCCTGGTTCTGGCGGGCGGGGTCCACCGCCACCGGCGCCAGGGCCACGGCCTTCAGCGCGCCCTGCGCGCCGACGATGCTCAGCGACGAGAACAGGATGTGCCCGACCAGAACGCCGTCCTGTTCGGCGACCAGCGAGACGGCGGCGTCGCCGTCGGCGCGCAGGGCGTCGACCAGGGCGGCTTCGTCCGGCTGGTCGAAGGCCGCCGTCTCGATCCGGCGGACGGCGTCGTGGTCGGCCGGGGTCTCCGGACGAACGACGAGGGCGGGGCTCATGCGCCCAGCGCGTCGGCGGTCAGGGCCTCCAGCGGGGCCGCGCCCTGGGTCGCGCCGGCGGCCAGGCCTGGCGCCCGGGCCAGGACCTGTTCGGCGAACAGCCGGGCGAGGGCGATCTTGCCCCGCAGATAACCGTCCTCGCCGCGGCCGAGGCCGGCGTCGGCGGCCAGGGCCCCGCGCCCGAGCATCCAGCCGCCGGCGACGTCGCCCAGCAATTGCAGATAGGCTCCGGCGCCGGCCAGGGCGTCGGGCGAGCCGCGCCGCTCCAGCATCCAGTCGCTGGCGGCGACCAGGGCCTCCAGCGCCGCCTCCAGGCGGGCGCCGACGTCGCGCAGGCCGGCGTGGCCGAGCAGGGCCTGGGTCGTGGCCCGGACGTCCGCCGTCAGGCGGCGCAAGGCCTCGCCGTCGCCGAGGCCCAGCTTGCGGCCGACCAGGTCGATGGCCTGGATGCCGTTGGTGCCCTCGTAGATCGGGGCGATGCGGGCGTCGCGATAGTGCTGGGCCGCGCCGGTCTCCTCGATGAAGCCCATGCCGCCGTGGACCTGCACGCCGATCGAGGCGACCTCGACGCCGACGTCGGTGGACCAGGCCTTGGCCACCGGGGTCAGCAGCTCCTCGCGCAGGCGGGCGGCGTGGCGGTCGTCCGGGTTCGGGGCGAGGCGGGCCAGGTCGGCGGCGACGCCGGCGGCGAGACAGATCCCTCGGGCCGCCTCGATCTTGGCCTTGGCCAGCCCCAGGCTGCGGCGCACGTCGGGATGGTCGAAGATCGGGGCCGAGGCCTCGCCGGTCCAGGCCGAGCGGCCCTGCCGCCGTTCCTGCGAGAAGGCCAGGGCCTGCTGGTAGGCGCGCTCGGCGATGGCCACCCCCTGCACGCCGACGTTCAGGCGGGCGGCGTTCATCATGGTGAACATGTGGGCCAGGCCCTGGTTGGGCTGGCCGACCAGTTCGGCCTGGGCGCCGTCGAACAGCATGACGCAGGTGGGCGAGCCGTGGATGCCCAGCTTGTGCTCGATGCTGGCCGGCCGCAGGTCGTTGGCGCCGCCCAGGACGCCGTCCTCGCCGACCAGGATCTTGGGGGCCAGGAACAGCGAGATGCCTTTGACGCCCGGCGGGGCGTCGGGCAGGCGCGCCAGCACCAGATGGACGATGTTGTCGGCGCAGTCGTGGTCGCCCCAGGTGATGAAGATCTTCTGGCCGTACAGGCGATAGCCGCCGTTCCCGTCGGGTTCGGCGCGGGCGCGCACGGTCGACAGGTCCGAACCCGACTGCGCCTCGGTCAGGTTCATGGTGCCGGTCCATTCGCCAGAGACCAGCCGGGGCAGATAGATCGACCGCTGGCGCGCGTCGCCATGCGCCTGCAACGCCTCGATGGCGCCCTGGGTCAGCATCGGGCACAGGGCGAAGGCCATGTTGGCGGCCTGGAAGGTCTCGAAGACCGCCAGCTCCAGCGCCTTGGGCAGGCCCTGGCCGCCGAATTCGGGATCGGCCGACAGGCTGTTCCAGCCGCCCTCGGCGAAGGCCTTGTAGGCGGCGGCGAAGCCAGGGGCGGCGGTGACGCGGCCGTTGGCGCAGGCCGCCCCGACCTGGTCGCCGATCCGGTTCAGCGGGGCCAGGACGTCGCCCGCCAGGGCGCCCGCCGCGTCGAGCACCGCGCTCATGGTGTCGCGGTCGAAATCGGGGAAGGCCCCGCCGCCCGCCAGCTGGTCGATGTCCGCCACCTGGGCGAGCGTGAAGGTCAGGTCGCGAAGGGGGGCTTTGTAGGTCATCAGAAAAACTTCAATGTGCGGCGGTCAGGTTGACGTTTTAGTGCCAGACGGCGCGCTGTGGGCCAGGAGGTCGGTCGATCACGGTTTCGTGAACGGGTCGCCGGCTTCCCCTGCGCCGCGACCGCTCTATCTTTCGCGAACTGCAACAGCAGCTATAACAATTCGGAGACAGACCATGCGCCCCATCCTCGCCGCCGCGCTGGCCGCCGGCCTCGCCTTCGCCGGCCTCGCCGCCTCGACCGCCGCCTCGGCCGCGCCCGGCGTCTCGTCGACCAAGGCCGCCGACCTGCCGGCCGGCGCCTATGTGCTGGACAAGTCGCACGCCAGCCTCACCGCCAAGCTCAGCCACATGGGCTTCTCCAACTACACCCTGCGCTTCACCAAGTTCGACGCCGGCTTCAGCTACGACCCCAAGGCCCCGCAGGCCTCGAAGATCACCGTCACCGTCGATCCGGCCTCGCTGGAGACCGGCGCGCCCAGCTTCAACAAGGAGCTGATCGGCGACGGCTGGCTCGAGGCGGGCAAGTACCCGACCATCACCTTCGTCTCGACCTCGGTCGACGTCGGCGACGGCGTGCATGGCAAGGTGGCCGGCGACCTGACCTTCCACGGCGTCACCAAGCCGGTGGTGCTGGACGTCGCCTTCAACGGCGTCGGCGCCGGCCTGGCCCCGGGCAGCACCCGCACCGGCTTCTCGGCGACCACGACCATCAAGCGCACCGACTTCGGCGTGAGCAAGTACGCCCCCCTGGTCGGCGACGACGTGACCCTGGCCATCGAGGTGGAGTTCACGCCGAAGTAAGTCATTCTCCTCCCAGAACCCTTCGAGGAGACCGGCATGACGGCTGCGTCCGCGCCCGCGCGTTCCGCGGGACGCTATTCCACGGTCGCGATCACCCTGCACTGGGTGATCGCGGCGGCGCTCATCTTCCAGATCATCCTGGGCTGGCGGATGGGCGACGGCCCCAAGGGGCCGGCCACCTACGCCCTGTTCCAGCTGCACAAGTCGGTGGGGATCACCATCCTGATCCTCACCCTGGCGCGGCTTGGCTGGCGGCTCGGCCACAAGCCGCCGCCGATGGCCGAGCACCTGGCCGGGTGGGAGCGGGCGCTGGCGCGCGCCGTCCATGTCCTGTTCTACGTCATCCTGCTCGGCCTGCCGCTGACCGGCTGGGTCATCGTCTCGGCCAGCAAGACCAACATCCCGACCCTGCTCTACGGGGTGATCCCCTGGCCGCACATCCCGGGCCTGCCCGAACTGGCGGCCGGGCCCAAGCACGCCTGGCACAACGCCGGCGAGCTGGGGCATGGCCTCCTGGTCAAGCTGACCTACGGCCTCCTGGCCCTGCACGTCGCCGGCGCGCTCAAGCACCAGCTCTTCGACCGCGACGCCGACCTGGCCCGCATGGCGCCGGGAACCCGGCCGGGGGCGTGGCTCGATCCGCGCCTCCTGGCCATCGTCGCCGGCGTCGCGGCGGTGATCGGGCTGGGCTACCTGTTCAAGCCGGGGGTCAAGCCGGCCGCTCCGCCGCCGGCGCCCATCGCCGCCGAGCCCGCGCTCGCCGCGCTTCCGGCCCCGGACGCGGCGGCTGCGGCCTCACCCGCCGCCCCGCCGGCGACCGACGACAAGGCCGCTCAGGACAAGGCGGCTGAGGACAAGGCCGCCAAGCCGGCCGCGCCCTCGAAATGGGCGGTGGCCAAGGGTTCGGCCCTGGGCTTTTCGACCTCGTGGTCGGGCGCGGCCGTCGAGGGGCGGTTCGACCGCTGGAGCGCCGACATCCTGTTCAGCCCCGACGCCCTCGACCAGTCGAGCGTGACGGTCAGCGTCGACGTCGCCTCGGCCTCGACCGGCGACAGCCAGCGCGACTCCACCCTGCCGACCGAGGACTGGTTCGACGCCGCCGGCCATCCCAAGGCGACCTTCACGGCCAAGACCTTCCGCAAGACCGGCCCGGACCGCTACGAGGCCAGGGGAACCCTGTCGCTGCGCGGCGTCTCGCGGCCGGCGGCCTTGCCCTTCACCCTGAAGATCGACGGCGACAAGGCCCGGATGACCGGTGTAACCACCCTCGACCGCACGGCTTTCGGCGTTGGGCAGGGCGAGTGGAAGGCGACAGATCAGATACCGGCCGCAGTGAAGGTCAGCGTCAGCCTGACGGCGACGCGCCAGTAGCCGCCGTCGAGGCGGTCGCCGCGGCGCTGCGCGCCGGCCGCCTCGTCATCCTGCCGACCGAGACGGTCTACGGCCTGGCGGCGGACGCAGCCGATCCCGCCGCCGTGGCCGCCATCTTCGAGGCCAAGGGCCGGCCGCGCTTCAATCCCCTGATCGCCCACGTGCCCGACCAGGCGGCGGCCGAGGCCGTCGCCATCTTCGACGACCGCGCCCGGGCGCTGGCCGCCGCCTTCTGGCCGGGGCCGCTGACCATCGTCGCGCCGATCCGCGACGCGGCGGCCGTCTGCGACCTGGCGCGCGCCGGGCTGGAGACGGTGGCGATCCGCGCGCCGGGCCACCCGCTGGCGCGCCGGCTGCTGCGGGCGTTCGGCGGCGCGGTGGTCGCGCCTTCGGCCAACCGCTCGGGCCGGCCGAGCCCGACCACCTATCAGGACGCCCTGGACGAGACCGGCTCCGCCGTCGCCGCGTCGCTCGACGGCGGGCCGTGCGCCGTGGGCCTGGAATCCACCGTCGTCGCCGTGCTGGACGGGCCGGTGCGGCTGCTGCGGCCCGGCTCGGTCACCCGCGCCCAGATCGAGGCGGTGGTCGGCCCCCTGGCCGAGGCCGAGGTCGACGCCAGGCGCTCGCCGGGGCGCCTCGCCCTGCACTACGCCCCCGACGCGCCGGTGCGCCTGAACGTCACGACGCCGGAAGAGGGCGAGGCGTGGCTGGCCTTCGGGCCGGCGGCGCAAGGGCCGTCGGTGTTCAACCTGTCGCCGCGCGGCGACCTGGCCGAGGCCGCCGCCAACCTGTTCGCCTATCTGCGCGCCGCCGACCGCCGAAAGCCCGTCGCCATCGCCGTCGCCCCCATCCCGGACGAGGGCCTGGGCGAGGCGATCAACGATCGCCTGCGCCGCGCGGCGGGGTTCATCGGCTAAGCCCCAGGGACTAGACTTCCGCCATGACCGTCGCCGTTTCCACTCCCGTTCCGGACCACGTCGTCTCCCGCCTCAAGGCCGCGGTCGGCGAGGGCGGCTGGAGCCAGGAGCCCGAGCGGCTCGCTCCCAAGCTGGTCGAATGGCGCGACCGCTGGAGCGGGACGACGCCGATCCTGATGCTGCCCAGATCGACCGCCGAGGTCGCCGCCATCGTCGGGATCTGCGCCGAGACCGGGACCCCGGTCACGCCCCAGGGCGGCAACACCGGCCTGGTCGGCGGCCAGATCCCGCAGGGCGAGGTCCTGCTGTCGCTGGAGCGGATGCGGGCGATCCGCGACATCGACGCCTTCGACGACGTCGTCGTGGCCGAGGCCGGCGCCACCCTGGCGGCCGTGCACGCGGCGGCCCTGACCGTCAATCGCCGCTTCCCGCTGGGCCTGGCCTCGGAAGGTTCGTGCACGGTCGGCGGCAACGTCTCCACCAACGCCGGGGGCGTGGCGGTGCTGCGCTACGGGGTGATGCGCGATCTGGTGCTGGGCCTGGAGGCGGTGCTGCCCAACGGCGACGTGTGGAACGGCCTCAAGCGCCTGCGCAAGGACAACACCGGCTATGACCTCAAGCAGCTCCTCATCGGCGCCGAGGGCACCCTGGGCGTGGTCACCGCCGCCAGCCTCAAGCTGTTCCCGATCCTGGCCTCGCGCGCCACGGCCGTGGTCGGGCTGCGCACGCCCCAGGACGCCATCCGCCTGTTGGCCCGGGCCAAGGAAGAGACCGGCGGCGCCGTCGAGGCCTTCGAGCTGATGGGCCGGCGCGGGGTCGCCTTCGTGCTCAAGAACATCCCCGGCCAGCGCGAGCCGCTGGAGGGCGTGCATCCCTGGTATGTGCTGATCGAGACCGCCAGCGGCGAGCCGGGCGCGGCCGAGGCGGCGATGGAGCGGCTGCTGGCGCGGGCCCTGGAGGACGACTTGATCCAGGACGCCGCCGTCGCCCAGACCGAGGCCCAGGCCCACGCCTTCTGGGCCGTGCGCGAGAACCAGTCGGCCGGCCAGAAGCCGGAGGGGGCGGCCTGGAAGCACGACGTCTCGGTGCCGGTGTCGCAGATCGCCGACTTCATCGACGAGGCGACGGCGGCGGTCGAGGCCTTCTCGCCCGGCGTGCGCGTGGTGGCCTTCGGCCATGTCGGCGACGGCAACGTCCATTACGACGTCCTCGCGCCCGAGGGCGGCGATCCGGCCGCCCATTCGGCCCGACGCGACGACGGCTCGCGCCTTGTTCACGATATTGTCGCCCGGCGTTCAGGCTCGATCTCGGCCGAGCATGGGCTGGGGGCGATGAAGTCGGCCGAGGCCTTGCGCTACAAGGCCCCGATCGAGGTCGAGGCCCTGCGCGCCGTGCGCGCCGCGCTCGATCCGCGACGGATCATGAACCCGCGCGTGCTGTTCTAAGGCTGGTTTTTGGCGACGGGCCGGCCTATCTCGCGCCCGACGACGACCGCTCCAAAGGCCGCCATGCTGTTCGTGCTTTCCCCCGCCAAGTCCCTCGACTTCACGCCCGCGCCGCTCGACGCGCCGCTGACGATGCCGGCCCTGACCAAGGACATCGCCGAGCTGGCGAAGACCACCCGCGTCCTGTCGGTGGGCGACCTCAAGAGCCTGATGCACATCTCGGACAAGCTGGCGGTGCTGAACCGCGAGCGGTTCCAGGCCTTCGACCCGGCCTGCGAGGACGGGCTGCAGGCGGCGATCGCCTTCGACGGCGACGTCTACGAGGGCCTGCAGGCCCGCACGCTCGACCGGCCGGGCCTGGACTGGGCCCAGCAGCACCTGCGCATCCTGTCGGGGCTCTACGGGGTGCTGCGTCCGCTCGACGCCCTGCAGCCCTATCGCCTGGAGATGGGGGTGCGCCTCAAGACCAAGCGCGGCTCGACCCTCTACGACTTCTGGGGCGCGCGCATCTCCGAGACCCTGAACGCCGCCGCCGAGGGCCACGCCGACCGCACCTTGGTCAACCTGGCCAGCCAGGAATATTTCGGCGCGGTCGACGCCAAGGCGCTCAAGCTCAAGGTCGTCACCTGCCACTTCAAGGACGAGAAGGACGGCAAGCTGCGCACGCTGGGCTTCTACGCCAAGAAGGCGCGGGGCCTGATGGCGCGCTTCGCCGTCGACAACCGCATCGAGCGGCGCGACGACCTCAAGGCCTTCGACGGGGCCGGCTACGCCTTCCAGAAGGGGCTGTCCGACGAGGCCGACTGGGTGTTCACCCGCCCGCAGCCTTGAATTTCATCTCTTGATGAATTTAAACCGGAGGCCATGAACGAGCCGCTCCGGCGAAGCGGTTAGGGGCTCGCTCTTCGCAACCGCAGCGCCTATGCTGCGTTGCAGCAAGTCAGGAGGAGCGACACCATGGCTTATTCGTTCGGATTGAAGGACCACGTCGCCGTCGTCACCGGCTCGACCAGCGGGATCGGTCACGCCCTGGCCGACGCCTTGGCCGCCGAAGGCGTCGACATCGTGCTCAACGGCCTGGGCGACCCGGCCGAGATCGAGAAGACCCGCGCGGCGATGGAGGCCGCCCACGGGGTCAAGGTCCGCTATCACGGCGCCGACATGACCCAGCCGGCGCAGATCGCCGATATGGTCGCCTTCGCCCACAAGCAATTCGGCCGCCTCGACATCCTGGTCAACAACGCCGGCGTCCAGCACGTCGAGGCGATCGAGACCTTCCCGATCGAGAAGTGGGACCAGATCATCGCCATCAACCTGTCGTCGGCCTTCCACGCCACGCGGGCGGCGATCCCGATCATGAAGGCCCAGGGGCGCGGCCGCATCGTCAACATCGCCTCGGCCCACGGCCTGGTCGCCTCGCCGTTCAAGTCGGCCTATGTCGCGGCCAAGCATGGGATCGTCGGCTTCACCAAGACCGCCGCCCTGGAGCTGGCCACCTCCGGCGTCACCGCCAACGCCATCTGCCCCGGCTATGTGAAGACGCCGCTGGTGGTCGCCCAGATCGCCGACCAGGCCAAGTCGCGCGGCATGAGCGAGGAAGACGTCATGAAGAACGTCATCCTGGCCGCCCAGCCGACCAAGAAGTTCGTCGAGTTCTCCGAACTGACGGGCCTGCTGCTCTACATGGTCTCCGACGCCGGCGCCTCGATGAACGGCGCGGCGGTCGCGGTCGACGGCGGCTGGACGGCGGAATAGGGCGGGGCATGCTCGGCTCGCGCAAGAAGCCGGCCGCGCCCAGGCCGATCAGCCTGGCGCTGCAGGGCGGCGGGGCCCACGGCGCGTTCGAGTGGGGCGTGCTCGACCGGCTGCTGGAGCACGGCGGCGTCGAGATCAAGGCCGTGGCCGCCGCCTCGGCCGGGGCGATGAACGCGGTCTGCCTGGCCGACGGCCTCGCCGAGGGCGGCCCCGACGGGGCGCGGGCCCGGCTGGAATCGTTCTGGCGGGAGATCAACCGCGCCGGCGGCCGCAACGTGTTCGGCGACGCCGCCGGCTGGACGGCGGCCTTCAATCCGGCGACCTGGCTGCAGAACACCCCCGGCTGGCGTCTCGCCGAGAACCTGGCGATGAGCTTCAGCCCCTACGAGTTCAACCCCTTCAACCTGAACCCGCTGCACGACGTGCTGGAGGCCCAGGTGAACTTCAAGGCGATCCGCGAGCGCTCGCCCATCGCCCTCTACATCTCGGCCACCGAGATCCGCACCAGCAAGGCGCGGGTGTTCCGCGGCCCCGAACTGACCGCCAAGCACGTGATGGCCTCGGCCTGCCTGCCCTATCTGTTCCAGGCGGTGGAGATCGACGGGGAGTCCTACTGGGACGGCGGCTATCTGGCCAACCCGCCGCTGTGGCCGCTGTTCTACGACAAGACCCCCAACGACATCCTGGTGGTCAGCCTCAACCCGCTGGTGCGCGAGACCACGCCCAAGTCGCCGGGCGAGATCATGGACCGGCTGAACGAGATCACCTTCAACGCCTCGCTGGTCTCCCAGCTCCGCTCGGTCGCCTTCGTGCAGAAGCTGATCGAGGAGGGCCTGCTCAAGGACAGCGCCAGGGGCCGCTATCGCGGCATGTACATCCACGCCATCACCGCCGACGGCCGGCTGGACGACCTGTCCTCGACCAGCAAGTTCGACACCGAGTGGTCGTTCCTCCAGGACCTCAAGGCGCGGGGCCGGGCGGCGGCGGACGACTGGCTGGCCGCCGCGCTCAAGGACGTGGGGGTCCGTTCCAGCATCGACGTCCGCGCCTCGTTCCTTTAGGGGGCTCCAGGTCGGCCGCGCGACGCCATCAGGCGGCGCAGGCGCTGACGTCGGCATGGCGGAAGACGGGGGCGGCGGCGATGGGCGATCAGGCGAGAATTCCGGTTCCGACCGCCGGCGTGGTCTGCCTGCGCGGCGCCGAGGTGCTGTTGATCAAGCGCGGCAACCCGCCCCGCCAGGGCCAGTGGAGCCTGCCGGGCGGCCGCCTGGAATGGGGCGAGACGCTGGCCCAGGCCGCCTTGCGCGAACTTCGGGAGGAAACTGGCGTCGAGGCCGAGCTCCTGGGCCTGATCGACGTGGTCGACGGCCTGTTCACCTCGCGCGCGAGCGGCGAGACCACGCGCCACTACGTGATGGTCGACTACGCCGCCCGCTGGCTGTCGGGCGAGCCGAAGGCCGGCGACGACGCCGCCGACGCACGGTTCTTCTCCCGCGACGAGGCCCTGGCCGTGGTCGAGTGGGACGAGACCCGCCGGGTGATCGCCGAAGCGATCGCGCGGTTCGGTTGATTACCACCAGCCTTATTCAATCGCCCGACGTTTTAGATTCAGCCCGCCAAACATACCCGCCCCGAGCACTGGCATTACGGCGTCGGCGCTCGCCGTCAGAGATATAGGGCACCCGTCCCTTCCAAGTGCTCTCTAAGGGCGCTTCCGCTTGTTTGGGGGTGGCATCGGTTAGAACGTTCCGCCTTATTCGTTCAGTCGAACAGCCCAGCATTTTAGCAATTTCGGCGTCAGAGATACCCAGCGCGCGCTTCTCCTCGACAAACTGCACGTCGAGAGGATCGAGATGTGGCGGGGCTCGGCGTTTGTCGCTCAATCCGCCGCGTTTTGCGCGCGGCGGAAGAATAAAATTAGGGTTGGGAACTGGGCGCGAGTCGCGTTCGCTCATAGCTAGATGGATAGCACAAAGGGGGAACATCTAAAGTGCTTAGTTGTAAGTGGGACGCTTAGCTTGACGGGCCGAGCGGAACCCGCTTCCTGTCGAACAACTGTTTCAACGAGAGATGACGCCATGGCCTACGCGCCCTTCGACCTGACCGGCAAGGTCGCCCTGGTGACCGGCGGCAACCGCGGCATCGGCTTCGGCATGGCCGAGGCCCTGACCCAGGCCGGGGCCGACGTGGTGATCTGGGGCTCGAACCGGGACCGCAACATCGAGGCCGAGGGCAAGCTGACCCGCCACGGCCGCCGCGTCCTGGCCCAGGTGGTCGATGTCTCCAACGAGCAGGCGGTGGTCGAGGCCATGGCCGAGGCGGCGACCGCCATGGGCCGCATCGACACCGTCATCGCCAACGCCGGCGTCGGCTACGGCGCGCCGTCCTTCGTCGACATGACCACCGAGACCTATCGCAAGGTGCTGGCGGTCAATCTCGACGGGGTGTTCTGGACCTTCCGAGAAGCCTGCCGCCACATGGTCGAGCGGGCCAGGTCGGGCGATCCGGGCGGCTCGATCGTCGGCATCGCCTCGCTGGCCGCCATCGAGGGCGCGGCCCGCAACGAGGCCTACGCCGCCACCAAGGGCGCGGTGATCTCGATGGTCAAGTCGGTCGCCGTCGAGCACGCCCGCTACGGCGTGCGCGCCAACGCCATCCTGCCGGGCTGGATCGCCACCGACATGACCGCCGGGGCCCAGGAGAACAAGGCCTTCGCCGACAAGGTGATCCCGCGCGTTCCGGCCCGCCGCTGGGGCGAGCCGGCCGATTTCGGCGGCATGGCGGTCTATCTGGCCTCGGACGCCTCCAGCTACCACTCGGGCGACACCCTGGTCATCGACGGCGGCTACGCCATCTTCTGAGGCCATTTTCCGGCCCGCCTTGACGCGGGGTCACGGTTGCGCCGCCCCGGCGGCGGCGCGATGCTCGCCTGAACAACGATAAGTTCGGGAGCCCGCCATGTCCCTGCGCACGCCGCTTTGCGATCTCCTGGAGATCGAGCATCCCATCCTGCTGGCCGGCATGGGCGGGGTGTCCTACGCCGAGCTGGCGGCGGCGGTGTCCAACGCCGGCGGCTACGGCGTGCTCGGCATGGCTGGAACCGGCCCCGACTTCATCCGCGAACAGATGCGCCAGGTGCGCAGGCTGACCGACCGGCCGTTCGGGGTCGACCTCCTGGCCGCCACGCCGGACGCCCTGACCGCCTCGGTCGACGTCATCATCAACGAGGGGGCCAGCGCCTTCATCGCCGGCCTGGGCGTGCCGACGCCGATCCTGGAGAAGCTGCACAAGGCCGGCCTCAAGGTCATGGTGGTCTGCGGGGCGGTCAAGCACGCGGTCAAGGCCGAGCAGGCCGGCTGCGACGCGGTGATCTGCCAGGGCGGCGAGGGCGGCGGCCACACCGGCCTGGTCGGCACCTTGCCCCTGGTCGGCCAGGCGGTCGACGCGGTGAACATTCCGGTGGCTGCGGCCGGCGGCATCTCCGACGGGCGGGGCCTGGCCGCCGCCCTGGCCCTGGGCGCCCAGGGCGTGTGGATGGGCACCCGCTTCATCGCCTCCGAGGAGGCCCACGCCGGCGCCGCCTATCGACAGGCGATCCTCGAGGCGGCCGACGAGGACACCGTCCGCACCCGCTGCTATTCCGGCAAGCCGATGCGGGTGAAGAAGAATCCCTATGTCGAGGACTGGGAGAGCCGGCCTCAGGACATCCAGCCCTTCCCGATGCAGGCGGGGATCAGCATCCGCAACGGGGCCATGGGCGGCATCGGCGGCCAGATCGACGGCCTCGATCCCGACAAGTCGTGCTTCGCCATGGGCCAGTCTGCGGGCGGCGTGCACGAGGTGCTGCCGGCGGCCGAGATCGTCGCCAGGATCATGGACCAGGCCGAGGCCGCCGTCGCGCGCATGGCCGGGCTGCGGGCCGGGGTTCCGGCGGCGGCCGAGTAGGGACCTTCCCGGCGGACTCGTGCTAAGGCGCGGGTCATGAGCGAGCATCCGCATTCCCACCCCGCCGTCAGCCGCTGCGCCTGGAAGGGCATGGCCGGCGATCCGCTGTACGAGGCCTATCACGACACCGAATGGGGCGTGCCCGAGTACGACAGCCGCGCCCTGTGGGAGAAGCTGGTGCTCGACGGGTTCCAGGCCGGGCTGGCCTGGATCACCATCCTCCGGAAGCGCGACGCCTTCCGCGCGGCCTTCGCCGATTTCGACCCGCAGAAGGTCGCCCGCTTCGGCGAGGCCGACCGCGCCCGCCTGATGGCCGACGCCGGCATCGTCCGCTCCAACGCCAAGATCGGCGCCGCCATCTCGGGCGCGCGCCTCTATCTCGACATGCGCGAGCGCGGCGAGGACTTCTCGCAGTTCCTGTGGGGCTTCGTCGGCGGCGCGCCGATCCAGAGCCGGTGGGAAAGCATCGCCCAGGCGCCGACCCAGACCCCCGAGGCGGTCGAGATGTCCAAGGCGCTGAAGGCCAGGGGCTTCAAGTTCGTCGGCCCGGTGATCGTCTACGCCTTCATGCAGGCGACCGGTCTGGTCAACGACCACATGGTCGGCTGCTTCCGCCACCAGCCGATCCGCGACATGGCCCGGCGATGAGCCGAACGGGTCCGGATTTCCTGCTCGAGGCGGCCTGTCCCGGCCCGGTCTGCGGCGTCGACGAAGCTGGCCGGGGCCCATGGGCCGGGCCCGTGTCGGCGGCGGCGGTGATCCTCGATCCGGACCGCTGCCCCCAGGGGCTTAACGACTCAAAAAAGCTGACCGCCAGGGCCCGCGACCGGCTGGAGGGCGAGATCAAGGCCATGGCCGTCTCCTGGTCGGTGGGTTTCGCCTCGGTCGAGGAGATCGCCGAGCTCAACATCCTGCACGCCACGGGCCTGGCCATGCGCCGGGCGGTGGAGGGACTGAAGGTCGCGCCGGCCTTCGCCCTGGTCGACGGCAACTATCGCTTTCCGCTGCCTTGCCAGGTCAGGACGGTGGTCAAGGGCGACGCCGTGTCCTGCTCCATCGCCGCCGCCTCGATCCTGGCCAAGGTCGCCCGCGACCGGCTGATGACCGAGCTGGACGCCGTTCATCCCGGCTACGGCTTCGCCTCGCACAAGGGCTATGGCGCGCCGATCCATATCGAGGCGCTGACCCGGCTCGGCCCGTGCCCCGCCCACCGCATGAACTGGGCCCCGGTGCAGACGGCCCTGCGCGGCGCGGCGCGCGAGGGCTGACGATCCTTCCGGTTGCGGCGGGCGGCTTTCGCCGGTCTGATGGCGCGCGCCTGAGGGGGACGTCATGCCGCAAACCAGCAACCACGCCACCGTCGAAAGCCTCAACCGGGCCTCTGAGGGCAAGCTGCCCGGTCATGTCGGCCTGGAGGTGGTCAAGGTCGAGCCTGGCCTCGTCCAGGGGCGGCTGACCGTCCGCCCAGACCTTGTCGCGCACACCGGCTACCTGTTGGCCGGGACGGTGCTGACCGTGGCCGACATCCTCTGCGCCTACGGCGTCTCGACCGCCTGGCCCGAGGGCGCGAGCGGCTTCACCACCGCCGAGGTCAAGTGCAACTTCACCGGCACGCTGCGTGAAGGCGTCGGGCTGTGCACGGCCAGGCTGCTGCACGGCGGCCGCCTGACCCAGGTCTGGGACGCCAGCTTCACAGACGAGGCCGGCGAGCGCCTGCTGGCCGCGTTCCGCTGCACGCAGATCATTCTCTACCCGCGGGGGTGAGCACGGTTTCCAGCCGCCGGCTCCATCCTTCCGACCAGTCGACCAGCGGCAGCAGCAGGTCGAGCAGGGCCGCGCCGTCCTCGGTCAGGCGGTAACCGCCGCCGTCGTGCGCCACCAGGCCCGCGCCGCGCAGTTCGTGCAGGCGGGTGTTCAGCACCGCCGGATTGGTCTCGGCGGCGTCCTGCAGCGCCCGGAAGGTCAGCGGCCCGCCGCGCAGCTCCCACAGGACGCGCAGCGTCATGCGCCGGCCCAGGAGGTCGAGCAGCACCATGACCGGCCGGCCTGTGGACGAGCCGCGCACGGGGGCGCCGATCTGGGGAATCTTCATGCTATACTTTTCATAGCTGCCGTGTTGGTGTGCGCTATGTAAATCATAGTGAAAGGCGAGGCCGATGTCCGCACGCATTTCTCCCGCTCAACCGCCCTTCGACGCCGCCGTCCAGGCCCGTCTCGACGCGGTGATGCCGCCCGGCGTTCCGCCGCTGACGCTGTTCACCACGCTGGCCCGGGACGGGCGGCTGTTCAAACGCTTCATGGACGGCGGCCTGCTCGACCGCGGCCACCTGACCATGCGCCAGCGCGAGGTGGTCATCGACCGCGTCACCGCCCAGTGCGGGGCCGAGTACGAATGGGGCGTGCACATCATCTATTTCGCCGAGCGGGCGGGCCTGACCGCCGAGCAGCAGGCCTCGTTCCGCCATGGCGGGCCCAAGGACGGCTGCTGGTCGGCCGAGGACGGCCTGCTGCTGCGCCTGTGCGACGCCCTGGCGGAAACCTGCGACATCGACGACGACCTCTGGGCCGAACTACGGGGCGCGTTTTCGGAGGAGGCCGTGATCGAGCTGATCCTGCTGGCCGGTTTCTACCGGACCACCTCGTATCTGGTGAACGCCCTGCGGCTGCCGCTGGAGGCGACGGCGGCGAGGTTTCCGCAGGCCTGACGCGCGCCGGTCAATCACGCGCAGCGAGGCCGATTCAGCAACGGACTCTTTGACTCCAAAGCACTTCTGGCGTCGGGCGAGTTTTGCATTAACCATAGATCGACACGCCGGCTTAACCACGCGCCGCCAGGATTCCGGCTTCAGAGCGTGCTGCGTGAAAGCGGCGACCGGTTTTGCGTTCAAGCGCGCTCTCATCTTTTGGATGCGTGCATTCCAGGCGGCGGACCGGCGTCCACCCTGCCTGAATGCGCGGGTCGGGAGTTAGCCAGGCATGACCTTCGGGCCGGAAACCATCATCCAGGGCGACTGCATCGCGCAGATGAACGCCCTGCCCGAGAAGTCGGTCGACCTCGTCTTCGCCGATCCGCCCTACAACCTGCAGCTCGGCGGCGACCTGCTGCGGCCGGACAATTCCAAGGTCGACGCGGTCGACGACCACTGGGACCAGTTCGAAAGCTTCCAGGTCTATGACGCCTTCACCCGCGATTGGCTGAAGGCCGCCCGCCGGGTGCTGAAAGACGACGGCGCCCTGTGGGTGATCGGCAGCTACCACAACATCTTCCGCGTCGGCGCCACCTTGCAGGACCTGGGCTTCTGGATTCTCAACGACGTCATCTGGCGCAAGTCGAACCCGATGCCGAACTTCAAGGGCACGCGCTTCACCAACGCGCACGAGACCCTGATCTGGGCGGCCAAGGGGCGCGGCGCCAAGCGCTACACCTTCAACTATGACGCCATGAAGATGGCCAATGACGAGCTGCAGATGCGCTCGGACTGGACCCTGCCCCTGTGCACCGGCGAGGAGCGGATCAAGACCGCCGCCGGCGACAAGGCCCACCCGACCCAGAAGCCCGAGGCCCTGCTGCACCGGGTGATCCTGTCCTCGACCAAGCCGGGCGACGTCGTGCTCGACCCGTTCTTCGGCGTCGGCACCACGGGCGCGGCCGCCAAGCGCCTGGGCCGCCGGTTCATCGGCATCGAGCGCGAGACCGACTATGTCGAGCTGGCCCGCGAGCGCATCTCCAAGGTGATCCCGATCTCGCCGGAAGACCTGGACGTGATGGGCTCCAAGCGCGCCGAGCCGCGCGTGCCGTTCGGCCAGATCGTCGAGGCCGGCCTCTTGCGGCCGGGCGACAAGCTCTACTGCCCCAAGGGCCAGCACATGGCCCGCGTGCGCGCCGACGGCTCGCTGGTGATCGGCGACATCGCCGGCTCGATCCACAAGGTCGGGGCGATGGTGCAGTCGGCGCCGGCCTGCAACGGCTGGACCTACTGGCACTTCAAGACCGATCGGGGCCTGGCCCCTATCGACGTGCTGCGCGCCAAGGTCCGCGCCGGCCTAGATCAGCCGGTCAAGTCCAGCCCGCGCGGCCTTGAGGAAGACGCTCGGCAGGCCCTCTAGTTCGGCCCGAGACGCCCAGATCAGGCCGCCGTCCGCAAGGTTCGCCGGGGCGGCGGCTTTTTCGTCGAGCTCGGCCCGCCGCACCTCCAGCGTCAGGCTGAAGTGGGTGAACACGTGCTCGATCGCGCCGGCCGGCCGCCAGGCGGCGCCCGCGGGGGCGGCGGCGGCGATCTCGGCCTCGCTGAACGGCGCGGTCCGCCAATCGGTGGTGGGCAGGGCCAGCATGCCGCCCAGCAGCCCCTTGGGCGGACGCCGCACCAACGCCACGCGGTCGCCGTGGGTCAGGACGAAGGCCGCGCCCAGCCGCCGGGGGCGGTCTGCCTTTCGCGCCTTGCGCGGGAAGGTCTCGGCCGCGCCTTGCGCGAACGCGGCGCAGAAGGTCGAGATCGGGCAGCGGTCGCACAGCGGCGCCCTGGGCCGGCAGACCGTCGCGCCCAGGTCCATCAGCGCCTGGGCCCAGTCGCCAGGGCGGTGGTCGGCGACGAGGCCGCCGGACAGGGCCTTCAATTCAGGTTTCGCGTCCGGCAGCGGCGTCTCGACGGCGAACAATCGCGACATCACCCGCTCGACATTGCCGTCGACCACGTTGGCCGCCCGGTCGAAGGCGATGGCCGCCACGGCCGCCGCCGTATAGGCGCCGACGCCGGGCAGGGCGCGCAGGGCGTCTTCGGTCGCGGGGAAGACGCCGGCGTGATCCCCGGCGACCGCCCGCGCGCAGGCGAGCAGGTTGCGGGCGCGGGCGTAATAGCCAAGGCCCGCCCAGGCGCTCATCACCTCGGCGTCCGGGGCGGCGGCGAGGTCGCGCACCGTCGGCCAGCGCCGGGTGAAGTCCAGGAAATAGGGCGTCGCGTGCGGCACGGTGGTCTGCTGCAGCATCACTTCCGACAGCCACACCCGATAGGGATCGGCCCTGGCTCCGGCCGCGTGCTCGGCCGGCCCCACCCGCCAGGGCAGGTCGCGGGCCTGGGCGTCGTACCAGGAAAGCAGGGCGGCGCGGAGGGCGGGGACGTTCATCGATCCTGCTCTTACCTCTTCCGCTCGTCCCGGCGAAAGCGGGGATCTGACACGGCCCGACGTCCCGGTTCGACCGACATCCCGCTTTCGCGGGGGCGAGCGGGTGGGGTAGGCTCGGGGCGATGAAGCGACAGCTCCCCACCGCCGAAGAGGCCGCGCGCATCCTGGCCGCGCGGCGCACGCGGCCGGCGCGCCGGACCGCGCCGCCGGCCGGCCGGTCGCTCGCCAAGTTCATCAAGGCGTTGGACGAACGCTTCGGCCAGGGGCCGGAGGCCCTGCAGGCGCGCTGGCGCGAGATCGTCGGCGAGGCCCTGGCCCGGCGCACCGAGCCGGTGAAGCTGACCCGGCCGCGCGGCGGCGGGGGCGGGGCGCTGGAGATCCGCGTCGACGGCCCGGCCGCCGCCCTGATCCAGCACCAGGCCCCCGAGATCGTCGCGCGGGTGAACCTGTTCCTCGGCGCCGGGGCGGTGACCAAGCTGCGCATCGTCCAGGGGCCGGTGCGGGCGCCGGCGACGCGCGACGCGGCCGCGGCCAAGTCCAGGCGTCGTCCGCCGCCGCTGGACGCCGCCGCCGAGGCGCGCCTGGAGACCAGCGTCGCCGGAGCCCATGACGACCGCCTGCGGGCCGCCCTGCTGAAACTGGGCCGCGAAGTGCTGCGCCGCGACGGTTGAATCGGTCGCGCCGCGCGCGATTTGTTGACAAACGCTCTGGCTCGGGGTTCCAGCTTGAGGCCGCGCGGCTGTCCCCGGGGGGATGGAATCGCGCTTAACTCTGAAACTTGGTCAGTTAGGGAAACCGCCGATGCGCGCCTTCAGCCGCCTGACGCCTCTGGTCGCCGTGCTCGTCGCCGGCCTGGCGCTCGCCGCCTGCAACAAGAAGACCGCCTCCGAAGGCGACGAGATGAGCATGGGCGACGCCAACGCCAAGGTGACGATGGTCGAGTACGCCTCGGCCAGCTGCCCGCACTGCGCGCGTTTCAACAACAACGTCTTCCCCGACTTCAAGAAGAAGTACGTCGACACCGGACAGGTCCGCTACGTGTTCCGCGAGTTCCTGACCCCGCCCTATCCGCTGGCCGCCGCCGGCTTCCTGACCGCCCGCTGCGCCGGCAAGGACAAGTACTTCACCGTCCTCGACGCCGTGTACCGCGCCCAGGAGCAGATGTTCGAGAGCGGCGACTTCCGCGGCCCGCTGTTGAAGATCGCCCAGTCGGCCGGCCTGTCCGAGCAGCAGTTCAACGCCTGCATTCAGGACGAGAAGGCCCTGAAGGCCCTCAGCGACCGGGTCGAGCGCTTCGCCAAGGAAGACAAGATCGAAGGCACGCCGACCTTCATCATCAACGGCAAGCCGCTGCCCCCCAGCACCCATGAAACCACCCTGGCCGACCTCGACGCGGCGATCGCCGCGGCTAAGGCCGGCAAGTAAGATCGGAAGGAGCCGCCGGGTACGCCCGTGCATTTCCAGAGGCTGCGTCTTTCGGGCTTCAAGTCCTTCGTCGATCCGACCGAGTTCCGTATCGAACCCGGCCTGACCGGCGTGGTCGGCCCGAACGGCTGCGGCAAGTCGAACCTCCTGGAGGCGCTCCGCTGGGTGATGGGCGCCAACTCCGCCAAGGCCATGCGGGCCGGCGGCATGGAGGATGTGATCTTCGCGGGGTCCGGCGGCCGGGCCTCGCGAAATCACGCCGAAGTCACCCTGACCATCGACAATGCCGACCGCACCGCCCCGGCGCAGTTCAACGCCGAGAGCGTGCTGGAGGTCGTCCGCCGCATCGACAAGGGCGAGGGCTCGACCTACCGCATCAACGGCCGCGAGGTCCGCGCCCGCGACGTCCAGCTGCTGTTCGCCGACGCCTCCACCGGCGCCAATTCGCCCGCCCTGGTCCGCCAGGGCCAGATCAGCGAGCTGATCGCCGCCAAGCCGCAGAACCGTCGCCGCATCCTCGAAGAGGCGGCCGGGGTCTCCGGCCTGCACACCCGCCGGCACGAGGCCGAGCTTCGCCTGCGCGCCGCCGAGAGCAACCTCGCCCGCCTGGACGACGTCACCCGCGAACTGGATTCGACCCTGAACCGTCTGAAGCGCGAGGCGCGGCAGGCGGAGAAGTACAAGAAGCTGTCGGCCGAGATCCGGGCTTTGCAGAGCGCGGTGCTCTACGCCCGCTGGACCGACGCCCGCGACGCGCGCCTGCGGGTCGAGGCCGAGACCGAGGCCGCCATCCAGGCGGTGGAGCGCACCGCCCGCGAGGCCGCCGCCGCGACCGCCGCCGCCCTGACCGCCGAGGAGGCGATCAAGCCGCTGCGCGAGGAGGAGCAGGTCGCCGCGGCCGTGCTGCAACGGCTGGCCATCGAGAAAGACCGCGTCGAGCGCGAGGCCGAGCAGGCGGCGGCCGAGGTGGCGCGCCTGACCGACGAGCTGGCCCGCCTGGAGGCCGACCGCGCCCGCGAGGAGCAGATCGTCGAGGACGCCCGCGCGGCGCTGGGGCGGATCGAGGCCGAGCTCGACGAGCTGGACGTGCAGGTCAAGACCGGGCCAGGCCGCATTCCCGAGCTGAAGGCCGCCTCCGAGCGGGCCGAGGCCGCCCGCGCCGTCGCCGAGGCCGAGGTCGAGAAGCTGGCCGCTCAGGTCGCCGCCGAGGAGGCACGCCGCCGCGCCGCCGCCGACCGCGTGCGCGAGGCCGAGGCCCGCGTCTCCCGGACCTTGCGG
>Ga0209762_100080_pt1 | contig 56106 bp, 46 predicted proteins | sample UppTromiDAQMD021_FD_185834 | JGI IMG/M metagenome (GOLD analysis project Ga0209762, IMG submission 185834) | Upper troposphere microbial communities from Maryland, USA - DAQMD-021 (SPAdes) (version 2) | ecosystem: Environmental > Air > Outdoor Air > Unclassified | place: USA: Maryland, Virginia... | reverse complement strand
CGGTGGAGGCCGAACTGCCGCCGCTCAAGCTGGACAAGGCCCGCTTCCGCGTGGCGGTGGAGCCGCTGGGCGAGGACCGGGCCGGGCCCTCGGGCGCCGACCGGGTGGAGTTCGAGGTGGCCACCAATCCCGGCGCGCCGTTCGGCGGCCTGGGCGTCATCGCCTCGGGCGGCGAACTGGCCCGCTTCGCCCTGGCGCTGAAGGCGGCCTTGGCGGCGCGCGGCGACGTCCAGCCGCTGATGATCTTCGACGAGGTCGACCAGGGCGTCGGCGGCGCGGTGGCCGACGCCGTCGGCCTGCGTCTCAAGCGCCTCGCCGCCGGGGCGCAGGTGCTGGTCGTCACCCACAGCGCCCAGGTCGCCGCCCGCGCCGAGGCGCACTGGCGGGTGTCCAAGACCGGCGGCGAGGAGATCCGCACCGCCGTCGAGGTGCTGACGCCGGCGGCGCGCGAGGAAGAGCTCGCCCGCATGCTGTCGGGCAGCCAGGTCACCGAGGCCGCCCGCGCCGCCGCCCGGGCGCTGATGGACGCATGAGGCTCGCCAGGGCCTGACGCCGCCCGGAGAGAAGGCTAGACCAGACCCATGGCTTCCCTCGATTCCAAACCCGTAGCCGATCTGACCGAGGCCGAGGCGCTCGATGCGCTGACGGCGTTGGCCGACGAGATCGCAGCCCACGACATCCGCTATTACCAGGACGAGGCGCCGGCGGTGTCGGACGCCGACTACGACGCGCTCAAGCGCCGCAACGGCGAGATCGAGGCGCGGTTCCCGCACCTGATCCGCGACAACTCGCCGAGCCTGCGGGTCGGCGCGGCGCGGGCCGAACAGTTCGCGCCGGTCGAGCACGGCGTGCCGATGCTGTCGCTCGACAACGCCTTCTCCAACGACGACGCGGTCGAGTTCGACGCCCGCGTGCGCCGCTTCCTGCGCCTGGGCGGCGTCGAGACGGTCGGTTATACCGCCGAGCCGAAGATCGACGGGCTTTCGGCGTCGCTGCGCTACGAGAACGGCGTGCTGGTCCAGGGCGCGACCCGCGGCGACGGCCGCACGGGCGAGGACGTCACCGTCAACCTCAAGACCATCGCCGACATTCCCCACCGCCTGAAGGGCTCGGGCTGGCCCGAGGTGATCGAGGTGCGCGGCGAGGTCTATATGCCGCTGGCCGCCTTCAAGGCGTTCAACGAGGATGCGGCGGCGGCGGGCGAGCGCACCTACGCCAATCCGCGCAACTTCGCCTCCGGCTCGCTGCGCCAGATCGACCCGTCCATCACCGCCCGGCGGCCGTTGCGATTCTTCGCCTATGCCTGGGGCTTGCTCAGCGCGCCGTTCGCCGAGACCCAGTGGGAAGCCTTGAGCAAGCTGCGCGATTGGGGTTTCGTGGTCACGCCGCAGGCGCGGCGCGTCGAGAACGCCGAAGGCCTGCTGGCGGCCTATGCCGAGTTCGAGACCCTGAGGCCCAAGCTCGACTACGACATCGACGGCGTCGTCTACAAGGTCGACCGCCTCGACTGGCAGCAGCGCCTGGGCTTCGTCTCGCGCTCGCCCCGCTGGGCGGTGGCGCGCAAATTCCCCGCCCAGCAGGCGCGCACCGTGCTCGAGGCCATCGACGTCCAGGTCGGCCGCACGGGCGCGGTGACGCCGGTGGCCCGGTTGCGGCCGGTGACGGTCGGCGGGGTGACCGTGGTCAACGCCACCTTGCACAACGCCGACGAGATCGCCCGCAAGGACGTCCGCATCGGCGACACCGTCATCCTGCAGCGGGCCGGCGACGTGATCCCTCAGATCGTCGGCGTGGTGCTTGAGGAACGGCCGGCGGACGCCGAACCCTATGTCTTCCCGACTCACTGCCCCTGTCCGCTGAAAACGCCGTTGGCGCGCGAGCTGACCGCCGGCGGGGTCGAGACGGTGGCGCGTCGCTGCACGGGCGAGTTCGCCTGTCCTTTCCAGCGCATCGAGCATCTGCGCCACTTCGTCTCGCGCCGGGCCTTCGACATCGAGGGGCTGGGCGAGAAGCAGCTCCAGGCCTTCTTCGACGAGGGCTGGATCAAGGAGCCGGCCGACATCTTCCGCCTAGCGCGCGATCCGGAGCGCCTGGAGGCGCTGAAGACCCGCGACGGTTACGGCGAGACGTCGGTCGCCAATCTCGTGCGCGGCATCGAGAGCCGGCGGACCATCGGCCTGGACCGGTTCATCTACGGCCTGGGCGTGCGCGACATCGGCGAGACCACCTCGACCGTGCTGGCCCGCAACTTCGCCGACTTCCCCGAACTGGAGGCGGCCGCCACGCGCGCGGCCCAGCAGTTGCCGGGGGCGACCTATCTGGAGCTGGCCGAGGCGAAAGGGCTCGGGCCCAAGGCGCTCGACCTGCTGGTCCAGGCGGGGAGGGGAGACCTTTCCGCCGATCCCTGGCCCGAGGCCGACAGCCTGGAGGTCAAGATCGGCCAGGCCGCGCCGGGCCTGTCGCGGCCGACGCGCGCCGCCCTGGCCGAGCGCTACCCCGATTGGCCCGCGCTCGCCGCCGCCCTGGCCGAGGCGGCGCGGGGCGCGCCGGGCGACGACTATCTGGCCCTGGCCTCGATCGACGGGGTCGGGCCGGTGGCGGCCAAGTCGCTGGCCGAGTTCTTCCGCGAGGACCACAACCGCCGGCTGGTCGAGCGGCTGACGGCCGAACTGACCATCCAGCCTGTGGCCCGGCCGAAGACCGACACGGCGGTGGCCGGCAAGACGGTGGTGTTCACCGGCTCTCTGGAGAAGCTGACCCGCGACGAGGCCAAGGCCCAGGCCGAGGGGCTGGGCGCCAAGGTCGCCTCGTCGGTGTCGAAGAAGACCGACCTGGTGGTGGCCGGTCCCGGCGCCGGCTCCAAGCTGAAGACGGCGACCGAGCTTGGCGTCCAGGTGCTGACCGAGGACGAGTGGATCGCCCTGGTCGGCGGCTGAGGGCTCAGGCCAGCCGTTGCTTCGGCCCGCGGTCGACCAGCCAGGCGATGACGGTGAGGACGAGATAGGTGACCAGGGCGGTGACGCCCATGCTGACGGCGTCGTCGCCGCCCGCGCCGCCCATGGAGCCGATCACCGCCACCGCGACCAGGATGGCGACGAAGGTCAGGGCGGGCCAGCCCGTGCGCCCCGCCGCGCCCCGCCGCCACGCCCAGGCGGCGCCCGCGACGGCGACCAGGCCGATCTCCAGCGCCATCTCCGGCAGCGGGTGGTTCCACCAGGCCAGGCCGACCTTGGGCCCGCCGAACCACAGCGGCAGGTCCGGCCGGTGGACCAGGAAATCCAGGAACCAGTGCGAGAAGACGGTCAGGCCGACCATGGCTGCGGCGGCGACGGGCAGTTTCAGCAGCCAGCGGGCCAGCAGCGCCGCCGCCAGCGCCGACAGCAGGGCGCCTGGCAGGCTGTGGGTGTAGGGCATGAAATAGAGGTCGAGGTCGCTGCCGGGAAGCGAAGGATCGATGCGCACCTTCTCGACCCCGGCGATGACCAGGGCGCTCCAGCCGATGTCGACCAGCTGCGCGGCGGCGACATAGGTCCACAACGGCGCGCGCGGTTCGACCGCCTTGGCGGCCAGGGCGGCCGAATAGTGTCCGACGAACATGAGCGTTTCCCCGTCCTCTTCGGGACCTGTTTTCAAGTGGAGCTTGCCGTCCCCACCCGGATCGCGCAACGAAAGGCTGATGTGCTTCATCGCGGCCGCCGTCCGGCGTTTTCGGTTCAGGCGGCTGTCAGGTTTCACGCTTTAGAAGACCAAGCTTCAGAGGCTTCAGATCAGCCTCTTGAAGCGCCGGCCCTAGGAGACGCCCATGATCAGAACCGCCATGTTCGCCGCTGTCGCGGCCGTCGCCCTGTCCGGGCAAGCTTTCGCCGCCGACGTCGCCGGCGTGTGGCAGACGCCGACCGCCGGCGGCCAGGTCGAGATCAGCCATTGCGGCGATCATCTCTGCGGCAAGCTGCTCACCTCGAACAACATCAAGGCCAATCCGGAACTGAAGGATGTCCGCAACAAGGACGAGGCCCAGCGCGGCCGGCTGCTGAAGGGCCTGCCCATGCTGTCCGGCTTCAAGGGTGGACCGACCAAGTGGACCGACGGCAAGGTCTACAACCCCGACGACGGCGGCACCTATTCGGGAACCATCGAGATGCTGTCGACCGACACGCTCAAGCTCAAGGGCTGCATCGTCGTGCCGCTGTGCAAGACGCAGGAGTGGACGCGGGTCAAGTAGGCGCACAAACGCCCTCCCCCTCGATGGGGGAGGGCTGGGTGGGGGTGAAGGCGCGGCCCGTCGAAGACTGGCGCAGAGCGTGTCGCCTTCCTTGTTGAAAACGCGCTTCGCGCTCGTCCCCATAGCCGACCTTTCCCCCATCAAGGGGGAAAGGGGGCTTTAGAGCGGCGCGCAGGCCTCTTCCAGCCAGGTGCGGACGTCCGGCTCCAACTGCGGGCCGACCACCTCGACCACCTTGGCGTGATAGGCGTCGAACTGGGCGATCTCTTCGGCCGACAACAGGTCCTTGTCGACCAGTCGCCGGTCGATCGGCGCGAAGGTCAGGGTCTCGAAGCCCAGCATCGGCCGCTCGCCGCCGGGGATTTCCTGCGCCGGCGTGACCACCTGCAGGTTCTCGATGCGGATGCCGTAGTCGCCTTCCTTGTAATAGCCCGGCTCGTTGGAGACGATCATGCCGGGTTGCAGGGCGACGGCGTTCGGGGCCTTGGAGATGCGCTGCGGGCCCTCGTGGACGCCCAGATAGCTGCCGACGCCGTGGCCGGTGCCGTGGTCGTAGTCGAGGCCGGCCATCCACAGCGGCGCGCGCGCCAGGGCGTCGAGGGCCGAGCCGGTGGTTCCGGCCGGGAAGCGGACGCCGGCGAGGGCGAGGTTGCCCTTCAGCACCAGGGTGAAACGCTGGCGCATCTCGGCGGTCGGCTCGCCGATGGCCATGGTGCGGGTGATGTCGGTGGTGCCGTCCAGATATTGAGCCCCGCTGTCGACCAGCAGCAGGGAGCCGGCGCGGGCGCGGGCGTTGCTGCGCTCCGTCGGGCGATAGTGCGGCAGGGCGCCGTTGGCGCCGGCCCCGGCGATGGTGTCGAAGGACAGGTCCTTCATCGCGCCCAACGCTTCGCGGAAGGCCTCGAGCCTGGCCACCGCCGTCTTCTCGTCGGGCGGGTTGGCCTGGCCCTCGGTGGCCACCCAGTGCAGGAAGCGGGTCACGGCGGCCCCGTCGCGGGCGTGGGCCTGCCGCGAACCTTCGATCTCGACGGCGTTCTTGCAGGCGCGGGGCAGGGCGCAGGGGTCCATGGCGCGGACCACGGTCGCGCCGGCTTCGGCCAGCGTATCGAAGTACCAGGCCGAGGACTGGGCCGGGTCGACCAGCACCGTCTTGCCCTTCAGCGCCGCCAGGGCGGCCGGCAGGGCGTCGGGTGTCTCCAGGCTGACCTCGTTGCCCAGCCAGGCGACGAGGCCGGGCGTGACCTTGGCCGGATCGAGGAACAGGCAGGCGGTTCCGTCGGCGCTCAGGATGGCCTGGGCCAGGGGCAGAGGCGAGCGGATGACGTCGCCGCCGCGGATGTTGAACAGCCAGGCGATCGAGGCCGGAGCGGTCAGCACGGTCGCCTCGGCGCCATGCTGGGCCAGGCCCTTGCCGACGCGGGCGCGCTTGGAGGCCGAGTCCTCGCCGGCGTATCGCAGTTCGTGCGCGACCACCGGGGCGGCGGGCTGCGGCGGGCGGGCCGAACCCCAGGCGAGGTCGAGCGGGTTGGCGTCGACGGGCTTGAGCGCCGCGCCGGCCTTGGCGGCGGCGGCGCGCAGGCGCTCCAGCGCCTCGGGGCTGTGCAGGCGCGCGTCGTAGCCGATGGTCCAGCCGGCTCTCGGGGCCGTCTCCAGATAGGCCGGCACGCCGCCCTCGACGAGGTCGCGGATCTCGAACAGGGCCTGATCGACCTGATCGCGGACCTGGAGCGTATAGCGGCCGTCGACGAAGACGGCGGCCTTGTCCTTCAGGATCACCGCCGCCCCGGCCGAGCCGGTGAAGCCGGTGGCCCAGGCGAGGCGGTCGTTGGCCTCGGGCAGGTATTCGTTCTGATGCTCGTCCTCGTGCGGGACCAGGAAGCCGTCGAGGCCCTGCTGGGCCATGGCGGCGCGGATCAGCGGCACGTGGCGGGGACCGAAGTCGGGCGAGGTGTGTTCGTCGAAGGTCTGGCGCATGGCGCGGATGTAAGCTCGACGCCCCCTCGGCGCCAAGGCTTGGTCGTTGACGGATGGGTGATCGTCGGGGCGATCGACCGTCAGGCGCGTTGCAGGACCAGCGTCGCCCAGGCGTCGCGGTGGATGCGGCGGGTGACGCGGAAGCCCCGCGCCAGATAGGCGGCCTTCACGTAACGCTCCTGGGTGCGCAGCAGGCCCGACAGGATGGCGGTGCCGCCGGGGCGCAGAGCGCCCTTGATGTCCTGGGCCAGCGTCACCAGCGGCCGGGCCAGGATGTTGGCGAACACCAGGTCGTAGGGCGCGGCGTCGCGCACCAGCCGGTGTCCCAGGCCCGAGGCGTGGACGAAGCGGGCGCTCGTGCGGTTGACGCGGGCGTTCTCGCGGCTGATGCGCACCGAGACGCGGTCGATGTCGGTGCCGACGGCGGTCTTGGTTCCGGTGCGGGCGGCGGCGATGGCCAGCACGCCGGTGCCGGCGCCGACATCCAGCACCTTGGCGTAGCGATGGGCCTTGAGCAGGCGGTCGTAGGCCATAAGGCAGCCGACCGTGGTGCCGTGGTGGCCGGTGCCGAAGGCGGCGCCCGCCTCGATGCGCAGGTTGACGGCGTTGGGCGGGGTGCGGCCGCGGTCGTGCATGCCGTAGACGAAGAAGCGGCCGGCCCGCACCGGCGGCAGGCCCGACAGCGCCATGGCTAGCCAGTCGGCGTCGGCCAGCTTCTCGGTGATGGTGACCAGGGCGGGATAGCCGGCCAGGACGCGGCGCAGGCCCTCGGCTTCCTCGTCCGAGGTGGGAAAGGCGTCGATGCGCCAGATCCCGCGGTCCTCGTCCTCTTCCAGGATCGAATAGGTCGCGCCCTCCAGGGCCGGGTCGGCGTCGATGGCGGCGGCGGCGGTCTCGGCGTCGGCGCGCGGGCCGCGGGCGATGATCTGGACGGCTTGGTCGGTCATGGCGGCTGTCTTTACGGCCTAACGCCGCAAAGCGGGAGCCCGAAATGCCGTTCATCCGGCTTGCCGAGGCCCGCCGCCCGCCCAATATCCGCCGTCCGCGCCGCCGAAGCGCAAAGGAGCGATCATGGCCTTCGATCTCGACGCCTATCTGGCCCGTGTCGGCGACGACGGATCGCGCGCGCCGACGGCGGCGACCCTGGACCGCCTGATCGCCGCGCACACCCAGGCGATCGCCTTCGAGAATCTTGATCCGCTGTTCGGCGCGCCGCCGTCGCTCGACCTCGACGACATCGCCGCCAAGCTGGTCGACCGCCGGCGCGGCGGCTACTGCTTCGAGCAGAACGCCCTGTTCCGCGCCGCGCTCGACGCCCTGGGCTTTCGCACCACCGGCCTGCTGGCCCGCGTGGTGTGGGGCGCGGCCGAGGACGCGCCGACGCCGCCCCTGACGCACATGCTGCTGCGCCTCGACATCGACGGCGAGCCGTGGATGGCCGACGTCGGCTTCGGCGGCCAGACCCCGACGGCGGCGCTGCGGCTGGTCGCGGGCCTTGAGCAGGCGACGCCGCACGGGCTCTATCGGCTGAACGAGACCGAGGGCGGCTTCCGGTTGGAGCTGCGACTGGAGCCTGGGCGCTGGGCGGGGCTCTACCGCTTCACCCTGGAGCCCCGCGCCCGCGCCGACTACGAGGTGTCGAACTGGTACAGCGCCACCCATCCCAGCGCCCGTTTCGTCAGCCATCTTGTCGCCGCGCGGACCGAGGGGCCGCTGCGCCACACCCTGCTCAACGACCAGGTCAGCCTGCGGCGACCGGACGGAACCGTCGAGACCCGGCCCATCGCCGGCCCCCGGGAGCTGGCCGAGGTGCTGGACCGGGTCTTCGGCCTGACCTCGCCCGCGCCGCTGGACGCGATCTGGGCGCGATTGCCGAAGGCCTGAGCCTCATTCCCCTTGACGCCCGGTGAGCCGGGGGCGACCTTGCCGGCAAATATAAACACCGATCAGGAAGGATGACGCCATGGCCGATGGTTCGCTGCCCGGCGTGGGCTCGCTCAAGGGCAAGGTCAGCGAGGCCGAGTGGAAGGCGCGGGTCGATCTGGCCGCGCTCTACCGGCTGGTGGCGCTGCACGGGTGGGACGACATGATCTTCACCCACATCTCGGCCCGCATTCCGGGGCCTGAGCACCACTTCCTGATCAATCCCTACGGCATGTTCTTCGGCGAGATGACGGCGTCGGCCCTGGTCAAGATCGACCTCGACGGAAACATCATCCAGGAGACGCCGTACTTCATCAATCCGGCGGGCTTCACCATCCACTCGGCCATCCACGCCGCGCGCGAGGACGCCCAGTTCGTCATGCACCTGCACTCGGACCAGGGCGTGGCGGTGTCGGCGCACAAGGACGGGCTTCTGCCCCTGACCCAGCACGCCCTGATCGTGCTGCCCCGGCTGGCCTATCACGACTACGAGGGCATCGCCCTGAACCTCGACGAGCGCGAGCGGCTGGTCGCCGATCTCGGCGACAAGAAGACCATGTTGCTGCGCAACCACGGCACCTTGTCGGTCGGCGCGACGGCGGCCGAATGCTGGCTGGGGATGTTCTTCCTGGAGCGGGCCTGCAAGCAGCAGGTGATGGCGCTGTCGATCGGCCGCGAGAATGTGCTGCTGGCGCCCGACGCCGCCCAGGCCGAGGTCCGGGGCCAGACCGGTGGCGGCATGGGCATGATCGGCAACCTGGCCTGGCCCGGCTGTCTGCGTCAGCTCGATCGCGCTCTGCCGGGGTACGACGCCTAGATACAACCAAGTTTTCGCGCTCTGGCTGCGCCGATGGCGGTAACGTCGTCGGCGCGTATGGCCGCTTGGTCTGGAATATTACAGAATTGATATGTTCGGTCACACTTCTGTAGCTGGACGAAGCTGAACCCCTGGGCGATATCCTCCGAACGATCCTTGGTCCGACGATTACAGGACCTGACGCCGGAGTAGTTTCCTTGATCCGACGCCATTTCTTCTTGTTCGCCGCCCTGGGCGCGCTGGTGCTGATGGCCGTGGCCGGCGGACTGAAGATCGCGGCGTCGGCCGCCGGGCAGGGCAAGGCCCAAGCCCAGGCCGGGGCCGCCGCGGCGCGCGCCACCACGGTGACGCCGCTGGTGGTCGCCGAGCGCGCCTTCACCGACCGTATCGAGGCTATCGGCGTGGCCAAGGGCCGCCAGTCGGTGACCATCACCTCGAACACCACCGAGCTGATCACCGACGTGCATTTCCGCGACGGCCAGCGGGTGGCCAAGGGGCAGGTGCTGGTCGACCTCAAGGCCCAGGCCCAGGACGCCGCCATCGCCCAGGCCGAGGCGACCCTGGCCCTGGCCAAATCCAACCATGACCGCTGGCGGGCCCTGGCCGAGAAGGGCGTCGCGCCGCGCGCCACGGCCGAACAGTACAAGACCACCTACGACCAGGCGCTGGCGGCCCTGCGCGTGGCTCAGGCCAACAAGCTCGACCGGGTCATCCGCGCGCCGTTCTCCGGCGTGGTGGGGCTCAGCGACGTCGCGCCCGGCACGCTGATCAACGCCGGAACGCCGATCGTCTCGCTCGACGACGTCGCGGTGATGCGCGTCGATTTCGACGTGCCCGACCGCTATGCGCCCACCCTGCGCGAAGGCCTGCCGATCGTGGCCCGGCCCGACGCCTATCCCGGCCAGAAGTCGGGCGGGGTCATCGCCAAGCTCGACAGCCGGGTGAACCAGAACACCCGCTCGATCCGGGCGCGGGCCGAGTTCCCCAATCCCGACGGCCGGCTGAAGCCGGGCATGATGCTGCGCGTCGCGGTCGAGCACGGCCAGCGGCGGGCGGTGGGGGTGCCGGAGGCCGCCGTGCAGTTCGAGACCGACCAGCCCTACGTCTTCGTCATCGCCGAGCGCGGCGGCAAGCTGGTCGCCGAACAGCGGGGCGTGGTCGCCGGCGTCCGCGAGGACGGCTTCATCGAAATCCGCGAAGGGCTCAAGGCCGGCGACCGCATCGTCGCCGACGGCGTCAACCGGGTGCAGCCCAACGCGCCGCTGCGGCTGGTGCAGGGCGCGGCCGCGCCGGTCGCGGCCCGCTCATGACGCTTTCGGACCTCTCCGTCCGGCGGCCGGTGTTCGCGGCGGTCGCCGCCATCATCCTGTGCGTGATCGGGGCCGCGGCCTTCTTCGCCCTGCCGGTGCGCGAACTGCCCAATGTCGATCCGCCGGTGGTGTCGATCTCGACCACCTACACCGGGGCCTCGGCCGAGGTGGTCGAGGTGCGCATCACCCAGATCATCGAACAGCAGGTCGCCGGCATCCAGGGCATCGACCGGGTATATTCGTCGTCCCGCGACGGCCAGTCCCGCATCTCGATCACCTTCACCCTCGACCGCAACCTGGACGAGGCGGCCAACGACGTCCGCGACGCCGTCAGCCGGGTGCTGTCGCAACTGCCGGACCAGGCGCTGGCCCCGCAGATCGCCAAGGCCAACGCCGATTCCTCGCCGCTGATCTTCCTCAGCCTGACCTCGACCACCCTCGACCGGCTGGCCCTGGCCGACTACGGCAACCGCTTCCTGGTGCAGCGGCTGTCGACGATTCCCGGCGTCGCCCAGGTCAACCTGCGCGGCGCGCCGCTCTACGCCATGCGCATCTGGCTGGATTCCGACGCCCTGGCCTCGCGTGGCCTGACGGTCGAGGACGTCGCCGCCGCCTTGAACAGCCAGAACGTCGAGCTGCCGGCCGGCGCTTTGGAGTCGGCCTCGAAGGACTACACCATCCGGGTGAACCGCCAGTACATCCGCCCCGAGGACTTCGCCAAGCTGCCCATCGCGCGCAAGCCGGCGGCGGGGACCCAGGCCGTCGCCAACGGCGTGACCAATCCGGGCGGCGTCGCCAGCGCCTATGTCACCCGGCTGGGCGACGTGGCGCGGGTGGAGGAGGGGCCTGACGAGCGCCGGGCGATGTTCCGCTCGAACGGCCAGGACCAGATCGGCATCACCCTGACGCGCCAGTCTCAGGCCAACGACCTGGAGATCTCGCGCAACGTCAAGAAGACCATCGAGGAGGTCAACCGGACCCTGCCGGCCGGGACCAAGCTGGCCATCGCCGTCGACTATTCGGTGTTCACCGCCGAGGCCATCCACGAGGTCTGGTTCACCATGGCCCTGTCGCTGGTGCTGGTGGCGGCGGTGAACATCATCTTCCTCGGCAGCTGGCGCTCGGCCCTGATCCCGTCGATCGTGGCGCCGATCTGCATCCTGGCGACCTTCATCGTCCTGGCCCCGCTGGGCTTCTCGATCAACCTGCTGACCCTGCTGGCCCTGGTGCTGGCCATCGGCCTGGTGGTCGACGACGCCATCGTGGTGGTCGAGAACATCCAGCGGCGGGTCGACGAGGGCGAGCCGCCCCTGGTCGCCGCCGAACGCGGCGCGCGGCAGGTGTTCTTCGCCGTGGTCGCCACCACGGTGGTGCTGATCTCGGTGTTCGCGCCGCTGATGTTCCTGCCCGGCTATATCGGCCGCCTGTTCGTCGAGCTGGCGGTGGCCATCGCCGCCGCCGTGGCCTTCTCGGCGGTCCTGGCGCTCAGCCTGTCGCCGATGCTCAGCTCCAAGCTGCTGCGGCCGGCCTCGGGCGAGGGCTGGCTGGCGCGCCGCGTCAACCTGGCGATGAACCGCCTGCGCGCCTCCTACGAGGCCTCGCTGGGCATGATGCTGGGCGCCCGCGCCTGGACGGCGGGGATCGGCGGCGGCGTCCTGCTGCTGGCCGCCGCCGCCGCGGCGCTGTTCCTGGTCCTGCCCAAGGAGCTGGTGCCGACCGAGGATCGCGGCCGCGTCGACATCGGCATCGCCGGGCCGGTGGGGGCGGGCTACGACTACACCCGCGCCGCCGCCGCGGCGGCCGAGCCGGTGCTCGACAAGCTGCGTCGCGACGGGACGGCCGACCGCTACCTCCTCGGCGTGCCCGGCTTCGGGGCCGGGGCGTTCAACACCGGCTTCGGCAGTCTCGTGCTCGGCGACTGGCGTCACCGCAAGGAAAGCGCCGCCCAGGTCGCCGCCCAGCTCAACAAGGAGTTCAGCCGCATCACCGGTGTGCGGGTGATCGCCAGCGTGCGCGGCCCGTTCCAGCGCGGCGGCGGCTCGGGCTCTGGTTCGAACATCGACCTGATCGCCGAGGGCAACGACTACGCCGAACTGGCCCGCTGGATGCAGCCGATGCTGGCCGCGGCCCAGGGCAATCCGGGTCTGGCCCGCCCGCGCCTCGACTTCGAGCCGACCTCGCCGCGCCTGCTGGTCGACATCGACCGCGAGAAGGCCGCCGCCCTCGGCGTGCCGGTGGATGCGGTCGGTTCGGCCCTGCAGACCATGTTCGGCTCGGTCCGCCAGACCACCTACGTCAAGAACGGCCAGGAGTACTACGTCATCCTCCAGACGCCGCTGGACCAGCGCCGCACCGTGGAGGACCTGAACAAGCTCTATGTGCGCGGCGGGGCGGGCGACCTCGTGCCGCTGGGCGTGGTGGTGCGCACCGAGGTGCGCGGCGACACCCCCGACCGCGCGCGCGTCGACCGCCAGCGCGCCATCACCCTGACGGCCGAGCTGGCGCCCGGCTACACCGTCGCGGAGGCCGTGAAGTTCTATCGCGACCTGGCCGCCAAGAACCCCGACCCCGGCGTGGTCATCGCCTGGGGCGGACAGGCCAAGGACTATCTGGAGGCTTCCGGCGGCGTCGGCCTGGCCTTCGGTCTCGCCCTGCTGCTGGTGTTCCTGGTGCTGGCCGCCCAGTTCGAGAGCTGGATCCACCCCGGCGTCATCATGCTGACCGTGCCGCTGGCGGCCCTGGGCGGGCTGTTCGGCCTGTTGATGGCGGGCTCGTCGGTGAACACCTATTCCGAGATCGGCCTGATCATCCTGGTCGGCATCGCCGCCAAGAACGGCATCCTCATCGTCGAGTTCGCCAACCAGCTGCGCGACGAGGGGCGTCCGGTGCGCGAGGCGGTGATCGAGGCGGCCGGCCTGCGCCTGCGGCCGATCATCATGACCTCGATCGCCGCGGCCATGGGCGCGCTGCCCCTGATCCTGGCGGCCGGGCCCGGCGCCGGCAGCCGCCAGACCATCGGGGCGGTGATCTTCTCGGGGGCGATCTTCGCCACCCTGCTGACCCTGTTCGTGGTGCCGGTGTTCTACAACCTGCTCGCCCGCTTCACGAAATCGCCGGAGTGGACGGCGAGGCGGATCGAGGCGTATGAGCACGGCGAAGGCGGTGCGGAGAGTTCGCCCGCCGAATAACGACAGGGCGGTCATGGCTGACGGGAGCATCGGGGTTCGCGAGCACGATATTGCGACCCTCCGGCGGCTGGAGGAACGAATTCTCTGGCTGGCGTCGTGGACCATCCACAACGCCAACCACCTGCGCGAAAGCCGCGACGGCCTGAAGGTCGGCGGCCACCAGGCCTCCTGCGCCTCGATGACCACCCTGATGGCGGCGCTCTATCTGCGGGCCCTGCGGCCGCAGGACCGGGTGGCGGTCAAGCCGCACGCCAGCCCGGTGTTCCACGCCATCCAGCACCTGTTCGGGCGTCAGTCCCTGGACCAGCTGCAACGCTTCCGCGCCCTGGGCGGGGCGCAGTCCTATCCGTCGCGGACCAAGGACAAGGACGACGTCGATTTCTCGACCGGCTCGGTCGGCCTGGGCGTGGCGATGACCGCCTTCGCCTCGCTGACCCAGGACTATCTGGCCGCGCGCGGCGCGGTCGATCCGCAGTCGATGGGCCGGATGATCTCGCTGCTCGGCGACGCCGAACTGGACGAGGGCAACATCTACGAGGCCCTGATCGAGGCCTGCAAACACGACGTGCGCAACACCTGGTGGATCGTCGACTACAACCGCCAGAGCCTGGACGCCACCACCTCGGACCGCATGTTCACCCGCTATGGCGAAATCTTCGAGGCCGCCGGCTGGCAGGTGGTGACGCTGAAGTGGTCCAAGCGCCAGCGCCTGGCCTTCGCCAAGCCCGGCGGCGCGGCCCTGCAGGCCTGGATCGAGAACGCGCCCAACGACCTGTTCTCGGCCCTGACCTATCAGGGCGGGGCGGCGTGGCGCGAGCGGTTGAACGCCGACCTGGCCGCCGACAAGCCGGCCCTGGCCTTGATCGCGGCCTATGACGACGCCGAGCTGGCCCTGCTGATGACCGAACTCGGCGGCCATTGCCTGGAGACCGTGCTGGAGGCGTTCGAGCACGCCGCCCAGGACGACGCCCCGCGCTTCTTCATCGCCTATACGGTCAAGGGCTGGCGGCTGCCCTTCCAGGGGCACAAGGACAACCACGCCGGCCTGATGACCCCGGCCCAGATCGCCGAGCTACGCGATCGGCTAGGCGTGCGCGCCGGCGAGGAGTGGGACGCCTTCTCCGGCCTGTCCAACGCCGAGATCGACGCCATGAAGGGGCTGGTCGAGGCCGCGCCCTTCGCCGCGGCGGCCGAACGCCGCCACGCCGCGCCCAAGGTGGCCACGCCCACGGCGCAGACCCTGCTCAAGGCCGTCGAGGGCGCGGACGAGCAGTCGACCCAGGCGGCCTTCGGCAAGGTGATGTTCGAGATCGCCAAGACCGCCGACGAGTTCGCCGGCCGGGTGGTCACCACATCGCCCGACGTCACCGTCTCGACCAATCTCGGCGGCTTCGTCAATCGCCGCGGGGTGTTCCAGCGCCGGACCATGGAGGACGTGTTCAAGGCCCGCCGCATCCCCTCGGCCCAGATCTGGGCCCAGGGCGAGACCGGCCAGCACGTCGAACTGGGCATCGCCGAGAACAACCTGTTCATCGCCCTGGCGGCGCTGGGCCTGTCGTCCTCGGTGTTCGGCGAGCGGCTGTTCCCGGTCGGCACCCTGTACGACCCGTTCATCGCGCGCGGCCTCGATGCGCTGAACTACGCCTGCTACCAGGACGCCCGCTTCCTGCTGGTGGCCACGCCCTCGGGCCTGACCCTGGCGCCGGAGGGCGGGGCGCACCAGTCGATCGGCACGCCGCTGATCGGCATGAGCCAGCCGGGCCTCGATTCCTACGAGCCGGCCTTCGCCGACGAGACGGCGGTGCTGATGGCCCACGCCTTCGACCGCATCCAGGCCGACGGCGGCGGCTCGACCTATCTGCGGCTGTCCACCCGCAGCCTTGTCCAGCCGAAGCGCGAGGACGACGCCTGGAGGCAGGGCGCGGTCGACGGGGCCTATTGGTTCAAGGCCCCGGCGGCCGGCGCCAAACTGGCCCTGGTCTATAGCGGCGCCATCGCGCCCGAGGCCCTGGCGGCCTTCGAGGCCCTGCTGGAGGACGAGCCGGGCGCGGGCCTGCTGGCGGTGACCTCGCCGGACGTGCTGCATCGCGACTGGACGGCCGCCGGGCGCTCGCGCTGGACCAAGGGGGCGGCCGAGACCTCGACCATCGAACGGCTGCTGTCGGTCCTGCCGCGCGAGGCCGGGCTGGTCACGGTGCTGGACGGCGCGCCGGCGGCCCTGTCGTGGCTGGGCTCGGTGCGAGGGCAGCAGGTGCGGGCGCTCGGCCTTGAGACCTTCGGCCAGTCGGGCGATCTGCCCGACCTCTATCGCACCTACCGCCTCGACGCCGACGCCATCCTCGACGCCTGCGCCGACCTGCTGGCCTGACCGCGAAAGGGCGGCGCGTCAGGCGTGGCTGATGTCCATCCGCGCCACCAGCCCGTCCTTGAAGCTGTAGGTGTGGGTCACCTTCCGTTCGGACAGCAGGTCGCCGGCGAGGTCGCGCAGCACCTGATCGACGGTGACCGCCACCCGGCCGTCCGGCTCGAAGTGGAAATGGGTCGGGGTCATGGTCATGACGGTGTTGGCGAACCGGCGGTTCCAGTAGGCATGCACCGCCTCGCGGCCGTTCAGGCGGTCGTGATCGATCAGGTCGGGCCAATCGACCTGCGGGTGCAGCAGGCCCAGAGCCTCCTCGACCACCCGGTTGTCGAACGCGGTGTAGAGTTCGCGCAGCAGGCTTTCTTCGTGGCGCATGGCGACGGCTCCTTCCCCGAAGGGGTCTATTTGGGCGGCTGGTAGCCGGTCTCGACCTTGAGATAGGCGATCAGGTCGACCCGATCCTTTTCGTTGGGAATGCCCAGGAACGACATCTTGGTGCCGGGCATGAAGGTGCGCGGGCTCGACAGCCACTTGTCCAGGTGTTCGGCGTCCCAGTCGAAGCCGGCGTTCTTGACCACGTCCGAATAGCGATAGCCCGGCTTGGAGCCGGCCTTGCGGCCGAACACGCCATAGAGGTTGGGGCCGGTCATGTCCGGGCCGCCCTGGGTGATGGTGTGACACGAGCGGCAGAGGGCAAACTTGCGCTGGCCATTGTCCAGATCGCCGGCGTTGTAGGGGGCGGGCAGGGCGGCCAGCAGGGCCTTCTTCTCCTTGGCGCTCGGTCCCTTGGCCGCGGCGGCCGGCGGCGAGCCGGCGCCGGAGGCGGTGGAGGCTTGGTCGCTGGAGCCGCTCTTGCCGCAGGCGGCCAGGGCCGCCGCCATCGCCGCCGTGGTCAACACCAGATGAGCTGCTCGCATCCCGACTCTCCCCGCGCTTGATCGACGGGCAGGCTAGCGGTCGCCGCGGCCGCTGCCTACTGGGCGGAACGTCCTAGCGTGCGGGCGCTAGTCGTCACGGCCGGGCCGGCCGCGCATGGCCTTGACGCCGCCGCGGCGTGTCTTGCCGTCGAGCCGCTTCAGCTTGGAGGCGTAGGTCGGCTTGGTCTTCTTGCGCGCCTTGGGTCTGAACAGCGCCTGGCGGACCAGCTCGGCCAGCCGCTCGCGCACCTCCTGGCGGTTCATCTCCTGCGACCGGCTGCCTTGCGAGAACAGCACGATGACCCCGTCCTGGGTCAGGCGGCTGCCCGCCAGACGTTCAAGCCGCTCCTTGACGTCGTCGGGAAGCGCCGAGGCGCGGACGTCGTAGCGCAGCTCGATGGCGGTGCTGGTCTTGTTGACGTGCTGTCCGCCCGGGCCGCTGGCCTTGGCCGCCTTCTCGGAGAACTCGTCCTCGCCGATGACCAGCCTGTCGTTGACGACGATCATCGCCCGCTCTTTCTCCGCTCACGGACGATGGCCTCGTCGAGGGCCTGCAGGAACCGCGATCGATCGTTGCGGTCGAAGGGCTTGGGGCCGCCGAGGATGTCGCCGGTCGAGCGAAGCTGCTCCATCAACGCCCGCTGGGCGATGGCCGAGCCGATGGAATCGCGGGTGAACGGGCGGCCGTTGGGCGCGATGGCCGCCCCGCCGGCGTTCAGCGTGCGTTCGGCCAGGGGGATGTCGTTGGTCACCACCACGTCGCCCGGCGCGACATGCTCGGCGATCCAGTCGTCGGCGACGTCGGGCCCGGCCTCGACGACGACGCGTTCGATCAGCGGCGAGGCGGGGATCGTCATGAAGGCGTTGGCCACCACCCAGGTCTTGAGGCCGTAGCGGGCCGCGACCTTGTAGGCCTCGTCTTTCACCGGGCAGGCGTCGGCGTCGATGAAGATCTCGATGGGTTTGCGCGCGGCGTCGGACATGCCCTCTCATAGGCCGGGGCGGGGGCGGCCGCCAGCGGCGCGCGCGTCAGTCGCCGTCGCGGCGATGGCGGCGGGGCTTTCGCGGCTCGGGCGGGTTTTCCAGCAGGAACCTGGCCACCGACTGGGCGAAGGTCGGCGGCGCCGTGACGGAGAGGACGTTGCTGTCCTTGTCCGAATGGCGCCGGACGCTGGGAGAGGTCCATTTGGAGGTGATGGTCAACAGGTGGCCGCACATCTCGCGCGAGCCGCTGATGACGTTGACGCGGTGGTCGGCCCAGTCGTCCTTGGCGCGCTCATGGGCCAGCATGTCCCGCACCAGGCGGTAGAAGGCCAGGCGGTCCTCGCCGACGCAGGCTTCGCCGAGCAGGGCGGCGGCGAGCTCATAGACGCCGGTCTCGTCGAAGTCGCCGACGCTGACGGCGGGAAAGACCGGGCGCGGCAATTCCACCCGGGCTGCGTAGACGCCGCCGTCGGCGGCGATGTCGAGATTCATGTCCAGCCCCTGTCGTCCGACGGCGTCGGCGCCCGGGCGCGGGACGTAGACGTCGAAATAGCGCAGCCGCTTCAGCGGCGCGCCGTCGAGGGTCCGCTCCGGCGGCTTCAGGGGCGTGAAGGTGGGGCCGTAGGGGTTGGACGACACGACCAGCTTGCGCGTCGCCATGGCGATGCAGGTGATGTCGTCCTGGCCGAGGCAGCCGCCGCGCGGCGGGGCGTTCTCCAACTCGGCCATGCGCTTGCGCACCTGATCGATCACCGTCGCCTGCTCGGTCAGGCATCGGGAATAGGACAGGGCGTCGGCGTTCGCTCCGGCGCAGGGCAGAAACCCGGCGGGCGCCGTCATGGGGTTGGGAATGGCGGGAGCGGCGGCCGTCAGCCCGGCGGGCGCGAACAGCAGGGCGGCGGCCAGACCGGCGCGCAGAAACGATCGCAGCATCTGATTTCCCCCCGGAACAGATAGGTCATCCTATGGGGGAAGTGGCGCGAAAGGCAACTCTTGGTTTTATCTGACATCGCCCCGCCGCCCGCCGTTCCAGCGTGGAGGGGCGCTCCGGGCGCGATGGGCGCCCGGAACGGTTCAGGCCTCGGTCTGGAAGTAGGGCTCGACCGGTCCCTGCAGCTTGATGGTCATCGGATCGCCCTTGCGGTCGACCGTCGAGCCGACGCTGAGGCGGACCCAGCCCTCGCTGACGCAATATTCCTCGACATTGGTCTTCTCGACGCCCTTGAAACGGACGCCGACACCGCGCGCCAGCACCTCGGCGTCGTAGTGGGGGCTTTTAGGATTGACGGACAGACGGTCCGGAGGCGTGTCGCTCATGAGCTTCTTTTGCTGCCAGATAAAGATATAGGCCGCCCGGCGAGCCGGAACGGCCTATGATCCACAGGGGAGACGGCGGCCGCGAGGGCCGCCGAAGCCCGTTTTAGCCGACGACGCGCAGGTTGGTCGCCGAGGTCTTGCCCGAGCGACGATCCTGTTCGAGCTCGTAGCTCACCGCCTGGCCTTCCGACAGGCCGCGCAGGCCAGCCTGCTCGACCGCGGAGATGTGCACGAACACGTCGCCGCCGCCGTCGTTGGGCTGGATGAAGCCGAAGCCCTTGGTCGGGTTGAACCACTTGACGACGCCGTCGCCCGTGCCGCCGGTCGCCGAACGCTCGGACGAGCGCTGCGGACGATCGAACGAGCGCTGCGGACGGTCGAACGACCGTTCACGCCGCGGGGCCGCCGACGGCTCGCCGGCGGCGAGCAGTTCGAGCGCGCCCGCCGACAGCTTCCCGGAGCGGCGATCCTGCTCCATCTCGTAGGCGACCTGATCGCCTTCGTTCAGACCATGGAGACCAGCCTGTTCGACAGCCGAGACATGGACGAAAACGTCGGCGCCGCCGTCATCCGGCTGAATAAACCCAAACCCCTTGGTCGAATTGAACCACTTGACCGTACCGCGAGCCATATCTCGTCCTGAAAAATTGACCGCCTTCGGACGGCCGTTATGAGCCGGCTGGCGACCGGCGGGATTCCCGACTTCATCATCTACCCGGAAATCTGGGCGCACGCTAGGAACACCTGCGCTGACGCGGGCTATTTGTCACATGACGATGCAGATCGGCCTCATCGAAGTTTAGCCCAGTCCGATCAGAATGCGCACGCCGGCGCCGGGCGTCAAGGTTGCGGGGGCGTCGTCCGCCGCTTTAGATCGCCCGACGGCCCGTCTTCGGCGTGGTCAATTGACGCCAGGATGGAAATCAACGGCGATATGCGCCAGGCGAAGGGCGCGCGAGCGTCGATCCGGCAAGTCTTTCAGCTTCTGCGGCCTCGGCGGGAGAAGAAGAGTGGTGCCGGTTACAGGGATCGAACCCGTGACCTTCGGTTTACAAAACCGCTGCTCTACCAGCTGAGCTAAACCGGCGTCTTGGGAAGACTGCGTCTTCAGGGGCGTCGAGGATGCGCCGTGCGCAAACCACAGGAGCGTTTCGCGAGCTGCGTCATTCTCCGCATCTTTAGCCGCGTCCCAGCGTCGTAGGCAACCGTTTCGCGGGCCGCCGGCCATGAAGCGCATCGAATAGCGAAACTGGCGCCGCCCGGCGTTCCAAATCGGGCAAATCGAGTAATGCTGCGGCTCCTGTCGTCCCAAGGACCCGCCTCTCATGCTGAGCGCCTATCCGCGCCTTCCGGACCACGCCGACGCCGGTCCGATCCACCCGTCAGCCATCTGGATCGACCTTTTCAACGCCGACGCCGACGAGATCGGCGCCGTCGAGGCCATGCTCGGCGTGCGGATTCCCTCGCGCGAGGCCTTGAGCGAGATCGAGGTGTCCAGCCGGCTGCGGACGGAGCAGGGGGTGCTCTATCTCAGCACCCCGATGATGTCGCAGTCGGAAAGCGAGGAGCCCTACCTGTCGCCGGTGGGGTTCGTGCTGGCGCCGACGGCCCTGATCACCATCCGTTTCGACCGGTTCAAGTCGTTCGCGACCGCCGCCGAGGCCATCCAGGCGCTGGGCAAGCCGTGCGACGCCCTGGGGGCGTTCACCCTGCTGGTCGAGGCGGTGATCGATCGCCAGGCCGACCTGCTGGAACGTTGCGGCGCCGAGCTCACCGGCATCTCCCACAGCGTGTTCTCGATCCGGGACCTGCAGTCCTCGAAGGCGGTCCGCACCAATGTCGGCCACCGCCGCCTGCTGGCCTCGCTCGGGCGGCTGGGCGACCGGCTGTCGGAACTGCGGGCTGTGCTGCTGGGCCTGGGGCGGATCGCGCCGTTCGTTCTGGAGATCAAGCGCAAGGGCGAGCAGCCGCTCGACGAATACGACAGCCGCCTGCAGGCCGCCAAGCAGGACATCCAGTCGCTGATCGACTACGAGACGCACCTCACCGACAAGGTGCAGTTCCTGCTCGACGCCGTGCTGGGCCTGATCAACATCCAGCAGAACGACATCTTCAAGGTGCTGACCATCGCCTCGGTGGTCGGCATTCCACCGACCCTGGTGGCCAGCATCTACGGCATGAACTTCGCCAACATGCCCGAACTGCACTGGAACTTCGGCTATCCGTTCGGCTTGGCGGTGATCCTGGTGTCGACGCTGGCGCCCATCGCCTGGTTCAAGTGGCGGGGCTGGTTCTAGCCCAGGCCCTTCCTGCGGTTTTGCGTCGCGCCCGCACCGGCCTTATATGCCGCGTCCATTTCACGAAGCGAGCCCATGTCCCGCATCCTCATCACGTCCGCCCTGCCGTACATCAACGGGATCAAGCACCTTGGCAACCTGGCCGGGTCGATGCTGCCGGCGGACGTCTACGCCCGGTTCCAGCGAGGGCGGGGGCGGGAGGTGCTCTATATCTGCGCCACCGACGAGCATGGCACGCCGGCCGAGCTGGCCGCCGCCGCCGCCGGCCAGGACGTGATGACATACTGCCAGGAGCAGCACGTCCTGCAACACGACATCGGCCGCGCCTTCGGCCTGTCCTGGGACTGGTTCGGCCGCTCGTCCTCGCCGCAGAACCACAAGCTGACCCAGCATTTCGCCGACGTGCTGGAGGACAGGGGCCTGATCGAGGAACGCCTCGACAAGATGATCTATTCGATCGACGACAAGCGGTTCCTGCCGGACCGTTACGTCGAGGGCACGTGCCCGATCTGCAACTACGAGAAGGCGCGCGGCGACCAGTGCGACAACTGCGGCTCGCTGCTCGACCCGATCGACCTGAAGAACCCCTATTCGGTGATCTCCGGCTCGCGGAACCTGGAGGTGCGCGAGACCCGCCATCTCTATCTGCTGCAGACCAGGATGGCCGAGCGCATCCGCGCCTGGGTCGACGGCCACGCCGACTGGCCCCACTTGGCGCGCTCGATCGCCTACAAGCACCTGGACGAGGGGCTGATCGACCGTGGGATCACCCGCGACCTGGCCTGGGGCGTGCCCGTCACCCGCAACGGCCTGCCGCGGCCGGGCTTCGAGGACAAGGTCTTCTACGTCTGGTTCGACGCGCCGGTCGAATACATCGCCGCCACCCGGGAATGGGCCGACGCCCAGCCGGATCGCGACTGGGAGCGCTGGTGGCGCACCGACAAGGGCGCGTCCGACGTCCGCTATGTCGAATTCATGGGCAAGGACAACGTCGCCTTCCACACGGTCAGCTTCCCGGCGACCCTGCTCGGCTCGGAGGAGCCGTGGAAGACCGTCGACATGCTCAAGGCCTTCAACTGGCTGAACTGGTACGGCGGCAAGTTCTCGACCTCGCAGAAGCGGGGGGTGTTCATGGACGCCGCGCTGGACATCCTGCCGGCCGACTACTGGCGCTGGTACCTGACCTCGAACGCGCCGGAAGGCTCGGACACAGCCTTCACCTGGGAGCAGTTCGCCAGCGCCATCAACCGCGACCTGGCCGACGTGCTCGGCAACTTCGTCAACCGCATCCTAAAGTTCTGCGAGAGCCGCTTCGACGGCGTGGTTCCGGAAGGCGGCGAGCCGGGCGAGCTGGAACGCAAGCTCTATGATGAAGTTGGCGCGCGCCTGGCCGAGCTGACGACGCAGATGGAGACCATCGAGCTGCGCAAGTCGGCCCAGGCGCTGCGGGCGCTGTGGGTGCTCGGCAACGAATACCTGCAGGAGGCCGCCCCCTGGACGGCGATCAAGACCGACCGCGACCGCGCGGCGGTGATCGTGCGCACCGGCCTCAATCTGGTGGCCCTGTTCGCCCGCATCTCGGCGCCGTTCATCCCGTTCACCGCCGAGAAGATCGCCGAGGCGGTCGGCGACGCCTATCCGGCGGCGTGGCCCGAGCTGGAAGGCGAGGCGGCGCTGTCGATCCTGGCTCCCGGCCAGCCGGTGCGCGCGCCCGAGGTGCTGTTCAAGAAGATCGAGGAAACCCAGATCGCCGAATGGGGCGAGCGTTTCGGCGGCGCCGAATAGGGCTCAGGCGCCGGGCGTCGGCGACCCGCACGGGTCACCGATGCTTTTCGTGCTTTTCGATTTCCTTGGGCGTGATGTCGATCGGATTGGGCGCGGCGGCGTTGTAGGCGGGCACCTCGTTCAGATCCATGACCACGCTGCGGTGGCCCTCCCAGATCATGTGCAGGGCGACGTAGATCACGATGAGCAGGCCGACATAGCCGATCCAGCGGTGCTTCTGCAGCAGGTTGGCGATCCAGGTCGCCGCCAGCCCCATCAGCACGATCGACAGCAGGAGGCCGAACACCATGATCATCGGGTGCTCGCGCGCCGCCCCGGCCACGGCCAGGACGTTGTCCAGCGACATCGACAGGTCGGCGATGAAGATCTGCAGGAACGCCTGACGGAAGGTCTTGGGCGGCTGCTCGATGGCGTGAGCCTCGGCGTGGCCCTGGGCGCGCAGTTCGCGCCACATCTTCCAGCACACCCACAGCAGCAAGAGGCCGCCGGCCAGCAGCAGGCCGATCAGGCCGAGCAGCCAGGTGGTGATCAGCGCGAAGCCGATGCGCATGGCTACCGCCGCGCCCAGGCCGTAGAGGATGACCTTCTTGCGGTCCTTCTCCGGCAGGCCCCCGGCGGCCAAGCCCACGGCCACGGCGTTGTCGCCGGCCAGGACGAGGTCGATCATCAGCACCTGGAAGAAGGCGGTGAGCGGCGCGGCCCATCCGCCGGCGATGTCAGCGAGCACTGGCAAGGTCATGCCGACTGACATGCGCGAGCATGGTTATTTGTGCAAGGCGGGGGTGCGCGGTTTGTCTCACCCGCGCGGGCGTGAAGCCTCGTAAAGCGCCACCGCCGCCGCCGCCGAGACGTTCAGGCTCTCGAAGCCGCCGGGCATCGGGATCTTGGCCAGGACGTCGCAGTGCTCGGCCACCAGCCGGCGCAGGCCTTCGCCTTCCGAGCCCATGACCAGCACCGTAGGGGTTCCATCGAGAACCTGGGCCAGGTCGCCCTCGGCGCTCCCGTCCAGTCCGACCGCCCGCCAGCCGAGGTCGGCCAGACGCTCCAGGGCGCGCGACAGGTTGACCACGCGCGCGTGGGGAATGAGGTCGACCGCGCCGGCGGCGGCCTTGGCCAGGGCGCCGTCCAGGGCCGGGGCGTGGCGGTCCTGAACGATGACGCCCTTGGCGCCGAACGCGGCGGCCGAGCGGAAGATGGCCCCGACGTTCTGGGGGTCAGTGACCTGGTCGAGCATCAGCAGAAGGCCGCTGGCTGGCGCGCCCAGTTCGTCGATCGAAGCGGAGTCCAGGGACGGCGACTTCAGCGCCACGCCCTGGTGCACGGCCCCTTGCGGCAGCAGCTGGGCGATGGCGGCGTTCTCGGCGACTTCGAGCGAATCGACGCGGCCGAATTTCTGGGTGATCTGCCTGGCCCGCTCGGCGGTGGCGAGCAGGCGCTTGGGCGCCTCGCGCCGGGGGTTGGCCAGGGCCGCTTCGACCGCATGCCAGCCCCACAACCAGTCGTAACCCTCTTCCCGCACATGCCTTTTCGGCGCGTCGCGGCGCCCGGAATGGGCCGGTTTGCGATGATGGTCAGAACGCGATTTGCGGTCGTTGCGTTCGTGGGAAGAGGACACTATAAGACGCGCTCCGATTTGGGGCCTTGAGGCCTCCGTGACACGGCCGGCCTGGCTCTTAGCACCGGTCGCAACCGTTAGCGGAGGCTTTTGTTCTCGTCGGGCCCGGTTCGCCGGTCCTGGCAGGACGACGCAACAGGGAGCCAGAGAGTTCACGCGCGCTGGGGGAATGTCCCGAGCGGCAAAGGGGGCGGACTGTAAATCCGCTGCGAAAGCTTCGAAGGTTCGAGTCCTTCTTCCCCCACCACGCGCGAGAATTCTAAGGTTCTTGAAGGAAGGCGAAGGCGCCGGATGAAACAGGAGATTTGCGGCGCGTCCCGCCACCGAAGTAAACGCGCTTTGGGCGGGTATAGCACAATGGTAGTGCAGCAGCCTTCCAAGCTGAGGATGCGGGTTCGATTCCCGCTACCCGCTCCAGATCCCTCTTCCACCTCCAACACCCTGTCCGCGCGAAGGTTAAGACGATGGCCAAGGAAAAGTTCGAACGCAACAAGCCGCACTGCAACATCGGCACGATTGGTCACGTTGACCACGGCAAGACGACGCTGACGGCGGCGATCACGATGGTGCTGGCCAAGACGGGCGGCGCGACGGCGAAGAAGTACGACGAGATCGACGCGGCGCCGGAAGAGAAGGCGCGTGGGATCACGATCAACACGGCGCACGTGGAATATGAGACGCAGAACCGTCACTATGCGCACGTGGACTGCCCTGGGCACGCCGACTATGTGAAGAACATGATCACGGGCGCGGCGCAGATGGACGGCGCGATCCTGGTGGTTTCGGCGGCGGACGGCCCGATGCCGCAGACGCGCGAGCACATCCTGCTGGCGCGCCAGGTCGGGGTTCCGGCGCTGGTGGTGTTCATGAACAAGGTCGACATGGTCGACGACGCCGAACTGCTCGACCTGGTCGAGATGGAAGTGCGCGAACTGCTGTCGAGCTACGACTTCCCGGGCGACGACATTCCGATCGTGAAGGGCTCGGCCCTGGCGGCGGTTGAAGGCCGCGAGCCGGCGATCGGCGAGGACCGCATCCTTGAGCTGATGACGCAGGTTGACGCCTACATCCCGCAGCCGGACCGTCCGATCGACCAGCCGTTCCTGATGCCGGTGGAAGACGTGTTCTCGATCTCGGGCCGCGGCACGGTGGTGACCGGCCGGATCGAGAAGGGGATCGTCAAGGTCGGCGAGGAAGTGGAGATCGTGGGTCTGCGGGCGACGCAGAAGACGACCTGCACGGGCGTGGAGATGTTCCGCAAGCTGCTGGACCAGGGCCAGGCGGGCGACAACGTCGGCGTGCTGCTGCGCGGCACCAAGCGTGAAGACGTCGAGCGCGGCCAGGTGCTGTGCAAGCCGGGTTCGATCACGCCGCACACCAAGTTCGTGGCCGAGGCCTATATCCTGACCAAGGAAGAAGGCGGCCGTCACACGCCGTTCTTCACCAACTACCGTCCGCAGTTCTACTTCCGGACGACGGACGTGACCGGGATCGTGCGCCTGAAGGAAGGCGTGGAGATGATCATGCCGGGCGACAACGCCGAGCTGAACGTCGAGCTGATCACGCCGATCGCGATGGACCAGGGCCTGCGCTTCGCCATCCGCGAAGGCGGCCGTACGGTCGGCGCGGGCGTGGTGGCCAAGATCGTCGAGTAATCGGCGACGGGCGCTTGGGGCCTGCCCGACCTGGGCGGGCCCGAGCCAGACAAGCCTGAACGAGATGACCCCGTCGGGAACCCTCCCGGCGGGGTTCTTCTTTGCACGCTCCCGTCCAGCGGCGGCCCTTGGGCTGCGCCGATTCATATTTCAACGTTATGTCAAAATCGTTGTCGCCGCCCCGCCGCTGGCGCAGAGTCTGATTCGCTCGCGCAGAGCCAATGACGTGTGCATGGGAGGACAAGCATGCGCGTATGGGTGCTGAGAAGCGTATTCGCGGCCGGCGTTGCGGCCCTTTTGACAGCGTGCGGCGGACAACAGACTCAACAGGCCGGCGCCGCCCCGGCCAGTTCAAGCTCCGAAGGCGGCGCTCAGGTCGCCCTGACAGGCTGCCCCAGCCCGGCCGCCACGGGATCGTGCATCATCATGAAGGGGCAGGGCGGCAAGCTCTATGACGTCACCAACGCCTCGCCCAAGATCAACCTGTCGTCCGGGCACGCCGTGTCGGTGACCGGCAGCGAGACGACCACGCCCTCGGCCTGCGGCGCGGCGGCGACGGTCCTGGCCGACGCCCAGTCGAGCGAACTGGGCATGAAGTGCGGGATCGCGGCGCCTCCGGCGGCGGCCAGCGCGGCCGGCGACAAGGGCAAGGCGGCCGGCTAGGGCCCGGATCAGGTCGAGCGGGAACGCGCCTGGCGGGCGGGCGGCTGCGGAGACGGCCGCAGCCGGCCGCGCCTGAGCGCGAGAAAGTTCCGTTCGGCCGCCGTTCCCGACAGCCGGATGGCGTCGTCATAGGCTTGCTCGGCGTGCTCGACCTCGCCCAGGCGAGCCAGGATGTCGGCCCTGACGGCGTGATAGGGCTGGTAGCCTTCAAGCGGAGCGGCGATCGCGGCGAGGCGCCCGAACGCCGCCCTCGGGCTGTCGGCGTAGGACAGGGCGACGATCCTGTTCAATTCGAACACCGGATTGGGCCTGACCGTGATCAGCGCGTCGTAGATCAGGGCGATCTCGCGCCAGTCGGTGTCGGCGAACGACGGCGCATGGGCGTGGAGGGCCGCGACGGCCGCCTGGAGCTGATAGGCGCCCGGCCGCCCCCGTCGGAGCGCATCCCGCAGCCGCCGTTCGCCTTCGTCGATCAGGGTTCGGTCCCAGAGCGCGCGGTCCTGGTCTTCGAGGGAGGCCATCTCGCCCGCCGCGTCGATCCGGGCGGCGCTGCGTGCGTGATGCAGCAGCATCAGGGCCAGCAGCCCTTCGACCTCCGGCTCGCCGGCGCTCAACGAGGCCAGGATGCGGCAGAGCCTGATCGCCTCGTCGCGCAGGTCGGCGCGCGGGGCCTGGTCCGACGAAGCGGCGTAGCCTTCGTTGAAGATCAGGTAGACGACCTCCAGCACCGCCTCCATCCGCATGGGCCAGTCCTCGGGGCCCGGCGTCGCGTAGGGGATGCCGGCCTTGGCGATCTTGTGGCGGGCCCGCACCAGCCGCTGGGCCATCGCATCCGCGCCGACCACGAAGGCGCGGGCGATCTCCTCGGTCTTCAGGCCGCACACCGAGCGCAGGGTCAGGGCCACGCTGGTCCTGCGGTCGAGCGCCGGGTGGCAGCAGGTGAAGATCAGCTTCAGGCGCTCGTCGGCGATGAAATCGTCGTCGGGCTCCTCCGGCGCGGCGTTGTCCAGCGCGATGAGGGCGGCCAGCTCGGCGGATTTCGAGCGGAAGTTGGCGGCCCGGCGGATGCGGTCGATCGCCTTGCGCTGAGCGGTGCGCATGATCCAGGCCGAGGGCGCGCGGGGCGGGCCGTTGCGGCTCCAGTGGGCGAGGGCCGATTCCAGCGCGTCCTGCAGGCTGTCCTCGGCCAGCTGGAAATCTCGCAGATGGGCGATCAGGCGCGACAGCAGGCGGCCGCCGTCCTGGCGGACGAGGGCGTCGATCTCGTCGGAGACCTGGGTTCCCGCCGTCGCGCCCACGCTCACGGGCGCGCCGAGAGGTTCCGGATGGGCCGGACCTCGACCGCGCCGGAGGCGGCCGTCGGGATCATCGCCGCGTAGCGGATGGCCTCGTCCAGGTTGGCGCATTCGAAGATGTAGTAGCCGCCGAGCTGTTCCTTGGATTCGGCGAAGGGGCCGTCCAGGGTTTCGGTGCGGCCGTCGCGCACGGTGACGGTGGTGGCCGTGGAGCTGGCCTCCAGGGCGTCGCCGGCGACGAGGACGCCGTCCCGCGCGAACCGTTCGTTGGCCGCCTGATAGGCCGCCATGAACGGCCCGAACTCGGGCGAGCCGTATTCGGGCGACGAGCCTGGAACGGAATAGATCAAGGCCATGTATCTCAAGGGATGCTCCTTCGTGACGAGGTCCCGGACGGTCGGAACCGGCGATGACGAACGGGGCGGCCGTCGATCGACAGCCGCCCCTTGGGAAAATTCAGCGTAGCGACCAAAGGAGGTATACGACCGCGCCGATCAGCGAAAGTTGAGTCCCCACGCCGCCGAGGATGCGCAGCGGCGACAGCACGCGGGTCGCGTCGAGCCCGACGAGGTGGCTGATCCGCGCCAGCGCCAGAACGGCGCCCATGGCGTGCAGTCCGGCGGGGGAGAGGCCGCGCGCCTCGCACAGGCCCATCAGGATCAGCGCGAGCGGCGCGTTCTCCATGAGGTTGCCGTGCCGACGGACCCAAAGGGCGAGGTCGCGGTCGTCGCCGTGCAGGATCGATATGCCGGATCGCCCGCGCTTGGCGCTGACGATGTTGGCGACGACGACGGCGAGGATCGTCAGCAGCGAGGCGTAAAGCGCGGTCAGTTGAAAAGGCATCCAGGAGACTCCGTTCGTGAGGTTGCGGGCCTCTGACGAACGAGATCGCCTGGATCGACACGCCGAGGCGCGTCGTTTGAATTTTCGCGGCCGGGGACGAGCGGCGACCTGGCCGCCCGACGCCCGGCCGGGCGGTCAGCGGGCCCGGGTCTGGCCGGTCTGGCCGTCGAGGTCCATCAGTCCGTTGAGGCGGATGTTGGCGTAGCTCGGGCCCTGCGGCGTGACGGTGACGAACATGGTGTGGTCCATGACGCCGGGCCCCTGCTTGTGGCCGATGCCGCCGGTGGTGCCCATGTCGATATAGTCGCGGCCGTCGCGCACCTCGTGGGTGAAGTAGTGGTTGTGGCCGGCGAACACCGTGTAGGGCTTGTCCTTCAACAGGGCCTCGATGCGGCCCCAGTTGGTGCTCTTCACCTTCCAGGCCGGCTTGTGCATGAACACGAACACCTGCCTGGCGTCCTTGTGGGCGGCCAGGGTGTCGCGCACGAAGGCGATCTGCTTGTCGCTGAAGTTGGCGACGTTGAGGGCGTCGGCCTCGGCCTTGGCCTTCACCGCGGCCGGATCGTCGGAGGCCGGCTTGCCCGCCTTCTCGCGCGCCTCGGCCTCGGCGTAGAAGGCGTCGATCATCTTGGCCACGCCGTCGGGGTCCTTGGCCATGCCGGCCACCGTGCCGTGGAACTGGGCGGCCATGGCCGGCGACATCGGCGTCGGCGGGTCCTCGCTGTCGAGGGCGATGAACAGCGCTCCCTTGTAGGCGAAGGCGTAGTATTCCGCCCCGTGGCGCTGGCGCCAGACGTCGAGCATGACGCCGTTGCCGAGGTCGTGGTTGCCGGGCACGAAGATGAACGGGCGGCCCGAGCCGCGGGCGAACCCTTCGACCTGGTCCCACATGGCGGTCAACTCGGCCCGGTCCTCGGTGTAGCCCTCGATCATGTCGCCGACGTCGATGATGAAGTCGGGCTGCAGCCAGCCGATCTGCTTCATCGCCTGTTCGAACACGCCCGGACGGGCCAGGCCCGTGCGGTCGCCGACTACGGCGAAACGCAGCGGCCCGCCGTTGTTCTCGGGCGCGGCGGTCCACGGCGTCGCGCCGGAATAGGCCCGGTCGGGCGTGAAGGCGGCGGGCGTCGCCCCCTTGGGCGCGGCCAGGGCGGGGGAACAGGCGCAGGCCGCGACGGCGGCGAGCAGGGTGAGTTTTCGCAGGAACATGGGCGGCCTCGCGATGCTGACGGATATATCGTTACGTTGACGTATCGATAATTTGCGACAGCGCGGCGATGGGCCGGTGACGGTTTTAAGAACGGGCGCGCCGCCCTCAGCCCAGGCGCTTGCGCAGAACCACGAAGCACAGGTCGTCCCGCTTGGGCGCGCCGAACCGGTCGTCGCCATAGGGGAAAGGCTCGGTCTCGCCGGTCTGGTCGTAGCCGCGCCGGGCGTACCAGGCCAGCAGGGCTTCGCGGACGTTGACGACCGTCATCCTGATCGAGACGCCGCCGTGGGCGCGGGCCCAGTCTTCCGCCGCCGCGAGCAGCCTGCGGCCCTGTCCGCCGTTTTGCCGGCGCGGATCGATGGCGAGCGAACCCAGGTACCAGGCGCCGTCGTCTTCCGGCTCCAGCCAGACGCAGCCGAGCAGGGCGCCGTCCAACTGGCGCCAGAGCAGCAAGACCGCCTCCGGACTGGCCGCCATGTCCTGGCGCAGCAGGGCCTCGGTCGTGCGGTCGCCGTCGATATAGTCGACCTCGGTCCAGGCCGGATCGGCGTCCCGCCCGCGATAGGCCAGGTTCATCAGCGCGACCACCGCCGGGATGTCGGCGTCGGCGGCGGGAACGAGGTCCAGCGGCGCGGCGTCGGCCGCCCGCCGGTTGAGGGGGCGCGCCGCCAGCCGGGTCTCGATCTCGGCGATCTGTTCGAGCAAGGGGCCGGAAAGGTCGTCCGTCACCGCCCTTACGGCCGCCTCGATGAGAGGCCAGACCTCGCGCTTCGAGACCGCCATGGCGCGCTCGCCGTCGGCGGACAGCGACACGCGCTTCTGGCGTCGGTCGCTGTCGCTGCGGCTGATTTCGACCAGCCCGGCCTCGGCCAGCCGGCCGGCGTTCTTGGTGACGGCCGGCTGGCTCATGCGCATGGCCAGGGCCAGTTCGCCGATGGTCTGGGGCCCGCGCTCGTCGAGCGCGGCGAGCAGGGGGTATTGGCCGGGCTGGATCGGGAGGCCGGCGCGCTGGGCCACCAGTATGACGTCGGCCTGCATCTGCTCGGCCAGCCGCTTCAGGCGGCTGCCGAGGAAGAGATGTCGGCCTTCGCGGAGGATGTCGGATGTCATGTTCGCGCCCTCGATTTCCATAACCAGTTATGGATTTGCCGCGCGAGCATGTCCAGGCGGGGCGCGAGGCGGCGCCGCCGCACATCGGCGCGCGCGTCGCGAAATCGTCACCGAACCATCTCCGGGGCGTCAACTAATAACGATACGGAGCCGTCACGTAAATTTTCCAGGCGGCGGAGTTGACGATGTTCGATCGATCGGGCGGGCGCGGTGTTGGCGTCGGGCGTGTAGGCGCCTGTGCGGCGCTGGGAGTGTTGCTGGCGACGACCAGCCTGTCTTCGAGCCGCGCATGGGCGGCCGGAAGCGAAAGCGAGGCGGGCGACGCCGGGTCGGCCAAGGTCGAGGAGATCGTGGTGACGGCGCGCAAGCGGGCCGAACGGGCCCAGGACGTGCCGATCGCCATCACCGCCATCGCCGGCCGGGCGCTGCGGGACGGCGAGCATCTGCGCATCGAGGACCTCAACCAGTTCGCGCCCAGCGCCAACATCGTCATCCCCAGCCCGCACCAGACCAGCTTCGCCATCCGCGGCATCGGCTCGAACCCCGGCAACGACGGGCTGGAGCAGAGTGCGGGCCTGTTCCTCGACGGCGTCTATCTCGGCCGGCCGGGCATGGCCGCCACCGACCTGATCGACATCAACCAGATCGAGTTGCTGCGCGGCCCGCAGGGCACGCTGTTCGGCAAGAACACCACGGCCGGCGCGCTGAACATCACCACCGCCGCGCCGAGCTTCACGCCGCAGTTCACCGGCCAGGCCTCGTTCGGCAATTACGACTACCGGCAGTTCCAGGGCACGGTTTCGGGCCCGCTGATCGGCGACGTGCTGGCCGGGCGGCTGACCGCCTACAAGACCATGCGCGAAGGGCCGGTGCGCGACGTCACCACCGGGACGCGGCTGAACGGCGTCGACCGGCAGGGCGTGCGCGGGCAGCTGCTGTACCAGCCGGACGACGGGTTCAGCGTGCGGCTGATCGGCGAGCTCCACTACGAGGGCGACACCAACGGCGCGACGCTGATCAACAGCATGGGCGCGACCCCGGCGGCCTTCCAGGCCAAGCTGGCCGCGGCCGGCGCCGCGATCGCGGTCGATCCGGACGGCCTGACCACCGCCACCAACGACCCGACCCTGATCAAGACCCGGCAGGCGGCGATCTCGGCCGAGGTCAACTGGAAGGTCGGCGAGCTGACCCTGACCTCGATCACCGCCTACCGGAACTGGTTCTATTCGTCCTATTCGGACGTCGACGGCTCGAACAAGTCCATCCTCAACGCCGGCTATTCGGTGCGCGACAACCAGTTCAGCCAGGAGCTGCGGGCGGCCACGCCCAAGGGCGGCCGGATCGAGGCTGTGGCCGGGGCCTATTACTTCCGCCAGAACCTCGAGATGGACCAGATCACCCAGTACGGGCCGCAGGCGGCCTCTTACCTGTCGGGGATTCCCGACGCGCTGCTGCCGACCTATGCGCGGTTCTCGCCGGCCCTGGCCACGCTGATGGCCTACAACAACAGCCGCTGGGACATCTGGGCGACGCCCGAAACCCGCAGCTACGCCCTGTTCGCCCAGGCGACCTGGCGGATCGACCCGCAATGGGCCCTGACCGCCGGCCTGCGCGAGACCTACGAGACCAAGTCCGAACGCGTCTGGCGGCCCAACCCGACCAACGTCTTCACCGGCCAGCCTTCGGCGGCTCTGGCGTTCGCGACCTATCCGTCGACTCGGGTCGAAATCTCCAACTGGGCGCCGTCGGGCGTGCTCACCCTCGACTACAAGCCGAAGCCGGACGTCATGGTCTACGCCACGCTCTCGCGCGGCCAGAAGGCGGGTGGGGTCAACGCCACCGTGCCCGGGCCGCTGGGCGCCGACTCCCTGAAGGTGCGGCCCGAGGTCGCGACCAGTTTCGAGCTGGGCGTGAAGAGCCAGCTTTTCGACAAGCGGCTGCAGCTCAATGTCGACCTGTTCGACACCGGCGTCGACGACTACCAGGCGACCTATATCGCCACCCCGGCCGGCGGCGGGAGCTCGGTGCAGCTGCTGACCAATGTCGGCCGGGTGCGCACGCGCGGCGTCGAGGTCGAGGCGACGGCCGCGCCGGTCGCCGGCCTGAGCCTGTCCGTCGCCGCCTCCTACAACGACGCGAACTACGCCTCGTATCCGAACGCCCCGTGTCCGGCCGAGGCCCCGGCCGGGCAGGCGTCGTGCGACCTGTCGGGCCGGCCGGTGGCCGGCGCGCCGCGCTGGATCGTCAATCTGGGCGGCGCCTATGAACACGATCTCGGCGCCGGGCTGCAGGGTTTCGTCGGCGGCTCCTATTCCTGGCGCTCGTCCTATTACGGCTATCTCGACAACTCGGCCTTCGCCCGCGTCGACGCCTACGGCCTGCTGAACCTGAACCTCGGCGTGCGCAGCCGGACCGGCTGGCAGGTCTCGGTCTGGGGCAAGAACCTGCTCGATGAACACTATGTCGGCAGCTATCTGAACTTCGGCTCGCTGCTGCCGGGGGTGTATGTCCCGTACTTCGGCGATCCGCGCACCTACGGCGTGACCCTGTGGGCGTCGTTCTGACCGGGACCGTGGACACGCCGGCGCGGCCGGGCTGGCCGCGCCGGCCGTGGCGTGCATATTCAACCCAAGGAAGCGAAAGCCGAGTGACCGCCTTGCAGACCACGTCGACCGACGGATCGCCGACCCTGGAACCGGCGGGCGAAGAGGAGCGTGGGCGCGGGCGGCCGCGCGACGCCGGCATCGACGTCGCCATCCGCGAGGCGGCGTGGGGCCTGCTCGGCGAGGTCGGCTACGAGGCCCTGACCTTCGAGGCGGTGGCCGAGCGGGCCGGCTGCAGCCGGCCGGCGCTCTATCGCCGGTTCTCGTCCAAGGGCGAGCTGGTGCGGGCGGTGGTGCACGCCACGGCGCGGGTCTACGAACCCGATCCGGCGGTCCTGGCCGATCCGGCCGGGGCGCTGATCGCCCATGTGCAAGGCTCGATCCGCTATCTCGCCTCGGCCGACGGCGGGGCGGTCCTGGCCCTGTCGCAGGCGCGCCGCCGCGATCCGCTGCTGTCGGCGATTCTCGACGAGGTGCTGGCGGCCGAGCGCAGCTTCTACGTCCATGCGCTGGAGGCGGCGGTCGGCGGGGAGGGGAGGTTCGACGCGATTCTCATCGCCGACGCCCTGATCGGCGCGGTGATGTTCCGGGTGGTGATGTGCCAGGGCGCGCTGGGGCTGGAGGAGATCGAAATCCTGGTCGATCAGGCCCTTTCCCAGGCGCGGAAGTCGGCGCGTTGAGCCGTCCTGGCCGACGGGATTTTCCTTGCGTTGGGATCGGCGCTGAGGCATACGGCGCCTTCAGCCTTAAATGCCAGTGTAGCTCGATCGGCGCCGTCTTCGTCGCTTCAAGAAGAACGCCCCCCCTGCACTGACTAGGGTTGAACGAAGGAGTGTAGCTCAGCTGGTAGAGCATCGGTCTCCAAAACCGAGGGTCGTGGGTTCGAGTCCCCCCACTCCTGCCACTATCTGTATGGATCAGGCGTCGCGGTCGTCGCGCCGCCGGGTCTGTTTGAAAGAGTCGTGAGCCGTTCGATGGCCAAGAAACCGGGCTCCGGCCTGTCCGCGATGAAGAGCCGCGCCGCCAAGACGGCCGCCGCCGCCGTCGCGCCCTCCACGCAGGCGACCGCCAGCGCGCCGGCCGCGCCGAAGAAGCGGACCTCGCCGATGCAGTTCGCGCGCGAAGTTCGCGCCGAGGCGCGTAAGATCACCTGGACCACCCGCAAGGAGACCTGGATCACCTCGGTGATGGTGTTCATCATGGTCGTGGTGACGGCGGGCTTTTTCTTCGTGGTCGACGCGGGCCTGAGCTTCGGCGTCAATCAACTGCTGAAGCTGGCGAACGCCGGGTAAGACAATGAACGCCGAAACGAACGCCGAAACCGCCGCCTCCAATCCGCGCCACAAGTGGTACATCGTCCACGCCTACTCGAATTTCGAGAAGAAGGTGGCCGAGTCGATCCGCGAGCAGGCGCACGCCCAGGGCCTGGACGACAAGTTCTCCGAGATCCTGGTGCCGACCGAGGACGTGGTCGAGATCCGCCGCGGCCGCAAGGTCAATTCCGAACGCAAGTTCTTCCCCGGCTACGTCCTGGTGAAGATGGACCTCACCGACGAGGCCTATCACCTGGTCAAGAACACGCCGAAGGTGACGGGCTTCCTGGGCTCGGGCTCCAAGCCGATGCCGGTCTCCGAGAAGGAGGTCCAGCGCATCGTCGGCGCCATCGAAGAGGGCGTCGAGCGTCCGAAGCCCACGATCAGCTTCGAGATCGGCGAGAACGTCCGCGTCACCGACGGTCCGTTCGCCAGCTTCAACGGCTCGGTCGAGCACGTCGACGAGGAGCGGACCCGCCTGCGCGTCACCGTGTCGATCTTCGGCCGCGCCACGCCGGTCGAGCTGGAATACGGCCAGGTCGAGAAGATCGCCTGATCCGGCGGCCTGGCCTCGCGGCCGGGCCCGCCTCATTGCCTTTGGATCGTCAGGCTGCTAAATGGCCGCCCTTCGCAAGAGGGCGGTCCCGCTTGCGATCCCAAATCCGTGGGAGGGGCGCCACCCCGCACCACGGCCTAGCCGGTCGGACATCCGACCAACGAGGAGAACCATGGCTAAGAAAATCCTGGGCTACATCAAGCTCCAGGTGAAGGCGGGCTCGGCCACGCCTTCACCGCCCATCGGCCCGGCTCTGGGTCAGCGCGGCGTCAACATCATGGGCTTCTGCAAGGAGTTCAACGCGCGCACCGAGAACGTCGCCAAGGGCACCCCGCTGCCGACGGTCATCACCGTCTATCAGGACAAGTCGTTCACCTTCGTCACCAAGACCCCGCCGGCCACCTTCTACCTGAAGGAAGCCGTGGGCATTCAGTCGGGCGCCAAGACCACCGGCCGCGAGACTGTCGGCGAAGTGACGCGCACCCAGCTGCGCGAGATCGCCGAGAAGAAGATGAAGGACCTGAACGCCAACGACATCGAGGCGGCGGCCCGCATCATCGAAGGCTCGGCCAAGGCCATGGGCCTGAAGATCGTGGAGGCCTAAGCCATGACCAAGATCGCTAAGCGCATCACGGCCTGGGAAGGCGACCGCAACGTCAATCACGCGCTCAACGACGCCGTGAAGCTGGTCAAGGCCAACGCCAAGGCCAAGTTCGACGAAACCATCGAGATCTCGGTCAACCTGGGCGTCGACCCGCGTCACGCCGACCAACAGGTCCGCGGCGTGGTCAACCTGCCGTCGGGCACCGGCCGCGACGTCCGCGTCGCCGTCTTCGCCAAGGACGCCAAGGCCGCCGAAGCCACCGCCGCCGGCGCCGAAGTGGTCGGCGCCGAAGACCTGGTCGAAAAGATCCAGGGCGGTTTCATGGACTTCGACCGCGTCATCGCCACCCCGGACATGATGGCCCTGGTCGGCCGTCTGGGTAAGGTGCTGGGCCCGCGCGGCCTGATGCCGAACCCCAAGGTCGGCACCGTGACCCCGAACGTCGCCCAGGCCGTCAAGGACGCCAAGGGCGGCGCCATCGAGTTCCGCGTCGAGAAGGCCGGCATCATCCACGCCGGCATCGGCAAGGCCTCGTTCACCGAGGACGCCCTGGTGGCCAACATCAAGGCCCTGGTCGAGGCGCTGAACCGCTCCAAGCCGTCGGGGGCCAAGGGCCTCTACATCAAGAGGATCTCGCTGTCCTCGACGATGGGCCCGGGCTTCAAGATCGACACCGCGTCGATCGGCGCCTAAGCCGCTTCATCCGCAAGGATCGTTGAACGGGCGGGTCCGCGAGGGCCCGCCCGTTTTCGTTTCTGGCCTGTGTTCGGAGACCCAGCGCCCCGCTCATCCCTGTTTGCGCCCGTCGCCAGCGAAGGCCGGGAGCCTGGGCGCGCGGCCTTGAGGTCCCTCAGTCGCCTCCGGTCAGGTCGCGGCGGGCCTTCTCCAGCTCCTCGGCGTAGCGGCGGGTGGCGTAGGCCTCGGCCAGCACCCCCAGCACCTCGCCGTCCTCGCCCAGGACCGCCAGTTCGTCGCTCTGGGTCTCGTCGAAGGCGGCCATGATGTCCTTGATCGACATCTCCGGCGTCAGCGCCTGGTCACGGCGCACGGCCAGCTGTCCGACGGTCTGGACGTCGCCCGGCGGGTCGTAGACCCGGGCGGCGGGCACGATGCCGGCGTAGCGGCCGGCCGCGTCGAGGGCCACGGCGCGGCGGGTCGAGCCGAGCGGGAAGCGGCGGCGATACTCGTCCAGGGTGGCGTCGGCGGCGATGGTCGGCGGCTCCTTGCGCATCATCCGTCCGGCGGTCAGCGTGCGCAGCCAGCCGACGTCGTGGGCGCTGCGGATGGTCTCGCCGCGCAGGTGCAGCCGCCAGGTCGAGAACGAGTAGCCGAAGGTCTCGCGCACCAGCAGGCTGGCGAACAGCGAGGCGGTCAGGGCGGCGGCGGTGACGCCGAAGTCGCCGGTGGTCTCCAGCACCAGGAACGACATGGTGAACGGGCCGCCGACCACGGCCACCGCCAGCGCGCCCATGCCGACCAGGCCGGCCGTGACCGGGTCGACGGCGAGGTCGGGACCGGCGAAGGCCAGCAGCGCGGCGAACAGCCGACCGACCAGCGAGCCCAGGAACAACGAGGCGAAGAACAGGCCGCCCCGGAAGCCGAAGCCCAGGGCCAGGATCGAGGCCAGGGCCTTGGTCCCGATCAGGAACAGCAGGGTGGCGATGGTCAGCTGGGCGGCGAGGTCGACGTGCAGGGCGCCGTGTCCGGCCGAAAGGGTCTGCGGCGCGATGAAGGCCAGCCCGGTCAGGGCCAGGCCGCCGACCGCCGGGCGCAGCCAGCGGGGCAGGGGAGAGCGGGAGATCCAGCGGTCGCTGGTCGCCACCAGCCGCATGATCGCCACGCCGAACACGGCGCAGATCAGGCCGAGGCCGGCGTAGAGCACATAGTCCGGCGGGGTCAGCGGCTGGGCGGCGGCGGTCTGGATGACATAGGGCGTCAGGTGCAGCGTCCGCGCCACCAGGGCGCCGGCCAGGGCGGCGGCGGCCACCGGGGCGATGTTGGAGACGGTGTAGGAGCCGATGACGATCTCGAAGGCGTAGAAGGCGCCGGTGAACGGCGCGCCGAACGCGGCGGCGATCGCCGCGCCGGCCCCGGCGCCGACGAAGGTGCGCATGTCGCTGCGGCGCAGGTTCAGCCAGCGGCCGATCACCGAGGCCCAGGCGCCGCCGAGCTGGGCGTAGGCCGCCTCCAGCCCGACCGAGGCGCCGAAGCCGTTGGAGATCACCGTCTGCAGCGAGACGAACAGGCTGTCGCGCACCGACATGCGGCCGCCGTGCAGGGCGTTGGCCTCGACCGGGTCGACCGCCGGCTTCGGCCGCCAGCGCGTCCAGGCCCAGGTGACGACGCCGAGCAGCAAGCCGCCGGCCGGCAGCACCAGCAGCGCCGAGGGCGGCAGGGCCGGGATGGCGCTGAGGCGCGCGTCGACGTCGATGTGGTAGAACAGCCGTTGCAGCAGATGCGCCAGCGAGCCCAGGGCCAGGGCGGTGGCGCCGGCCACGCCGCCCAGGGCGGCGGCGACCGCCACGAGCCACAGTTCGCTGGAACGCGTCCGCGTCCTCAGCCAGACCAGGGGACGGAAGATGAGGCGGTCTCGTCCGTTCACAGGCCCGGCTTACGTCAGGCGCGCCCTGGAAGCCAAGCGAAAGGCGCGGGCGAGGGGCGGTTGAATTTTCCAAAGCAAGCGTGTAAGGACCCGCGTTCCGTCGCTGGCTTCCGGCCGGCGGCGATCCTGTCCGTGAACTACGGGGCTTGGGGGCCGCCCAAGCCGTAAGTGAGGAAGAGCCCTTCCTCGCCGTTGGGAGACGGGGATAGAGAGCCCGCGAAATTCGTCCCTCACGGGATGGGCGTGCGGCCGACTTTCCTTAAGGACAGGCTGATTTGGCTTTCGCCATGGGAGCGATCCCGGGGCGCAGGCCGACGTCGGCTGTCGGAATCGTCCGGCCGCCTAACCGAGTAACGGAGACCGCAATGGACCGCGCTCAAAAAGCGGAGTCGATCGAGACGCTCAAGGGCGTCCTCGCTGATTCCGGCGCTGTCGTCGTGACCCACTACATGGGTCTGACAGTTGCGGAAATGACCGATCTGCGCCTTCGCCTCCGCAAGGAAGGCGCGGCGCTGAAGGTGGTGAAGAACACCCTCGTCCAGAAGGCTCTGGACGGCGCGGCCGGTGAAGCGGGCGACGCCCTCTTCGTGGGCCCCGTCGCCATCGCCTATGGCGCCGATCCGGTGTCCGCCGCCAAGGTCGTGACCCAGTACGCCAAGGACAATGACAAGTTCAAAGTCATCGGCGGCCTGCTGGGCCAAACGACCGTTCTGGACGAGAAGGCCGTCAAGGCCCTGGCCACGCTGCCCTCGCTCGACCAGATCCGCGCCCAGCTCATCGGCCTGGTGCAAGCCCCCGCGACCAAGGTCGCCGGCGTGCTGCAGGCTCCGGCTGGCCAACTGGCCCGCGTCTTCAACGCCTATGCGACCAAAGACGCCGCCTAAGGTCATCTCCCCAACACCTCCCATCCTTCTGAGGAACTTTAAAAATGTCGAAGCTTGAAAAGCTGGTCGAAGACCTGTCCGCCCTGACCGTCCTGGAAGCCGCTGAGCTGTCCAAGCTGCTGGAAGAAAAGTGGGGCGTCTCGGCCGCCGCTCCGGTCGCCGTCGCCGTCGCCGCTCCGGGCGGCGCTGCTCCGGCCGAAGCCGCCGAAGAGCAAACCGAGTTCACCGTCGTGCTCACCGCCGGCGGCGACAAGAAGATCAACGTGATCAAGGAAGTCCGCGGCATCCGTTCGGACCTGGGTCTGAAGGAAGCCAAGGACCTGGTCGAAGGCGCTCCGCAGAACGTCAAGGAAAACATCTCCAAGGCCGAAGCCGAAGAGATCAAGAAGAAGCTGGAAGAAGCCGGCGCGACCGTCCAGATCAAGTAATCTGGCGCAGACGCAAGTCTGTCGCACCGAAAGGGGAGCGCCTTGGCGCTCCCCTTTTTCTTTGGGCGCGGCTCAGCGGCGCGCGCCGTCTCGCAGATCGGAGGAGATCGCGCGCAGGGCGCGCATGGCCCGGGCGCGGTCGCTCTCGCCCTCGGTCGGCGGCAGGGGGATGTCGGGCGCGACCCCGGCCACCTCGTCGGCGCCGTCGGCGCGCAGGCGCACGCAGTTGGGCAGGCGGAACCGCAGTCGCGAGTTGGACAGGACCACGGGCTTGGCCTCGGTCATGAAGCCGCAGCCGTCGCCGCCGGTGCGCACGCCGATCAGCCTGGCCGCGCCGTTGTCCTTCATCACCGCGGCGAACATCTCCGCCGACGAATAGCTCTTGGCGTTGGTCAGGACGTAGGCCGGTCCGGTCCAGGCGCCGAAATGGGCTTCGACGGTCGAGGCCGAGGAAAGCTTGCCGGCGAGGTCGGCGTCGCCGAAGGCGCCCTTGGGCAGGCCGCTCAGCGCCCCGCCGGCGAACCCGGCGTCGACGAGCCGGCTGCACCCTTGCGGCCGCCAGGGGCGCTGTTCGCGCCAGGCCCAGGACAGGTCGCAGCCGCGGGCGGGAATGGCCGCCTTCTGGCGCGTGAAGAAGGCGACGGCCTCGCGCCGGGCGGCTTCGCCCTCGGCGGACGGCTTGCCGGCGGGCGGCTTGCGCAGGTCGTCCAGTTCGTCGTCGAAATAGGCCGCGGCCTCGGGGCCGGCGGTCATCATCAGCCGGGCCGAGGACACCGGCCTGTCGGTGAACAGCCGCGCCGTCCAGTCGCCGCTGTCGTCGCCGCCGCCGTTGCCGCCGACGTCGATCAGCACCGCCCTGGCGCCGGCCGCGCGGGCGGCCTCGAGCTGGCGGGCGAGGGCGGCGAACCAGGCCTGCCGGGCCGCGCGGCGCACGGTCTCGGCGTCGACGGGCCCGCTCTTCGGCCACGCCGCCAGGCAGGCGGCCGGGAAGGGCTTGGCCCGGAAGTTCTGGATGCGCACCACGGCGAGGCGGCCGCCGTCCGGAAGGGCGGCCAGGCCCGCCCGGAACGGCGAGGCCAGGCCGTCCGAGGTGAGCTGGAAGCCGGGCAGGGTCTCGAACGGCAGCGAAAAGGCGGTCGAGGCGGTCGAGGCGTAGCCGAGCGCGGCGCAGCCGCCGGCGGGATCGTCGGCGCGCAGGGCCGGCTTGGGCGGTTCGGGCTCGATCGGCCCGGAAGCGGCCGCGAGATAGGGGAGTTCGGAGAAGTGCCCGTCATGGAAGCCGTCGACGAAGGCGAGCAGGGCGCGCCTGGCGTCGTCGTCGCCCTGGGCGGCCTCGATCGCCGCGCGGGTCCGCCGGTCGAGGGCGGGAGCGTCGATCCCGCTCTGCGGCGACGCCATCCAGGCCAGGTTGGCGTAGGAGCGTTCGAGCGCCGACTTCAACTGATCGAAGTCCGCGAGCCAGGCGGCGCGGTCGAAGGCCGCCGACGGCGAGGCCGCCAGCGCGGTCGCCAGCGCCAGGGCGGCGCCCACGATGCGGTCTCGATTGTTCATAGGCCTTTCCCCCGACGGCGACCTTGTCTTGGCTGGCAATACGGCGGATTTTCGACGCGGTCGCCGGGGAAAAGAAAGCGAACAAAAGGCTTCCCTTTCTGAAGGGCAGGGATTAGATATCCCCCTTCACGAAGAGATTCGGGCGGATTCCGCGCGTTTGCGCTTGTCCGTTTTACGCCCCGAGGCGCGGTCCGCCGCCCTCCGACCAGCGCGAAGGGGCGCCCTGAAGGTCCTGAACTTTCGGGGATTTCCGGCGTCCGGCGGATGTCGACCTGACAAAGGTCCGTCCGCGTGAGGGTGGACGCATGGACAATCTGACGCGCGAGGACCCCTCGCGCTCCAACAGGAGCAACGATGGCTCAGTCGTTCACCGGCAAGAAGCGGATCCGGAAGTCCTTCGGCCGCATCCCTGAAGCTGTGCAGATGCCGAACCTCATCGAGGTTCAGCGTTCCTCGTACGAACAATTTCTGCAGCGGGAGGTCCGGCCGGGCCAGCGCAACGACGAAGGCATCGAAGCCGTCTTCAAATCCGTCTTCCCGATCAAGGACTTCAACGAGAAGGCCGTCCTCGAATACGTCTCGTACGAATTCGAAGAGCCGAAGTACGACGTCGAGGAATGCATCCAGCGCGACATGACCTTCGCCGCGCCGCTGAAGGTCAAGCTTCGCCTGATCGTGTTCGAGACCGAGGAAGAAACCGGCGCCCGCTCCGTCAAGGACATCAAGGAGCAGGACGTCTACATGGGCGACATCCCGCTCATGACCGACAAGGGCACCTTCATCGTCAACGGCACCGAGCGGGTCATCGTCTCGCAGATGCACCGTTCGCCCGGCGTGTTCTTCGACCACGACAAGGGCAAGACCCACGCCTCGGGCAAGCTGCTGTTCGCCGCCCGCATCATCCCGTACCGCGGCTCGTGGCTCGACTTCGAGTTCGACGCCAAGGACATCGTCTATGTGCGTATCGACCGTCGCCGCAAGCTGCCGGCGACGACGTTCCTGTACGCCCTGGGCATGGACGGCGAAGAAATCCTGACCACGTTCTACGACGTGGTGCCTTATGAGAAGCGCCCGGGCGGCTGGGCCACCCCCTACAAGCCCGAGCGCTGGCGCGGCGTGAAGCCGGACTTCGCCCTGGTCGACGCCGACACCGGCGAGGAAGTCGCCCCGGCCGGAACCAAGATCAGCGCCCGTCAGGCCAAGAAGCTCGCCGACGGCGGCCTCAAGACCCTGCTGCTGGCCCCCGACGCCCTGAGCGGCCGCTACCTGGCCCGCGACGCGGTCAACTACCAGACCGGCGAAATCTACGCCGAGGCCGGCGACGAGCTGGACGCCGGCTCGATCGCGGCGCTGGAAGAGCAGGGCTTCACCACCATCGACGTGCTCGACATCGACCACGTCACGGTCGGCGCCTACATGCGCAACACCCTGCGCGTCGATAAGAACTCGATGCGCGAGGACGCGCTGTTCGACATCTATCGCGTCATGCGCCCGGGCGAGCCGCCGACGGTGGAAGCCGCCGAGGCCATGTTCAAGGGCCTGTTCTTCGACTCCGAACGCTACGACCTGTCCTCGGTCGGCCGCGTGAAGATGAACCTGCGCCTGGAGCAGGACTGTCCCGACGACATCCGCGTCATCCGCAAGGACGACGTGCTGGCGGTGCTCAAGGTCCTGGTCGGCCTGCGCGACGGCCGCGGCGAAATCGACGACATCGACAACCTGGGCAACCGCCGGGTGCGTTCGGTCGGCGAGCTGCTGGAAAACCAATACCGCGTCGGCCTGCTGCGCATGGAGCGGGCGATCAAGGAGCGCATGAGCTCGGTCGACATCGACACGGTCATGCCGCACGACCTGATCAACGCCAAGCCGGCGGCGGCGGCGGTGCGTGAATTCTTCGGCTCCTCGCAGCTGTCGCAGTTCATGGACCAGACCAACCCGCTGTCGGAGATCACCCACAAGCGCCGCCTGTCGGCCCTTGGCCCGGGCGGTCTGACCCGCGAGCGCGCCGGCTTCGAAGTCCGCGACGTTCACCCGACCCACTACGGCCGCATCTGCCCGATCGAAACGCCGGAAGGCCCGAACATCGGTCTGATCAACAGCCTGGCCACCCACGCGCGCGTCAACAAGTACGGCTTCATCGAGAGCCCGTACCGCCGCGTCGACGCCGGCAAGACGACCGAAGAGGTCGTCTACATGTCGGCGATGGAAGAGGCCAAGCACGTCATCGCCCAGGCCAACATCAAGCTGGACGGCGGCGAGATCGTCGAGGACCTGGTCCCCGGCCGGGTCAACGGCGAACCGACCCTGCTGGTCAAGGACACCGTCGACTTCATGGACGTGTCGCCCAAGCAGGTGGTGTCGGTGGCCGCGGCCCTGATCCCCTTCCTGGAAAACGACGACGCCAACCGCGCCCTCATGGGCTCGAACATGCAACGTCAGGCCGTGCCGCTGATCCAGTCCGACGCGCCGCTGGTCGGCACGGGGATGGAAGGCGTCGTGGCCCGTGACTCCGGCGCCACCGTCGTCGCCCGCCGCCCCGGCGTGGTCGAGCAGATCGACGGCACCCGGATCGTCATCCGGGCCACCGAGGAAACCGACCCCACCAAGCCGGGCGTCGACATCTACCGCCTGTCGAAGTTCCAGCGCTCGAACCAATCGACCTGCATCAACCAGCGCCCGCTGGTGCGCGTGGGCGACAAGATCGTCGCCGGCGACATCATCGCCGACGGCCCGTCGACCGAGCTGGGCGAACTGGCCCTGGGCCGCAACGCGCTCGTCGCGTTCATGCCCTGGAACGGCTACAACTTCGAAGACTCGATCCTGATCTCCGAGCGCATCGTGCGCGATGACGTGTTCACCTCGATCCACATCGAGGAGTTCGAAGTCATGGCCCGCGACACCAAGCTCGGGCCGGAAGAAATCACCCGCGACATCCCGAACGTCGGCGAGGAAGCCCTGCGCAACCTCGACGAAGCCGGCATCGTGGCGATCGGCGCCGAAGTCCAGCCGGGCGACATCCTGGTCGGCAAGGTCACGCCGAAGGGCGAAAGCCCGATGACGCCGGAAGAAAAGCTGCTGCGCGCCATCTTCGGCGAAAAGGCCTCGGACGTCCGCGACACCTCGCTGCGTCTGCCCCCGGGCGTGGCCGGCACCATCGTCGACGTGCGGGTGTTCAACCGCCACGGCGTCGACAAGGACGAGCGCGCCCTGGCCATCGAACGCGCCGAGATCGACCGTCTGGGCAAGGACCGCGACGACGAGTTCGCCATCTTGAACCGCAACATCTCGGGCCGCCTGCGCGAGATCCTGATCGGCAAGAACGCCGTCTCCGGCCCCAAGGGCCTGGGCCGCGGCGAGATCACCGCCGAAAAGCTGGCCGAGATCCAGCCGGGCCTGTGGTGGCAGATCGCCCTTGACGACGAAAAGGCGATGGGCGAGCTGGAATCCCTGCGCCGCCTGTTCGACGAGAACCGCAAGCGCCTCGACCGTCGCTTCGAAGACAAGGTCGACAAGCTGCAGCGCGGCGACGAACTGCCCCCGGGCGTGATGAAGATGGTCAAGGTGTTCGTGGCGGTGAAGCGCAAGCTGCAGCCGGGCGACAAGATGGCCGGCCGTCACGGCAACAAGGGGGTCATCTCGCGCATCCTGCCGATCGAGGACATGCCGTTCCTCGAAGACGGGACGCACGTCGACCTGGTGCTGAACCCGCTGGGCGTGCCCTCGCGCATGAACGTCGGCCAGATCTTCGAAACCCACCTGGGCTGGGCCTGCGCCGGCCTCGGCCGCCAGATCACCGCCCTGGTCGAGGACTGGCAGCATGGCGGCCAACGCCAGGCCGTCACCGACCGCCTGCGCGAGATCTACGGCCCCGACGAGGAGCTGCCGGAGAGCGACGAGGAGCTGCTCGAACTGGCCCGCAACCTCGGCAAGGGCGTTCCGATCGCCACGCCGGTGTTCGACGGCGCCCGGATCGACGACATCGAGGATCACCTGGAAGCGGCGGGCCTCGCCCGTTCCGGCCAGTCGGTCCTGTTCGACGGCCAGACCGGCGAGCAGTTCAAGCGTCCGGTCACGGTCGGCTACATCTACATGCTGAAGCTGCACCACCTGGTCGACGACAAGATCCACGCCCGCTCCATCGGCCCGTACTCGCTCGTCACCCAGCAGCCGCTGGGCGGCAAGGCGCAGTTCGGCGGTCAGCGTTTCGGGGAAATGGAGGTCTGGGCCCTGGAGGCCTACGGCGCCGCCTACACCCTGCAGGAAATGCTGACGGTGAAGTCGGACGACGTCGCGGGCCGGACCAAGGTCTACGAGTCCATCGTCCGCGGCGACGACACCTTCGAGGCCGGCATTCCGGAAAGCTTCAACGTGCTGGTCAAGGAAATGCGTTCCCTGGGCCTGAACGTCGAGCTGGAGAACGGCTAACGCGCGTCATCCCCCGGTCGCGAAAGCGAGCCGGGGGACCCAAGCGGCCCTGCAGGTGTTGCGTCGCCGCTTGGATCGCCCGGACCCGCCGGGCGTCGACGATCTGAATTTTTCGCGGGAGCCTTCCCGCACTGAGGATATCCGATGAACCAGGAAGTCCTGAACATCTTCAACCCGGTCCAGGCCGCTCCGACCTTCGACCAGATCCGCATCTCGCTGGCCTCGCCCGAAAAGATCCGCTCGTGGTCGTTCGGCGAGATCAAGAAGCCCGAGACCATCAACTACCGGACCTTCAAGCCGGAGCGCGACGGCCTGTTCTGCGCCCGCATCTTCGGCCCGACGAAGGACTACGAGTGCTTGTGCGGCAAGTACAAGCGCATGAAGTACAAGGGCATCATCTGCGAGAAGTGCGGCGTCGAAGTCACGCTCGCCCGCGTGCGCCGCGAGCGCATGGGCCATATCGAGCTGGCCTCGCCGGTCGCCCACATCTGGTTCCTGAAGTCGCTGCCCTCGCGCATCGCCCTGATGCTCGACATGCCGCTGAAGGACATCGAGCGGGTCCTGTACTTCGAATACTACATCGTCACCGAGCCGGGCCTGACGCCGCTGAAGCTGCATCAGCTGCTCTCGGAAGACGAGTACATGCGCTATCAGGAGGAGTTCGGCGACGACAGCTTCACCGCTGAAATCGGCGCCGAGGCCGTCCGCGGCCTGCTGATGGCCATCGACCTCGAAAAGGACGCCGAGCGTCTGCGCGAGGAGCTGGCCGGCAACCCGTCCGAGATGAAGCAGAAGAAGGCGTCCAAGCGCCTGAAGATCATCGAGGCCTTCATCGAGTCCGGCAACAAGCCGGAATGGATGATCCTGACCGTCGTGCCGGTGATCCCGCCCGAGCTGCGCCCGCTGGTGCCGCTGGACGGCGGCCGCTTCGCCACCTCGGACCTGAACGACCTCTATCGCCGGGTCATCAACCGCAACAACCGCCTGAAGCGCCTGATCGAGCTGCGCGCGCCGGACATCATCATCCGCAACGAAAAGCGGATGCTGCAGGAAGCCGTCGACGCCCTGTTCGACAACGGCCGCCGCGGCCGCGTCATCACCGGCGCCAACAAGCGTCCGCTGAAGTCGCTCGCCGACATGCTGAAGGGCAAGCAGGGCCGGTTCCGTCAGAACCTGCTCGGCAAGCGCGTCGACTATTCGGGTCGTTCGGTCATCGTCGTCGGTCCCGAGCTGAAGCTGCACGAGTGCGGCCTGCCCAAGAAGATGGCGCTCGAGCTGTTCAAGCCGTTCATCTATGCGCGCCTGGACGCCAAGGGCCTGTCGGGCACCGTCAAGCAGTCCAAGCGCATGGTCGAGCGCGAGCAGCCCCAGGTGTGGGACATCCTCGAAGAGGTGATCCGCGAGCACCCGGTGATGCTGAACCGCGCGCCGACTCTGCACCGTCTGGGCATCCAGGCGTTCGAGCCGAAGCTGATCGAGGGGAAGGCCATCCAGCTGCATCCGCTGGTCTGCGCCGCCTTCAACGCCGACTTCGACGGCGACCAGATGGCCGTGCACGTCCCGCTGAGCCTCGAGGCCCAGCTGGAAGCGCGCGTGCTGATGATGTCGACCAACAACATCCTGTCGCCCGCCAACGGCCGCCCGATCATCGTGCCGTCGCAGGACATCGTGCTCGGCCTCTACTACCTGTCGCTGGCCAAGGACCTGGAGCCGGGCGAGGGCATGATCTTCGCCAACATGGCCGAGATCGAGGCCGCGCTGGAAGCCAAGGCCGTGACCCTGCACGCCAAGGTCAAGGCGCGCTTCACCGAAATGACGCCGGAAGGCGAGGTGAAGACCAAGGTCATCGACACCACGCCGGGCCGGATGAAGGTCGCGGCCCTGCTGCCGCACCACACCGAGATCGGCCACCGCCTGATCGAGAAGCCGCTGACCAAGAAGGAAATCGGCAACCTGATCGACGTGGTCTATCGCCACTGCGGCCAGAAGGCGACGGTGATCTTCGCCGACCAGCTGATGGGCCTGGGCTTCAAGGAAGCAGCCAAGGCCGGCATCTCCTTCGGCAAGGATGACATCATCATCCCCGAGCGGAAGAAGCCGATCGTCGAGGAGACCCGCAAGCTGGCCGAGGAGTACGAGCAACAGTACGCCGACGGCCTGATCACCAAGGGCGAGAAGTACAACAAGGTCGTCGACGCCTGGGCCAAGGCCACGGACCGGGTCGCCGACGAGATGATGTTGGAGATCTCGACCAAGAAGAAGGCCGACAGCGGTCGTGAGCTCGAGATCAACTCGATCTACATGATGGCCCACTCCGGCGCCCGGGGCTCGCAGGCCCAGATGAAGCAGCTCGGCGGCATGCGCGGCCTGATGGCCAAGCCCGACGGCTCGATCATCGAGACGCCGATCATCTCGAACTTCAAGGAAGGCCTGACCGTCCAGGAGTACTTCAACTCCACCCACGGCGCCCGTAAGGGCCTGGCCGACACCGCCTTGAAGACCGCCAACTCGGGCTACTTGACCCGTCGTCTGGTCGACGTCGCGCAGGACTGCATCATCACCGAGGAAGACTGCGGCACCACGCGGGGCATCACCCTGCGCGCCGTCGTCGAAGGCGGCGACGTGCTGGTCAGCTTGGGCCAGCGCATCCTGGGCCGGTACTCGGCCGAGGACGTCAAGGGCTCCAACGGCGAGCTGGTCTGCCCGGCCGACACCTATCTCGACGAGAACATGATCGACGCCGTCGAGGCGGCCGGCGTGCAGTCGGTGAAGGTGCGCTCGGTCCTGACCTGCGAGGCCAAGATCGGCGTCTGCGGCGCCTGCTACGGCCGCGACCTGGCGCGGGGCACCTCGGTCAACATCGGCGAGGCGGTCGGCGTCATCGCCGCCCAGTCGATCGGCGAGCCGGGCACCCAGCTGACCATGCGGACCTTCCACATCGGCGGCACGGCCCAGGTGGCCGAGCAGTCGTTCTTCGAGACCGGCACGGACGGCGTCGCGCGCATCACCGGCCCGACGGTGGCCAACGCCGACGGCGACCTGATCGTGATGAGCCGCAACACGCAGATCACCGTCCAGGTCGACGGCAAGGACCGCGAGTCCTACAAGCCGACCTACGGCGCGCGCCTGCGGGTGAAGGACGGCCAGGCGGTCAAGCGCGGTCAGCGCCTGGCCGAATGGGACCCCTACACCACGCCGATCATCACCGAAGTGGGCGGCAAGGTCCGCTTCGAGGATCTGGTCGACGGTCTGTCGGTCCGCGAGGAAGCCGACGAAGCCACCGGCATCTCCAACCGGGTGGTCGCCGACTGGCGCGCCAGCCCGCGCGGCTCGGACCTGCGTCCGGCCATGGCGGTGCTGGACGAGCAGGGCGCCTATAAGCGCCTGTCGAGCGGCGCCGAGGCCCGCAACCTGCTGCCGGTGGGCGCGATCCTGTCCGTCGGCGACGGCGACGAGGTCAAGCCCGGCGACGTGCTGGCCCGTCTGCCGACCGAAGGCGCCAAGACGCGCGACATCACCGGCGGTCTGCCGCGGGTGGCCGAGCTGTTCGAGGCCCGTCGTCCGAAGGACTGCGCGGTGATCGCCGAAATGGACGGCCGGGTCGAGTTCGGTCGGGACTACAAGAACAAGCGCCGCATCAAGATCACGCCGGAAGACGGCGGCGAGGCGGTCGAGTTCCTGATCCCGAAGGGCAAGCACATCGCCGTCCACGACGGGGACATCATCCGCAAGGGCGAATACCTCATCGACGGCAACCCGGATCCGCACGACATCCTGCGCATCCAGGGCATCGAGGCGCTGGCCGACTTCCTGGTCAACGAGATCCAGGAGGTCTACCGACTGCAGGGCGTGCCGATCAACGACAAGCACATCGAGACGATCGTTCGTCAGATGCTGCAGAAGGTCGAGATCATGGAGCCCGGCGACACCGGCCTGATCCGCGGCGACCACCTCGACAAGACCGAGGTCGACGAGGAGAACGCCAGGGCCGAGGGCCGCGGCGGTCGTCCGGCGGTCACCCTGCCGGTGCTGCTCGGCATCACCAAGGCCTCGCTGCAGACGCGTTCGTTCATCTCGGCCGCGTCGTTCCAGGAAACGACCCGCGTGCTCACCGACGCCTCGGTGCACGGCAAGATCGACACCCTGGAAGGCCTCAAGGAGAACGTGATCGTCGGCCGCCTGATCCCGGCGGGCACCGGTTCGTACCTGCGCGGCCTGCAACGCATCGCCAACAAGCGCGACGAGGCCTTGGCCGCGCAGCGCGAGCAGACGATGGAGCCCCTGCCGCTGGAGATCGCGGTCGAGGCCGAGGCGGCGAGCGAGCAGGCCTGAGCCTGATCCTCGCGACATCGAAGACCATGCGGCGGCCCGGAAGCAATTCCGGGCCGTTCGCCTATCTAGGGTTCATGAAGCGGGACCTCTTCGGGCGCGAACTGACCGACGGCGAACGGGCCGCCCTGAGCCCGGGCCTGGCGCGCGCGCTCGACCGGGCGGGCGCACGGCCGTGTCTCATCGGCGCGCCCAGCCGGCTGGCGCGTATCGCCGCCCTCTGGCGCGGCCAGGTTCCGATCATGGCGCTGGGCGACCGCATCTTCTGGCCGGGCGTGGCCGATGACCTGTCCCGGGCGGGAGGGGAGCACGCCATGGCGGTGCTGCAGCACGAGTTGCAGCACGTGCTCGAATACGCCGAGGGGCGGTTGACCCTCTGGCGCTACGCCCTCGATCCCCGCAACTGGACCTATCGCTACCGGCTGGACGCGCGTGCGCGATGGGGCAGGCTGGGCGCGGAACAACGCGCCGCGATCGTCGAGGAGCTGTTCCGGCTGGAACGCGATCCGGCCGCCACGCCCGAGCGGCTGGCGATCTGCCGACGCCTGGTTCCGTGGGCCGGCGACGAAGGCTAGGGCTTGTCGGTCGGCAGGGGCGGCAACGGGCGCATGGTCGGCCCGTCGCTGCCGCCGGCCACCCCCGAGGGAATGTTGGCTTCCTTGTAGCGTCGATAGGCCTCCTGCCGGGCGGCGGCGCGGTCGAAAGCCGCCCGCTTGTCGGCGTCGATCCCGAGGCTGGGCGGCGGCGGGATTCCGCCCTTGGCCGTGCGCGCGACATAGCGGTCGCAGCGGACCCGCTCGGCCTCGCTGAGCTTGACGACGTCCTGGGCGTCACACCCGGTGCTGCCGCGCAAGGCGCCTTGCAGGCCGCCGGCCTGGGCGGGCAGGGGAGCGGGGTGGGGCGGCGAGGCGACGGCGGCGGTCGACGGCGGGGCGGGGGCCGGCGTCGCCGGCAGGGTGAGGACGTCCGGAGGCGGCGGCCGCTTGGCGGGCCGCGGAACCAGGGGCGGCGCCTGCGCCGTCGCCGGGGAGGGCTTCGGCCTGCGAACCTCGAGCCGCAGGACCGGCTGGACCAGCTCGACCTCGATGGCGCGGGGTTCCGGCGGCGCTTCGACCCGGGTCACGCCCGCGGCCAGGAAGGCCAGCAGGGCGACGTGCAACGCCAGCGAGGCGATGGCTCCAGCCGACCGTCGGCGGGTGGAGAACACCTTTGCAAGACGTGCGCGCACGAGTCCCCACACCGAGATTTGAGGCGGCACGTTCGGTTCGCCTGATGGCGAGACCAAGGCGGCCGAGACGAAACCCTCTTGAGGCGAGGCGCGCGTTCCATACAATCAGGAGTGATCGGGGGGCTGACATGCATAGAATTCTTGCCGGGATCGGCGCGGCGCTGGCGGCTGCTTGCATTCTGGCGTCGCCGACGGCCATGGCCGCGCCGCCCGCCGCGACGGCGTTCGGACGGCTTCCGGACATTCAGACCGCGGCGGTTTCGCCGGATGGGACACGGATCGCTATGCTCGGCGGGCCGCCCCAGGCGCGATACCTGACGATTTCGACGATCGACAGCGCCAAGCCCGTGGTCGCGCCGATCGGCGACGTCGAGGTCAAGACCCTGCAGTGGGCCAGCGATCAGTACATTCTCTTGCGCACCTCGGTTTTCGACAAAGGGCGCTTTGAAGGGACGAACCGGGCCTACGCCTACCATTTCGACCGGGACGTGGTGATCGACACCAGCGGCAAGGTGCTTGGCCGGCTGTTGTCGAACAGCGAGGCCTCCAAGCTCGCCCTGAGCCTGCCCGTCGGGGCGGCCGGAGGCGGCGGGCCGTAGTCGGCGCGGGAGAAGGCGCCGGCGCCCTTGACCTTGCGCGACTCCTCAACTAGGTTCCGCGCTCATTTTCGAGGCCCGGCTTGGTCTGTGATCGAGCCCGCGCCCCGATAGACGGTCCCGCCTAGTCGCGGATCAGACCCGCCGGAACGCGAGGTTCGCATTCCGGCGACAGCCGTGTTTATCGGACGCCCTCGGGGACGAGTAGCAGTATTGTTTTCCTAGGACCTGAAGCGCCTCGGCCGAAAGGCACACGCTTCCACGAGCAGAGATCGAATGCCTACAGTCAACCAGCTCATCCGCAAGCCGCGCCAAGACAAGCCGGCCCGGAACAAGGTGCCCGCCCTGAAGGGCTGCCCCCAACGTCGCGGCGTTTGCACCCGCGTCTACACGACCACGCCGAAGAAGCCGAACTCGGCTCTGCGTAAGGTCGCCAAGGTCCGCCTGACCACCGGCATCGAAGCCGTGTGCTACATCCCCGGCGAGGGCCACAACCTGCAGGAACACTCCGTGGTCCTGATCCGCGGCGGCCGCGTGAAGGACCTTCCCGGCGTTCGCTACCACATCCTGCGCGGCGTGCTCGACACGCAAGGCGTGAAGAACCGCAAGCAGCGCCGCTCGCTCTACGGCGCCAAGCGTCCGAAGTAAGGAATACCGCATGTCCCGCCGTCGTCGCGCAGAGAAGCGTGAAGTCCTCCCGGATCCCAAGTTCGGGGATCTCGTCGTCACCAAGTTCATGAACTACGTGATGTACGAAGGTAAGAAGGCCGTCGCCGAAAACATCATCTACGGCGCCTTCGACATCCTGGAAAACAAGCGCAAGGACCAAGGCCCGCTGGAAACCTTCCACGCCGCCCTGGACAACGTCGCTCCGGCCGTCGAAGTCCGCTCCCGCCGGGTCGGCGGCGCGACCTACCAGGTTCCGGTCGAAGTCCGTCCGGACCGCCGCCGCGCCCTGGCCATCCGCTGGCTGGTCACCGCCGCTCGCAAGCGCGGCGAGAACACCATGACCGAAAAGCTCGCCGGCGAGCTGCTCGACGCCTCGAACAACCGCGGCACCGCGGTGAAGAAGCGCGAAGACACCCACAAGATGGCGGAAGCCAATCGGGCGTTCTCGCACTATCGCTGGTAACACTTCTTACCAGACCCTTTCAGGCGCGGGCGGTTTGAGCTAAACCGCCCGCGCCGCACGTTTAAATCCACGTGGCCGTCAAACGCCGCCCCGCATCCGCAGAGCAATCCAATGCCCCGCACGCATAAAATCGAAGACTACCGCAACTTCGGCATCATGGCGCACATCGACGCCGGGAAGACGACGACGACGGAGCGGATTCTCTACTACACCGGCAAGTCCCATAAGATCGGCGAAGTCCACGACGGCGCCGCGACCATGGACTGGATGGAGCAGGAGCAGGAGCGCGGCATCACCATCACGTCGGCCGCGACGACCGCGTTCTGGAACGGCAAGCGCCTGAACATCATCGACACCCCCGGGCACGTGGACTTCACCATCGAGGTCGAACGCTCCCTGCGCGTGCTCGACGGCGCCGTGGCGGTGCTGGACGGCAACGCCGGCGTCGAGCCGCAGACCGAAACCGTCTGGCGCCAGGCCGACAAGTACCGCGTTCCGCGCATCGTGTTCGTCAACAAGATGGACAAGCTGGGCGCCGACTTCGACAAGTCGGTGGAATCCATCCGCGACCGCCTGGGCGCGAAGGCGGTTCCGATCCAGCTGCCGATCGGCTCCGAATCCGCCCTGCGCGGCATCGTCGACCTGGTCCGCATGAAGGCGGTGGTCTGGGACAATGACGGCCTGGGCGCGAGCTTCCACGACGAAGACATCCCCGCCGACATGAAGGAAAAGGCCGAAGCGGCCCGCGCCTACATGATCGAAGCCGCCGTCGAACTCGATGACGAGGCCATGGAGGCCTATCTGGGCGGCGAAGAGCCCTCGATCGACGTCATCAAGAAGTGCATCCGCAAGGCGGTGCTGACCAGCGCCTTCTTCCCGATCCTCGCGGGCTCGGCCTTCAAGAACAAGGGCGTGCAGACCCTGCTCGACGCCGTCGTCGACTACCTGCCGTCGCCGATCGACATCCCGCCGACCAAGGGCATCGACTTCCGCACCGAGCAGGAAGTCGAGCGCAAGGCGTCGGACGACGAGCCGCTGTCGGTCCTGGCCTTCAAGATCATGGACGACCCCTTCGTCGGCTCGCTGACCTTCTGCCGCATCTATTCGGGCAAGCTCGAAACCGGCATGGGCCTGCTGAACTCGTCGCGCGACAAGCGCGAGCGGGTCGGCCGCATGCTGCTGATGCACTCGAACAACCGCGAAGACATCAAGGAAGCCTACGCCGGCGACATCGTCGCCCTGGCTGGCCTGAAGGAAACCCGCACGGGCGACACCCTGTGCGATCCGACCAAGTCTCCGGTGATCCTCGAGAAGATGGAGTTCCCGGCGCCGGTCATCGAGATCGCCGTCGAGCCCAAGTCGAAGGCCGACCAGGAAAAGCTGGGCGTCGCCCTGGCCAAGCTGGCGGCGGAAGACCCGTCCTTCACCGTCTCGACCGACCACGAGTCCGGCCAGACCATCCTGAAGGGCATGGGCGAGCTGCACCTGGACATCAAGGTCGACATCCTGAAGCGCACCTACAAGGTCGAGGCCAACATCGGCGCGCCGCAGGTGGCCTATCGGGAGTCGCTCGGCAAGAAGGCCGAGATCGACTACACCCACAAGAAGCAGACCGGCGGTACGGGCCAGTTCGCCCGCATCAAGCTGGTGTTCGAGCCGGGCGAGCCGGGTTCGGGCTTCGTGTTCGAAAGCGCCATCGTCGGCGGCGCGGTGCCGAAGGAATACATCCCCGGCGTCACCAAGGGCCTGGAATCGTCGAAGGAAAACGGTCTGCTGGCCGGCTTCCCGCTGATCGACTTCAAGGCGACCCTGATCGACGGCGCCTATCACGACGTCGACTCCTCGGTGCTGGCCTTTGAAATCGCCGCCCGCGCCGCCTTCCGCGAACTGCGCGAGAAGGGGGCTCCCAAGCTGCTCGAGCCGATCATGTCGGTGGAAGTCGTCACCCCCGAGGAATATCTCGGCTCGGTGATCGGCGACCTGAACAGCCGCCGGGGGCAGATCCAGGGCCAGGACGTGCGTGGCAACGCCATCGTCGTCAACGCCATGGTGCCGCTGGCCAACATGTTCGGCTATGTGAACAACCTGCGCGGCATGTCGCAAGGCCGGGCCCAGTTCACCATGCAGTACGACCACTACGATCCGGTGCCGCCGCACGTCGCCGACGAAGTGATCAAGAAGTACGCCTAACCCTTCAATCCAACCCTTGTAGATAAAAGCCCGACCTGGGCTGGAGCTTGAGATGGCCAAGGAAAAGTTCGAACGCAACAAGCCGCACTGCAACATCGGCACGATTGGTCACGTTGACCACGGCAAGACGACGCTGACGGCGGCGATCACGATGGTGCTGGCCAAGACGGGCGGCGCG
>Ga0209762_100079_pt1 | contig 56316 bp, 41 predicted proteins | sample UppTromiDAQMD021_FD_185834 | JGI IMG/M metagenome (GOLD analysis project Ga0209762, IMG submission 185834) | Upper troposphere microbial communities from Maryland, USA - DAQMD-021 (SPAdes) (version 2) | ecosystem: Environmental > Air > Outdoor Air > Unclassified | place: USA: Maryland, Virginia... | reverse complement strand
GCCAGACCTGGCTGCCGGAGGCCGGGCTCTACTACTACAAGGCCCGCGTCTACTCCCCGACCCTCGGCCGCTTCCTGCAGACCGACCCCATCGGCTACGCCGACGGCCTCAACTGGTACGCCTACGCACACGGCGATCCCGTCAACGGAACCGATCCCACGGGACTGAAACCTGCATGCCAGATCGGGGCTGCACCGTTGGCGAAGTGGTAGCCCCCCCCCGTTCAGACGGCGAACGTCGCCTCCGCCCACGCCTGGTGAGCCGCGGCCCGGAACTGGCGGAGCGTCGATCGGCGGATCAGATGAGGCTGCAGGTTGAAGGTGTTGTAGACGGCGGCGTGAGTGGCGAGGAAGCGCTGGGCTGAGCCCTGGCTCTACATCGCGCCGATCAAGTCCCCTCAGTTAACCGTTCGGAGCTGTGGATGTGATTGGAGCAGGAGTGTTCCTCGACATATTCCGGTATCGCCGAATTCGATCCGAAAAGATCCTGGCATAAGAAATGTGACCCATGCCGTGTAAGGGCCGCACCTTGGGGGAACGAGGCCGCCAGTTATCGACAACCCGGTCACGTACCCCGATGAGTTGCCGTTGGCGATGAACGTATATGGAAGGTTTGCAGCTTGGGATGCGGCGCAAGAATTTAGCGGGCCGCCGGATAGCTGTATGTTTGTAATTTGCCCAACGCCGTAATCATCGATTGATCCAGACATTGTGGCGGAGCAATTCAAATTCCCTACGACGCTCGCTATCGAGAGGCTGCCGATCGCATTGAAAGATACGGATGGTGGAGCAAGCGACGCCGCCTTAGCGTTGCCAGCCGCGAAAACCAGAAGAAGAACCGTCATGGCCGAAGCTACGCGCTTCATCGTGCTCCCTCCGAGAAGCGTCGCGTTCCACACACTGTGCGTGGGTGCGGCGCTCAACCCCTAGGACGGCGGCGGCCGGGCAGTCGGGGGGATCGAAGGGGTTAGGAGAGGCGCCGTCCTTGAGCGTCACACCTTCGGGAGCCGCCTTTCAAAACGGCTGTGGTGGAAAAGGCTTTCGCAGCTCGCCTTTTGATCATCGGGGACGGGCGCCGGTATTGACAGGTTAGAACCACAATTCGCCCCGCAAGAGAATTGCTCACGCGGTTAGCGATTCTGCGCCTCCGACGCCGCATTGATTTTGCTAAGATTTTCCGCACGGACGGGCTGCTCCCCACGGTCACAACCAGCGTCTGGAATTTAACCTGTCAGCACCCGCGTCATAGCGGAGAAAGGTTCTAGCCATCGAGCAACTCGTGTTGGGCGGCGGCGTTGGCGCTGAGCCTGACAGCGTCTACCGGCAGGCCGGTGGTCTCGGTCCAGGCGCGCCGAAGCTGCTCGGGCGCGCCAGAGCCGAAGACACGTCGATCCGGCCGCACGAGCACGGCCTCGACGCCCTGGGCGTCGAACCAGCGCGACAGCGACGCGGCGAACGGCGCGAGTTCGGGCGACCGCGACGCCTCGAGGGTCAGCAGCCAGCTGCCCGCGCCAAGGACGTCGTCCAGGCGCGCGCCGTCGGCGGAAACGGCCTGGGGAAAGTAGCTTCCCGCGCCGATGCTGCCGGGCAGGATCGCCCCGATCGAGATGTCCGGATAGGCGGGGAGACCGCTGGGCAGTTTTCCGAGCACGCGGCCAAGGCCGATCTTCAAGTCGCGCGCCCAGGCCGACAGCGGATTGGTGGTGCAGACCATCCGGCCCATCATCACGGCCATGTCGATCGTGGCGCGCAGATGCGGGCCGCGCTCGGGCTGGTAGCTGTCAAGCAGGCTGTCAGGCGCGCCGTTCTTGACCGCCGCCGCCAGCTTCCATGCCAGATTGTCCGCGTCGCGGAGGCCGGAACACAGACCTTGACCCGCAAACGGCGGCGTCTGGTGGGCGGCGTCGCCCGCCAGAAGAACCCGCCCCTTTCGCCATTGGGCGGCGACCCGCGCCTTGAACGTGTAGACCGCCTTGCGTTCGATCCTCACCGCGCCCTTGACGTCCCAGGGGGCCAGAAGGGTCTCGACAAATGCGTCCTGGCTGACTTGCTCAGGCGTCTCCCCCGGCAGGATCATGAATTCCCAGCGGTGACGCCCCTCCCCCATCAGCACGCAGGTCGTCGGGCGCCGGGGGTCGCAGATCTGCAGATTGGCGTTGGGCAGGCGCGCATAGTCGTCGACCAGGACATCGACCACCAGCCAGGGCTCCTCGAAGCGAAGGTCGTCGAACGCGACGCCGGCGGCGGTTCGCACCGGCGAGCGAGCGCCGTCGGCCCCGACCAGGAAACGGCTGCGGATGACCTTTTCGCCGTCGGCGGTTGCGACCCGGGTGGACACGCCCTCGCCATCGTCCGTGAAGCCGGTCACGGTCCAGCCACTATGCAGGCTCGCCGTCTCGAGTCCCTCGAGCGATCGTCGCAACGCGGCCTCGACCGACGGCTGGTGGATCATGTTGGCGCCTGGCCACCCTCCGGGTCCGATGCGATCGGCGCCCTCGAAGCGCATCAGGACCTGGCGCCGGGCGTTCAGAAAATCGTAGCGCGCGACGCGCCGGCTGGTCGCGAAAACGTCGTTCGCCGCGCCCGCCGCCTGCAGGATCCGCATCCCCTCATGATCGATGTGGGCGGCGCGCGGCAGCGGATAGATCCCCGCCTCCTTCTCCGCCAAAAGGACCCCGACGCCTCGCTTGGCCAGGAGAATGGCCAAGGTCACGCCGGTCGGCCCCCCGCCCGCGATCAGGACGTCGCAATCGAACGCGCTCACCTCAGGCCTCGTCCGCCATGGACGCCTCGATGTGGCCCAGGCCATCGATCTCGCAACGAACCACATCGCCAGGCTTCAGGAACCGGCGCGGGTCCATCGCCGCGCCAACCCCGCCGGGCGTGCCAGTGAAGAGGCAGTCGCCGGGCTCGAGGGTCATGCCGACCGACAGATGTTCCACCTGCCGCCAGATGTCGAAAACCAGGTGGCGGGTGTTGGAGTCCTGGCGCTTCTCGCCGTTGACGAAGCAGCGCAAACCCAACGCATGCGGATCGCCGACCTCGTCGGCTGTCACGATCCATGGCCCCATCGGCGCGTGGGTGTCGAAACTCTTGCCCAGCGACCATTGCGGCCCCGCGTGCTGCCAAAGCCGCTCGGTGACATCGTTGCCGACGCAATAGCCGAAGATCGCCCCCGGCGCGTCCGAGGCGGCGATGTGCTTTCCGCCCTTGCCGATCACGGCGACCAGCTCGACCTCGTAGTCGGCGGTCGCGGTGCCCTTGGCGATCAGGATATCGTCGAACGGACCGTTGACGCTGGTCTGGGCCTTGGAGAACCAGACCTGCCGCTGCGGCGTCTCCATGTTCGATTCCGCGATGTGGTCGGCATAGTTCAGCCCGATCGCCCAGATCTTGCCAGGGCGCTGGATCGGGGCTTCCAGCTTGACCGAGGCGATCGGGACGCCGCCGCCGGCGGCGGCCTTGGCTTCCAGGACGGGACGCAGCGCCTCCCAATCCCGGATCAGGTCGATCATGGTTCCCGGCACGCCGGAATCGATGATCGCGTCGCCCACGATCAGGCCGGTGCGGGTTTGGCCATTGGCCATGTAGGTCGCGAGTTTCATGCGCGGACTTTCTGAGAGCCGCGACGGAACAGGCGTTGCAGGCGCAACAGCATCGCGGTGATGAAGGAAACCAGGCCCACGGGCGGCGGGCGCCTGCCAGCGAACATCGGATGAGGGCTGCCCCACTGAACGGCCAGCAGGGCGCTCATCGGCTGCTTCTGCGGCGGATCGCTCGCCGTGAAGAGGTCGCCGTCGGTCCAGTGCTCCAGCTCGTTGCCGAACGGGTCCTTCCAGTAGTCGAACACCTGGCTGCCCATGATATGGCGTCCGACGCCCCAGGCGGGCTGCCGCTTCTTGGACTTCAGGTATTGGTGGCCGACCATCAAATCGTTGAGGTCGACGACTTCGAAGGCGGCGTGAAGAAGGCCGGAAGGGCCCGGCAATTGCGCCAGAAAGAGGGTGTGGTGATCAGCAGGCTTTTCGCCACGGTCGCAGCGCATGAACGCCCCGACCGGCACCCCTTCCGACGCCTCAACCTCATCGGAAGTGAGAAAGCCGAAGCGTTCCTTGTACCAGCGTTCGGACAGGTGGAAGTCGCGAACCTTCAGAACGGCGTGGCCGATGCGCCGCACATGCGCGGGGGCCGGGGGCAGCCTCACCGTTCGGCGCAGTCGAGGCTTTTCCAAAGCTGTGTTCCAGGGCGGCGTGGGCGACAGGGTCTCGCCAGACGCCTGGGCCTGGCCCGCGACCACCTCAACGCAGTAGCCGTCCGGATCCGTCAGCCTGACGATCTTTCCGCCGCCCGGCTCATGGATGTCTTCGGGAACCAGGCCTTCATGAGCCGCCAGCGTTTCAAGATCCGCCAGGCTTGCGGCGCGCAATCCGACGGCAAGGAATTTGGCCTCTCCGCGCTCGGTCGCATGTACGAAGGGGCGGCCGTCGCCTGCCCGACCATAAAGCCGCCCATCCGCCTCGAACGGCCTCAGCCCGAAATCTTCAAGGAAGGCGCGCATTGTCCCAAGGTCCGGCGCGGCGAAGCGGACATGGGCGATGTCCTCGATTTTGATAACCGACACGGCGGGCCTCCCCGTCGATGTGAATTGACTATTTAGTCAGATTGATTGCGATTGACCGGATAGTCAAGTAGACAGTGGCGGATGCATCCGATGGCCGACCTTTCGCCTCGCGCGGCGCGAACCCGCGCCGCGCTCCTGTCCGCAGGTTTCGATCTGCTGGCGGTCAAACCGATCGACGCCATCGCCATTGACGAGGTTGTAGCCAAAGCAGGCGTGGCCAAGGGCAGCTTTTTTAATCACTTCGTGGACAAGCACGCTTTTGCGGCGGCGATCGCCGCCGAGGTCCGCAAGGAGCTGGAGGCGCAGGTCACGCGCGCCAATCAGGACACGACTAATCCGATCGAGCGAATAGCCAATGGAATGAGCGTCAGCGCTGAGTTCGCGATATTCGACCCGAAGCGCACGGCCGTGTTGCTGAGAGGATCGGGCAATATGACGGCCCGCTCGCACCCGTTGAATGATGGGGTTCGCCGGGACTTCGACGAGGCAAGCGCGCGAGGCTTGATTAGCCAGGAAGCGGGAAATTCCGGCGTCCTTTACTGGTTGGGCCTCTGCCAGGCCTTGATGGCGAGCCTTGTAGACACGCGCGCAGAAAAGGAGGCGGTTGACGTGCGCGTGCGGGAGATGCTGGCGCTTGGCCTTACAGGACTAGGCATTGAAAGGACCGAGGTTTTGTCGATTGCTGACCGATGCTCCTCACGGGTTGGAGCGGCCCTGAACGCCTGACCTAGAGTCCATGACGCGCCGGAAGCAGTCCCTGAAGCCCCCGCGGCTCGCTGCGAGGGTGATGGAGAGGCGCAGCGCCGTCCACACAAGACAAGTTAGCGTTAGCCTGACTGCGGCATGCCCGTTGCTCGAGAGCCTCCAGCGGAGGCAAACGCATCGGTCCCCGCGATTCCAGTTAGAATGAATGAACAGACTGGCGGAGGATTTACAGAGGGCGACCTTCACATCGGGACAAGCTTAACCCCAATCCCCCCTCCTGAAGCATCACGATAGAAAATACTTCCAGTCAACTCAATGTGGATAATGTTCTAATTTCTGGCTCTCCACTTGACACATCCGCCACGACCGCAAAGAAGCTCGCATGTCACTGAACATAATTTTGGCGGTTTTTGCGCCTGCGGCGGTCGCTGGGATCGTTCTATTGGTGGCCGCATCGTTTATCGCCTCGCATATCGTCAAAGTGGTGCGCGATAGCGCCGGCGCCATTAACTCATCGCCACTCTCGACAGTGAATAACTTTTTGGATTTTGCGAAAGTCGCGGAGGCCTACGTCGATAAGACGGGCGACACGTTTAGAATTCGCATAGTGTATGTTCTGTCTACGGCAGGCGCTATCGTATTTGTTTTTTCAGTCCTTGGGATACTTCAGGCATTGAATTTGCCTAAATAACCTAACGATGGTGCATCGATCCGCTTAATCCCCTTGTACTTTTCGTTTGCCCCCGGCAGCCCGAGCCACCGCAGCGCCGGCGCCACGGCCGCGGAGATTCCGTTGGCGCTCGCCAGGAGTAGAGGACCGACTTCCAGTCCCTCACGCCGCCATCGGCTCCGGTGGCGGTATTGACAGGTTAAAGCCGCAATTCGCTTCGCGCGAGAATTGCTCACGTGTCAGCGATTTTTCAACTCCGACACCGCATTGATTTTGCTAAGATTTCCCGCGCAGACCGGCTGCTCCGTGCGGTCACAGCCAGCGCGTGGAACTTAACCTGTCGGCGCCCACACCGCATATCCACCCGCCGGGTAGTGGTGACGATTGAACGATAGCGGCTTCACCCGCCCCAATCCCCGTCCTCACAGCTCAGACTGGGACAAGTCAGCGTTAGACCGCCGGCACGCAGTCCAGGACCCCATGGCGAGCCTCAGGCTGAGACAACGTCGGCCACCGTCTCCGGCCGACCCGAGCCTTCGATGGGCGGCATATCCCGTGTCAGCACGACCGAAGTCTCGATCTGGCGCTCGGACACCGTCCAGTAGCGCCGCAGCAGCGCCTGCGCCTCCGCGGGCGAAGCCAGCGCGAAACCGTGCTTGCGGTAGAAGCCGATCGCCCAGGCCGCCGCCGCCCAGGTTCCCACCAAGATCGGTTCCTCGCTCTTGGCGACCAAGTGGCGGATCAGCGCTCCGCCCACGCCGCGTCCCTGAGCCGGGGTCGATACATAGGCATGGCGGATCAAGTGAACGTCGTCGACTCGCTGCAGGCCCATGACGCCAATAAGCGCGCCGCGCTCATCTTCGCACGCCCAGAACCGCACGCCCGCGTCGACCTCATGCTCCAGCTCATGGTCGGGCATGTACGGCTCGCCCAGACAGTCGTCCGGAACCGCGCCGCGATATCGGCGCGCCGCGTCGTTGATGATGTCCAGCATCGCGGGAAAATCTTCGTCGCGGCAGATGCGGATCGACAGGTCGCTCATGGGTGTTCCTCGGGTTGCGGCCAATGACATGCCGCCTCGCCCCAGGCGCGGATTGAACGATGTTGCGCCTCAGGCCGCGCGGGCCAGGGCCCCGGGCGTGTAGCCATAGCGACGGACGAAGAGCCGATGCATATGACTCTGGTCGGCGAACCCCGCCTCCAGCGCCGCGCTGGCCAGGGGCTCGCCCGAGACGATCAATCGGCGGGCGTTCAGCAGGCGGCGCTCGACGACATAGGCATAGGGCGTCACGCCGAAGACCTTGGCGAAGGCCCTCACGGTCTCGAAGCGCGAGAGGCCCGCCTCGGTCGCCAGCTCAGCCAGGCTGATCGGCTGGGCGGGATCGGCGTCGATCAGGGCCTTAGAGCGGCTTATTCTGGAAGCGGTCGCGCGGGCCGAAACACTCCGGGCCACGCCAAGGCGCGCCAGAAGGCCTGGAATCAGTTCCTCAATGGCCAGCGGATCCTCTCCATCGGCGATCGTGCGGGCCAAGAGGCGTCTCACGCTGCGCACGCTCCCCGGATCTGCGCAAACGGGGCGAAGGAATTCGAACGACGCGGCGGCCGGGCTGATCTCACTCCAGGCTCGCGCCAGAAGGTCCGTGTCGAGATAGACCATGGACCAACGCCTGAGCGTCTCGCCTAGGGGTCTTCCGTCGTGCACCTCGCCGGGGTTGACGGTGATGACCTGCCCGGCGCTGGCCTCCACCTCGCCGCGACCGCTCGCCGACAGGTGCGCGCCCGCTTCCATCAAGCCCAGGCCATGCTCTGCGTGATAGTGGCGCGCCAGGGTGCGAGCCGTCGACAGACGCACCAGCAACACACCCTGTCTGGGCCTGGACAGCAAAACCGCCGCGCCGCGGGTCTCGGTCATGGGATAGGAGGCTCGATGAAGATCCCTGATGCGTCCAACATAGGCGCTGGGACGCAGATCGCGAGGCCTACGGCGCGGCGCGCCCCCTTCTCAGGGCTGCGTCAGGAAGCCTGTCACCGCCGCCAGGAAGGCGTCCTGTTGTTCGACATTCAGAATGTGGACGCCGGGCATCAGCAAAAGCTCCGAACCAGGAATGGCCTCGGCGATCTCGCGGCTGTGGCTGGCCAGGGTGACGGTGTCGTCCTCGCCGCCGATCACCAAGGTCGGAACGTTGATCACGGGCAGCGAACGGCGGAAGTCGAGATCGCGGACCGCCGCGAAGCTGCCCGCCAGACCCGTCCGAGACGTCGCCAGCACCATCTCGCGGAAGGAGACGACGGTTTCGCCGCCCCCGGCGACCATCGCGGCCGGGAACCAGTTGCCGATGAACATGTCGGCGAACCCCTCCATGTTCGGGCTCGTCAGGGCCTGGGTGATCATTCGGTCGAAATAGTCGGCCGGCCCCAGGTGGGCGGCCGTGTTCGACAGCACCAGCCGCCTCAGGCGCTCGGGCGCGCGGATCCCCAGCCATTGGCCCACCATCCCGCCCAGCGACAGACCGCAGAAGTCGACGGCCCCTATGCCCAAACCGTCCAAGAGTTCCAGGACGTCGCGGCCCAGTCGATCCGCCGAATAGGCGCCGACGGGCGCATCCGAGCCGCCGTGGCCGCGCGTATCATAGCGCAGGACCCGGAACGAGCGGCTAAGGGCCTCGATCTGGCCGTCCCACATCCGGTGGTCGGTGGCGATGGAATTGGAAAGCACCAGGACCGGCAGATGCTCCGCGCCATCCACGCGGTAGGCGATCTTGACGCCGTCTCCGGTGATGAAGTGTTGGATCGACGTCATCTTGCATCCTCGCTTGAGCGGGCGACCTCGCCCGACACCCCTTGTCCTAAAGGGCGCGACACCGCATAAAAATTACTATGATCGAGCAATCTCTGTCGAAAATTCCGACAATCAACGATCTCAAGCTGCACGACCTGCAATGCTTCGACGCGGTGGCCACAGCCGGCAGCTTCCAGGCCGCCGGCTTGGCGTTGAACCGGACACACCCCTCCGTATTCGCCGCGGTCGCCCGGCTGGAGGCGCGGCTTGGCCTGGCGCTGCTGGATCGCGGCGGATATCGCGTGAGCCTCACCGAGGCGGGCCGCCTGTTCCACGCTCGCGTCCGACTGACCCTGCGGGAGGTTGACAACCTCGCGACCTATGCGCGGCAACTGGCCAACGGCGAGGAAACCGTCCTACGCGTGGTGCTCGGCGATCTCTGCCCACGGCCGCGGATGCTGGCCCTGTTGGGCGCCTTCTTCGCGGAGCGCCGAGCCACGCGGCTGCACCTGGACTACGACGCGATTGGCGGCCCGGTCGAGCGGCTGCTGGAGGGCGAGGCCGACCTGATCTTCCATCGCACCTCAGCGTCGGATCCTCGGCTGGAGGTCTTGCCCCTGGACGAGATCACCCTCGTGCCTGTCGCCGCGCCCGGCTTCCTGCCCTTCACGGTGTCACCGGAACTGACGCCCGATCAGCTGCGTGGTTTCACCCAATGCGTGATCCGCGATACGGCCCGGCGAACTCCGCCCGAGGAGTTCTTCCTCGTCGAGGGGGCGCAGCAATGCTCGGTCCCCGACCATGGCATGAAAAAGGAGCTGATCCTCCACGCCATGGCTTGGGGCCACCTGCCGCTCTTCCTGATCGAGGACGAACTCCGCAGCGGGGCGCTGATGGCTCTGACCGGCCCGCACATGCCGGGTCGTCGGGAGCTCCTGTCGGCCGCGCGTCGCCGCGACAGGCCCCACGGCCCCGTCGCCAACGCCCTCTGGGCCTGGCTGCGAGACGGCCCGGCGGACCCGATCGTCTCAACGCGTCCCCGCTGACCGCCCGTCGCCGCCAAGCCTGCCGTCATCGTTCCGCGATCACATCGTTGGGCGTGCGGGGCTACGAAGAGGTCCTGGCGCCTCGGATTCCAGGCACGACGCGGTCGCCTGGGCCGATTTGTCGGGACTGGCGAGGTATTTGTCGGTTTTGCCCAGTCTCCTCCGCACCTTTTGCGGCTCCCATGGAGAGGTTGAAGGCCATCCGGCCGAGCCTCTTTCGGGGAGAAGCACGTGAAGCCAGCCGCCCAATCGATCGAGGCCCGCCTGAAAGCCGCGCTGACCGCCGGCGTCATGGCGGGCCTGGTCGACATCGTCGCCGCATCGATGATCAACCACGCTCCGCCCGCGCGAATCCTGCAGTCGATCGCCAGCGGCGTGCTGGGCATGGCGGCCTATTCGGGGGGCGGCGGCGCCATCGCGCTGGGTCTATTGCTGCAGATCCTCATGTCGATCGTGATCGCAAGCGTCTACGCCCTGCCGACCCGGCGTTTGCCATGGCTGGTGTCACGGCCCCTGGCGGCGGGTCTGGCGTTCGGCGTCGGGGTGTTCGTGGTGATGAACCTGGTTGTCGTGCCCCTGTCGGCGTTCGCCCCCAAGCCCAAGCATGTCACGCTGGCCTTCTTGAGCCTGAACCTTGCCGCCATGCTGGTGTTTGGCGTGCTGGTGGCCACTCTGGCGCGCTGGAGCTTGCGGCGAGCTGGCGACGCCGACCTAGTCGGCGGTTGATCCTGCCCCCAGGCGCCATGCCCGGCCTGGCGCGAAATCGCGCCGATAGGCCGCTGGCGTGATCGAGACTTGGCGCACGAACAGGCGATGGAAGCTGGGAGCATCGCCATAGCCGACCCGTGCGGCGATTTCCGCCACACTGAGGCTGGTCGTCTCCAAGAGGCGCTTGGCCTGTTCCAGCCGAATGGCCTGGAGCATTTCCAGCGGGCTCTTGTCGGTGTCCTGTTTGACCCGACGCAGGAAGGTGCGGGTGGAGAAACCAAACGCGGCCGCGGCGGCTTCGAGGCTATAGCGCTCGGCGACATGCTCGCTGAGCCAACGTTCGACATCGCGCGCAAATCCGCGAGGTCGACCGCGCGCGGCCCGCAAGTCGGCATAGGGCGCCTGGCTGGCGCGCGTCTTACCGATCAAGCTGAACCGGGCCACGGCGCGGGCGATCGACGGGCCGGCCTGCTCGGCGACGATCCATAGCGCCAAGTCCGCATAAGCGGTGAAGGCGCCGGAGGTGGTGATCTGTTCATCGCTTACGAGCATGGCTTCGGGCTCGAGGCGCGTATTGGGATAGCGGCGCATGAAGGTCTCCGCCATGGCCCAGGCGGTCGTGGCCCGCCGCCCGGCCAGGACGCCCGCCTCGGCCAGAAGAAAGGCCCCGCCGCAGATCGATGCGACCCGCCGTCTGCCCGCCAGGCGCCGGATCAGGGCAAGCTCCGGATCCAGCCGTGAGACGATCCGGTCGATATCGCCCGCGCGGGAGAAATCGAAGGCTGGCACGACCAGAAGATCAGGATCCTGCGCCAGGCTAGGCTGCAGGGTCGCCCCGCCCGCCAGAGTGACATGCGCGCGACCCGCGCTGATGATCGAACAGCTGAAGGGCGCCGGCTCGGCTGGCCGCCGCAGCGACCAGATCCGATTGGCGACCAGCATGATGTCGGCGAAGCCGAAGACCTCGGCCCCCATGCATCCGTCATAGGCCAGGATGGAGATGCGCAAAGAAGGCGGTCTTCCTTTAAGGGGCGGGCGCTGATCCCGACGCCTCGCAGGATCACCGGTCGCGCCGGAGCGCCTGTCAAGACCCGAGACGCGGCCGGCTGATGCGCTGGGTCATAAGGTCCGCCTCAGGGTTGCGATGGCCCATGTCGCAAGAAATCTCGACATTGCGTTACTGGATCGCGCTTGCAGTCGCCAAGGTCGACATGCGGCTCTTCAGTTCTGGGCGCGATCGGCGGTCCGCGCCTGAGCGTTCCAGGTGACGACCATGGTCGCGACAGTCTGTTCCGCCCCATCCCGCAGCGTCACGTCCAGGTCGAACTGAACCCGCCCGTCGCGGGCGAGCGCGGTTCGAATGTCCACCGCCGGCATGCGAAATACGGCCTCGGCTTCAAGGTCGCCGTGGGCGATTCTTTCATAGGCGATCGACGCCGAGCGCGTCACCACGCGGCTCCCGCCCAGCAGGTCGCCCAAATGCCCGACCAGCGCGGCGCCGCTAGCGGTCTCCCCGAGGGTGAAGAGGGCGCCGGCATGGATCGAGCCCAGGTGATTTCGCAGGTGCTCGGCGTCCGCCAGATGCGCGCTCGCGCCCCCGGTCGTCGCACGCGAGGCGATGTGGAGGTGGCCCACGAACGGAACGAACTGACCAAGGTCGATGTCCATCCTTACGCCTCCAGGCCGCGCGGGCGCATTTGCGCCGGGTCATAATAGAAGCGTTCGGCCACGATCTTTTCGCCAGACCAGGTCTGCAGGGCCATCTCCTCGAGGGTCATGACGATCCCGGCGCCCATATCGAATTCGAAGACCCAGTTGATGGCCACCTGGTCGTGGGCCGCCAGCACGGCCTCGGCGCGGCCCCGCACAGCCTTGAACCTGGCCAGCACGCCTCGCTCATGGGCGATGAGCGTCTCCAGGCCCACACGGGGCGGCTCCAGATTTTCGCGCACCGTGGCGGAGGGCGCGTAGAAGCGCTCGTAGGCTTCGACAAACTGGCCGGCGTGAACCAGGTCGACGAAGGCGGCGAGGACTGATGGGCTAGGCAATGTTCATCTCCGATGGGCGTGGCCGCCAAGCGCGGCTTTTCACGCCGCCACGTGCGATCCGCCGTGGAGATCGAAGCTAGGACGCCAGTCCCCTCCCCGCGCTTGGCGCGAGCGACAAAAGCTTGCGCGATCTCGCCAAGCGACTTCAGACGCGCGACCTGTCCGCCGCGAAACCCCGCGCCTATCGGGCTAGCGATAGGCCCGCCGCCAGCAGGATCGCAGCGCCCATGGCGAGGTTCATCGCACGCTCTCCCCGAGCGCCCAGTCGCACCCGGCCCAGGAGGACTCCGAGAGCCAGCCAGGCCAGGTCGACCACGACCATCACCAGCACGCACAGCCCCCATTTGGCGAACGCGTCCGTCCGCGCGCCCGCCGAGGTCACCGTGAAGGCGCCATAAAGCGAGACGAAGGCCAGATAGGCCTTGGGATTGGCCGCTCCCAGCAGAAAGCCTCCGGCGAAGGTCAGGCGCGCGCCACTCTCGCCGCCAATCGTCCCCTCGCCCACCGGCGCGCTGGATACGCGCCAGGCCAGCCAAACCAGATAGATCACCGCCGCCGCGGTGAGCAGCGAGCCCAGCGCTGGTCGGGCGGCCAGAAGCGACGCTAGGCCCGCCGCGCTCAGCCCGGCCGCCAGGGCCAGCCCCGCCTGCAAGCCGACGTATAGCCGCAAGCCCTGGGCTAGCCCGAGGCTTCGCCCGGCCACGAGCAAGGCCGCAATCCCAGGCCCCGGCGATCCCAGCAACGCCGTCGCCGCCAACACGAACAGCACAACGCTCACGACCGTCACACTATATAAAGATATGTTTATATATTTATATGGTGGAGCTCGTGCTGCCGAGCAAGGGGCCGGACCCACGGTGCGGTGTTGACAACTTAAGTCGCGGCGAGCGCAGAGCGCCCCTTCCCGCCCCTTGGCTCAAGCGGCGATCGTTGCCTCCGCCAGCCGGACCGCATAGCGGATGATGTCCGCCGGAAAGTGTTGGCGCTTGAAGGACGGCTGCTGGTCTTGTCAGCCCAAACGGCTTGCCCGTTGATCGGGCGCGTTAGCTTTGTCGTATGGCCAAATCCAACGACCCGCTCCGGTGGTTTGACAGTTCGCCGCCCGAAGCCGCATCGGCGGGCCGCTCCGCGCTCACTGGAGCAAGTTCTCGTTGGACTGACGGCGCCGAGACGAGTCCTCCTTGGTCTGACCACGCCCTTTCAGATGGCGGAACCGCCCGTGCCGCGCCTCCAGGGAATGGGGTCGATACACGGCCTCCTGGTTCGACCCATCAGAAAGGCGCCGCCATGAAGGCTGGAACGTCCGATCATCTAACGTCTTGCGCATCCGCGGAGACTGCGCATTCACCATTGGGAGCCGGCGAGGCCTCGGAAAGCGGCCTCTATACCGCGCTTTGCACCGACCTTAGCGAAACCCAGAAACTCAAGCTCGAATTGAACGAGCAGCTCGAAATCGAGCTGGGCGTCAATCTCGAGCACCACTGCCTCGACATCGCCCGGCGGATGGCGGAGGTGATCGGCGGCTTCCAGGACTATGCCGGCGCGATGGACTACATCCGGCATAATCTGGAGACCAAGATCGTCGACTGGGACCAATACCAGCGCGACTGCAAGGAGCGAATCCAGCTGGGCCTCGAGGGCCCGCCGGCGATGGAGGTCGTCGGCGACGAACGCGACCTGCTGTTGATGCTCCAGGCCGCCTACGGCGACCGCTACAAGACCCTCTACGACTACGTCTACGGCGTGCCCGCGAGCGTCGAGGCCTGCCGCGCCAAGCTGAGCGTCCTGAAGACGCTCAAACCGCTTTTCGACGGCCACAATCCGGTGCGGAACGGCCCGGGCGCGCCGGAGGCGACGGCGCGCGAGCACAAGAAAAACCGAAAACTCTTCCGGAAGGTGTACTACTCCCTGAAGCTCTGGGAGATGCTTGAGAGCCAGATGGGCTACTTCGACGGCTCGCTGGCCTTCAAGGGCGGCGTCAAGACCGACCTGGAGTACTGGGTCTACCTGATCTCGACCAAGACCCGGTCCCCCAAGCACCAGCTGTTGACCAACGCGCCCAAGTCGATGAAGCGCTATCGGACCAGCGAGAAGACGCTGCTGCCGATCTACAACCAGCCGAGCCTGTCGAAAGGCCACGCCGAGTTCATCTCGGCGCGCGATTTCCCTCTGCTGGTGAAGGCCGAGATTCAGGGCCGCCTGACCCAGGCGGTCGCAACCGCGGGCGGCAAGGACCAGATCAAGGCGCTAGCGCCGGGGCTGACGGACGAGCAGGTCGGCGACCTCGACCTCGTGGTCGGCAAGATCGTCGACGAGAACAAGCGCAAGACCTTCTACACCGACATCCTCAAGCTCTCATGGTCGGACGTGAAGTACGACGCCGGCGAAAACCCCTTCAAGATGAGCGACTATCTCGCCGCCCACCTGAAGCCCACCGACATCAAGGACGAGCGGCTCTTCCTGGAAGCCGCTCAGAGCAACCTCGACGTGCTCGAACGCCTGCGCGACACCGAAACCCGCGTCAACGTCGTCGGCCGAAAGGCCAACATCATGATCACGCCGCTGTCGGCGATCATGGAGTTCGCCGCCAAGCTCAACAGTCTGACGGTCGATGAACTCGAAGTGCTGTACGCAACCTCGCTGGGCGAGCGCAGCGACAAGGCCGCGCTTATCGACAGCGCGCTGCAGGATGGTTTCGAGGCGATGCAGCGCTGGTATCTCTCAGCCATGCGTTGGGCCAAGCCGATCTATTCCGGCCCCAGCGGCCATGCCTTGGGCTATCTCAATCTCTACGCCAAGGCCTATGACCGCGACGAGGCGATCAAGGCGGCGGTCGCCATGGACCTCGGCGACGCCAGCGGTCGTATCGGCCCCCGGGAAAAGCCCTCGCTCGAGCAGGCCCGGCTGGTGATGCTGTGCGCGTTGATCGGCAAGAAGCAGCACCACAGCTATGACGAGGTGATGATCGCGTCTCACGGTCTGACGACCCAGAGCGATCAGCGCCATGAGAACACGCTCAGCTATCGCCACCCCTACAGCTACGCCGACATCGCCCAGTCGGGCGATCCGGCGGCGATCGAAGCCCTCAACCAGGCGATCGCCACCGTCCTCGATCGGGCGGCCAAGACGCCGAAATACGCCGCCGTCCTGCCGGAATGGCTTGACGAGGTCGTCGCCGACAACTGCTTTCCGGTCATCAAGGACGTTCCGGCCCTCCAGGGCGACATCCGGATCGGCGCGCCCGTCGATCTCAATCGGGCCCGCGCCAACCTGACCTGGAAGGCGGTCGAGGTCCTGCCCAGGACCGACCGGCTTCTCGCCGAGGACGAGGATCAGGGCCAGCCGATCACCACCCGCGGACGACTGCGTGTCCGATGCATCGATTCCGATCAGGCGCTGCATGACCAACTGGTCGAGGAGATGCGCGATCCTCTGGCCCGCGGCGACGGCGGGCATCTGGAGGTCGGCAGCTATCTCGACCACATCAGCTGCAACAAGGACCTCGCCTCGGTGATCTTTCTCTATGATCGCCACCAGATCACCGCGACGGCCGTCAACGATTTCGCGCTGACCACCGAGGCCAAGGCGATGCTCTCGACCAGCCCGGCGCGGTTTCGCGAGCAGTATGGCGACTACTTCGTCGCCGGGACGCGAAACGCCGGCCGCCTGGCCATCGTCGTCAACATCCGCCGCAGCGACCTTGGCCGCTACCGCGCGAGCGACTGGACGGCGCCCTCCTCGACCTTCGCCGACTACGCCAAGCGTATTCGCGCCTTTGTCGAGGCCTGCGGCGATGCGACGATCAACGTCCGGGAGTGGGGCTTCGTGGCCAAGGGCCACCGCTGGTACACGGTCACCAAGCCTGATTTCTACACCGCGCTGCAGAAGTTCGCCGAAATGCATGATCGGGGCGAGGTCGAGCTCGACGAATGCGCGTTCGTCGACCTGGTTCACTACTCGCAAATCGCGCCAGGCTTCCCAGCTCCGGAAGCGGTCGATCTTCCTCTGGCGCTCGGTGTCCGTCGCATTTCGATGTGGGCGCCGCTGGTCCAGGGGATGATCAATCCAGCCCAATCAACCTGGCAACCGACCTTCACCGACAAGGACCACTTCCTCCGCGACGCCTATGAGATGCTGGACGGCCACCTCAAGTTCATGAACGGACATGCTCTAGTTCAAGAGAATGTCGACTTCATCGAACAGTATCTGCTCGAGATCATGCCGGAACTCATGCGCCGCCGCTCCCTGCGACGTATCGGAAAATGGACGCTGGATCGTTCCTCCGCGACCGGAGGCCCAAACGACAGGGCCAATCAGAACGGCTTCTGCGCCGCCGTGGACAGCGGGATCCTCATCGAGGTCGCCGAACATCAGCGCGCCATTTCGCTGGACGGCCCGCAAGCCTCGCGCATGTTGGTCACCGATACGGTCACGGTTGCGCCAGGCGAGACCATTATCGGCTGCAAGGCCGCGCCTGACATGCCCGGCCAAGCCTACTTCACTCCCGATCCCGACATGATCGGACGCTCGACCGGAAACCTGCGGCTGGATGGAAAGGCGGGCGTGCCTCCGCAGAATACGCGGTGGCTCATTCGTTACTGGTCCATCGTCGCCGAGAACTTCAAGCGCCTCTAGGTCGACCGACGCGCCGGCCGACCTGCATTGTCGGTCGGCGCACTTCCTTCAGCATGAGATGGCGACCCGCCATCCCAGCGCGACGCCCGATCAGGTCTCGCAGGATCGTCACAGAGCCGCGGTAAGGCTTCGTCATGCGGGTGGCGTCTCAAGATCGTGCGGCATGGTTGGCTCGGTGCGTGTTGCCGTACGAGCCGGAGCTGCGCGGCTGGCTTGCGCGTCGCGCCCTGCCCGATCTCGACGTTGACGACATCGTGCAGGAGACCTACGCGATCCTGGCCAGCCTCGATCAGGTCGATCACATCCGCAATCCGCGGACCTATGCCTTTGAGATCGCCAAGTCCGTCATTCTTCAGGCCGTGCGTCGGGCCCGCATCGTCACGTTCGAGGCCCTGATCGAGGCGGGCGGCCTCCAGATCCCGCCTGCCGAGGAGGCCTCGCCCGAGACCATCGCCGCCGATCGTCAGGAATTGACCCGCGTCGCCGACCTGATCGCCGGCCTGCCCCACAAGTGCCGCGAGGCCTTCACGCTCCGCAAGGTGCATGGCCTGTCGCAACGCGAGGTCGCCCAGCGCATGGGCGTCTCGGAAAACACCATCGAAAAGCATGTCGGCAAGGGACTGCGCATCCTGACCGCAGCGATTGGCCGTGGCGGAAACCAGCGCGTCGAGGCATCTAGGCGAGGTGACGAGGAAACCTGGACAGACGTCGCCCAGCGGTCGCGAGAGCGCCGCGGCCATTGAGGAGGCTGCGGCGGCCTGGGCTGCGCGCGCCGACCGCGGCCCCCTTACGGATCGGGAACAGGCCGAGTTGGACGCCTGGGCCGCGCAGGACCCGCGTCGCGCCGGCGCCTATGCCCGGGCGCTGGCGGTCAACGCCTATCTCGATCGCGCGCGGGCGCTCGGCCCGGGCTTCCGGCCCAATGCTCTTCCCGTCGCCCGCGCCCTTCAGCGGCGCCGGTTGCTGATCGGCGGCGGGGCGACGGCCGCCGCCACGCTGTTTGGCGCGATCGGCTACGGGGTCGTCGCGCAAAGCGGCCGCATCGCCACTCGAAAGGGCGACATCCGGCGCGCTCCGCTGTCGGACGGCTCGGCGGTGACGTTGAACACCGACACCGTGCTGCGCGCGACCTACGACCGCAGGATCCGCAAGGTCGTCCTGCTTCGCGGCGAGGCGCTGTTCGACGTCGCGAAGGATGCGTCCCGGCCGTTCATCGTGACGGCCGGTGCGATGCGTGTCCGGGCGATCGGCACGAGCTTCCTCGTTCGGACGCTGAGCGCCGGGCAGGTCGAGGTCGTCGTGCGCGAGGGGGTCGTCGAGGTGTGGCGCACCGGCCAGGAGGGGCGGAGCGTGCGCCTTTCGGCCCAGACCAAGGTCGAGGCCGGCGAAGCGGGACGGTTGAGCGTCCGACCGGTCACGCTCGCCAGCCTGGACCGCGCGCTCGCCTGGCGCGAGGGCTTCATCGATCTCGACGGCATGACGCTCGGCGCGGCCGTCGCGGAATTCGCCCGCTACTCCGGTCGTCGCATCGACCTCGACAATCCGGCCCTCGCCGACATGAAGGTCACGGGCCGCTTCTCGGCGACCGACCCGGACGGCTTCGCCAACGCCGCCGCGCTGAGCCTTGGCTTGAAGGCGACCGCCACCGCCGACGGCATGCGTCTTACGCCGCCGTAGGCTTCTTACGAAGCCGGCGCCGCCGGATGGCGGGAACGCCTCGCTCCTGCATCCAAGGCCAAGAACCCGGTCGCCGACCGGAGCGGCCCTGGGGGAGCACGAGCGCGTGAACATGATGCTGAAACTGATGGGCGGTGCGGCCGCTGTGACGATGCTCTCCGCCGCCTCCCCGGCCGGAGCGGCGGAGATCCGGGTTTTCGACATTCCGGCCCAGCCAGCCGCCCAGGCCATTTCGACCTTTGCGCGCCAGGCCGGACTGCAGGTCGTAGCGCCCGCCGAAGGTCTGGAGCCCCTGCGCACCGCGCCTCTGAGGGGGGCCTACGAGACCCGCGCAGCCCTTCGCCTTCTGATTGCGGGCACGGGGCTGGAGATCGCCTCCGACAGCAACGGAATCATCGTGCTGCGTCGAGCCGCGCCCAAGGCCGCCAGCAGCCTCGAAGCCGGCGACGTCGAGCCGAGCATGGTCGAGAAGATCATCGTTACGGCCCAGAAGCGCGAGGAAGCGGCCCAGGATGTGCCGATCACCCTGACCGCCTTCTCCGGACGGGCGGCGGAAACCTATCGCCTGGAGAGTCTTCGCGACATATCGCGACTGACGCCAGGCCTGCTCGTCTCGTCGTTCAGCTACAGCAGCCCGACCATCGCCATTCGCGGCGCGACCAACACCTTCACCCAGATCGGCGCGAACAAGCCGGTGGCGGTCGTCCTCGACGACCTGTTCATCCCGCGCAACAGCGCCGCGACGTTCGATCTCTATGGCCTGAATTCGGTGCAGGTGCTCAAGGGCCCGCAGGGTACGCTGTTCGGGCGCAACGTGACCGGCGGCGCCATCATCCTAGACACCGGCAAGCCCAGCTTCTCCACCCCCACCGCGATCGTCCGCGCAGGCGTCGGCGACTACGACCTGCGGCAACTGGACGGCCGCGTCGACCTCCCCTTGGAGGAAGCCGCCGTCTTGCGCTTGGCCGGATCGCTCAAGAGCCACAGCGGCTACGGACGCGACCGTCTGACCGGCCGCGAGCAGGACGATCTCGACAGCCGCAGCCTCCGCGGCCAGTTGCGCCTGCGCCCGCATGAGACGCTCGAAGTTTTGCTCGGCGCCGACTATAGCGACGATCAGAACGGCGGGCGCACGCTGTCATCCAAGGGCGCCGGCGCGGACGGCGATCGCCGCACCTCGGAACTGGGCTATGTTCAGGACTTCGCCCGTAATCAATGGGGCGCCTCGGCGCGCGTCTACTGGTCGGCGCCGGTCGGCCAGGTGACCTCGATCACCGGCTATCGGCGCTCGCAGTCCGGCGAGGACTATTCCGGGACCGGCGCCAGCTACGAGTTTCTCACTGGAACGGCGAGCCAGGCCGTCAACCGCGATGTCGATCAGGTCGGCCTGTTGTCCCAGGAGCTGCGCTACGCCAGCCCCAAATGGGAACACGGCGACTTCGTGGCCGGCGCCTATCTCTCCGATGAGGACGCCAAGCGTCAGCTGCGCGCGCGCAGTCTGGCCGCGCGCACTGGCGCCGTCAGCGCCGACGTCCTCACCGATCAGTCGGTGAAGACCCGTAGCTACGCCGTCTTCGTCGATGGCGTCGTTCATCTGCCGGCCGAGTTCGACCTCACCCTGGGCGCCCGCTACACGCACGACGAGAAGATCGCCTCGCTGCTGCGCACCGATTTCATCCGGCCTGCGACCGGCAGCTTCTCGGCGCGGGACCTCAAGGCGAGCTGGAGCGAACTGACGCCGCGAGCGGTCCTGAGCTGGAGCCCGCAACCGGACCTGCGCGTCTACGCCAGCGTCACGCGGGGCTATACAGCCGGCGGTTTCAACACCGACGCCGCCACGCTGGCGGCGCTGACCCTCCCCTTCGCTCCCGAAACGGTCACCAACTACGAGCTCGGGGTGAAATCGCAGTGGCTGGAGAACCGCCTGCAGATCAACGCCGCGGTGTTCCACATGGACTACGAGGACAAGCAGGAGCTGTTCTTCAACAACCTCACCCGGGTGCTCACCATCACCAACGCCGCCCAGGCGACCGCGAAGGGCGGCGAAATCGAGATCCGCTACAAGCCGACGTCCTGGCTCAACCTGATGGCCAACTACGGCTATCTCGACACGCGTTACGACAATTTCGTCATTCCTGGCGGCGTGGTGAACACCGGCAACCCCTTGGGCTCCTCGCCCGTCAACCGCGGCGCCCTGGCCGCCGATGTCGATCTGCCGCTCGGCTCGGCCGGCTATCTGATCGGTTCGGCGAGCTGGGCCTATACCGACGGCTACTACACCGGCGCGACGAAGGACCCCAACCTCTATGTCGGCGCCTACGCCCTGACCAATCTGACGCTCGGCTACGAGGCGCCGAGCCGCGCCTGGCGGATCAGCGCCTGGGTCAAGAACCTCACGGATGTCGAGTATCTGCTGACGCCCTCCACCCAGGGCGTCCTGGCCGAATATCTCGGCGAGCCCCGCACCTGGGGCGTGATGCTTTCGGCGCGGTTCTGATGGGCGGCTGGACACGTCGCGGCCTGATACGGGCGGCCCCCGCCGCCCTCGCCCTGCCCGCCTACGCCGGCGAGCGGGCCGACGCGGCCGGCGCGCCGCTGCGGCCCTGGCGAGCGGGCGGGCTCGACATCCACCACATCGCCACCGGCCGCGGCGACGCCACCCTCGTCATCGGCCCCGACGGTACGAGCCTGATGATCGACGCCGGCGCTTCGGCCACACCGGCGCCGCCAGCGCTCGACATTCGCCCCGGCGCCGAGCGGCGCCCGGGCGAATGGATCGGCCGCTACGCCCTGCGCCGGCTGGCCGAGGCCGGCGCGGGGCGGCTGGACATGCTGCTGGTCACCCACCTGCATCCCGACCATGTCGGTGATGTCCAGGAGATCTCGCCTCCAGCGCCCGACGGCCGCTATCGCCTCACCGGCGTCAGCGACGTGGCCGCCATCGTTCCGATCGGCCTCGTCGTCGACCGCGGCTATCCCGACTACGCTTTTCCGCGGCCCTGGACCGCCCCGTTTGCGCTCAACTATCAGGCCTTCATCGCCGCGCGCGTCGGCCGCGGCGAGGCGGTGGAGCGCTTTCGGGCGGGGGCCGACGATCAGTTGCGCCTGCGGCGAGATCCGACGGCCTTTCCATCTTTCGAGATCCGCAACCTCGCCGCCAACGGCGAGGTCTGGACCGGCGACCGCGACACGACCCGCCGCCTGTTCCCCCCGCTCGAGAGCTTGCCGGCCGACGACCTGCCCGACGAGAACGCCTGTTCGACCGCGATCCGACTTCGCTACGGCGCGTTCGACTATTTTGCGGCCGGCGACCTGACCAGCAGCACCTATGACGGCGCCCTGCCCTGGCGCGACGTGGAAAGCGCCGCGGCGCGCGCAAGCGGGCGCGTCGCGGTCGCCGTGGTGCCGCATCACGGCATGTTCGACGCCACCGGCGCCGAGACGGTTCGCGCCCTGCGGCCGCGAACCTGGATCATTCAGGCCTGGCACGCGGCCCATCCGAGCAGCACAAGCCTGGAAAGAATGTTGAGCCGCCGCCTCTATCCCGGCCCCCGCGAGATCTTCGCGACGGGCCTGTCAGACGCCAACGCCGCGACCCATCCGTGGCTTACCGACAGGCTGGCCAGCCGCGGGGGCCACGTGATCCTGCGTGTGGCGCCGGGCGGCGCCAGCTACCAGGTGATCGTGACCGACAATCGCGACGAGCGCGACCAAGTGCTTACGGTGCATGGCCCCTTCGCCTGCGATTCATAGGCGCGGCGCCGATCGTCGCCGCGCCTATGAATCGTGGAAGGTGTCAGTTCGCGGTATTGACAGGTCAAAGCCGCAACTCGCTTCGCGCGAGAATTGCTCACGTGCGCGACGAGTTTGCGACTCTGACGCCGCATTGATTTTACTAACATTTCCCGCATGGACGGGTTGCTCCACACGGTCACAACCAGCAATTGGGACTTAACCTGTCAGCACCAGCTAGACCGCATAGCGGATCGGTCCGGCGGAAAGCGGCGGCGCTTGAATGAAATCGGCCGAACCTTGCGCGTCGACAAGCCAGCCCCTCAGCCCCAAACTGGGGACGCCGCAGCTTAGACCGCCAGCACCGACGGCGGACTCTGCATCGGGCCGCGAGCGTGCTCGTAGGCGAAGGCGGCCTTCAGCACGGCGAGATCGGCGCGCGGGCCGCCGACGATCTGCAGTCCGATCGGCAGACCGTTCCGGGCCAGGCCGCACGGAACGCTGATCGCAGGAAGCCCCACCAGGTTGCACCACGACGTCGTCAGCACCCGGAAGGGCTGGGCCTCATCGAGGTCGGCGATGGCCGGCGCGGTGCATGGGGCCGTCGGGGCCAGGACCAGATCGTAGTCCTCGAAGAACCGCCAGAAAACGGACCCGAGGTCGCCGCGCCGCACGAAGAGGTCCGTCACCTCCGTCGGCCTCAGGCTGGCGCCGAGGGCCGCCGCACGCCGAAGCCCGACATCCAACTCGCTCGCAGCATGCCCGAACCGCTGCGAAAGCAAGGCGCAGAAGGAAACCCACATGTAGCCGTGAAGGTCGACCGCCTCGCGGACCGCTGGAGGATCCATAAGGCGCACGTCGCAACCGAGTTGCTCGAACACCCGCGCCGCCGCTTCCACCGCGGTCCTGATCTCGCTGCCGACGACCTCGACGCCCAGGCCGAGCGTGGGACTCAACGCGATGCGCATTGGTTGCGCCTGCGCCGAAAGCGGGGTCTCAAAATCGTCGCCGCGATCGCCGGACGCGTACCAGTCGCGCGAATCCGGCTTTGCGATGATCGACATCAATCGTGCGACGTCGCGTACGTTCCGGGCCAGGGGCCCCACATGGCTCAGCGGCCCGAACGTCCCACGAGGATGATGCGGGACGCGCGCAAGGCTGGGCTTGAAACCCACGACGCCCGTCCAGGCGGCCGGCACGCGGATGGATCCGCCGCCATCCGTCCCCAGAGCCAGCCCCCCGAAGCCGCCCACCGCCGCCGCCGCGCCGCCGCTGGAGCCTCCTGGCGTATGGGCCGGATTCCACGGATTGCGGGTGACGCCCGTCAGGGGACTTTCAGTCGTGACCTTGAAGGCGTGGTCCGGAAGCGTGGTCTTGCCGATGATCGCCATGCCGGCTTCGCGCATGCGCGCCACGCTGGGGCTGTCAGGGCCCCACCGTTTCTCCTCCGTCGTCGCCAGCGATCCATATGACGTCGGCAGGCCTTCGACGTGAATATTGTCCTTCACGGATACCGGCGCGCCGTCGAGCGGACTGAGCGGCGAGCCCGCCCGCCACCGCATCTCAGATTCGGCCGCGGCGCGAAGCGCGCCTTCCCGATCGATGAAGACGAAGGCGTTGAGGGTGTCCTGGGTCGCTTCCGCCGCGTCCAAGGCGACTTCTACGGCTTCGACGGGAGAGATTTCCCGCGCGCGGTAGGCGCGCTCCATGCCCGACGTGTCCTGAGGTCCGATGATCGGCATGTCTCCCGTCACAATCGCCGCGACAAATCTAATTTATAATAATAAATATAACTAATAATCTCGATGCAATGCAAGGATGCGGCTGTGACGGAACGTTTGGGAGCAGCGGGCGCGATTCTCCGTATCGCCACCCACTTCGAAGCGGCTTCGCTCGATGCCCGTCCCTCGCTCGGCTGGGCGGCCGCCGTCATCGAAAATCCTGCGCTGGAGGCGATCGGCCATCAGGAGGCGATGGCGCTCGGGGCGTTCCTGGGGAACGAACTGGCTCAGCGAATCCTGGCCGGACTTCCCGATCTCGCCGACCAGAAGCTGGCCTATGGGAAGGGCGCGATCGTCGGCGCCGCCGGCAGGGCGACCGACGCCGGGTGGATACTGCACCCTCGGATGGGCGGCTCGATCCGTCGCACGATAGGGTTCGGCAAAACCATCCTCCCATCCACGGTGAAGGTCGGCGCGCCTGGCGCGAGGCTCGACATCCCGCTGCATGGCGCCAGCGACGAATGGGATTTCGCAAGGCTCGACGCGATCGAGATCGGGCTTTCGGACGCGCCCCGACCGCATGAGATCATCGTGGCGCTGGCCCTGTCGACGCGACTGAACCCCTTGATCACGCTTACTGAGAAGGCCTAGAGGCGCCCGCACGGGCGCCTCTGTGCGCAAGCTCAGCGCGCCGAATTCGCGGCGTCCGACAGTCCCGGAACAAGATCGCCCCCTGCCGAGACCTGCAGGCTGGAGCCGACAAGATCCCGCCCGATCTTTTCCACCCTCCCGCCGAGACAGACGCCCAGAAAACTTTCGGCGACCGCCGCCATGGCGAGCATGTTCTCCCGCCGGATGAACCCATGACCTTCGTCGGGGAAGTTCACATAGGTGACCGAACGCCCCCTCGCTCGGAGGGTGTTCACGAGCAGATCCGACTGCGCCATGTGGATCCGGGGATCGTTGCGCCCCTGGGCGACCAGAAGCGGCCGCGTCACGGCGTCGACGTGGGTGATCGGAGAGGCGTCCACGAGATAGGCGCGGCCGTCTGGCGTGCGCGGGTCGCCCCAGCGGCGGACGAGTTGGGCGTAGTTGGGCCGCCAATCGGCCGGAAGGGAGTCGATCTGCATGAGATCGATCAGGTTCGACGGCCCGAAAAGGTCGACGCCGCAAGCATAGCCGTCGGCCGGCCGGGTCAGGCCGGCGAGCACCGCATAGCCGCCATAGGAACCGCCATAGATCGCCACCGCCCCCGGCTTGGCGATCCCGTTCGCCTGCGCCCAATGAACGGCGTCGATCAGGTCGTCGCTCATCGCCCCGCGCCAGGCGAGGTTGCCCGCATTGACGAACGCCTTGCCGAACCCGGTGGAGGCCCGGAAGTTGACGGACAGTACGGCGTAACCCCGGTTGGCCAGCCATTGATGCGTGGGGTTGAAGCCGTAGACATCGCGCTCGTCGGGGCCTCCATGCACATAGAGTACGAGGGGAAGCGGCCGGACAGGGCGCCCGGCGGCGTCGGTCGACGTCCCCGGCGGCAAGGTCAGGTAGGACACCAAGGTGAAACCGTCGCGGCTGCGCAAGGCCAAGGGGCGCATCGGCGCCAGCCGTGCGCCATCCAGTTCGGGCCGGGTCGAGAAGAGCTTGGTCACGGTCCGCGTTTGACGATCGTAGAGATAGTCGGCCGGCGGCTCCGTCACCCGGTCCACCAACACCGTCCAGAACCGATTGTCTGTAGACTGACTTTCCACCGACCAGGTTCCTTTGGCCGCTTCGTCGAGCGTCGCGATGTCGGCGCGGGTCGCCTTGTCCAAGCCCTTCCACGTCAAGGTCAGGTGGTTCACGCCATAGCCGACGACCGCGTCCGTGCGCGGGTCTAGAATGAGCGTTCCGTCGCCGCCGACGCCGCCGTCGGAGTTCGACGCGACGTCCACCCGCTCGTCCGCCCCCAGCACGCGGATCGCGCCGGTGCGGGTGTCGAGCGTTTCCAGCACCGTCGAATTCCGCCCCCGGCTGTCGAGCAGGTAGAGCGTCCGCCCATCCGGCGCCATCGACACCAGAGCCGTGGTCTGGCTGGCTTCGAAGGGAACGTCGAAAAGCTTGACCGCACCGCCGCCGGCCCCGATGCGGTCGACGATGTTCCCCCCGTCGGGCGCGGGGCGCACGCCCATGACGACATTGAACTCGCGATCGACGAGCACGTCGCTATAGCGGTCTGGATTGCGCCAGATCAGCGTCAGGGCGCCGCTCGACAGCGACAGCCGATAGACGTCATGCCAGAGGCCGTTGCGATTATTGAGCCCCACGACCACGGCGTCGCCGCCGTTGGTCGAGAGCTTGAGGAGACGGGCGCTGATGTTCTCGAAGGGCGTGTAGTCGACGACCCGCGAGGTCGTGACATCGGCGCCGATAAGGTGGAAGTCCTCGGCGCCGCCCTGGTCGCGCAGAAACAACACCTGGGCGGAATTGGGGGCCCAATAGAGCCGCTGGATCGGCCGCGCTTTCTCGTGCGTCACCGCCCTCGCCTCGCCGAGATCGCCTCGCGGCGCCACCCAGATGTTCGACACGCCGTCGAGCGGGGCCAGGAACGCGATGAGGCGTCCGTCGGGACTGATCTGGGCCCCTGACCGACCCTCGCCGGCGAAGAACGCCTGCCTTGGAATGAGGGGAGACGGCGCGGCGGCGGCCTCGGCGAGGCTGGCCGTCAGGGCGACGACCAGCACCGCCACGCCCCGAGCCAGGTTGGCGACGACATGCGAGTTCATCCTCTTTGATCCTTTGCGGCGATGGGGCGCTGTGTCGACGCGCCGGACTAGAACGCGGCGTCCAGGCTGAGGCCGAACGTCCGTGGCTGAAGGATGCTGACCGCCAGGGCCGCGGCGCCACGAGCGCTGTTGGTGCTGAGCAACGCCCGCTCGTCGGTCAGGTTCTTCAGGAACAGGCGGGCCGTGTACCGCCCGTTGGTCAGTTCGGCGGTCAGGCCGAACACGCCGTAGGAGGGCAGCCGCACGCTGTCGGGGTTGCTCGCGACCAGGGACGTGCGGGCGCCCGCGTACCGATAGTCGGCGCCGATCGCGCCCGTCCAGTCGCCCCGGATCGCGTGGCGGTAGTCGGCGGTAAGGGAGCCGCTCCACTCGGGGGTCAGGGGCAGGCGATCCCCGGAGCGCCCGCCGATCGAGGGCGCGTTGTCGGTGAGCTTGGCGTCTGTGAAGGCGAGAGTTCCGCCGAGGGTGAGGCCCGGCGCGGCCACGAGCGTGGACTGCAACTCGAACCCCTGGCTTTTGGCCTTGCCGCCGTTGGTGATGTAGTTGAAGCCGCCAGCCGTGACGGCGTTGATCTGGATGTCCTTCCAGTCGATGTAGAAGACGGCGGCGTCCACGAGCAGCTTGCGGTCCAGGAACTCCGATTTCAGGCCGGCCTCGTAGTTCACGAGGCGGTCCGCGCCGATCGTGGGCGGAACGCCGGGGAACGGAAGGTTCGGCCCGCCGGGACGGTAGCCGCTGGCGATCCGCAGATACGCCATGGCGTCCTTGGAAAAGTGATAACGGGTGCTGGCCATGTAGGTGACGACCTGCTGCGAGGAGCGCGCGCCCCCGCTGGACGGCGTGACCAGGGGGCCGAAGCTGTCCTGCCGGTTGGTCTGCCAGTTGCGGGCCCATCTCAAGCCGCCGGTGACGTCCCAAGCGTCGTTGAGCCTGTAGGTGGCGTCGCCGAACACCGCGAACTCCCGATACCGGGAATACTCGTTGAACACCGCGAAAGGCTCCAGTCCGGGAATGGCCGCACCCTGCAGGTCGAGACCGTGCAGGGTTTCCAGGTCGCGGCCGACCTCGTCGGTGTAGAAAAGCCCGGCGAGCCACTCGAACGTCCGATGGCTCGGAGAGGTCAGGCGGATCTCCTGGGTCACCTTCTCGATCGACAGCCTCGTGCTCACCGGGGTCTGCCCCGCCGCAACGGCGCCCGCGGTGAAGACGGGGATGAGCGGCCCAAAATTCTGGGTGAGATCGTCGACGAACTTCGAATTCTTCCCCAGATAGCTGGTCGTCGACGACAACGTCGCCCAATCCATCTGGTGCGAGATCGTGGCGTCGTAGAAGTCGAGGGTTTGCCGGAAGGGCTGGGCGGCGATGTGCGAGTTCGTCAAGTCGCCGAAGAGCGGCTTCAGGGTCTGACCGTCGACCGCCTCCGCGGCGACGCCCTTGCTGCTCTGATCCTGAAGCATCGCGGACAACTTGACCGTCGTGCCGTCCGCCGGGGCCCAAAGCAGCGAAACGCGCCCGCCTTTCTGATCAAGGCCGTTCTCGTCCTTCCGCCCCGTAAGGGCGTTGTCGATGTAGCCCGGCGTGGATTCGTCGTAGAGGCTGAACCGGACGGACAACTTGCCCTCGACGAGAGGGATGTTGGCGGCGAGCCGCGCCCCCGCTTCGATCCGGCCCGCGCCCTCGATGCCGGCGACGTCGCCGCCGATCTGCACTTGAAGCTGATCCAGGCTCGGGGATTTCAGGACGTATTTCAGCAAGCCGCCCATCGTGCTTGCGCCATACAGGGTTCCCTGCGGACCGCGCAGGATTTCCACCCTGTCGACGTCGTACGGCATGAGATCGAGGGCGAAACTGTTGCCCTGAACAAACGGGGAGCTCGACCCCACGGGAGCATCATCGACATAGACGCCGACGGCGGCGCTCCCGCCCGATCCGGTTGAGACGCCCCGCAACGTCAACTGCGTGCGTCCCGGCGCGCCGCCCGAATCGACCTGAAAGCCCGGCGCCAGCGTCGCGTAGTCGGTAAGCTGGATCGCGTGGATCGCTGCGATCCGAGCGCCGCCCAAGACGCTGATCGAAGCCGGCACGTCCTGCACGTTCTCGGCCCGCTTCTGGGCGGTGACCACCAGTTCCTCGATCGTCCCCTGCGGAGCTCCCCCGCCCGCCTTTTCGGCCGCGTTCGCTATTCCAGGCGCGACGATCGCGCAAAGCAAGACGCTTCCGATACCGCCAGCATGACGTCCTCGACGCTGTTTCATTCGCTTCCCCCTCTGCCGCGCGTCTCCCAGGACGGCGCGCATGGGGCTCAAAACGACTTCGCCATCCACGCGCCCATCCGGGCGACCGGACTGTTCTCTCGCCCGGCTGAAATCGAATAATTATCATAATAAATATGATTGTCGAGACGGGCCCGCGGCCGCACTCGCCCAGATCGCCCAGCGGCTGCGTGGCCGGTATTTATGATAATAGTATCCGTGAGCGGCCGATTTGCCGGGGACGATGGGACTCAAGGGTATGCGTGAAACGACCTCCAGATCGCGCAAGGTCGGCGACCAGATGGTCGAGCAGATCAAGCGATGGATCATCGCCGGACACGTGAAACCGGGCGACCGGCTGCCGAAGGAGGCCGAGCTCCTCGACATCTTCGGATTGAGCAAGGGCACCGTGCGCGAGGCGTTGAAATCTCTCGAGGTGCAAGGGCTGGTGACGATGCGCACCGGCCCGGACGGCGGCGCGACGATCGCCGCGGTGCCGTTCGACCGCACGTTCCAGCTCCTGCAAAACTTCTTCTTCTTCCGCGAGGTCGATCTGGCGCAGATCTACGAACTGCGGCGGCTGCTCGAACCCGAACTGGTTGCGGGCGCCGTGCCGCATATCACCGAGGAGACCCTGCGGCTGCTGGAGGCGAGCATAGATTTCTGCGCGCCGGCCGCCCAGGGCCCGGCGCATGCGCTAGACCAGCGGGCCGAAGACCTGCACTTCCACGACATTCTGGCGGAGGCCAATCCCAACGAGGTTTTGCGGTTCATGTGCCAGGCGCTGAACGAAATGCTCGTCCGCTCCGTGCGCCTGGCCCGCGGCGTTCAACACGACGCCGCATTTGGGCGGGCCAATGTCGTCGCCCACAGGAAGATTCTGGAGGCCCTGCGCGAACGCGACGCGACGCGCGCGCGCGCCTTGATGCTTGAACACATCATCGAGGCCGAGGACTACGTGAAGCGTCTGCGCGGCGAATATCTGCGCTCGCTCGTGCTGGAGTCCGACGGGCCGCCGACGATCGCCCTGACCCCCGCCGGCCGCCAGAAGGCGAAGACCGCAACCGAAGCCGACGATGCGCCCCCCGCCCCCAGCGGGACCCGTCGCAAACCCAGGCCGACCTAGCCGTCAGCTCCAGAAAACCGCGCCGGCTGAGACGGGCGGCGAGGCCGCTTTGCACGGGTCGCCGTCGCCGGTCGCGACCGGATCCGTCGCGACTGGTATTTATAATGATAAATAGTATAAATGTCCGTGCGAGGTCATGACGACGGCGAACGGCGCGCCGACCTCGCGCGCTCAGCAGCCTATCGGGAGGACCACGACATGAGCAGAACGGCAGACGATGCGGGGCGAGACCGCCTCGCCATTTTGGAACACCGTCGCTGGCGCCTGGCCGCAGCCGTCATCTCGGGCGGGCTCCTCGCCGTCTCGCATAGTCTCCACCCCGTATGGTGGCTCGCCTGGATCGCGCCGCTTTTCCTGCTCGTGGCCGCCGCGCGCGCGCCGATCTGGGAGGCGGCGGCTCTTGGCGCCGTCGCGGGGGGCGTCCTGGGCGCTTCGCTGTTCAGTTACATCGCCAGCGTGGGCGGGCCGGCGGCGGCGGCGATCTACGGCGCCTTGTCCGCGATCACCTGGGCCGTGGTGATCCTGGTCACCCGCGTCGTGACCGCGAGGCTCCCCGCATGGCTGGCGGCCTTCGTCTATCCGACGACGTGGGCGGCCATGGACACCGTGCTCGGCGCGACTTCGCCGCACGGGACGCTGGGCAGCCTCGCATATAGCCAGATGGACGCGTTGCCGGTGATCCAGGTCGCGGCTTTCGCGGGAACGGCCGGCGTCGTCTTTCTGATCTGCCTTCCGGCGGCCGCCGCGGCCCTGGCCCTGGATCCGCGCCGGAGCGGCAAGCTGGCCTATGCGCCCGCGTTCGTTTTGGCCGTCGCGATCGTCGCCGGCGGCCTGATCCGGCTCTCCATCCCCTTGCAGACCGTCCCCGTGAAGGTTGGCTTGGTCTCGATCGATCAGCCGGACAGCAAGCCCCTGGACGCCACGCATGAGGATCCCATCTGGGACGCCTACTTCGCCGGCGCGGACCGCGCATCGGCTCAGGGCGCGCGCGTGATCGTCTTCACGGAAGCCATCGCTCTGGCGGATTCCACTCGTCAGGGCCTGCTGGCTACGCGCCTGAGCGATGCGGCGCGCCGCCACGCCGCCTACATTCTCGCCGGCGTCGCCACGCAGGAGGGCAAGCTGACCCGCAACCGCGCCTGGGTCTTCGGGCCGGACGGTCAACAGGTCGCCAGCTACGCGAAACACCATCTGGTGCCGGGGTTCGAAGCTTCGCTGGTCACGCCCTGGAACGGCTATTCGACATTTCAGATGGACAACAAGTCCATCGGGGTCGCGATCTGCAAGGATCTCGATTTCCCTCCGCTCGCACGTCGTTATGGCCAGCTGGGAGTGGACGCTCTGCTGATCCCCGCCGGCGATTACGACACGGACGGCTGGAGCCACTCCCGCCCAGCGGTTCTGCGAGGCGTCGAAAACGGCTTCTCGATCATCCGCGCCGCGGCTCACGGCAGGGTCACCGTGGCCGATCCCTACGGCCGCATCCTGGCCGAGGCGGAAAGCCGGCCGGCGCCAGGCACGGTGCTCGTCGCCACCGCGAATATCGGCAAGCCGATTCCGACGCTCTATGTGAAGATTGGGGACCTGTTCGGCCGTCTGTGCATCGGCGCGATCGCGCTGGCCCTGCTTGCGAGCCTGACGGTTCGTCGCCGGCGCCCCGCCGCGCCGGCCGCCGGCCCTTCCAGCAGCGCCCCCGCAAAGGGCTGACAGGTCTCGTCAGCCCAAACGGCTCGCGCCGTCGGTCAGGACCGTTGGTTTGACAGCTCGCTGGAGGTGATCCGGGCCGTCGTGATGGTGTGGGTGCTGACAACCTAAGTCCCGGCGAACGCAGAGCGCCCTCCCCCATCATGACCCTCAGGCGGCGAACGTCGCCTCCGCTCACGCCTGATACGCCGCAGCCCGGAATTGGCGGAGCCTCGATTGGCGGATCAAATGGGGCTGGAGACCGAAGGTGTTGTAGATGGTGGCGCTCGCCGCCGACACAGGCTCACTACGATCACCGGGCCGAACTTGTTTACCTAGCACCGGATCGCCTCGCGGCTGACCTCGATCCCGCGCTGAGCCAGCAGCTCCATCAACATCGCGGATGCTGAGCGTGAACCTGAAATGGAGCCAGACCGCGTAGCGGATGACGCCCGGCGGAAGGCGGTGATGCTCGAATGAAATCGGTCGGACTGCGCGTATCATCAAGCCAAACCAGTCCCTCAGCGCGGCGCGAGATAGCCGGCTTCGGCCGGTCGGTCATTTGGTCGGAAGAGCGATCCTCTGGTCCCTCCCAGGCGGCCCCGGTATCTTGGACGCCATGCAAATCATTCGTGTAGACGCGCTCCCAAGATCGGCTGAGGAAGTCGATTTCTCCTTCGAGATCGATAGCGTCCTCGTAGGGCCCTTCGATGCCGCGCCATCGCGCATCGAGCCACGCGCGCAAAGGCGCAAAGCCTATGAAACGGACGATGCGCTGTTTGAACGGTGCGACGGCCCGGACAGCGTTCTGTTCTTGGCGAGCGAAGGCGGAGACATCGCCGGATACATCGCCGCCAGCCGGGGATGGAACGGCTGCGTCATGGTCGACGATATCGCGGTGGCCCGATCGTTTCGCCGGCGCGGACTGGCGACCGCATTGATGGACAGGGTTGTCGACTGGACGCTTGACCAAGGGCTGGGAGCGATCCGGCTGGAGACCCAATCCAACAACGTCGCAGCCTGCAGATTCTATATGCGCTATGGCTTTGTCCTCGGCGGTTACGATCGCCTTCTTTATCGCGAGCTCGGTCCCGACGTAGCCGACGAGGTGGCGCTCTTCTGGTATTTGAACGCCGCCGCCCGCAAGCGGCCGGCCGGCGCAGACGTCCAAACGGCCTCGTAGAACCCTAAGAAGGCGGGGCGGGGATCGCTAAGACGCCTGTGACCGGCGCCCCCCCACGCGCGGGGCGACGACGCCGCTGCGGTGGATTGTGAGGCGGCCGGAAATCGATCACCCTCGGCTGGCGGAGCGTCGTCGCCCTGTCCTCGAAGATCGTTGAGCCATGAACATCGACACGACGAAACTCTTTGCGGCGGCCGCCATCCTTCTGGCGGCCGGCCTGGTCTGCGGCGGCGTGCGCGCCGCCGAAACGCCCCCCGCCCCGCCCGCCACGCTCTTCCGGCATGTGACGGTCGTGCCGATGGATCGCGAGCGGACCGTCCCGGATCAGTCGGTGCTCGTCGTCGACGGCAAGATCGCGGCGATCGGCGCGCACCTGCCAGCTCCGAACGCCGTCCGGGAGATCGACGGACGCGGCGGCTATCTCGTTCCTGGACTGGCCGACATGCACGTCCATTCCTCGAACAGCCGCGACCTGGCCGTCTTCCTCGCCAATGGCGTGACGACCGTGCTGAACATGGGCGGCGCCTCAGCCGAGTTCGTCGATCAGGTCGCGCCGGCGGTCAATTCCGGCAAGCGCCCCGGCCCGCACGTCTATCTGGCGCTGCGCATCGACGGCACGCCCGAATATGGCCAGCTCGTCGTCGCGAGCCCGGCCGAGGCGGTCGCGGTCGTCGCCCTCGCCAAGTCGAACCGCTACGACTTCATCAAGGTCTACAACAACCTCGCGCCCGACGTCTTCGCCGTGCTCGCGCAGGAAGCCTCGCGCCAGGGCGTCCCGCTTGTCGGCCACGGCGTGACCAGGGTCGGCGTCGAACGCCAGCTGGCGGCGGGGCAAGTGATGGTCGCCCACCTCGAGGAATATCTCTACACCGCCTTCTTCCCGCCCGACGCCAAGGTGGGCGCCGCGGCGCCGCCCGACAGCGCGATCCCGGCGGCGGTCGCCTTCACCAAGCGGTCGGGCGCCTATATCACCGCCGATCTCTTCACCTACGCGACGATCGCCGAGCAGTTCGGGCGGCCTGACGTCGTGGAAGCCTATATGCGCCGCCCCGACTGGGCCTGGCTCGATCCCGAGATGCGCATCGCCTGGCGCGGCGCGGGCTATGACAAGCGGACCGGCAGCCTGAGCAATCGTGCGGCCTTCCTCGGCCGCTTCGCACGCGCATTGAGCGACGCCGGCGTGCCGCTGATCGCCGGCACCGACGCCCCGGCGATCCCTGGCTCCTATCCCGGCGCATCGCTGCGGGCCGACCTTTATGCGCTGCACGCCGCCGGGCTGAGCAACTTCGCGGCGCTCTCCACCGCCACCCGCACCCCCGGCGAGATGATGGCCAGGACGCGCCAGGAACCCTGCTTCGGCGTCATCGCGGTGGGCTGCCGCGCCGATCTGCTGTTGCTGCGCGACAACCCCCTGACCGACCTCCGCGCGCTGGAGGCGCGCGACGGCGTCATGGCCGCCGGCGTCTGGCGCGACCGGCAGGAGACCGACGCGCTGCTCGACAAGGTCGCGAACACCTACCGGTCGATCTTGTCGGAACGGCCCTGAGGGTCTTGTCAGGCCGAGCCGCCCGCCGGAGACGATCCGGATCGTCGTGACGATGTATGCACGGCTTCCGACCTCGTCGCGATGTCGACAGATACCCGGCTCGACGCTCGGTTTTCAGGCGATGATTCCGCTCGTTATTTCCGGGGCTTGCCTGACGCCGGAGACGCGCCCGCGATCTCCGGCGGCCGATTTCCGCCCGTCGTTCGGCCGGCGGCGTCCTGACCGTGGTCCAGGAAGATCGGGTTGCCGACCATGGCCAGGCGGCCGTCCGGATCGCGGACGTTGACGCGGAACCATCTGACGCCGCGCGGGTCGGCCAGGCGGAAGGACGTTGTCCAGTCGTCGAGGTCGATCCGGTCCGAGGCCAGCGCGCGAGGCGCGCCGTCGACGATCAGTTCGACCTTGCCCCCCTTGGCGCCCATGACATGGATGTCGCCCGTCAGCGGACCGCCTCCCCTGGCCGGCGCGGCGAGGGTTCCGCCCATCACCGCCGAGGCCCCTCCGAGGCGGGCCGAAAGGTCGAGGACGCGGCCGCGGCCGGAACGCAGGTCGACGAACACCCGGCCCGAGCGCAGGCCGTCCAGGATCGCGACCTGGGAAAGCTCCCGCGCGTAGACCACCGTCGCCGGATAGCCGAGGGGCGACTGCGGGCCGATCGGCGAGCCCCGGCCGAGCGCCTGACGGGGGTCGTGATTGTCGCTGCCGCCGACGCCGATCAGCCGGTGGCCGGCGTTGAGGCGCTCCTGCCAGAACGGGATATGGAAGCCGGGCGCCGCGTCCTGCGCCCCGGGCGGCGCCTCGGCGATGGTGCCGCCATTGACCGCCTCGACGCCCTGAACCAGGCCGTAGTCGATATCGGCCGTCCAGCCGCAGCCCAGGCAGTCCTCGCCCGACGCCAGGGCGGGGTGGTTGATGGACAGGAAGCCGCCGCTCGCCTTGGCGGCCTTGAGCAGCGCGGTCATGTCCTCGGCGCCCGGCCGGCCCAGACCGATCTCGAGGTCGCCCATCGGTCCGATCAGGTTGGCGTGGCCGAAACGGGTGGTGATCTCGCGGCCCGGCAGAACGAGAAGCGTGTCGAAATAGGCCTGGAGCCCGCCGAGCATGCCGAAGTGCGAGGTGACGTTGTGGTCGGTGACGGCCACGAAATCGAGGCCGCGATCCACCGCCGACTGCAGGGTGAAGAAGGCTGGGCACGGCGCCGGGCGGCCGCCGAGGCTGAGGCAGGCGCCGTCGCTGTCGCCGGTGTGGGCGTGCAGGTCGCCGCGATACCAGCCCGCCTCGGTTCGCAGGGGCGCATTGGCGAAGGCCACGTGCTCCATGTCCGTCGCCCGACTGAAATAGATCTTCACCTGATAGGGCGTGGCCGGGCCGCGACCGGCGAAAGCGACGCCCATCGCCAGCCGCCAGACCCCCGGCGGGATGGGACCGAGGTTGAACGACGGCGAGGCGAAGGCCTCGGCCACGGTGAAGTCGGTCTTGATGCCGCCGCCCCAGCCGCGGAACCGCTGCGGATCGTAAAGGCCCGTGTAGAGGATCGCGCCGTGGGGAGTATGCGGATAGTCGACCACCACCCGCACCGCAGCCGTGCCGGCGGGCACGGTGAAGGGCAGGTCCAGGTCCGCTCCGCTCTGTCCGCCGCGCACCTCGCCTTCCAGGACGACATCCGGCGTCCGGTCTGCGGCGAGAGCGGGCGTGGTTGCGATCCAGGGCGCGACGACCGCCAGCAAGGCCAGCGACAACCAGGTTCGGACGGATTTGAGGGCGGCGACAGGCGACATGAGACGCTCCAGGGCTGAAGGTTCCGAGACCGGAGAAAACGACCGCCCAGCCGCGCGAGGGGGGAGTTCGCGGCTGGGCGGCCGGCGCGGGACCGAGGGCCCCGCAGGCTCAGAGCGCGTCAGGCTAAGGTTTCGGCGATTTCGCCCGCCAGACGCGCTCTGTCCTTTTGCAGGCGCGGCCTACCAGGCGTAGCTGGCGGTCAGGCTGAACACCCGGCCGGTTTCGACATAAGAGCCGTTGCCGCCGCCGTCCTGAGTGCCGAGGTAGCGCGTGGACTTGCCGAGCGTCTTCCAGAACACCGGCTCGTTGGTGAGGTTCTTGGCGGCGAGGGTGAAGTTCACGCCGTTGAGCACGTAGCCGACGCTGAGATTGAGGAATTTCGTCGGCTGGAGGTAGTTGTCGAGATTGTTGCTCGTCAGGTTGACCAGCTGCAGGCCCGTGTACTGATAGGTCAGGTCCGCGCTGAAATTCCCGTAGTTGTAGAACGCCTCGATATTGAAGATCTGCTCGGGCGCGCGCGGGAGCCAGGTCTTGCGGCCGAAGTGGTCGGCCCGCTTGCTGTCGGCTTCGCTGTGCTGAAACGTGGCGTTGACGCCGACCCCGAGGCCGCTCCACGGGCCCGGCAGGAATTTGAGCTGCTGGCGGGCGTTGAGCTCGACGCCCATCAGCTTGGCCGAGCCGCCGTTCTCCGGCTGGCTGATGGTCACGCCGGCGTTGGCCAGCGAGGCCGTCTGGGAGCTGGGCGCGGCCCCGGTGACGCTGGCCGCGTAGATGAAGTTATTGATGTCCTTGTAGTAGGCCGCCGCCTCGAACAGGCCGCCGCTCTGATTGTAGTACTCCACCGAGGCGTCGTAGTTGATCGACTCGGTCGGCTTCAGGTTCGGATTGCCCTGGCTGATCGCCAGGATGATGTTGGAGTTGGTCGGGTCGCGGCTGATGCTGGCCGGCTGGGCCAGCAGCCCGAACGCCGGTCGCGAGAAGCCGCGCCGGATCGAGCCGCGATAGACCAGGCCGTTGTCGGTCCGATAGACGAGGTTCACGCTCGGCAGCACCTCGCCGTAGTCCGAGCCGAAGCTCTTGAAGCCGCCGCTGGCGCCGTCCACCGCCCAATAGGTGGCCGAGTAGTCGGTGTATTCGTAGCGCAGGCCCGGATAGACCGACAGCGGGCCGAAGTTCAGTTCGGCCGAGACATAGGCGGCCAGGATCTTCTCGTCGCCGCTGACCGACCGGCGGTTATAGTCGTTGATGGAATAGGCCCCGGGATTGCCCCAGGTCGCCAAGCCCGTCTTGGGGTCGATGGCGAAGTTGTCCTGATAGGCGTGCGGCGTGATCAGGCCGGGATAATAGCTGCGGTCCAGAGCCCGGAAGACGCCGGGATAGCTGCCCAGCAACGCGCCGCTGAGGTTGGTTCCCGGCAGCGCGCCGATGGTCGGGCCGGCCGGATTGAAATAGGGCGAGGCGTAGCCCTGGGGCGTCAGCAGGGCGAGGTTGTCGCCGTCCGAGCCGGTGAACTCATGCTCGTACTGGCTGCGCTCGGAGGCGGAATAGGCCAGGCCCGCGCGGAGCTGGCGCAGCGTCTTGCCGCCCGCGTCATAGGTCACGTTGAACTTGCCGGCCCAGACGCCGTTGTCGGAGGCGCTGTCGGAGCCCTGCGTCTTCCACAGCCGGTTGGAGTCCTGGCTGAAGATCGCGTCGCGCGCGGCGGCGCTGTTGAACACGATGCGCGGGGTGTGCGGATCGCTCCACTGGATGTTGTAGCGGGCGCCCTCGATCGGCAGGCCGTAGAAGCTGGCCTCGACATAGTTCGGCCGGGCCTGCTTGGCGTAGCCGTAGGACAGGTCGTAGTCGAAGGTCAGCCGGTCGCGCTTGGTCGAGCCGCCGATCTTGACGGTGATCAGCTCGCTCTCCTGGTCGCGAAGCTGGAAGTAGTGGCCGGCGAAGCTTCCGGGGATGCTGTAGAAGCCGCTGGCGTCATAGGCGCCGCCGCCGGGATTGCTGTTGACCTGCTGCGGCGCGTAGTTGGCGTCGCCCGGCAGCCCCGGCCCGACCGGGCGGCCCCAGTAGTCGAGCGGGTGGCCGGCCGCGTCCTTGCCGGTGTTGGCCAGGCCGGGCCGGACGTTCATCTGGTTGTCGTCGCCACGGTCCTTGTACTTGCCATAGGTGACCTGGGCGTAGAGCGTTTGCGCGTCGGTGCGGTAGTCGACCGAGACGTTGCCGCCGAAACGTTCGATGCGGTTGGTGTAGAAATCCCACTTGAACGAGTTCGCCGAAAGCGAGTCGACCTTGGTGAAGTCCTTGACGTCGCTTTGGAAGGCTTCGGTGGGGACCCAGCCGGCGACTTCGCCCGCCTCGCCGGTCGAGTTCTTCTGCTCGTAATAGGCGGTGGCGTAGACGCCGAACCGGCCGTCGGCGAACTTGCGGGCGAACTCACCCTGCACCGCCCCGCCCTTGCCGTTCAGGCCGCGCCGCTCGGCCAGGTCGGCCAGGTCGCCGCGGAGGGTGATCCGCGTCAGCGCCCCGCCGAAGTCGTAGGCCGTCGGCGTGCGGATATCGACCACGCCGCCGATGGAGTCGCCGTCATATTCCGCCGTCGGCGACTTGACGACCTTGATCGACTGCAGGCCGAAGGGCGGCACCAGCTTCAGCGACAGGGCGCGGCTGCCGGGATCGGACTGCGGCGCGCGCACGCCGTTCAGCGAATAGGCGTTGTAGCTGGAATCGATGCCCCGGATGGTGACGAACTCCGGTTCGCCGGTCGCCGCCTGGCCCAGGCCCATGTCGGCGTAGGCCGACACCCCGGGCAGGATCGACAGGGCTTCGACGACGTTGCTCACCGGCCGGCGGGTCATCTCTTCGGCCGAGATCACGCTGGAGACGGCGACGTCGTTGCGCTTCTCCAGCAACGAGCCCTTCTCCTTGGCGCCGGTCACCACCAGTTCGTCGACGGCGGAACCGGACGACGAGGCTCCGACATCGGCCGCGTGCGCGACGCCGGCGGCGGACACGGCCATGAGGAAGGGCGCAAGGGCGGCGCCGGCCAGAAACCCATGGCGGCGCGCGCGGGCGAAAATTGCGGTGGTCATGACTATCCCCAGACGCGGCGTCGGGGGCCCTCCCCACGCTTATCGGCGTCGGAAGGCAGAACGGACCGCTTCAGCGGGTCCGTAGGATCTTCAAGAAAAGTTCACGCGCGCCCCGCCCCGCGCCATCGGGACAAGCGTTCAGCGGCGCGCGGAGACCAGGTAGCCGCCCTGGGTCTCGGACAGTTCGACCGGCAGCACCGCCTCGATGGCCGGCTTCCAGGCCGCAAGGTCGTCGAGGCGCAGGACGCCCGAGAAGCGCAGGCCGCTCAGCCTGGAGTCGGCGAAGACCAGCCTGCGGCCGGAATGGCGCGCCATACTGGCGGCGACCTGTCCCAGGCTCTCGTCGTCGAACACCAGCCGTCCCTCGGTCCAGGCCCTGGCCGCGTCGACGTCGGCCGCGACCGCCCGAAGCCCGTCCTCGGCCCGGAAGCGCTCGCCGGCGTTCAGCAGGATCGCCGCGGCCCCGCCCGGCGGCTCGATCCGCAGCCGGCCTTCGACGAGGTCGACGTGCAGGCCGCCCGGCGCTGGGTCGACGTTGAAGGCGGTGCCCAGGGCGGTCAGGCGATAGCCGCCGGCCTCGACCTGGAACGGCCGGGCGGGATCCTTGGCCACCTTGTAGAACGCCTCGCCCGCCAGTTGGCGAATGCTTCGGCGCCCGCCGCCAAAGCGCGCCTCCAGGCGCCCGCCGCGGCTCAGCACCACCTCGGTGCCGTCGGCCAGGGCCGCGGTCAAGGAGCGGTCGGCGGGGGCGGCGTAGGTCCGCGCCCGCTCGCGCAGGCCCAGCCACGCGGCGGCCGGTATCGCCGCCGCCGCCGCGATACCGGCGGCGACGGCCCACCGGCGCGTCGCCGTGGCCCCAAGCTTCTCGTTCACCGCGCCGTCACTGGCCGCGGCCTCGTGCGGGTCGATCAGGCCCGACATCGCCCAGGCGCGCGTCCAGCCGTCGATCATGGCCATCCGCGCCGGCGATTCCGCCGCCCAGGCGTCCAGCCAGGCGGCGTCGGCGGCGTCCAGCGGCGCCCGCAGTCCCTGCAGCACCAGCCGCTCGGCCCTGGCGCCCTCGTGATCGGTGGAAAGGTCAGACATCATCACGACGGTCGACGGCGCCCCTCAACCTCTCCAGAGCCGCCATGACGTACTTCTCGACCGTGCTGACCGAGACGCCAAGCTTGGCGGCCACCTCGGCGTGGCTGAGCTGTTCAAATCTATGCAGGACGAAAGCCCTTCGCAGCTTCGCGTTCAATTGAAAGAGCGCAGTATGCATAACGCGCAGCGCTTCGCGATCCTCCAGGATTTTATCGGCGCCGGGAGAGTTGTCGGCCAGATCCTGGTCCAGTTCGGCGCTCGCCCCCCTGGTCGCGCGCCGGCGATGGTGGTCGATAAGCACGCTGGAGGCGGCCGAGAACACATAGCCGTCGGAGATTTCGACCGCCTCGTCCCGCTGCCTGCGCATCAGGCGCAGGAACACCTCCTGCATGAGGTCCTCGGCGTCCGAATGGACGAGCCCGCGCTTGCGGAAATACTGCACCAGCGGCCCGCGATAGCGCCGCACGAAGTCGGCGAACCGCCGCGCCTGCTCGACGCGGCTGGAGGCGCTCGCGACGCCGGTCGGGGCGCCGTCGGGGGAAGGCGGTTCAGAATCGGTCATCCGCCGCCGCGACGCCACTTGAGGGAAAAGGTGAAGGTCCGCCCGAAGGCGTTGATCTCCTTAGGCTGAATCTCCGAAACGCCGAACACGTACTTGCGCGCGTCGGTCAGGTTGGCGACGCCGATCTCGACCGTCAGGTTCGGCGACAGGTTGACGGCGATCTGGCCGTCCAGCGTGCCCAGGGGCGCCACGTACTCCTCGCCGATCGCCGAGCTGCCGTAGCTGTTGAGGTACCGGTCGCGCCAGAAATAGCCGAGGCTCGCCGAGAGCGGCCCCCGCTCGTAGACGCCCGTGAGGCTGTAGCTGGTCTGCGACAACCCCGTCAGCCGATCGCGGATCGGACGGTCGCCCGCCAGGAAGCGGGACTGGCTGGAGGCGGCGGCGGCCGAGCCGCCCAGGGTGACCCGCCCGCCCACGCCGGGCAGCATGAAGCTGTCGCGGAACACCAGTTCGAGGCCGTCCAGCGTGGCGCGCCCGCCGTTGACGCTGGTGGTCATCAGCAGGACGCCGTGGCCAGGAACCTCGAGCGGCGCGTTCTGCGAGGTGATGTAGTTGTCCATGTCCTTGCGGAACGCCGACAGCGACAGCATCGCCGATCGGCCCGGATACCATTCCAGAGCCAGGTCGAGATTGGTCGCGCTGAACGCCCTCAGGTCCGGATTGCCGCCCGAGGCGGTCTCGTTGTCGAGCGAGGTGGTGATGCGCGGAGCCACGTCGATGAGGTTGGGGCGGGTCAGGGTCCGGGCCACCGAGGCGCGCAGGACGAGGTCGGGCCGCAGTTCCGCCCTCAGGCTGAGACTGGGAAGCCAGTTCGCATAGGACCGCTCGTAGGAGACCGGCGTCGCGGCGCGCCCGTCGCTGACATAGCCGCTCGACACCTGTCGGGTCGAGGCGCGGCGCAGACCCGCCTCCCCGCTGATCGGCGCGCCGAAAAGCCGGAACGCGAAGCTGGCCTGGAGGTATCCGGCCAGGACGTCCTCGTCGACGTCGTAGCTGGCCGCCAGATCGTCGGGCGTGAGGGGCAGGGCCGCGACCTGGGGCGTGAACAGCGCCGCGCGGAACGCGCTGGCCGACGGCGCCACCCAGACCCGCGGACTGTCGCCGGGCAGGCCGGACATGAAGTTCCCGAACGGCAAGGCCCCGTAATAGGCTGGCCCCAGGGCCGAGAGCGGCGTTCCCGTCAGGCCGTCCAGGAACCAGTCGCGCCGCCGATAGGCCCGCGCCCGATGCTGCCGCAGGACGCCCGCCTTGACCGCCGTCAGCACGCCGTCGAAGGCCCGCTCGGCGTCGATCCTGTAGGCCTCGTCGATATCGACCGAGTCCTTGGGCGCGTAGTTGTAGGTCCAGGCCGCGTAGCTGTTCGGGTCCGCGTAGTCGACGTCGGTCTTGAGCGAGGCCAAGCTGCGGTAGCCGCCCGAAAAATCGAAGCTCAACGGGGCGAAGAAGGCGATGCGGTCGCGCGAGGTGCCCTGCCCGTCGGGATGGAAGCTGTGCGCGCGCGAATAGGCGGCGTCGGCCGTGACCTTCCAGCGCGAGAAGGCGAAGGTCTGCCGAAGCCCCGCCGCCAGCAGGTCGTGACGGTTCAGGCTGGTCTCGCGCGAGGCCATCCACCGCACGTTGTCGATGCGGCCCGCCACGATGGTGTCGCCGACGCGCCGCTCGCTTCCGGGGACGAAGACCGGCCGCCGGATGCTGGCGTCGTCGGGATAGATGTCCAGCCCGTACTCGTCGTAGTGCACGTCAAGCCGCTCGGCGAGCACGTCGAGTTCGGCGAGATAGGCGGGCGTCGGCCGCCACTGCACGGCCAGGGCGGCGGCCTGCTGGGTCCGCTCCTCCAGCTCGATGGTCGGGCGGACGCGGCTGGGCGCATAGTCGGTCTCGCGCAGGGTCGGGACGAAGGCGCCCCTCGCCCACTGGAATTCAAAGAACCGGTCGTTGCGGATGAAGCGGTTGCGCGACAGGCCGCTGACCGCGACCCCCAAGGTGCGGTCCCGGTCGACCCAGCTGACCAGGCCCGATACGCCGCCGCCGGGAACGCCGCGCAGGTCGTTGTCGATGACCTGAACGGTCAGGTCCTGCCGCTCGCCGATGTCCAGCGGTTTGCGGGTCTGGATGTCGACCGTGACGCCGACGGCGCCGTCCTGATCGGCCGCGCTCGGCGTCTTGACCACCTCAAGCTGCGAGACCAGCTCGGCGGGCACGACCTCGAACCGAAAGCTGCGCCCGCGCGGGCCGCCGTTTTCGATCAGTTCGTTGAGCGCGATGCTGCGACCGTCGAGCTGCACGAGGTGAAAGTTCGAATCCAGCCCGCGCGCATAGATGTACTCGCCCAGCCCCCGCTGGTTGTCGAACTGCACGCCCGGCGTCAGCCGGACGGCTTCGGCGGACGAGGCGGCCGGCAGGCGGGCGATCTCGTCGGCGGACGTGCGGTCGATCTGCTGGGTGGCGAACCGTTTGATCCAGATGTCCGACACCTGGTCGCCGGGACGGGCGGCCACGACCACCACCTCGTCGACCGAGGGGCTCGCCTCGTCGCGCTCCGCGCCGGGCGCCGCTTGCTGAACTTGAGCGCGCTTCGGACGCGCGGGAACCAGCGCGAACAGCCCCGGCTTGAGCGTGACGACCTCGAAGCCGGCGAGGCCGGCCAGCCGCCGCAGGTCGGCCTGGGCGTCGCCCGTGCTGACGAACCCGTCCACCCGGCGCCCGGCCATCCGTCCGGGCTCGAACACGATCTGCATGCCCGACTTGCGCCCCAGGGCGAGCAGGGCCTGGCCCAGCGCCAGCCCCTCGGCCGCGGCCGACGAAGACGCGGCCGCGAAGGCCGACACCCCCAGGATGCAGGCCAAGGCGCTCCGCGCCTCACGGCGGGCGAAACGGGTCATCTCGCGGTGCAACAAGCTCTTCGAAACCGGCCCGCCGCCGCCAGCGTCAGGGCTGGCGGGCGGGGCTGGGCAGGTTCGGTAGTGGCTTTGAGTTACATTTTTTTGGCGGTCGGGGATTTCGCCGCCGCGCGGCGGGCGCGGCGGCGGCGGGAAAGCGCCGGCCTAGCCGGGGCTCACGTTCCGAAAACGGCGCAGGGCGTAGGCGCCGAGGGCCACGAAGGCGACCAAGGTCAGCAGTTGGGCGGCGAGGAACGGAGGCTCCGAGCCGGCGGGGGCGAGCGCGTGCAGGGGCCGGATCTTCTGAAAGGCCTGGACGACGCCCACGAAGACGTTGAGGTAAAGCGCCAGGATCGCGGAGACGACGTAGACGGGCCGCCACGCTCCGACGAGCCTGCGGCCGTAGAGCGCCCAGACCGCCAGTCCCAGAATGACCAGAGACAGGACGCCGACGATGTGGGGCGGACCGATGGCTTTCGAGTGGAAGAAGAAGCCGGTCGCGCTGGTGGCGATGGTGGTCGCCAGGAAGATCGCGGTCCAAGGGCCTGGCCGTCGGTCGCGCACCAGTCCGGCCGCCGCCGCCAGGCCGCTGACGATCGCCAGCAGGCTGATGGCGACATGGAGCGCGGTGAAGGCGCCGGTTGAAAGTCCCAGGATCATCATTCCCCCCGCGCTCAATGGCCTTCGATGGCGAAAAGTATATCCGCGAAGCCGGGCACGGTAGCCTCGCGATTCCAGTCGCGCTGCAGTTCGCAGATGAGCTGCACCCAGCTCGTCGGCTTGGCGCCGGCCTGCACGAGGCGGTCAAGCGCGGCGTCGTGAGCTTCGAGCGAAGTGCCTGCGCAGGCGTCGACGACGGGATAGACCTCGAAGCCTTCGGCGAGGGCGTCCAATGCGGGATGGACGAGGCACACCTCGGTCCAGAGCGCCGCCATGATCAGCTTCTTCCGGCCCGTCGCCTTCACGGCCGCCACGAAGTCCTGATCCTCCCAGGCGTTGATCGAGGTGCGGTCGATGATGGGCGCGTCGCCCAGCACCTCGATGATCTGGCGGATGGTCGGCTGGTTGCGTCCGGTGGACACGTTCACCGTCGCCAGCACGACCGGGAGGCCGTAGAGCTTCGCGATGCGGGCGAGCGCGGTGATATTGCGGTGATATTAGCGACCAGCTGGCGCTTGTCGCGCGAGGCGATGGAGTTCACCTGCACGGGCTGGAAGTCGATGATCAGGACGGCGGCGTTCTGCGGCGTCAGCAGGTGGTCGGCCATCGGATCTCGGATGGCGGCGTAGGATGTCATGCGAGACCCCTTCGGGCGGAGTTGACGGAACGAGGCTGGGCTAGGGCCGCCTTGGATCGGCGGAGGCCTCGACGTAGCGGGTGTCCGTCGGGCCGACGCCGGTGATGTAGACGACCGCGGCCTGGTCGCCGGTCCTGGCGAAGTGGGCCTGGCCGCCGGGTTCGGTGTAGAAGCTGCCTGGAGCCAGCGGCTTGAGCTTGTCCTGGGTGTTGCTCGGGCCGTAGCCGAACCACCAGGTCCCGGAGACCACGACGGCGGAACGGTCGTCGCGATGCGTATGGGCGGCGATGGTCGTGTGGGGCGGCACCCGGAGCGCGATGGCGTAGGGCCCGGGGGCGGCGGGGTCGCCAAGCAGCACGGTGGTCTGAATGCCGGCCACGCCCGAGGTCCCGGCGCCCGCGCCGCCCTTGGCGAGGGCCGCGATGTCGTTCGGATCGAGGCGAAGCTGGCCCGACGAGGGCGCGGCGGCGGTCGACGTCGCGGCCAGCGCCAGCAGAACGAGGCCGGCTCCGCAGGACCCCGCCCTCCTCAAGGCGTTCACCGGATGAACTCCTGGATGACGGCGACCGTGGCCTTGGGGTTTTCCTCCATCACCCAGTGGCCTGCATTGGGGATCACGGCGCCCTGGACGTTGGTGAAGGCGGCCTTGGCCACCACGGCCATCTCCGGGCCGAAGGATTTTTCGCCGCCGACGGCCAGGACCGGGGTCGACAGCGGTCCGGCGGCGAGGAATTTCCGGTTGTCGACGGCGTCCTGGTCGAAGGCGTGGAACTGCTCGAAGCCGTCGTGCATGGCGCGCGGCAGGGCGTAGAGCTTGGCGTAGTGGACGCGGCTCTCCTCGTCGAAGTTCTTCGGGTCGGCGGAGAACTCGTTCCAGAAGCGATCGAGGTAGATACGCTCGCGCCCCTTCACCAGCCGCTCCATGTCCGGCCCGCCGAAGCGGAAGTGCCAGAGCAGCGGGTTCTTCAGGATCTCTTCCCAGGGGCCGACGCCGGGGATCGGGGCGTCCATCAGCACCAGACGCCCCACCCGCTGGGGCTGTTCGGCCACGAAGGCGTAGGCGACCATGTTGCCGATGTCGTGGGCGACCACGTCGACCTTGCCCACGTGCAGCGCGTCCAGCACGCCGGAGACGTCGCGGCCCTGGGTCTTCTTGTCGTAGCCGCCGTCCGGATGACCGGAAAGGCCCATGCCGCGAAGGTCGGGGACGATCACGGTGTGGGTCTTGGCGAGAGCGACGGCGAGCGGCTGCCACATGTCGCCGCTCTCGCCATAGCCGTGCAGCATGACGACGGCCGGGCCATGACCGCCGACGCGGACATATATCCGCGTTCCGTTGGCGGTGATCGTCTCGGTCTTGAAGCTGGCGGGATAGGGTTTGACCTTCGCCGCGCATGGAAAGGCCGCGAGGATGACGCCGCATGCGATCAACGACGTTAGCGTTCGGATCATGACGAGCCCTTTGACGCTGTCTGACGCCGCAACCCTAAGCGTTGGGCGGGTGCGCGCCTTGATCAGGGGCGCCGGACTTGTCGATCAGTGCCGCGCCGCGCCCCTTGCAACGCATATTGCGTGGCCACGCCCCGACGGTTGGCTTTCACTGGCGGGCGGCCCGCCAGCCGGCGCGGCGCCGCGCCTGGAGCAAGAGGGCCGAATGCGACGGCGATCGAAAACGCGGACCGCTGGACTCGCCGCCGCCGCTCCCGCCAAGATCGCGGCGATCAGACCGTCGACGGACGCGCGCAGCGGAAGGTTCGCATGGTGACGGAAGCCCCTCCCCGACACCGCGCGGAATACGGGACCGCGATGCTCCCCGGCGACCTTCGGGCCTGGGAAAGGAGCTTCCACGCGGCGATCGACATCATACCGGGCCTGGCCTGGTTCTGCCACACGGACGGGGCCGCCGAATTCCTCAACAGCCAGTGGTGCGAGTATACGGGGCTTTCGATGGACGACGCCCTGGGATGGGGCTGGACGAGCACGATCCATCCCGACGACCTGCCCCCGCTCGAGACGCATTGGCGCGATACGCTGGCCCGGGGCGCGCCGGACGAACACGAGGCGCGCATCCGCCGGTTCGACGGCGAGTATCGATGGTTCCTCTTCCGCTGCGCTCCGCTTCTGGACGACGCCGGCCGGGTCGTCAGGTGGTACGGCTCGAACATCGACATCGAGGCGCGCAAGCGGGCGGAGAAGGCGCTGGTGGCGTCCGAGCAACTGGCCCGCGGGCAGCTCGACGCGCTCAAGAGCGCCCTGGACACCCTGGCGATAGAGCCTGACTCCAACCAGATGGTCGCGCACGTCCTGCGGACGCTGACCGAACAGTTCGAGGCGCACAGCGCCAGCGTATGGCGCGGCGGCGGACCGGAGGGAACCGTCGAGTTGGCGTTCGCTTTCGAGGACGGCCGCGTGGTGCCGAAGTCCGACCCCAGGTTCGCCGGGCTCGACCTGTCGCTTCCGATGGAGGACATCTGGCCGTGGCCCGAAGTCTTTCGCTCGGGAGCGCCGAGCGCCATCGAGGACATTCGAACCGTCCCGCCGTTCGCCTTGCGCGACCGGCTGCTGCCGTTGGGCGTCATCACCGTTCTTCTGGTCCCCATGACGGTGGCCGGGCGGCTGGAAGGCGCGATCGGACTTCGCTTCAAACAGAAGCGCACCTTCCAGACCGAACAGATTGAACTGGCTCAGGCCCTGGCCAACCAGGCCATGCTGATGATCCGGTTGGCCGAGCTGTCCGAACAGGGTCGCGAAGCCGCTGTCGCCGAAGAGCGCAACCGGATCGCGCGCGACATCCACGACACGCTGGCGCAGGGCTTCACCGGCGTCATCGTGCAGTTGGAAGCGGCCGAGGACGCCAGTCGGCGGGGCCTCGGGCGCGAGGCGGAGCAGCACGTCGTCACCGCCCGAAACCTGGCGCGCGAAAGCCTGAGCGAGGCGCGCCGCTCCGTGCAAGCCCTGCGGCCCCGCCCCCTGGAAGAGGGGGGCCTTGCGGACGCCCTGCGGACGCTGTTCGGGAAGCTGACCGAGGGCGTGGCGCTCCGCGCCGATTTCAAGGTCCTGGGCGCGCCCCGGGCGCTGCCGCCCGAATGGGAGGAGAACCTGTTCCGCATCGCCCAGGAGGTCCTGACCAACGCGCTCCGCCACGCCCAGGCGTCCCGCATCTCCGCCGCCATCGTCTTCGGACCGGACGGCGTTCGGCTCGAGTTCGCCGACGACGGCCGCGGCTTCGATCCGGCCGCGAGAAGCGAAGGCTACGGCCTGTTGGGCATGCGCGAACGGGTCGATGCGATGGGCGGCCGGATGGAGGTGCGCAGCGCGAACGGTCGCGGCGCGCAGGTCTTGATCCAGCTGCCGGCGTCTTCGCCCGAAGCATTGGGGTCAAAGTGATGGAAACGCCGATCTCCAAGACGGATCAGCAATCGCCGCCGCCGATACGGGTGCTGATCGCCGACGACCACGTCACCGTCCGCGAAGGCCTGGCCTCGATCATCGGAAGACAGCCGGACATGGTCGTGGTCGCCGAAGCCGCCAACGGCCGGGACTGCGTCGACCGTTGGCTGGAATGCCGTCCCGACGTGGCCCTGCTCGATCTGCGCATGCCGATCCTCGACGGCGTCGGCGCCATCGAAGCGATCCGTCGCGAGGATTCCTCGGCGCGGCTCATGGTGCTGACGACCTTCGACACCGACCACGACATCTCCAGGGCCATCATGGCCGGCGCGAAGGGATACATGCTCAAGGACGCCCAGCGAGAGGAGCTGCTGGACTGCATCCGCGGCGTCCACGCCGGCGAGACCCGCATTCCGCCGTCCCTGGTGGCGAAGCTCGCCGCCGGCGTCAGCGGCGAAGCGCTCACCACCCGCGAGCTGGAGGTCCTCACCCTGCTGGCGCGAGGACACAGCAACAGGGACATGAGCACGCGGCTGAACATCAGCGAGACCACCGTCAAATCGCATCTGCGCAGCATCTTCAGCAAACTGCGGGTCTTGAGCCGCACCGAAGCCATCACGGTGGCGAGCCGTCGCGGCCTCATCCGTTTGTAGGCGCGGTCTCCCGCGGGCGCATCCTCCGAAGGAACGAACCGCGCATCGTCCCTTCGCCTTGCTAAGACTTCCCCCGGCCGAACGATGGATCGCGGACGCGGCCGGCGCGAAGATTTCCATATGTAAAGGGAGGTGAAATCCGATGTCGGGGACGCTGCGTGACTTCGACATCGTGCGCGAGCCGGCGGAAATCGGAGAGATCGTCCCGATCGTCGCCCTGCTTCTCCGGCGCGCATCGCGGGTCCTCGACCACGACGCTCCCGCGGCGAGGCGCGAGATTCAGAGGGCACTGGACATGCTCTGGAGCGCCGGGGCCGAGACCACCGACGCCCAGCCGAGCGCTCCCCGCCGCCCGCGCAGCGCGCTCGCGCCCTGGCAGGCGCAACGAGTGGTCGATCACATTCACGCGCACCTCGAAACGCCGATGCGGGTCGAGGACATGGCTGGCGTCACGCGGCTGAGCGCGAGCTATTTCTTCCGGGCCTTCAGGCGCAGTTTCGGCAGGTCGCCGCACGCCTACGTCGTCGCGCTGCGGCTCGCACGCGCACGCGCGCTGCTGATGGAAAGCGACGAGCCGCTCAGCCGGATCGCGGCGACCTGCGGGTTCGCCGACCAGGCGCACTTCTCGCGGGTCTTTCGTCGCGAAGTGGGCAGCGCCCCCGGAGTTTGGCGGCGCGAACAATACGGTCTTCGGGTCACGGACCGGGCCGCCGCCAGCGGGAATGGCGCGAATTGCGAAGCCTAACCCAGGCCACCCGATACCGCGCCGCCGACTTGCGCGGATCACTTTCGCCGGAAAAACGGCGACGCCTGAGGGAGGCGGCTTCGCGAAACCCGTCCCGGTCAGGGCTTTGGGCCCGCCTCAAATGGAAAATTTCTAGCGTGGATTGACAGCGCCGGCCCGCGCTATGCCCAATGCGCTTAAACTTATTAGCGAGTTCATTGAAGCGCCGCTTCGGCACAGCGCCACCTCGACCGCGCTTCCGCTGGCCGCAACCAACCGCGCTCAAGGCACAAAGATGATCGAAATCGTATCAAATATTCGTCGATTTCTTTTTATAGTTTTTTCAATTCTTGGAATTATTATAGGATTTGTGATTTTTTCTGCATCTCTGATTGATCTGAGTTTTCATAAGGGGTGGGAAATGGGAACGGCAGGAGTCTGGATGGGCTTGGGAGCGATGGCTGCCGGTGGCGTTACGGCTATGGGTCTGATTAGGGCGAATAGAACTTCTTAGCGTAGCCTTGAAATGGCGCGCCCTCAGTCGGCCGCCGCCGGCGCGCAGAGCGCCCCGGACGGCCCCGCGCCGAGGCGATCCTGGACCAGGTTCGTGATCCAGGATCGCCCCCGACGCGCTGCGCCCCGGTTTCCCGTCCAGCCCGGATGTTCCGGCCCGGACGCTGGCGACCGTCAGTACTTCGCGGAGACGGTGAACAGGAACTGCCTGGGCGCCGACCTCATGAACGTCTGATAGTCCCCCGAAACGGAATACCCTCCGATGCCGACCGACCCGATGTTCTTGCGGTCCAGGAGATTGTTCACGTCCAGCCGGAAGACCAGATCGGGCAGGTGTTCGCTCCTCGGCAGGTGATAGGAGATCCGGCCGTTCACCTGCCAGTAGTCCGGCACGTAGAGGTCGTTGGTGTAGGTGAAGGGCTGGTCGAGATAGACCGTGCTGGTCAGCCCCGCCTCGAAGCGGTCGTGCTTGTACGTCGCCTGGGTGATCAGGGAGACGCTGGGATAGCCGGGCTGGTAGTGCCCCTTCAGGGGCACCACCTCGCCGGACACGACGAGATTGTCGCCGTAGCGCAGCTTGCTGACGGAGACCGACTGCGAGATGTCGATCCCGAACGGCAGCTTGGCGCTGGCGATCGCGTCGGCGCCGAAGAGGTCGGACTGCGGCACGATGCCCACAGAGCGCACGGGCGCGTATTGCGGCCCGCTCGTGCCGTTGAGCAACCGGTTGAGAATGATCCCGTAATAGGCGTCGACATTGAGGCTCAGCCAGCCGAAATCGTGATAGCCGCCGACGGTGAAGTTCCAGTCCTTCTCCGGCTTCAGCGTGGGCGCCGTAGCCTCGAAAATGGCCTGGCTGTCCGCGGCCCAGGCGGACGACACCGGGCCGATGTTGCCGCGGGACGAAACCCGGTAGCCGATCATCGTTTCGGCGACGTCGAGATAGAGGAAGTCCCGGTCGGTCGGACGCCATTCGACGGACAGCTTCGGCAGGAACGGGTCCCTGGCCGCCAGCCTGCCGTTCGGCGCCTGGTCGGGACCGACGCCGCCGCCGCTGGTCACGAAGTCGACCGCCTTGAAACCGACGGTCAGGGTCAGGGCTTCGGTAGGCTTGAAGACGTCCTGCAGGTAAAGCTGAAGCGATCGGGTCGTCCAGGCGGACTGGTTCTGAACTTGGAACGCAGGGCCGTAGACGTCGTAGGGCCCGATCGCCCGCAGCGGCGGGCCCTGGCCGGGAAGCGGCTCGTTGAAGGACTCGAACCTGGACGTCGAGGTGACGCGCTCGAGCCACGCCCCCGCCGACAGGGTGTTGCGCCCGACGGCGTAACTGATGTTGGCCGCGCCGCCGAACCGTTCCGGCCGCGTGCGCCAGACCTGCGCCGAGAACGGCGCGCCGGTCTGGGACGGGGTCGAAACGTCCGAGATCTCGACGTCCGAGGCGCTGACGGCCCCATAGGCCATGACCTCGCCCGACAGCTCGTTCGAAAGGCGGAAGCGGTGGGCCAGGCTGCCGATGAAATCGTTCGTCGCCTGACCGGTGTCGTAGGGGACGAGCTTGGCCAGCTCGCCGCAGGTGTAGGCGCCGCAGGAAACGCCCGCATTGGCCGGCGTATTTATGAACACGGCCCGATCATAGTCCTTGTAGAGGATGTCGGTGCCGTTCCAGCCCAGCTTCGAGAGCATGTCGAAGGAGGTGTTGTTATACCCCCAGATTTCGAAGTTGGAGTACGAAAGGAAGGCCGTGACATCGCCCCAGGGGACGTCCTGGACGATTTTCGCGTTCGCGTGCAGGGAATACTGCGTGCCCCTGCCGGTGTACTTGTCTTTTGAAATGCGCTCGACGCCGAAAAGCGCGCGCGGCCCGTTGTCGCCGATCTGGCCCGTCTGAGCGGTCGCGCTGAGGACGAGCGCATTGTTGCTTCCATATCCCACGACCGCGCCGAACTCCGGTTTGGATTTCGGGTTGATCAGCGAATAGCGGATCTCGCCGCCGTCCCCGGAATTGGAGAAGGTGCTCACCTGGGCCGAACCCGGCGAGATCTGCACGGAACCGATGTTCGAAGTCACGCCGACGTTCAGCGGCGCGGTTCCCGTGACGCTGCCATAGCTGCCGTCGTTGAGGGGAACGCCTTCAAAGGTGATCGCCAGCTCATTCTGGCGGAAGCCCCGGACCAGCAGGAAGCCGTCCGAAAGATCGAGCCCGTAGGCGTCGGTCGAGGTGAAGGTGACCCCGGGCAGATTCTTCACGAGCGCCAGGGCGCTCGTCCCGGTCATCACGTCGGCCCAGTTCTCCTTGGTCAGGGCGTATTGGGCCGCCCCGGCCGGCTGATCCACGGCGCCCGCCCGGCGCGCCGCCGTCACCACGATCTCCTGCACCTCAGCGCCCTGGAACGAGCGCGTACCGCCGTCGCCCTCGTTGTTCGCAGCGCCGGTCGTGGCTTGAGCATGGGCCAGGCCGAAGCTCAGCCCGTTCAAGATCATGACGAGAGCCGGCCCCTTCCAACCGATCCCCCGGCGATACGAATGTTTCTGTTGTTGAAGACGTTGATGCGATTTGAGTTTTACAGTCATGACTATTCTACAGTTGAGACGCGAGTGATCAGGCCGCGTCGCAGGAGGCGGCGCGGTTCGGCGGCGTGGATTGAATGAGGGGCGCTGGTTTCCGAGCGACCGTCGGCTCGGCGCCTAGGGGCGCCCGCCAGGGTCCGGCGGCCAGCCGAGAGCCGGAACGCTCAGGACGAGCGCCCGGACTTTAGGCGTATGCGACCGGTTCGCTGCGGAGGCCAAGCTCCACAGCGGCGAAATAAGGGGCAGGTGGCAGGCCAAGACGCCTCTCCTTGCTCAAGGTTCAAACCTGAGCCCGAGAAGCTGTGCGCCCGCGGATCACCGCGGGCGGCGATCCTACAGGTGAACGGCGTTCCGGGCTTCGGAGCGACCGGCGAAGGTGTTCGAAGACGGCGCTATGCGCCGACTGTCGCCCTCGCTGGTTGCGCTGCTAGATCGCGGGTTCATCAGATCCGTTGTTCCGTTGGGTGGGCGCCGGCGCTTGGCGCGCCGACGATCCCCGGCGCGGGAAAGGCCCGCGCCGAAGACTGGGCTGAGGTATACCCCCCTATAGGTTAGGTCAAGCCACACCGCTCGCGATGGCGCACATGTCCCCGCATGCGACGAAACGAGGCGCGGCGCGGAACTGGCGAGGCGTCGATCGGCCGATCGGATGGGGCTAGCTTCCGGGCGGCGGGGGGCGGGTCGGCGGCCGCCGTTCAGGGGGTCAGCTCGCGGGCAGCCCGGCGGCGACCATGAGGCTCATCACCCGCTCGGTAGCCTTGAGATAGACCGGGCTGGTGTTCTTGTCAGGCGGCGGCACGGTGCGCGCCGTCGCGCCCGGTCTCAGCTCCAGCGCCTTGGCCATGGCGGCCCTGGCTTCGGCGCCCCGGCCCAGTTGCTGGTAGGCCGCCGCCAGCAGCAGGTGCGTGCGCCCGCTGGCCGGGGTGATCGCGATCGACCGCTTCAGCCAGGGCAGCGCGTCCTCGGGGCGGCCCATGAGCAGATAGGTCCAGCCCGCCCCGATCGCCCAGGTCCAGCGCGCGACCTGCGGCGTGTCGAACCGGTCCGCCTGCCGGAAGGTGGCGAGGCCCTCGTCGAAGCGGCCGAGGAAAACCTGGGCGAGCCCGATGAGATACAGCGTGATTCCATCCCACGGATCGAGGGCGAGCACCCTCTCGCACGCCACCAGGCATTCGACGAAACGGTTGGTCGTCGACAGGAACCGGCAATAGGTCTGAAGCACCGGGATATAGTCGGGCCGCGCGCGCAACGTGCGCTCCACGATCGCGCCGACGCGCCCTTCGACGGAGGCGCGCTCGGCGACCGGGAACCAGGCCATCTGGATTCCGCGCAATTGGAACGCCGCGAGCGCGACTTGCAGATCGACGTCGTCGGCGTCGTCGGCGAGCGCTTTCTCCAGCATCGCCCGGGCGGCGTGAAAACGCTCGAAGGTCGTCTGGTTGATCGAGGCCGTCGCCTGCTCGATGGCGGCCTTGGCGCCGCCCGTCGGCATGCCGTCGACGGAGCGGTTGCCCGATTTCAGGAGCGCGTTGATGCTCAAAGCCAGCGCGTCGCCCAGGCCGGCGGTCAGGCGCGTCTGCTGGAGCGGCGCATCCGCGCCGTTCCGGTCCACCGACAGCGCCGTCGTCCACTTGACCGTGCCGGTCGACGGTTCGGTCATGCGCGCGCTCAGGTTCCACGCCGCCTCGGTCTGTTCGAGCACGCTGGTCACCACGAAGTCGGCGGCCTGAACGGCGCCGTGCGGCGTCACCACGCGGATCGTCTCGATTTTCGCCAGGCCGTCGATCAGATCGCGGGTCGCGCCGGCGGCCATCCGGGCGCTCATCGGCGCATCGCCCCCGGCGGCCATCGGGATTACGGCGACGGTCGCGGGCGAGCTCACGAAGAAACGAGGCAGCACCGCCGCGGCCGCCGCCAGGGCCGTCGCACCGCCCCCCGCCATAACCGCCAGGACCGCGCGGCGCCGCATCTTGAGATCGAGCCAGGCTCCCGCCGGCCTGCCTTCCTTCGCAGATCCCGTCTGCGCATGCGTCATTTCCGGAGGGCCCGCATCCGGCGGCCCCGACACGTCGGCCTCCAGCAGGTAGCCCCGACCCGAGACCGCCCGGATCAGCTGGCGCTTGTCGTCGCCAAGGGCGGCGCGAAGCTCGCGGATGCACTGGAAAAGGCTGTCGTCGCTGACATGGACGCCCGGCCAGACGGCGGCCATCAGTTCGTGCTTGCTGAGGATTCGCCTCGGATTGACCGCCAGCAGCCATAGGAGGTCGAAAGTCTTCGGCCGCAGCTTGATCGCTTCGCCGTCGGCCCGCCGCAGTTCGGACCGCCGCTGATCGATTTCAAACCCTGCGAATCTCAGCACCCTCCCCCCTTCCCCCGGACAACGCCGCGGTTCTGCAGCGTGACGCCAGAAGCACCCAGAATCCCCGGAAGTCATTTGAATCTCGCTCAAAAACGGAAAATTTCAGCAAAATTTCAGAAATCCTCCGGCGCCGCTTCAGGACCCTGCGGAGCCTCGCTGACATAAGGCGGGAAGACACGACGCGGGAATGGCGGTCACTAAAAGCGCGAGATTAGGCGGGACGCCTTAATGCGCCGCGGAAACGTAAGCCCCCGCTTTCGAGCTGGGGGGAATTATGTCTTCACGGGTGCTTTCGACTTCGGCGCGCGGCGCCGTGGGCGGCTGGCTGCGCGCCATGTTGCTGGCTTCGACGGCGCTGATCGCCGTGACCGGGCCTGCGCTGGCCGACAGCGTCGGCCAGAACGGCGGAACCGGCGGCAATGCGCCCAACTCCTCGACCCCCGGCGGCGGCGGCGGGGCGGGCGCGGCGGGGGACGGCTCGACGACCGGAACGGGCGGCGGCGGCGGCGCGACCGGCGGCGGCGGCAATG
>Ga0209762_100058_pt1 | contig 73610 bp, 39 predicted proteins | sample UppTromiDAQMD021_FD_185834 | JGI IMG/M metagenome (GOLD analysis project Ga0209762, IMG submission 185834) | Upper troposphere microbial communities from Maryland, USA - DAQMD-021 (SPAdes) (version 2) | ecosystem: Environmental > Air > Outdoor Air > Unclassified | place: USA: Maryland, Virginia... | reverse complement strand
GGCGGGGGCCTGGCCCTGGCGGCGGCGGGCCGGGCGATGGCGATGTCCACGGCCCCGACCAAGCTGGGGGCCGACATCGCCATCCTGCTCGCCGCCCTCGGCGGCGCGGTCGCCCTCGGCGCCGGCCTGACGATCGACCGCTTCGGCTTCGCCGGCGGCTGCCTCTTCCTGGCCGCCGCGGCCCTCAGCGCGACGCCGTTCGTCGCCCGGCTTCCCGACCCGGGCGTCGCCATCCAATCTGGCGCGGCGGGGCGGCTGGATTGGCGCGTGGCCGTCCCGCTGCTCGGCGCCACGGGAATAGCCTTCCTGACCGGTGGAGCGGTCTGGAGCTATTGCGAGCGCATCGGTCTGGCGGCCGGCCTTTCGGCGAAAGCGGTCACGATGGCCGTAGGATCGACCGCCGCCCTGGGCGTCGCCGGCGCCGCCGCCGCCCGCGTGCTGGCGAGCGTGCGCCCCCTGGCCGTCGGCGGCGCCGGCCTGCTCGTCTTTGGCGCCTCGGCCGCGGCCCTGTCCGCCTCACGGGAACCGCTTCACTACATCCTCGCGCTTTCGGCCCTGTCCTTCGCCTTCATCTTCGTTTGGCCCTTCATCCTGGGCGCGGCCGTCGAGGCCGACAAAAGCGGGCGGCTGGCGAGCGCCGCCTACGGCGTCCAGATGCTCGCTGGCGCGCTGGCGCCCCTGGCGGGCGGCGTCCTCATCGGCGCCGGCGCGCTCGACCGCCTCGCCGCGGCGGCGCTCGTCTCAGGCGCCGCCGCGGCGGGAGGGCTCGTAGTCGCCGGGCGCCGAAATCGGCAGGCCCGACTCCGAGATCATTCAAGTTAGAAAGTGAAACAGTCGATGCGCACATCAACCTTGTCGCCGCTCGCCGAAGAGGTGCTGGCGATCGCCGGCGCGCCACTGGAGCGGGCGTTCGCCCTGCCCCCCGCCTGCTACGTCGACCCCGGCTTCCTGGCGCTTGAACACGAGGTCCTGTTCGCCCGCGAGTGGCTGTGCGTCGGCCGCGCCGCCGATATCCCGCAGCCCGGCGACTACGCCGCCTATGACAGCCCTGTGGGCCCGGTCATGGCCGTGCGGCAGAAGGATGGGTCCATCGCCACCCTGAGCCGTGTCTGCCGCCACCGCGGTGCCCTCGTCGGCGAAGACGGGAGCGGGTCCGCCCGGCTCTTCACCTGCCCCTACCACAAATGGGTATATGAGCTGGACGGCCGCCTGCGCGGCGCGCCGGCCATGGGCGGCAACCCGGCCTTCGCGCCAGCAGATCGCGCCCTGCCGCGCTTCGCGACCGAGGTCTGGCAGGGCTTCGTCTTCTTCAACGCCGACGCCGGCGCCGCCCCGCTGGCGGGCAGGCTGGCGAGCATCGCCGAACTCTGCGGCCGCCATGACCTGCTCAACCTCAAGACCGGCTTCCTGATCGAGGAGGATTGGCCCTCGAACTGGAAGGTCGCGTTCGAGAACAGCTGCGAGACCTACCACCACATGGGCGTTCACCGGCAAACCCTGGAGCCGGCCTTCCCGACGCTGGGCGTGCGCTGCGAGGCGGGCGGAGCGCAGCACAACCTGCACATCGTTCCGTCAGCGGACGGATTCAGCTTCGAGCCCGGCGCCAACTCCCGGCTAACCGGCGATGACCTCGCCCAATTGCAGATCGTCGGCGTCTATCCGAACCTGGTCATCGCGCTGTCAGGCGCCACGGCCACCTGGTTCTCCTTCACTCCGACTTCGGCGACGACCACGCGCCTGCGTGTCGGCTGGCTCGTCCCGTCCGATGCGGACCCCGCCGCGCTGCCGCGCGAGCGCGCAACGCTGGAAGCCATCCTGGCCGAGGACCGCGTGTCCTGCACGGGCGTTCAGCGGGGACTGGAGAGCCGCGATGCGCGGTCCGGCCCCCTGTCGCCCATCGAACAGACGATCGCCGAGTTCGCGCGCTACCTTGCCCGCCGCATAGCGACCGCCGGCGGGGCGTAGGCCCGCTCAGGCCGTGACCAGCGCCAGCGCGATGGTCACGGCCTGGGACTGCAGGCGCTCCAGCTCGCTCACCCCTACCGACGCGGCTACGCCCGCATAGGGCCAGGCCAGAGAGACGAGGATGGCGCCGAACATCAGCGAAAAGAAGCTGGGGTGGATGCCAGGCTTGAACACCCCCTCGGCCACGCCACGCATATAGGCGACCCTCAGGTTCTCGTTGATGCGCCCCACCGCGTCGATCTTGGTCGCATCCTCGACGGGGCCAAAGGCCGTGGTCAGGGGACCGAAGCCGCCGGGCGTCGCCAGGTCGCGCAGCAACATCCGCACATAGGCGGGCTTGGCGGCGAAGAACCACACGAGCCCCCTGGCCCAGCTCTCCATCCAGGCGATCGGCGGCAGTTCCGGGTCGGGGCTCAAGAACTGCGCCAGTTCGTCGAGCATGGTCCGCGCCAGGACCGCGATGATCTCCTCGCGGCTCTCGAAATGGCGGTAGATGGACGGCGTCTGGATTCCGACGGCGTCGGCGATGTCCTTCAGCTTCAGCTCCTCGACGCCGTCGCGGGCGATCAGGCGCATGGCCTCCTCGAGGATCAGGTCGCGTGTGCCGATCGGCTCGTTCTGCCGCAGCCGCCGGCGCGAGGCTCGTTCCGCCATGATTCATGTCTCCCGATAGGTCGATTAGCACAGGCCGGGCGACCTGCGGGAGATGTGCTTAGGGACGGGGCGGAAGCGCAAAGCGCAGCGACCGCGCGATGCTGGCGCTCACCACGCTGACGTGGGTCTCGCCCCCGAAATCGACGAACTCGGCCTTGTATCCGTCCGCGCCCTTGACGGCGGCGAGCCGCCCGCTCAGTTCCCGTGCGTTGTCGATGGTTCGTATGCGCCGGATGTAGTCATCGAATTGCGCCTGGCTCATGCCTGGCGGCGGGGCGACCGCGGTGGCGGACTGTTCGAGGCCGCCCACCGTCACCAATACGCGTGGAGCCGCCCGCCCGGCCGCCACCGCGGACTTGAAGGCCGCTTCGTTGTTCAGGACCACGGCCCCGCCCCACCAGATCGACGGGCTGGCCGAGACGACGCTGCGATAGGCTCCGGGGTGTTTGAACAGCGTGTCGAGCGCGAAGAGCCCTCCGAGCGAATGCCCGACAAGCACCTCCTCGGCGGGATTGATCCGGTACGCGCCGGCGAGCCGCGGCTGCAGATCCTCCTTCAGGAAGCGATAGAAGTCGTCGGCCCCGCCCACCGGCAGGCCGCCCATCTCCGCCACGACCACCCCCGCGGGCGGCCTGGGCGTATAGTCGAACACCCTGCGCGCCGCGATCTGCCGCATCGAGCCGGTCGGGTCATCCAGCTTGAACGGATAGCCCACGCCCACGATGATCGCTGGCCGCATTTCTCCCGCCAGTTCGAGCATGCGGGCGATCTCCACCGCGGTGCCGAAGTAGCCGTTGCCATCCAGCAGATAGACCACCGGATAGCCGCCCGGCGGGGGCGGGGTCAGCGGCTCGGCCACGAAGATCCGGTAGGCCAGGCCGCCGGCCTTGGAGGTCATGTCCCATTGGTTGGCGTAGAGCACCTGGACTGGCTCGACAGCCGCGGGCGCCTGCGCGGCGACAGGCCCCGCCAGCGCGAAGGCGGCGCAGGCGGCGGCGACAAGGTTCGACGTCTTCATCCAGAATTTCCCACCCATCAGAATCGCGCCCGAACGGTCAGGCCGACGGTCAGCGGCCGCACGCGGATCGCGCCGCGCTCGCCCAGCGGAACGCCAGAAACGAAGGTCGCATCCACCGCGCTGGTCTTGCCGTCGGAGTTGAACAGGTTGTTGGCGAAGGCGATCAGCTCGACGCGCTCGAGATTCACCCCGGCCCGCAGATTGGCGACCATGTAGTCGCCGAACCGGACGCCCTGGCGCCCAAAGTCGGTGAACTGTTCGCCGACATACTGGATGTCGGCCCGCACATAACCGCGGCGCTCCAGGACGTCGAAGCCGGCCTGCGCGTAGGCGGACGCCTTCACCGCCGGACTGGCCGGCAGCTGGTCGCCCGACTTGGCGCCGATCACGCCGCTCACCCGGGAAATCTGGGCGACGTCCTTGGTGAGTTCGCCGTGGCTGAGGGACAGGGCCGAGCCCACTTCGAGCCAACGGGTCGCCAGGGCGGTCAGTTCGGCCTCCAGACCATAGACGCGCGCGTCGCCCGCATTGCCGGTGTAGGCGACGCCTTTGTAGAGCGAGGCCTGAATGTTGGACCAGTCGATGTAGTAGAGCGTGGTGTTGAGCCGCACCGCCCCGCCCGCCAGGCGCGATCGCTGACCGACCTCGAAGTTCCAGAGGCTGTCGGAATCGTAGGTCGCCGGCGGCGGGGTCGGACTGAGGCCGGCCGTCAGGTTCGGTCCGCCGGTCCGGAAGCCGCGCGAGGCCTGGGCGTAGAGGGTGAGACTGTCGCTCGGACGATAGGTCACCGCAAAGCGCGGGTTGGTGGTCACTTCGCTTTGCTTGCCGGTCGTGTCGATCACGGTCGCCGGCGACAGGTCGCCGGTCATCAGGACGCCGGAAGAATGGGTGGTGAAGGCCACGCTCGAGCGACCGACCCGCACCCCGGCCGTCAGGTCGACCTTCTCGTTGAGGGCGTAGGTCGCCTCGCCGAAGATCGCCTTCTCGCTTTCGTCCGAAGCGGTGCGGACGTCCTGGATGCGCTTGACGCCGACCAGGGCCGCGATGGCCGGGGAGTCGATGGTCTGGCCGCCGGTCCCGTCGATGGTCTGGTAGTAGGCGCCGACCGTCCAGCGCAAGGGCCCCTCCCCGGTCGAGGACAGCCGCAGTTCCTGCGTGAAGGTCTTAGCCTTCGAAGGGGTCAGGCTGGGGGTGGCCGCGACCAGGCCGGGAACGCCAAGCGCATAGCCCAGCAGGGTCACATAGGCGCTGGCGTCGCTGACGGCGAACAGCTGCTTCGTCGAGTAGCTCGTGGACGAAACCAGGTCAAAGCCGTCGAAGGCGTATCGGCCGACCAGATTGTAGATCCTGTTCTCCAGATCGACCGAGGGCTCGACCAGACTGGCCCTGGTGCGGCCGTCGGACCCGTTGAGGTCGTAGGAGCTGTGGCCGGTCGAACCGGACCTGCTCTTCTGATAGAGCGCCGTCGCCAGGAGCGAGAGACGCTCGGTCGGTTCCGCGGCGACCATCAGGCGCCCGCCGGACTGCCTCCCCCAGTTGACGTCGCGTCCTCCGGTCAGGCGATTGTCGATGTCGCCTCCGACATAGCTGGCGTAGCCCACGGCGCGGACGCCCAGCTTTCCTGCGACGATCGGCGCGTTGAGCATGGCGTTGAAGTCGCCCGAACCATCTCCGCCGTCCGTGGCGCTAGCACCGGCCTCGAGGGCGCCCGACATCGCATTCAGGTCGGGCTTGTTGGTGATCACCCGGACCGCGCCGCTCAGCGAGCCGGATCCGAAGAGCGTGCCCTGTGGGCCGCGCAGGACCTCCACGCGCTTGATGTCGAACAAGCGCAGGTCGGTCGTGCTGAGCCCGCCCGCGCCAGGATCGGCGGGCAGGTCGTCGATGAAGAGCCCGACCGTCGATTGCTGCAACCCGGCCGAAACGCCGGTCGTGACGCCCCGCACCACAAGGTTGGCCTGGTTGGCGCCTCCGCCGGCGTTCGACAGGCCCGGGGCGTTGGCGACGATGTCGTCGATCTGGGCAGCGCCGCGCCGGGCGAGCGCGGCTTCCGTTTCCGCCGAGATGCTGACGGGAACGTTGCGAAGGGCCTCCTCGCGCTTGGTCGCCGTGACGATCACTTCCTCGATTTCGAGCGGCTCACGCGCCTGCGCCGCAGCGCCGCCGGCCGCCCCGAAACAGATCAGCGCCGCGCTGGCCGTCAACATTGCGCGCGACTTCGTAACTGTACGCATCTTCCCTCCCAGTCCGGTCCTTATCGTGGCGTTCCGCCTACCGGTTGGGACGCGCTCTAGGCCGCGACGGGATCGGCGTCAAGTTTATGCTAATTTAAATAGCATTTAAGAGAGACGTCGCCGGACGACGGATATCGCCGAAAATTCGCTTTCAAATTGAAATTCTGAGACGCCTCAGCGTCGCACAGACAGGCGTGTCGCGCCGACGGCAAAAAGAAAGGGAGTACAATTAGCCTAATCCAGCGCTCTAGTCGTTTCACGACATCCGACCTGACGGACGCGGACGAGGAGGCGACCGGCGCGTTTTCGCAGACCCGCCCCGCAGCCATCGCAGCGATCGCAGAACGGCTTGGGGCGGGGGTATTTTATCAGCTCAGCCATCTTGGAGCCCGAAGGCTCCGTTTCCGGTTGGCGGTCGCGCCGCGACGGTCGCCTCCCCTACGCCTGATGAGCCTCGGCCCGAAAATGGCGGAACGTCGAACGGCGGATCAGACGGGGCTAGAGCTTCTTTGCGACGGCGCTCGCCAGGGCGCGCAGCGCGTCCTTGCGTTGGGCCGGCTGACCGACGCCGCCTGCGGCCACCGCGACCACCCGCGCGCCCTTCAGGAAGGTGTAGCTGGCGCCCTGCGCCGACAGCGCCCAGAAGGTGCGTTCGCCGACGCCCTTTTCCTCGACGACCTTGGCCCCGTCAGAATGGGCCTCGACAAGATGGACGGTGGCTTGCTTGCGCGCTTCGGCGGCGGACGAGAACTCCACCACCGAGATGATCAGTCCGGCCTTGGCGGCGCGATAGGTGCAATAGGAAAGCCGCCCCGGGGAATCCTCGTCCTGCTGCGGCCCGGCGGGGATCGCCGCGGCGACGGGCTGCCCCACGACGGCGGCGGCCTCGGCGCGGCTGGCCAGCCCGCAGACGTCGATCGCATAGGCGGGGCTGGCGGCGAGCAGAACCGCGACAACGCCGCCGAACTTCAGAACCTGCATGGACATGGGCGTTCCTTGAGCGAACCTGGGAGCGGACCTGGGACCTTCACCGATCCTAGCCGCCGGGCGGGCGGCCGACCTCATTGGAACCTATGAGCGCCGCCGCCGTCCTTCCCGCGCCGGCCTTGACATTCCTGTCAATAAGAAGGGAGCCTGCCGGCGAGATCGGAAGGGAACGTCATGGGGGGAAGAGCCTCGGTCGGCGACGACGAAGACGTCGCGCCGAGCCGCTATGTCAGCCTGCTTGAGGAATGGTCCCGGCGCTACCGGCCGCCCCTGATCCGCTTCTTCCAGCGGCGCATGCCGCCGGCCGACCACGAGGATCTGGTGCAGGAGGTGTTCCTGCGACTGGCCAAGCACGGCGACCTCGACACCATCGGCCACGTCGAGGGGTACCTGTTCCGGGCGGCCGGCAACGTGCTCAAGGACTGGCGCCGGCGCGAGGCGCGCCACGCGGCCGCGGCCCACGACCTCATCGGCGACGACCTGGCCGACGAGGTGGGTTTTTCGCCGGAACGCGTCCTTCTAGGCAGGGACACCGTCAACGCGCTGGTCGCGGCGCTGGAGACGCTGCCGGAGAGGACCCGCGCCGTGTTCGTGCTATATCATTTCGACAATCTGCCCCATGTCGAGATCGCGCGCCGGCTCGGCATCGCCGTGCGCACCGTCGAGAACAACATGGCCAAAGCCCACGCCCACATCGCCGCCGTCATGCTGGATCGTAAATGACCCTTCCCGACCGGCAGCTCGAAGGCCGGCCCTCCAACCTCGCCGAAGACGCGGCCGAATGGGACAGGCGGCTGCGGTCGGCCCAGTGCGCCGAGGACGACCGCAAGGCGTTCGAGGCCTGGTGCGAGGCCGATCCGGCGCGGGCCGCCGCCTTCGACGACCTGCAGTCGGGCATCCGCGGCCTGAAGGAGGCCTACGCCGTCAACCCCCGCCTGCGCGCGATGCGCGATCAGGCGCAGGCGCTCAGGCCGGCCGGCCGGCCATGGCGGATCGCCGCCGGCGTGAGCGCCCTCGCCGTCGCCGGGGCCGCCGCCGGGGCCTGGCTGATCTTCAGGCCCGCGCCCGTCGCGCCGGTCCCGGCAGAGGCTCCGCGCGACGCCATTTCGGTGTTCCAGACGGCGGTGGGCGAGCGGACGACGGTCGTCCTGTCCGACGGCTCCAAGGTGACGCTGAACACCCGCAGCAAGATGGTCGTCGACTACACGCCCGACCGTCGCGACATCGCCCTGACCGCCGGCCAGGCGCTGTTCGAGGTGGCCAAGAACGCCAACCGCCCATTCGTGGTCACCGCCGGCTCGCGCAGGGTCACCGCCGTCGGCACCACCTTCGACATCCGCATCGATCCGCGCCGCGTCGACGTGACCCTGATCGAAGGCCGGGTGCGGGTCGACCCGGTCCGGCCCGGCCTGCTCGCGGTGATCCGCCCGGACGTCCGCCAACTGAAGGCGGGCGAACAGCTGACGGCCACCGACGCCGGAGCCGGGGTGGCCGTCGCGCCCGCCAACATCCCCGCCGTGACCAGCTGGCGCCAGGGCGCGGTCGTCTTCAACGACACGCCGCTGCCCGACGCCGTCGCCGAGATCAACCGCTACGCCGCCGAGCCCATCGTGGTCGGCGACCCGGCCCTAGCCCAGTACCGGGTGAACGGCCGCTTCCGGACCAGCGAACCGGCCACGTTCGTCAACGCCCTGGCCGCCTATTTCCCGCTGGAGGCCCGCAGGGCCCCCGACGGCCAGACGGTGCTGACCGCCAGGCGCTGAGCCGTTCGCCGGGCGCGACGGACGGCGCATAGTCTTGATTTTTCAATAGAAAGCTTCTCAGGCCGTCGCATCGCGTCCCCGGCCCGTAAAAAACTGGCCCGCGGAAAGGTGGGCGGGGACTCCAGCCGGCGTCTTCCTGCATGACAGCCGCTCAAGCGGCGTCGAGACCGGAACGGTCGACGGGGAAACGCCGATGACAGACAAGACCAAGACCTCGCCCAGAACGCTGGCCATGAGCGGATGCGCGCTCGTCGCCCTGCTCGCCGCCGCCGGCGCCGCCCAGGCCCAGACCAAGCCGCCGGCCCATTTCCAGATCGCCGGCCAGGACCTGCGGGCCGCCCTGCAGCAGTTCGCCAAACAGGGAGACCAGCAGGTGCTGTTCTCCTCCGACATCGTGGCCGGCAAGCACAGCCCCGGCGTGGCCGGCGACCTGCCGCCGGAGGGCGCGCTGAAGGTCCTGCTGTCGGGGACCCGGCTCACCTACGCCAAGACGCAGAACGGGGCCCTGCTGATCGTCGCCGACCCCGCGGAGGCCCAGATGCCCCGCCCCCAGCTCGCAAGCGCCGGCGCTAACGCGGCGCCGGCGGTCGAGGAGGTGGTGGTCACCGCCCAGAAGAAGGCCGAGAACATCCAGAATGTGCCGATCGCGATCTCGGCCTTCACCGGCGAGGACCTGACCAACCGCCACATCGAAACCGGCGGCGACCTGGTCACGGCGACCCCGAACGCCGCCTTCACCAAGACCAACTTCGCCAGCTACAACTTCCAGATCCGCGGCATCGGCACCCAGGCCCTGTCGGTGACCACCGACCCGGCCGTGGCGGTCAGCTTCAACGCCTCGCCGATGATCCGCAACCGCCTGTTCGAACAGGAATATTTCGACGTCAACAACGTCGAGGTGCTGCGGGGCCCGCAAGGAACCCTCTACGGCCGCAACGCCACCGCCGGCGTGATCAACATGATCCCCAACCTGCCGAAGCTCGGCGGGTTCGAAGCCTGGATCAAGGCCGAGACCGGCAACTATTCGAGCAAGCGCCTGAGCGGCATGGTCAACATCCCGCTCTCCGACACCCTGGCCTTCCGCGCCGCCGGCGCCTGGACGGATCGGTCCGGCTACGTGACGAACAGCGTCACCGACAAGGACGTCGACGGCCGCAACCTGTGGTCCGGCCGCCTGTCGCTGGCCTGGAAGCCGACCAGCCGCTTCAACGCCAACCTGATCTGGGAGCATTTCGACGAAAACGACGACCGGGCGCGCACGGGCAAGCAGTTGTGCCACACCGACCCGGGCCAGCCCGCCGTGAACGGCGTCGCCACACGCCCCGTGGACGCGGCGCACTTGAATCAAGGCTGCCTGGACGGCTCGCTCTACGGTCCCGGAGCGTTTGGCGTGCCGAACGGCAGCGGCATGCCATGGATCATGGCGGCGTCGACCGCGCCGGGCCAGATCGGCGCCACCCCCGGCGGCAACAATGTCGCCGCCATCCCTCCCGCCACCGACCCTTTCCATGGGCTGATCCAGTCAAGAGATCTGCGCACGATCGGGACGACCTACGACCCGCGCTTCCGCGCGCATAACGATGTCTTTCAGTTCAATGTCGACTTCGACGTGACCGATAATCTGAAGTTTGTTTCCCAGACCCTCTTCACTCGGGATGTATATCGATCCACCCAGGATTATTCCCGATTTCAGTCGAACCCGATATTCAATGCGACGGACAACCTGCTGAGAAACCCCACCCTTCCGACCCCCGCCTACAATATCCTGCCGAACGGCTTCTTCTGCGATCCTCAGCTGGGCTGCTCCAACCGTCAGCTCATGGTCGACATGGTCACCTCGAACAGCAAGCAGTGGTCCCAGGAATTCCGCCTGCAATCAGCTTATTCAGGACCGTTCAATTTCAGCGTCGGCGCCAACTACCTCTATTATCAGATCGATGAGAGCTACTACGTCTTCAACAACGTGCTCACCTTTCTCTCGGAGAATTACTACAATACCGAGAACATCGCGGCCGGCCCGCTGCCGTGCGCGCCGGGCCAGCCCGCCAACCCATCGACCGGGAAGGGCTGCGTCTATATCGACCCGAACCCTCTCGGCCGGATCAACGGTCAGGGCCACAACTACTTCCGCAGCTGGAACCTGGCCGATACGCGTTCGATGGCGATCTTCGGCGAAGCCTACTGGCAGCTTTCCGACAGCCTGAAGCTGACGGCCGGCCTGCGCTTCACCAACGACCGCAAGATCACCACGCCGATACCCAGCCAGGCTTTGCTGACCACCACGTTCGTCGGGGGCGGCTTCGTCAACAGCGGCTATCCGGCCCAGCCGGACATTCGCCAGACCTGGAGCGAACCGACCGGCCGTCTGGTGCTGAACTGGACGCCGCGCACAACGTTCACCGACAGCACGATGGTCTACGCCTCGTATTCTCACGGCTACAAGGCCGGCGGCACCAATTCGCCGGGCATCGGAGCCGATCCGCAGTATCTGTACTTCACGCAACGGGACCCGCGATACAAGGCCGAGTACGTCGACGCCTTCGAAATCGGCGCCAAGAACGTGCTCGCCGGCGGCCGGCTGGTCGTCAATGCGGCGGCCTTCTACAACGACTACCAGAACTATCAGATTTCGCAGATCGAAGACCGCGCCACGCTCAACGAGAACTTCGACGCCAAGACCTGGGGCGCGGAACTCGAGACGATCTGGCGGCCGACGCGGGAATTCCAGGTCAGCGCCGCCCTGGGCCTGCTCGACACGCGCATTGGCTCCGGGCAGTCCTCGATCGACCCGATGAACCGCACCCAGGGCGACCCGAACTGGGTGCTCGTGCGCCCCTGGATGCAACAGGCCTCGAACTGCATCGCGCCGGCGGCGATCGTGTCCAAGCTCCTGCAGTTCACCGCGACCCGCCCCAGCCTGCTGTTCGGCCTCTGCGGCAGGAACCCGTTCAGTCCCGGCTACGGCCCAGGCAGCCCGAACCTCCGCTTCATCGGCGGCGTTCCCTACGACCCCCTGGTCAACGCGCCGAACGGCGGCCAGGGCTTCGCCGCCGATGTCGGCGGGCACAACCTGCCGAACGCCCCGCATTTCACCGTCAGCGTCAGCCCGCAGTACACGGTCTATTTCGGCCGCAGCGACCTGACCCTGCGCGCCGACCTCTATTACCAGGGCGACAGCTGGGCGCGCATCTATCAGGACCAGATCGACCGCCTGCGCGGCTGGGGCAACATCAACCTGTCGGCGACGTGGCGCATGCCGGAAACGGACTGGACGGTGCAGGTCTACGTCAAGAACGCCCTCGACGGGAAAGCCATCACCGGCACCTTCCTGAACAGCGACGACACCGGCCTGACCTCGAACGTGTTCGTCCAGGACCCCCGCATCATCGGCCTCAGCGTCCGCAAGGGGTTCTAGGGGCGACGGCGCGTCGAGCGCCCGCCCCACGGCCCGGTCGTCGCCCTGGCGCAGGGCGACGACTTCCCCGCCTGTCTCCCGCCCCTCCCCTGAAACGCGGCGGCGCCATGCAGCCGCCCTGGCGCGGAAGATCGCAAATCCATCAGCCTCAAGAAGAAAAATGGGGAGCAGGTTGGTTGATTCATGGCCAAAATTAGGTCATGAGCCCCCGACCCTTGATGCATACTCAGGCATAGATTCAGCCTGGGGAGCGTTTTTTGACGCGCGCATAGTTCAGTATGGCCAGGTGACAGTGCACAGTACTCGTTCGAAAACCGTAACCATTCGTCAATCTTTTAACGCGTCCGGAACTCGATCCTTACGCACGCGGCTGCAGATCAATTCGGCCTTGGTCGGGGCGGCCCTGACCTTGGCCGCTCCCAGCCTGGCCCTGGCCTCCAACGAATGCGGGGCCGCGGTCGGCGGCGTCGTCACCTGCGCGGCGACGGGAAGCCCCTATGCGGGGGGCATCAGCTATTCCGCCTCCGGACAGGGCCTGACGGTCAACCTTGAAAGCGGCGCGCTCGTCCATTCGACCGCGAGCGTCAGCGCGGGCGTCGATCTGCAATCGAACGACGAGAACATCACCTTGAATCACGGCGGCGGCGTCATCGCCGACCGCGGCTACGGCGTCTCCCTGCAAACGAGCACCGGGTTCATCACCGCCAACCTGGGCGAGGTGGTCTCGGCCACCAGCGCCGGCGTCTACGCCTTCCATGACGACGGCGGAGGGCTCATCAACGTACGCAAGGTCACCTCTGGCGCCGAAGGCGTCGTAGCCAACAGCTACAATGGCGGCTTCACCATCAATGCCGGCTCCATCTTGGCCGTGGGCGTTGGGATCGACGCCTTCAGCGTCGGTTCCGGAAATCTCGTCGTCACCAGCACCGACCGCATCGAGACGACGGGCGTGGGCTCGTCCGGCCTCACGGCCGCCACCAGCGGCGACATCCTCATCGACGTCAACGCGGTGCGGACCGCCGGCCGAAACAGCATCGGAATCCAGTCCTCGACCGATCTGGGCCGCCTCGACGTTTCGGCCAAGTCGATCGTCACGGTCGGCGCGAACAGCTTCGGCCTGCAGGCCATCGGCCAAGGCGGCCTGGTCAAGGTCGACGCGGGATCGATCTCGACCCAGGGGAACGGCGGCGTCGGGCTGCAGGCGCGCAACAACAGCGGCGATGCGTTCGTCCATGCCGGCGCCGTCGACACGCGAGGCGACAACGCCGCCGCGGTCGATGCGCAAAACATCTTTGGCGGCATCGTCGTCAAGATCGACGGCGCCATCTCGACCGCCGGGACCGGCAGCAACGGCGTCAACGGCGTCAACGCCAACGGCGACATCGCGCTGACCAGCGCCGGAACCGTTTCGACCCTCGGCGCCAACAGCATCGGGGTGAACCTGTCCAACGGCCGCGGCGCGGTGACGGCGGATGTCGCCACGGTCTCGACGCGCGGCGCGGCGACCGCCGCCGTCATGGCCGTCGCCGACGCCGGCCGCGTCACGGTCAAGGCGCTGGACGTCGTCGCCTCGGGCGCGCTCAGCGAAGGCGTCCTGGCGCGCAGCAACAGCGGCCCGGTCAGCGTCGCCGTGCGCAACAGCGCCGCGGACGCCGCCGCCATCCACGCGATCGGCGTCGCGGGCCCGGCTGACGTCGCCATTTCGGGAACGGTGCGTTCGGCCAATAGCGACGCCATCGTGGTCCAGAGCGGCGCGGCCGCCAGCATCACGATCGCCGCCGCCGGCTCGGTGACCGGCGCGGGCGGCGCCATCGTCCTCAACGCCCTCAACGCGACCATCAACAACGCCGGCTCGCTCAGCGGCGGCGCGTCGCCGACGATCGTCGCGACGCAGGGGCCCGTCACCCTGACCAACAGCGGCAAGTTCGTCGGCGGCGTGCGCTTCGGCGCGGGGGCCAATCTGGTCGCGAACAGCGGCGATTTCGCGCTCTCGGGCGTCAGCGATTTCGGCGGCGGCGCAAGCCGCCTCGTCAATACGGGCGTGGTCCGCATGCTGGCGCCCTCCGCCCTGTCGGGCCTCAGGCGGTTCGAGAACGCCGGGCTCGTCACCCTGGCCGACAACCACGCAGGCGACGTCCTGAGGATATCCGGCGACTATGTCGGGGTGAACGGCCGACTGGCCCTCGACGTCAACGCCCTCGCCGGCGGGGGCGCGACCCACGACCAACTGGTCATCGGCGGCGCGGCCTCGGGCGTGACCTCGATCAGCCTCAACCACGTGGGCGGCGTCGCGCTGACGCCCGGCACGACGCTGAAGCTGGTCGATGCGGGCGGCGGCTCGCAGGCAGGCGCCTTCACGCTGGCGCCCGGCTCCAGCGAGGTCGGCTTCGCACACTACGGCCTGCGCTATGAGGCGGCGGGCGACGACTTCTATCTGGTCGCCACCGAAGGCGCGGCGGTGTTCCAGGCGCTCAAGATCAACGAAGGCGCCCAGACGCTGTGGCGCCAGTCCGCCGACGCCTGGTCGGCGCACGCCGCGTCCCTGCGCGATCCGGCTGCGGGCGGATCGCCCGCCCGACGGGTCTGGGGACAGGTCTACGGCTCGACCGACAAGCGCGACCAGACCTTGGTCCGCGCCGCCGGCGGCATGGTCCAGACCGTCGACCTCTCCTATCGCCAGGAACATGTCGGCGGGCAGATCGGCGTCGACCTGGGCGCGGCGGCCGCCGCCCCCGGCGTGACCTTCGGCCTGACCGGAGGCTATCTCGACTCGGCGCTGAAGTTCGCCGGGACCGCCGACCGCGCCGACTACAAGAGCGTCAACCTGGGCGCCTACGCCCTCGGGCGGCAGGGGCGCTATTTCGTCGACGCCCTGGCCAAGTACGACCTGTTCCAAGTCAAGACGCGCAGCGCCACGGCGGGCTACGCCGAGACCCTCGACGGCTCGACGTTCGGCGTGCAGGCCGAGGCCGGCGCGCGGATCGGATCGGCCGGTTTCTTCGTCGAACCGGTGGCCAGCCTGGCCTACAGCCGCACCGATCTCGACACCCTGCGGGCCCTGGGCGCGACCCTGGACTTCGAGGTCCTGAACGGCCTGCGCGGCAAGCTCGGCGCGCGCGTCGGCGGCAGCCGGCCGCTGGCCGGCGGCGTGGCCGCCTACTATCTCGGGGCCCACGTGGTGAAGGAGTTCGACGGCGAAGGCGGCGTGCGCTTCATCCAGGGCCAGGCCGCCAGCGTCCTCGCCAACGATCCGCTCAAGAGCTACGGCCAGTTCCAGGCCGGCGCCAGCTTCGCCTCGACGGCCGGCCTGACCGGTTTCGTCGAAGGCGCCGCCGGCTCCAGCGACCGCTATGAGAACTACAGCGGCCGCATCGGCCTGCGCATGGTGTTCTAGGCGAGCCGACCGGCCTTCGCCGCCCATGCGGCGAAGGCCTTCCGCGCCGTCGGGCGCGGATGCGGAAAGACCGCCCGCCGGCCCTCAGCGGCAGGTCTTCGCCGCGACCGGATTGCACCGCGCCGCGCCGCCGCCGGGCAGGCGCACCAGATAGGGCGTGCCGTAGGCGTTGCCGGGAACTTCGAAGTCGGTCGACACCACCTGGGCGCCGCTGGCGAAGGCGGCGTCGGCGCGGGTCGTGTCGTTGACCTTGGCCTCGTAGGTCTCGATGTCCGAGCGCGTGCGCACCAGATAGCCCTGTTTGACATAGGCGCGGATGTCGTCGGCGCGCACCAGGGCGTTGTCGTACATCAGGAAGGCGGCATGGTCCTCGCCCGGCGAGGCGCGCAGGAAGGCCAGACGCCCCTTCAGCGAGGGGTGCCCCTCCAGGTAGCCCTTGGCCCCGGCCTCGCCGTTGGCGGTGATCATCAGGAACACGATCTTGCCGCGCGCGGCCGCCAGCGTCGGCCACGCCCCGGCCCGGACGGCCGCGTTCAAGGTCGCGTGCGAGCCGCGCACGTCGTCGGGCGTGATCAGCCGGTCGCGGCTGAACACCGACGAGATCTCCTGGTCGAGGTCGTCGAACAGCTTGGGCGTGAACGGCGTGGTGTGGGTCGGATCGGGCAGGATCGGCACGTCCGAGACCTTGGCCTCCAGCACGATGAACAACGGCACGTGCCGGGGATGGGCGTCGGACCACTCCCGGACCTGGGTCAGGCACAGCTTCAGCGTGGCGCAATGGCTGCGGAAGTCGATGTCCGGCATGTGGAACACCTTGTAGCCGGGCGTCTTCAGGGCGGCGGCGTCGAACGGCGCCAGGTCGCTCGCCCCCTGCCCGCGCAACAGCCGATAGCCGGCGGGGTCGGCGAAGCGTCCGCCCTCGGGGTCGGGATTGACGTCGAGCTCCAGGCTGCGCACGCCGATGTCGAGCTGGGTCTTCAGGTCGGGATGGGTGTAGGCCAGCGCCTCGGTGATGGTGACGTGGTTGGGGTGCTCCTCGCGGAACAGCGCCGCCTCGGCCGCCGGCTTCTTGCCCATCGCCCCCTGCAGGCGGCCGATGATCGGCTCGACCACCGCGATGAGCCGCTTGTCCGCCGGCATCGAATAGCTGTTGTGGGTGCCGAGCACCTGGAGCTGGTTGAGCTTGAGGCTGGGATCGAGGCCGGCGGCCTCCTCGGCCAGGGCCGGGACGGACGCCGCCAGAAGGGCGGCCATGGACACGCCGGCGAGAGCGAACCTGGACATGGGCTGGTTTCCTGATGATGCGTCGCCCGCGGGGTCGGGCCCCGCGAGCGCCGAGGGGCTTTTGGGGGATCAGAAGGCGAAGCGGGCGAAGACGCCGACGGTCCGGCGGGCGTTCAGCGAGGTGTAGTGCAGAAGGCCGAGCGCGCCGTACTGCTGGTAGCCGGTGGAGTAATAGGTGTTCAGCAGGTTGCGGCCATAGAGGCCGAACTCGATGTCGCGCCCCGGCGGCGTCAGGCTGAGCCGGCCGTTGAGCAGGCCGTAGCCGGGCACTTCGGAATAGGCCGGCTGGCCGACCACCGTCCAGGTCGTGCTGCGGTAGGCGTAGTCGAGGCTGCCGCGCACGCGCACGCCGCGCCACAGGGTGTCGTCATAGGCCAGGCCCGCCTGGGCCGACCAGCGCGGCGCGTTAGTCAGCCGCGTGCCGGTGTAGTTGGTGGTGGCGTTGTAGACATAGTCGGTGAAATGAGAGTCGGCGTAGGTGACCGCCCCGGTCAGGGTGATCGCGTCGGTCGCCTTCCAGGCCAGGCTGGTCTCCGCCCCGCGCGTCCTGAGGCCGCCGGCGTTGCCGATCACCAGCTGGGCGATGACGCTGCCGGGGATGTAGGTCAGGATCGTCGTCTGGAAGTCGGTGAAGTCGGAATTGAAGACGTCGAAGTTCAAGCGCAAGCGGCGGCCGAACAGCTCGGACTTCACCCCGGCCTCGTAGCTTTCGACGGTTTCGGCCTTGTAGGGGTCGTACTTGTTGCCGACGAAGGCGACCCCGGCCGGCTTGTAGCCGGTGGAATAGGTCGCATAGAGCATGGCGTCCGGCGTCAGCTTGTACTGGGCGGCGATCCGGTAGGAGACGTTGTCGCCCTTGACCTGGCCGTACGACAGGAAGGGCGGCGGGCTGGTGGCGGTGAAGGTGGCGTTCACGCCGGTGATCGGCAGTGGATCGATGGTGATGAAGTCCTGCGACTGCCCGTTGCGGTCGGCGGTGTAGCGGGCGCTGACCGCGAGGCTGAGCTTGGACGTCAGGTTGAACTTCAACTGGCCGAAGGCGGCGGTGGTGGTGTTGCGGGCCCGGAACAGGGTGGCGTTGCCCGGCACGCCGACGGCGCCGGTCAGGGCGTAGAAATTCGTCAGCCGTGCGCCCGTGGGCGAGACCAGCGGCGCGCCGAGCGTGGCCCATTGCAGCTGGGTCTGGTCGGCCGCCAGGCGGTTGTAGAACAGCCCGCCCAGATATTCGAAGGTCCCGCCGCTGGGCGAGGCCCAGCGCAGCTCCTGGCTGAACTTCGAGGTCTCCAGCCGGCCGCTGTTGTAGGGGATGTAGGCGAACTGCGTCGTCGGCACGAGGTCGGCGGGGGTGTCGTTGTCGTACGACGTCTCGCGGTAGGCGGTGATCGAGGTTAGCGTCCCGTAAGGCGCGCTCCACTGCACGCGCAGCGAATGACCCAGGGAGGTGGTCTCAATCATCCCCCTGGAGGAATCGGCGTTGTCGGCGTTTTTCGGTCCGGGGGTGACGCCGTTGGCGATCTGCAGCGCGGTCACCGCCGGCGGCGCGCCGGACACCGCCGTGCGGATGGTGTTGTCCCAATGGTGCTCGCGGTCGAAGGCGTAGACGGCCTCCAGCCCGTCGAACGGCTTGAACAGCAGCTTGGCGCGGTAGCCGTCCTCGCGGAAGGTGCCGAGGTTCTGGCGCAGGGTGGTGTAGCGCCCGTAACCCTCCTGCCCCTGCTGGAAGGCGGAGACGCGCAGCGCCGCCTTGTCGCCCAGCGGGATGTTGGCCAGGGCGTTGAGGTTGTGGTCCTCGCGCTCGCCGTAGCTGACGGCGACCTTGCCCGACCATTCGTCCAGCACCGGCTTGGCGGTGGTGATGGCGATGACCCCCGAGGTGGCGTTCTTGCCGAACAGCGTGCCCTGGGGCCCCATCAGCACGTCGACCTGCTGGATGTCGGAAAGGCCGGTCAGGCCGTTCTCGCGCTGGCCGTCCATGACCACGTCGTCGACGACCAGGCTGACCGACTTGGCGTTGGAGAAGTCGAACGAGGTGCTGCCCACCCCGCGGATCTGGAAGGCCGAGCCGTTGGTCGGGTCGTACTGCACCCCCGGCACGAGATACTGCAGGTCGGTGACCGACTGGAAGTTCGAGCTTTCCAGCGCCTTGCCGCTGACCGAGCTGATCGAGATCGGCACGGCCTGGGCGCTCTCGACCCGGCGCTGGGCGGTGACCACGATCGTCTCCAGCGTGCTGGCGTCAGACGCCGAAGCGGCCGCGCCGTCAGCGGCGTACGCCTGTGCGAACGACGCCAGACAGGCGCCGGCGGAAAGGAGCAGGCTCAGACGGGCTCGCTTGACTGAAAACATGGCCGAATTCCCCCAGTCACAAGTTGACTGGCGGCGCACTAGCACCCAGCCGTGACGGTCAGGTGACACTTGTACGAAATCAGATGGTCATATTTCAGATGAAGCCAGCGCCTCGCGGGACACTTGTACGAATCCCGGAGCAATGCACGGCCAGGAAGAGCGCGCCGGGCCGCCGCCCGTTCAGGCCCTGGCCGCGCGGGCGGCCTGGCCTTGAAGGCGGGCGATCAGCTCTGCCCCGGCCTGGGCGCCGCGGACGCCCAACTCGCCGTCGAGCATGACCTGGCCGATGGCGACGATGGACAGGATCTGGGCCGCCAGCCGGTCCAGCGGCGGCGCGCCGCCGGCCTCGCGGGCCAGGTAGGCGTAGTAGTTCTCGCCCCGCCGCCGCCGCATGTCGGCGGCGAAGCCCCGCAGATTGGCGATGCGCGTCGCCGCCAGGGCGACGGCGAAGGTGCCGCGCGCGATCTCCACCTTGGTCGCGTCCGCCGTCGGCGATCCGCCCGCCGGCAGGTCGTCGACCCGCCCCTGCAGCCGCGAGATGATGTGCTCCAGCCCGGCCTTGAGCAGGTCTTCCTGGCGCGGGAAGCGGTAGGCCAGCGTCGAGGGCGGCGCCCCCGCCGCCTCGGCCACCGCACGATGGGTGACCGCCTCGGCGCCCGCGGAGATGATCAGCGCGGCGGCGTGCGCGGCGACGGCGGCCTGCCATTCGCCCATCGGCGGGGTCTTGTAACGTTCGCGGGCGCCGAGCAGCAGGTCGCCCAGCCCCGCCTGGAGGACGGCGAACATCTCCTCCTCCGCCCCCGGCTCGGCCGGCGCCAGGCCCAGGCACAGGCGGCGCAGGCTCAGGCGGCGCAGCCAGCGATAGGCGGCGTCGTCGCCAAGGACCAGACCGTGCGCGGCCTCGTCGGCGCTGTAGGCGTGCAGCGCCTCGGCCAGTTCGGGCCCGCCCAGGGGCGCCGTCGCCACGCGCCAGAACTCAAGGCGTCGGGCCTTCCAGGTTTGCAGCGGCGCATGGATCTCCGGTCTTGAGGCCGCGCCCTGCAGCAGCTCGCAGAAAAAGAGGCAGAGCGTTCGGCGGCGCCCCGCCCATTCATCGAGCACGGCGTCGGCGAAATCGGCCAGGACGCCGCCGTCGAGCCGGCCCATCGCGGCCAGCCGCGACAGCCACAGCTCCGACCGCCGCGCCTCTTCGTGCGTCGCAGCCGAGACCAGCGCCGCGACGAGGTCGTCCTTGCGGCCGAACCGATAGGACAGCGCCGACACGGTGACGCCCAGGCGCTCGGCTAGCGGCCGCAGCGTCAGCGCCTTGAGGCCGTCCTCCTCGACCAGCGCCAGGGCGGCCTGCAGGACCCGATCGATGCCGTCTTCCAAGTGCGAGTCGCCTCAAGACCAAGTCCGAAGGCCAGGGTTTAGGGTCGAGGCCCGCCCGGTCGCAAGCCCGGGCGGCGGCGGTGGCCGCCGCCTACCTGCCCCGCAGCGCCGCCTGTTGAGCCAGGCGGCCGCTCCACGCGGTCGGCATCTGCTTCAGCATGGCGCTCCCGTCCTGCCCGCCCTCTGCCGCCCGCCAGGCCTCGATCGACTCGGAATTGCGCAGCAGGACCCCCTTGGCGATCGGGACCAACTCCCAGACGTGCACCGCGCCGTTTCAGACCAGCCTTCGGCCAGGCTCGACCGCCGAAGGCGACGCCGCGAGGACGGCGGCGACGTCGACAGTAACGCCGTCGCGCGTCCACCCGGCCGGGCCGCGTAAAGCCGGCGCGCATTCAGTCGATAAAAGAATAGATCAAGAATATTTTCGAAGCGAATGCCAATCATGACGCAATCATATTTCCAAATATTGAGAAATCGGCGAAAATGAACGTCAGATTAAAGCAATATAACGAAACCTATATTTTATTTGTTACCTTATTGTCGCAAGAAATAACTATTGGAGCCCTCGATCAGGCGAACAGCCGATCCAGAGGGGAACCATAATGCTGAACCGTGCAAACTTCCGTTTGCGGATGTTGGCGAGCGCCGCCGCGGCGGCGGGCGCGATCGCCTCGCCGGCCTGGTCGCAGACCCAGGCCGCGGCGTCGAGCGACGCCATGGCCGCCACGGGCCTTTCGGAGATCGTCGTCACCGCGATGAAGCGTGAGACCGACCTCCAGAAGACGCCCATCGCGATCTCGGTGGTGAGCTCCCAGGCGCTGGCCGAACGGCACGTCCAGAGCCTGCTCGACCTCGGCGACGGTTCCGTTCCCGGCCTGCGCATCGCCACCTTCGAGGCCCGGCAGTCGGCGCTGACCATCGGCGTGCGCGGCATCGTGCCCCTCGACGCCAACCAGCCCGCCCGTGAACAGGGCGTCGGCGTCTATATCGACGGCGTCTATCTGGGCCGCCAGCACGGCCTCAACGCCGCCCTGCTCGACATCGATCGCATCGAGGTCCTGAAGGGCCCGCAAGGCACGCTGTTCGGCCGCAACACCGAAGGCGGCGCGCTCAGCATGGTCAGCCGCGCGCCCACGGGCGAGTTCGGCCTGCGCACCACCGTCGGCGTCGGCAACTACGGCGCCTATAACGGCTCCTTCCACCTCGACCTGCCGGCCATCGCCAACTTCAGCGTCAAGCTCGACGGCGCGGTCCAGTACCGCGACCCGACCGTGAAGAACCCGCTGCCGGGCGCGACGGGCTGGAACTATTTCGACCGGCGCGGCCTGCGGGCGGCGGTGCGCTGGCAGCCCCTGCCGAACTTCACGGCTGACTACGCCTACGACACCGGGCAGGATTCCAACTCGCCCTTCTACAGCCAGCTGCTGAACTACAACCCGCAGGGCAAGCCGATCGGCACGGGCTCGGGCAAGATCGCGCCGCTGCCCCCGATCGTGAAGGTCTCGTCCGACCGCATGTCGTCCGCCGACATCGGCGTGCCGCAACAGCCCAGCGTCGACAAGACGAGCGGCCATTCGCTGCACCTGAAGTGGAAGGTCTCGCCGGACCTCGAACTGCGCTCGATCACCGCCTATCGCGAAGTCAGCGTCGAGCAGTGGGACAACAGCGGCGGCGCCCACCGTCCGCCCGTGTTCACGCCGAACGGCAACTTCAGCCGCTACAGCCTGGCGGGCCTGTGGCAGCACCAGTTCAGCCAGGAATTCCAGGCGGTGGGCAGCTTCAACCGCGTCGATTACGTGGCCGGCCTCTATTACTTCGACGAAAAGGCCAGCGACGACGCCGCCACGCCCAACACCAACAAGTGGAACGCCGACGGCACCGGCTACACCATCCTCGACCCGACGCCGACCATCCGCGGCTCGCGCATCGTCGACCGCGCCAGCGTGGCCTACGCCACCAGCTACGCCGTCTACGGCCAGGCGACCTACACCCCCGCGATCCTCGACGACCGCCTGCACGTCACCGTCGGCGGGCGCTACACCAACGACGACAAGAACGGCCGCCTGCTCGTCGTCAACAACATCCCGCGCCCGTACAGCTACGCGGAAGAGACCAGCCGCTTCAACCCGATGGCCACCGTCGCCTTCGACGCCGCGCCGGGGATCAACGTCTACGCCAAGTACGCCACCGGCTACCGCTCGGGCGGCGCCAGCTCGCGCTCGATCACCTACCGCTCGTTCGGGCCGGAAGACGTGAAGTCCTATGAGATCGGCGCCAAGACCGAGTTCTGGGACCACCGCGCGCGCCTCAACGTCGCAGCCTACAAGATGGACCGCAAGAACAGCCAGATCGACTTCAGCTCGATCCAGTTCGACGCCATCACCGGCACCAACCGCAACACCATCGAGACCGTCAACGCCGACGGCGTGACCGAGATCAAGGGCCTCGAGGTCGACCTGACGGTCAACCCGATCCAGGGCCTGTCGCTCACGCTCGGCTACGCCTACACCGACACCAGCGTGCCGCCGGCGATGAACTACACCGTCACGCCCGCCGTCCTGCAGCCGGTCTACATCGTCTTCACGCCGCGCAACGCCGTCAGCGGCGCGATCGACTACTCGCACCCGGTGGGCCCGGTCACGGCCAAGCTGCACCTGGACGCGGCCTACGCCGACGCCACCCAGACCTTCGACCAGTTCGCGACCAAGGCGGACTCGTCGTTCATCGTCAACGGCCGGCTCTCCATCGCCGACATCGACCTCGGCTCCTCGTCGGGCAAGCTGACGGTGTCGGTCTGGGCCCGCAACCTGTTCGACGAACAGCACGTCTATCGCCGCGACCCGTCGAACCAGGCGACCCTGGGCGACTACGGCAACTTCAATGAACCGCGCACCTTCGGGATCGAAGGCTCCATGCGCTTCTGACGGACCCTCGGTTCGAAGCCGCCCAACAGCGGCATTGGACCCACTCAAGCCCGACGCGAGCAGGCTCCGCTCGCGTCGGGCTATTTTTTTGCGCCCGGGTCAGGGCGCGGGAACGACCAGCACCACCTTCAGGCCCGGCCCGGCGTCCTCCAGCGCCAGGCTCCCGCGATGCAGGCGCATGATCGCCTCGACCAGCGGCAGGCCCAGCCCGTGCCCCGCCTGGTTACGGCTCTTGTCGAGCCGGCCGAAGCGCCGCATGGCCTCCTCGCGCTGATCCGGCGCGATGCCCGGTCCGTCGTCGGCGATCGTCACGGCGGCGCCCGCGGGCGACCGCGCCGCCCCGACCACGACGCGCGAGCCCGGCGGCGTGTGGCGCAGGCCGTTCTCGATGACGTTGATCAGCGCCTGGGTCAGAAGCTGGCGGTCGCCGAGGACCGGCAGGCTGTCGCAGGGGCCGACGACCAGTTCGCGCGCCTCTTCGGCGGCCGCGGCCTGCATCATGGCGCCGACGTCGCGGGCCAGGGCGCCCAGGTCCAGCGGCTCGAAACGGGCGCGACGGTCGCCGCCCTCGACCTCGGCGATGCGCAGGACCGCCCCGAACATCGCCAGCAGGTGGTCGGCCTGGGCGATGGCCTCCTCCAGCCCGGCCCGCAGCGGCGGCGTGTCGGCCTGGGCGGCCAGCCGTTCGAGCTGGCCGCGCAACCGCGCCAGCGGCGTCCGCAGGTCGTGGGCGATGTCGTTCGACACGTTGCTGATCCCGCTCATCAGCTCGGTGATGCGGTCGAGCATGCGGTTGAAGGCCTGGGCCTGCTGGGCGAACTCGCCGCGCGACGGCTCGACCGGCAACCGCCGCTGCATGTCGCCGTCGATGATGGCGTCGACCGTCCGCCGGATGGCGGCGATGCGGCGCTTGATCAGCAGGCCGAAGGCGATCAGCCCGGCGATCACGATGAGGACGATCGACCCGAAACCGACCAGATAGATGCGCGTGCGCGCTTCGTCGTAGTCGTCGAAGGGCTCGATCTCCGCGACCGTGGTCAGCCGCAGGCCGCCGCCGAGGTCGCGCACCAGCGCCCGCCCGACGCCGAGCCCCTCCCTGTAGTCCTCGCGCCGGACCGTCGAGAAGCCGACCGGCAGGCGGCGGCGGATGTGGATGTTGCCGCCGAGCAGGCGCCCCTCCCCGTCGACCAGCATGAAGCCGATGTCGGCGGTGTCGAGCCGTCCCTCGAAGGCCGCGATCCGCCGCAGGATGTCCGCCGGCCTGGAGCCGGCGGCCGGGGGGCCGGCCACCGCCTTGCTGGCCGCGGCGACGCGCTGGTCGACGAGGCCGGTGATCGTCGCCTGGGTGACCCAGTGGATGGCCAGGCCGGTGCCGATGGTGGCGGCCAGGAACGCCAGCAGGAAGGCGATCGTCAGCGACCGCAGGGATCGCAGGGCCATGGGCTCAGCCGCGCAGCATGTAGCCGACCCCGCGCAGGGTGGCGATCGGGTCGTCGCCGCCGGCCGCCGTCAACTTGACCCGCAGGCGGCGGATGAACACGTCGACGATGTTGGTCGAAGGCTCGAAATCATACCCCCAGACCCGCTCCAGCAGCATGGCGCGGGTCAGGACGGTGTCGACGTTGCGGGCGAGCTCGGCCAGCAGGTTCAGCTCCAGGTGGCTGAGGTCGATGGCCTTGCCGTTGCGCCAGGCCCGGAACTTCTCGGGGCTGACCAGGATGTCGCCGGCCCGCAGCATGCCCGAGCCGCCGCGCGCCCATTTGCGCGCCCGCAGCACCGCGCCGAGGCGGGCGTGCAGTTCGCTGGCGGCCACCGGCTTGACCACGTAGTCGTCAGCGCCGGCCTCCAGCCCCCTGACCTTCTCGGCCGATTGGCCGAGGGCGCTCAGCATGATGATCGGCGTGGTGACGTCGCGCGCCCGCAGCGTGGTGAGGACGGAGACCCCGTCGAGCCGGGGCAGCATCCAGTCGAGGATCACCGCGTCGAAATGATCGTCGTCGAGGGCGCGCAGCCCCTGGCGGCCGTCGACGACGTGGACGACCTGATGCTCGAAGGCCTGCAGCTGCTCGACGAGGCCGGCGGCCAGGACCTGATCGTCCTCGACCAGAAGGAGCTTCATCCCCATAGACCTGCCCCCTTTCCGTCCGGCCGGCGTTCAGAGGGCTTGGTAGCCGATCTGCGCCGCCGGCGGTAGCGGCCCGCCGGGGAAGCCGGGCGGGCGGAGGGCGCCGAGCGACGCAGGCTAGGCCTTGCCGGCGACCTTCGCGAAGGCGAGGAGCGCCAGGGTGACGGTGATCGCCCCGCCGATACGGGTGGCGATCTGGGCGAACGGCATCAGCTGCATGCGGTTGGCGGCGGTCAGGATGGCGATGTCGCCGGTGCCGCCCTGGCCGGAATGGGTGGCGTTGACGACCGCCGTCTCGATCGGATGCATGCCCAGCAAGCGGGCGACGGCGAAGCCGGTTCCGACCAGGGTGGCGACGGTGGCCACGATGGTGGCGACGGTCGGCAGGTTGAAGGCGGCGACCAGCTTCTCCCACGGCGTCTTGGCCACGCCGATGGCGAACAGCAGCGGATAGGTCACGCAGGCCGAGAAGAACTGGTAGTTGGCGTAGGCCCCGCGCTCGATCGACGGCGGAACGAGACGGCCCAGCTTGATCAGCACCGCCAGGGCCAGCATCACCACCGGCCCCGGCCAGCGCCACAGCTCGTGCGTCAGGGCGCCGACCATGTAGAGCGCCGCCACCGTCACCACCGCCGCCCCGACGGTCTGGGGCGTCGGATGGAACAGCACGGCCTTGGCCCCGGCCAGCGGCGCGTCGACCTCGCCGACCTGCAGCCGCCCCTCGCCGGAGAAACGCGGCCAACGCTTGCCGAACTGGTTGAGCAGGCCGGCGAACAGGATCGCCGTCAGGCTGCCCAGCATCACCGCCGGCAGCACCTCGGCGAACACCTCGCCCTGCGGCTGGCCGGAGAACTGGGCGTAGCCGACCGACAGCGGGATGGCCCCCTCGCCGACGCCGCCGGCCATGATCGGCACGACGATCTTGAACAGGGTGTGCTCGAAGCCGAGCCCCAGCGCCGTCCCGACCGAACAGCCAACCACGAAGGCCGCGACCGAGCCCAGCGCCAGCGGGACGAAGATCTTGAAGAAGCCCGAGACCAGCGCCCGCCGGTCCATGCCCAGGATCGAGCCGACCACGATCGAGGCGATGAACAGGTAGAGGAAATTCGAGTTCTCGGTGAAGTCCGAGATCGACTTGACCAGCACCGGCGGCAACAGGCCCGCGTATTCCAGATAGGAGGGCGTGAAGGTGGCCAGGATCGCCGCGAAGCCGAAGCGGCGCAGGATCGGCGTGCGCTTGCCCAGCTCGGCGCACAGGAAGCCGCCGACGCCGAGGAAGACGATGGCGGCCATGATGTCCGACGGCGCCTTGCCCAGCCTGACATAGACGCCGGCCAGGGCGACGACGAGGACCACGACCGGGGCCGGCACCACGCCGATGCGCAGATCCATCAGGCCCCACCAGCGACGCAGCCAGGGCGACGGCGCCTCGGCCGCGTCGGTTTCGACTTCGGGAGCGGTCACGGGCGTCTCCTCCAAGCGGTCCGGATGCGGGTCAGCCGCGCTTCGGGATGATCGGCAGCACGACATGCGACGGCCGGCCAGCGTCGGCGAAGACCGTATTGCGCGCCACCCGGCGGGTCAGCCCCTTGCCCTCCGGCGCGCCGGTGTTGGGGTTGACGTCGAAGTGCGGGAAGTTGCTGGACGACACGTCCAGCCGGATGCGGTGGCCGGCCTTGAACAGGTTGCCGGTCGGGAAGGCCTCGACCTTGATCCGATAGGCCTGGCCCGGCGTCATCAGCGACGGCTTCTCCCAGGAGTCGCGATAGCGGCAGCGCAGGACGCCGTCGGTCAGGTTCAGCGCGAAGCCCTCGGGGTAGTCGGCGCTGGGCGGATAGACGTCGATCAGCTTGATGGTGAAGTCGGTGTCGGGACAGTCCGACGCGATCCACAGCTCGGCCTCGACGGCGCCCGTCACCTCGACGTCCTGCGCCAGCGGCTCGGTCTGGAACACCAGCACGTCGGGCCGCGCCTCGACCGGCAAGTAAGGCTCGCGCGAGGCGTAGAAGTTCGGCCCCTCGCGCTGGTCGTAGCCGCCGCCGCGCATCAGCGGCTCGCCGGACGTCACCGTCCCGCCCATGGTCGGCACCGGATGCGCGGGATCGAAGTCGTAGGTCAGCGCCTCGCCGTCGGCCGCCTGCCGCTCGGTCGACAGCGCGCCGGACGCATGCAGATAGAACGGCGTCAGCTTCTGGTCGGCGATCGGCCAGGCCTGCTCGCTGCGCCAGCGACCGCCATGCTCCAGGCGCCCCTCGGCGGTCTTGCGCCCGCTGCCGCCGCCCATGATGAACAGCCGCACCGGCGCGTCGTGCGCCAGGCCCGGCCCCTTGCCCTTCAGGCTGCGGTCGAACCAGCGCAGGCGCTGGGCGAAGAAGTCTTCGCCGCCGTCGGCGTCGATGGTCGCCTGCGGCCCGAACTCGACGTCGCCGGCGTAGGTGGTCGAGCGGCCGCCGTGGGTCCACGGCCCCATGATCAGGCGCACCGGCCCCTTCTTGCGCTTGGCCAGGCCGACATAGTTCTCGGTCGCGGTGCGCGAATAGGGATCGTACCAGCCCGACATGTGCACCATGGCCGCATCGGAGAACTGGTCGTAGTAGCCGGCGGCGTAGATGCCCGGCTGCTTCCAGTAGTCGTCGAAGGCGCCGTGCTCCCACTGCTCGTAGACATAGTCCTCGTAGTCGGGGATCAGGCTGATCGGCGTGTGGCCGCGCTTCCACGGCATGCTGGCGAACCAGGCCTTGAGGTCGATTTTCTTAAGCGCCGCCAGCCGGCGCGGATCGGCGCGCACCTCCTGGCTTTCGAGGCCGAGGTTGTAGGCCCAGGTGACCTGCTTCAGCTCGAAGGCGCCGCCCTGGCGGATGCCGCCCTGGTAGGCGTTGGAGAAGCCGCCGCAATCGACGAACATCGCCTTCAGCCCCGGCGCGCCCAGGCAGGCCATGGCCACCTGGGTATGGGCCGCATAGGACAGGCCGATGGCGCCGATGCCGCCGTCGCACCACGGCTGGGCGACGATCCAGCGGCAGGTGTCGTAGCCGTCCGCGCCTTCCCTCAGGTACTTGATGAACTCGCCGCCGGAATCGCCCCGGCCGCGGCAGTCCTGGAACACCACCACATAGCCCTGGCGCACATAGGTCTCGGCGACCTGGGCGCGGGTCCTGGGCTTGCGGTCAGCGGCGGTGATGTCGCGGAAGCTGGTGACATTCCGGCCATACGGCGTCCGCTCGAGAATGACCGGGAAGCGCCCGGGAACCGGAACGCCCTTGCGGGCGGGGCGGTAGACGTCGGTCGCCAGCCGGACGCCGTCGCGGGTGACGACGCCGACATTGCTTTCCAGCACCATCTCGAAGGGGCCCTCCGCCGCCGGGGCGGCGAAGGCCCGCGTCGATCCGAACAGGCCCAGCAGGACCGCCGCACGGGCGACGGCGCGACGGTCCGGTTGATACGCGCGCGACATGTTTCGTCCGGCCGCCGATCAGAACTTCTTGCCGACGCGGACGTAGAAGTAACGCCCCATCACGTCGTAGGTATAGATGTCGAAGTTGATCGGCGCGTTGGCGTAGGACAAGGGCGGGGCTTGGTCGAAAACGTTGTTGACGCCGACGGTGACGGTGGCCTGGGCCTGCTCGAAGCGCTTCTCCAGCTGCAGGTCGTTGTAGAACACCGCGTCGACGCGATCGCCCTTGACCGGGACCACGGGCCTGGCCGGCGGCGGGCCGTCGAGGGTCGAGCCGATATAGCGGCCGCGCCACATCACCCCCCAGTCGCCGGCCGACCAGCGCAGCGAGGCCAGGCCCTTCCAGTGCGGATAGGTGGCTCGCGCCGTGGCGGGAAGGGTGCCGCCGGTCGAGGTGCCGGCCGCGTGGGTGACGATCGGCGCGCCGCCGGTCGGGTTCGGCGAGGTGACGTCGAACTTGTCGAGATAGGAGCCCGACAGCATGCCGTCCCACACCCCGAAATCGGTCGAGACCCGGTAGCGCGCGGTCAGGTCGACGCCCGACGTCTTGATCTGGTTGAGGTTCATGAACGACGAGCTGAAGTTCAGCACCTGGCCGGTGGCGGCGTCGCGCGTCAGCGCGCCGCAATAGGCGCCGGCGAGCGAGGCGCAGAGCTGCAGCGCGTTGGCCACCGACGGCGTCGAAATCGCGTCGTTGATGGTGATCTGGTACCAGTCGGCGGTGAAGGTCAGGCCTGGAACCTGATGCGGGGCGTAGGTGATCCCGGCGCTGTAGGTCTCGGCGGTCTCGGGGTTGAGCTTGGGATTGCCCGACACCGTCAACGGCAGCAGGCCGCCGTTGTAGGAGCCCTGGTTGTACGAGGCCGGGACCCCGGCGCAGCCGGGCAGGTTCGGGTGGGCGGCCGCGCCGCCGTTGCACGGGTCGGTGTTGCTGCCCGCCAGGTTCGACTGGCGCTGGCCGGTGTAGAGTTCGATCAGCGACGGCGCGCGGAAGCCCTGGGACCAGGTGCCGCGGATCAGCACGTCCTCGACCGGGCGATAGCCGATCCCGACCTTGGAGGTGAACTTGGAGCCGACCGAGCTGTAGTCGGAATAGCGGGTGGCGACGTCCAGTTCGAGCTTCTTGGCCAACGGCATGTCGGCCAGCAGCGGGATGTCGAACTCGAGGAAGGCTTCCTTGACGTCGTAGTCGCCGTTGGCCGTCGGCGTGCGCATGACGCCGGTGGTCGTCGGCGTCGTGGCCGGCAGCGGCAAGGCGCCGGAGCCGGTCGAGACGGTGTTCACGTACGGATCGGGATTGTCCCTGCCGACGTTCTTGCGCCACTCCAGGCCGAAGGCCGTGGTCACCGACCCGGCCGGCAGGTCGAACAGGGCGCCGTTGACGTCGAAGGTCAGGTCGTAGAGCTGGGTCTCGTTGGTCTCGCGGGCGGTCGAGTTGATGTAGGCCGCCTGGGCCGGGGTCATCTGGCCGAAGATGTTGACCGGCACGCAGCCGGCCTGGGCGGCGCAGACGCTCGGGCTCGACAGGCCCAGCGCCAGGTGCTCCAGGTCGATGCCGCCGGGGCTGTCGAACTGCATGTGGTTCTTGGCGGCCGAACCGTACAGCGACCAGTTCCACGGATGCGACAGGGCGGTGAAGTCGCCGGCCAGGGTCGCCGACACGCGGTAGGTGTCGACTTCCTGGTTGCTGACGCGGTTGCCGACCTGGGGCGTGAAGATCTGGATGTTCCAGGCCTGGTTGGCGCCGAAGCCGACGCCGAAGGGGTTGTATTGCTGGTTGGCGGCGATGGCGAAGCCGCGATAGGTGCCGGACGTGCCGCCGATCGACAGATTGGTCGGCGAGAACACCTGCGACGAGGTCCGCCGGTTGAACATGGCGTCGGCCGTGAACCGCAGGTGCGAGGTCAGGTCTCGCTCGAACTTGCCGTAGACGCCCCAGCGCTCGCTGGGCCCGACGGCGTACAGCCCCTGGGCCATGGTGTTGTAGTAGTCGTCCGGCAGGACGGCGCGGTGATAGCTGCCAAGGCCGGTGGCCTCGACCACCCCGACGTTCTGGGTCAGCGGCGAGGCTGCGGTCGAAAAGCCCGGCAGGATATAGAGGCCGCGCGGGCTGGCCGGCGGCGCCGTCAGGTTGTTCAGCCCGCCGGTCAGCGAGATCTGGGTCAGGCCGCGGTCCGAGGTCCTGACCGGCTCGTCCTTGACGTAGGTGGCCGACAGCAGGATCGAGCCGCCGTCGAAGCGATGGCCCCAGTTGACCATGCCGTTGTACTGCTGGCCGTCGCCCCGGCTCGAGACGCCGAGCTTGGCCTCGACGCTCAGGCCCTCGAACTTGCTGCGGGTCTTGAGGTTGACCACCCCGGCGATGGCGTCAGCGCCGTAGATGGCCGAGGCGCCGTCCTGCAGCACCTCCATGCTTTCGATCATGCCGATCGGGATGGTGTTGAGGTCGGCGAAATCGCGGATGCCGCGCGAACCGACGCCGTCGACCCAGCGGTGGCCGTCGACCAGAACCAGGGTGCGGTCGGCCGCGCCGTCGGAATTGGCCAGATAGCGCAGGCTGATCGAGCTGCCGCCGTAGGAGGTGCCCTGGGTGCCGTTGGAATTGTAGCTGACGCCGGCGCTGGGCAGCTTCTGCAGCAGCTCGCCCACCGAGGCCACGGCCGAGCGTTGCAGGTCCTCGCGGGTGATGGTGGTCAGCTCGCCGACCGTGTCGGCGTCCTTGCGCCGGGTCTTCGAGCCGGTGACGATGACCTCTTCGACCGTAGCGGCCGTCGTCGTCCCGGCCGGCGCGGGCTGGGCCTGCTCGGCGAACGCCGCCGGCGCCGCGATCATCATGGCGAGCATGGACGCGCCGGCATAGGCGGCCTTCATCTTGTTCGGCACTTCTGGACTCTCCCCTCTCGCGACCGACCCCCCGGTCGTCGCCTGCTCGGCCTTCGCCGTTGTTGCGCGCAGGCTAAGGGGCGTTACCTGTCATCCGCCTGTCACGGACCCGTCTAAAATCGTCGGTGCGGTTCGGGCCGATGGCGCGGCGCCAGTCCTCGAGCAGGCGGGCGCGCCGCATCTGGTCGAGATTGGCCAGCAGGCCCGGCCCGACCTCGATCGGGCGGGCCGCCTCGGGCGAGGGGCCCGGCGGCTGCGGCCCGGCCACGTCGGCCCGCACCGGCCGCAGGCTGCCGGCGGCGAGCAGGGCCTGGCCCTCCTTCGACAACATGAAGCCAAGCAGGGCCTTGGCCGCGTTGGGATGGCGGGCGTTCTTCGAGACGAACGCTATGCGCGACATCACCAGGGTGTAGTCGGACGGGAAGACCACGCCGATCTCCGGCGCCTCGGCGGCGCGCTCGGCGGCGTAGGAGCCGATGACGTTGTAGCCCAGCACGATCTCCCCCGCCGTGACGGCGGTGAGCAGGGTGGCGGTCGATTCGTAGAGCTTGGGCCGCCCCGCCCCCATGGCGTCGCTCAAGGCCAGGGACTGCGGCCAGGCCAGGCGGTCCTGGGAATAGTAGAGGAAGCCGACGCCCGACCGCTGCGGGTCGAAGGTGCCGATCGACCCCGGGATCGCCCCCGCCCGCAGCATGGCCAGCAGCTCGGCGTGGCTGGCCGGCGGACGGGCCAGCCGGCGCTTATCGTAGACGAACACGATCGGCTCGGCGGTCACGCCGTAGCCCTGGTCCTTCCATACGGCCCAGGTCGGCAGGGCATTCTTGTCCGCCGGCGCATAGGTCTGGGCGTAGCCGTCGTTGACCAGCTTGATCTGCAGGTCCATCGCCGAGCTCCAGACCAGGTCGGCGCTCGGGCGCCCGGCGGCGATGTCGGCGACATAGCGCTGGTAGAGCTCGGCCGAGTTCTGGCGCTGGAAGCTGACCTTGATCGCCGGGTGGGCCCGGCGGAACGCCCCCAGCAGCGCGGCGCTCTCCTGGTCGCCGGTGTTGGCGTAGATGACCAGCGCGCCTTCCTCGTCGGCGGCCCGGTCGATCCGCGCCTTGCTTCCCCAGGGCGCGGCCGCGCCGCACGCCGCCACGCCCGCGACGACGATCAGCACCAGGATTATCCGCAGCGCTCGCCTCACGGCCCGCCCCATCTTGTTCCCCCGGCCGCCGACGTTGCATGGTGCGCGCCCTCAGTCCAGCCAGCCAACGGAGTTCCCCGGCATGCGTGTGCTCATCGTCGAGGACGACAAGGCGCTCGGGCGGGGCATCGTCGGCTATCTGCGCGCCGAGGCCTTCACCATCGACTGGGTGCTCGACGGCGAGACGGCCGTACAGCAGGCGGCCGAGCCCTACGCCGTCATCGTCCTCGACCTCGGCCTGCCCGACATCAGCGGCCTGGAGGTCCTGCAACGGCTGCGCCGGGCGGGCAACCGCACGCCGCTGATCATCCTGACAGCGCGCGACGCCCTCAAGGACCGCGTCGCCGGCCTCGACCTCGGCGCCGACGACTACATGCTCAAACCCTTCGAGGTCGAGGAGCTGGCCGCGCGCATCCGCGCCCTCGCCCGCCGGCGCGGGGGCGACCCCTCGCCCACCCTGTCGGTGGGCAATCTGACGCTCGACCGCAACGGCGCCCACGCCGACGTCGCCGGACGCCCCCTGGAGCTGCGGCGGCGCGAGCACGCCGTGCTGCTGGTGCTGGCCGCCAACGCCGGCAAGGTGGTGTCGCGCCAGCGCCTGATCGGCGAGATCTTCGGCCACGACGACGAGGCCGGCCCCAACGCGCTCGACCTCTATGTCGGGCGGGTGCGCCGCAAGCTGGAGCCCGACGGCCCCAGGATCGTCACCCTGCGCGGCCAGGGCTACCTGCTGCAGCCGGCATGATCCGCCCCCGGTCGCTGACCGTCAGGCTGCTGCTGGGCCTGATCGTGCCGCTGGTGCTGTCGGCGGCGCTGATCGGCGTCGGCGGCGCCCTGGTGACCAAGCGCGTGGTCGACTACACCTCGGACCGCCTGCTGGCCGGATCGCTGCGCGCCATCGCCGAGTCCACGACCGTCAAGGACGGCCAGGTGTGGGTCGACCTGCCGCCCTGGGCGCTCGGCCTGCTCGACAGCCCGCAACGCGACAGCGTCTTCTACAACGTGCGCCAGTCCGGCCGGACCCTGACCGGCTACGAGGACCTGCCCGATTTCGACGCGGCGGCGGGCGCCGGCGGGCCGGTGTTCCGCACCCTGACCTATAACGGCCGGCCGATCCGGCAGTCGGCCCAGGCGATCCGCGTGCCGGGCGTCGCCGCGCCGGTGGTGATCTCCGTCGCCCAGACGCTGGAGTCGCGGCAGGCGATCCGCAGCACGCTGCTGACCAGCGTCAGCCTGATGGAGGCCGGCCTCGTCGCCCTGGTCGCCCTGCTGATCTGGCCGGCCGCCCTGTGGAGCCTGCGCCCGCTGGAGGGGCTGCGCCGCCGGCTCACCGCCCGCTCGCAGTCCGGCGATCTCGACTTCACCCCGGTCGCCGTCGACGAGGTGCCCCGCGAGCTTCAGCCGGTGGTCGTGGCCTTCAACACCCTGCTGGGCCAGCTCGAACGTTCCGTCGAAGGGGTGCGGCGCTTCACCGGCGACGCCTCGCACCAGATGCGGACGCCCCTGGCCATCCTGAAGACCCACCTTGCGGTGATGCGCCGCCATCGCCGCTCCGCCGTCGATCAGCAGTCGCTGAGCGATTCCCTGGAGGCGGTCGACCGCCTCCAGCGCCTGATCGAACAACTGCTCGCCCTCGCCCGCGCCGACGCGGTCGAGGATCGGGACGAACGTTCAGGCGATCTGGCGCGGGCCGTGGGCGCCAGCGTCTCGCTATGGGCCGGCCGCGCCGCGGCGGCCGGCGCCGATCTGGTCTACAGCCCCGACCGGTCGGGGGTGGCGGTGGCCCTGGCCGACCCCCTGATCGAGCAGATCGCCGAGAACCTCATCGACAATGCCCTGCGCTACGGTGGCCCGCGCATCCGCGTCGCGGTCGGCGCGCGGGACGGCTACGGCGTGCTCGAGGTGCGCGACAGCGGCCGACGGCCGCCGCCGACCGATCCCGGTCGCCTGTTCGAGCGGTTCGTGCGCGGCCCCGACAGCGACGGCCCCGGAAGTGGCCTGGGCCTGTCCATCGTCAAGGCGCTGGCCGAACGCTGCGGCGGCGACGTCGCCGCGGGCGCCGCGCCGGACGGACAAGGCTTTCGCGTGATCGTGCGGCTGCCGCTCAGGCCGGCCGACCCCGGCGGACGCCGGCCCTAGGACCGGCGCTCCGCATCCGCCGAACCGGTTCCGGCTCCGCCTGGCCGGGCTTGGCGGTCTTGCCCGACCCCTTGTGGTTCATCCAGGACGCCAGGTCCGCCGCCGCGGGAGGAAGGTCGTCGAGCCGCGGCGGGACCTCGTAGAGGATCTTGAGCCACATCAGGCTGGCGCCGTCGGCGACGGCGAGGTCGTCGGCCTTGATGTCGGCCAGCACCGCCAGGAATTCCGGATCGGGATAGGCGATCAGCTTGCGCACGATCTCGTCCATCATCGACCCGAGCAGATAGGCCGCGAACAGGGCCGTGCCGCCGCCGACGCCTTCCTCGTGCTGGCGGGCGAAACTTTGGGCGATGCGGCCGTACCACTGGCGATTGGAGTGATGCAGCAGGTGGGCGAACCTCGGCTCCTCGTCCGCCAGCTGGAACACGCAGCGCATGAGGCCGGCGTTCTGGCGGCACAGACCGATCCATTGCCGGTTGGCGTTGCGGACGGCCTCGGCCGGGGTCGGCGCGCCGGTGTTGGCCATGTGCATGGCGAAGAAATCGTCGAGCATCCCGGTCAGCACCCCCAGGGTGATGTCGGTCTTGTCCTTGAAATACAGATAGAAGGAGCCCTCGGCGGTCTCGGCGGCCCGCGTGACGTCGGTGATGCGCAGGCCGTGATAGCCCTTTTCCCTGAGCACCTTGGCGGCGGCGATCCTGAGCAGGGCGCGCGTGCGCAGCCCCTTACGGCTCGGGGGGTGCTCGGCGAACCTGTGTTCCAGATAGTCGATGTAGCAGAGGGTCATAGGCGCGACTCGATCAACCGCCCGCACGGTAGCAGAACATTGACGAAGGCAAAAAATGAGCTCAATCTCATTTTTATTCCATAACCGAATCCGAGTCCGCTGTTGTCCGACCTCCCCTCCCCGCCCCCTCTCGCCCCGCCCGTTCTCGCCGGCGGCTTCGCGCGGCTCCGCGCTTCCCATCCCGCACGCCCTCTTCCGGCGCGAAGCCCCGCGCAGACGGCGGAGATCGCGGCATGACGCCGGTCATCTACCGCTCGGCCGCCAAGACGGCGCGCATCACCCTCAATCGGCCCGACCGGCTGAACGCGATCAACGCGGAGCTGGCCCGCGCCTTCGCCGACGCGCTGTCGAAGGCGGCCAAGGACCCCGGCGTCGAGGTCGTCCTGATCGAGGCGGCGGGCCGGGCCTTCTGCGCGGGCGACGATCTGGTCGAACTGACCGCCGGCGCCCTGGACGACGGGGTCATGACCCGTTTCGTCGAGGATCTTCAATCGGCCACGCGCACGATCATGCTCGGCGACAAGCCCGTGGTCTGCGCCGCCCAGGGGTGGATCGTGGGCGGCGGCGCGGCCTGGCTGCTGAACGCCGATTTCACGATCGTCTCCGACGACGCCGTGATGTTCTGCCCTGAGGCGAAGCACGGGCTCTTCCCGACCGGCGGCGTCAGCCTGCTGCTGGCCGAACGCTGCGGCCACGCCGTGGCGAACGACGTGCTCTGGCTCGGCGAGAAACTGGACGCGCCCCGCATGGTCGAGCGCCAGATCGCCTCGCGGGTCACGCCTCGCGACGGCCTCGCCGACGCGGCCGAGGACCTTGTCCGCCGCCTCCTCGACCTGCCGGCGGCGTCGCGGACGCGGCTCAAGCGCTCGCGCGGCGGCCAGCTGGCGCAGCGTCTGGAGGCGGCGATGGCGTTCGAGGCCGCGCGTTGCCTCGAGGCCGGCGCCGATCCCGGCCTCCAGGCCCGGATCGCTTCCGGCGGATGGCGCTAGGCGGCCCCGCCACGCGACGCTAGGGGCCGCCCGGCGCGGCCCCTAGCGGGCGACCGGCCCGCCGAGCTTCTCCATGAAGAAGCGCATGGTCTCGCGGACGCCATAGGTCTCGCGGCCGGCGGTGTGGCCGGAATCCGGCACGATGGTCAGGTTGAACGGCTTGTCGGCGGCGATGAAGGCGTTGCTCAGCTTCATCGCCTCCTTGAGGGGCACGACCTCGTCGACGCCGCCGTAGATCAGCAAAAGATCGCCCTTCAGCCTCCCGGCCAGCCGGGCGTTGCTGGTGGTCGTGTAATAGGCGCGCGCCTGGGGCGACGACGACGGGTCGCCGAAGTACCGCTCGGTGCTCACCGGATCGGGGAACTCGGTCCAGTCGGCCGGCCCCACGCCGGCGACGCCGGCCTTGTAGGCGTCGGGGAACAGCAACATCGACCGCAGCGAGCCGTAGCCGCCGTAGGAATGCCCTGTCACCCCCACGCGGGCGGCGTCGAAATAGGGCTTCTGCGCCGCGATCTGCGGCAGCGCCGCCACATGGTCCGCCGCCCCGAACGGGTCCTCGCCGCCGAAGAACGCCTCGCGGAAGGCCTTGGAGCGATAGGCCGAGCCCCGGCCGTCGAGGACCAGCACGATGAAGCCCAGCTCGCTGACGGCGAAGGGCTCGCCGATGTCGGACGAGCCGAAGAACTGCGACACGGTCAGCGGCGCCGAGCGCCCCTGCGGTCCGGGATAGGTCATCTCGACGACCGGATAACGCTTGGACGGGTCGAAATCGGTCGGCCGGTAGAGCACGCCGTAGAGATCGGTCGCGCCGTCGGCCGCCTTGACCTTGATGATCTCCGGGGCGGCGACGCCGACCCGGGCGAAGACGCCGGGGTCGGGCTTGATCAGCTCCTTTATCAGACGGCCGGCGCTGTCACGCACGACCAAACCCGGCGAGGCCTTGGCCGTGACGTAGCTGTCCACGATGTAGCGGCCGCTGGGCGAAAGGCTGGAGCCCGGCTGCGCCGCGCCTTCCCAGAACTCGTAGCCGCCGTTGAACTCGTGATCGCCGCTCTCGGGCGTGAGCAGCACGGGCTCCCCGCCGTCCAGCGAGACCTTGTAGAGCCGGCGGTAGACCGGGATGTCGGCGGCGGCGCGACCGACCGCGGTGAAGTAGGCGGTTCGCGCGCGCTCGTCGACGCGGACGAGGTCGGCGACGTTCCAGGCCCCCTGGGTCAGCTGCCGCCGCACCTTCCCGGTCGTCAGGTCGTAGAGATAAAGGTGGCCGTAGCCGTCGCGCTCGGAATACCACACCGCCTCGCGGCCCGAGGACAGCACCTGGACGTTGGGCAAGGCGTAGTCATAGGTGTTGAGCCTGACGCTGAAGCGGTTGGTCTCGGTGATGACCGGGCGCACCTCGCCGCTGGCCAGATCGATCCTGAGCAGTTGGAAACGCCGCCCGCCCCGGTCGGCGCCGATGAGGAAGGCCGCGGCCTTCCGCTCGTCCCACCAGACCTTCTGCGCGTAGGCGTAATAGGGCAGCGCCCAATCGTTCAGGGCCTGGGGATCGAGCGCGACACGCCGCGCCGCGCCCGAGCGGGTGTCGACCAGCGTCAGGATGCTGTCGGGCCGCTTGGCGTCGCCCGACAGCGGCGCGCGGCGCCGGTAGGTCACCGGATCGCCGCCTTCCGGCGGGAGGTATTCGGTCGTCAGCAGGCGCTCGGGCGTTTGGCGAAGGTCCTGGCGCAGGCCGAGGACGAAGCGGCTGTCAGGCGACCAGACCACGCCGACCAGCGGTTCGGAAAGGCGTTGGCGGCGACGCTGGACCTTCTCGACATCGCCGTAGCTGTCGTAGTCCCCATAGGCGAAATCGGCCTCGCCGTCGCGGGTCAGGCGCCGCTCCTCCCCCGTCGCCACGGTCCGCAGCCAGAGGTCATGGCCGCGTTTGAAGACCCCCTGCGAACCGTCCGGGGCGAGGATCAGGTCGGACGGGGCCGAACGCGGCGCCGGCTCGCAACGGCGGGCGGCCATGCGGCAGGCGAAGGCGCCGGCCGGCGTCGTCACGTCGATCGCGTCGCCATGGGCGAGATCGACATCCGTCACCGGCAGGCTGTCGGGCGTCAGGGACGCGCCCATGGCCGCCCCGAGCGCGGCGGCCATGGCCTGATGGTCGAAGGCCGGCCGCTCGCCGCCGCCGGCGGCGTCGACCACGACGTATCGCCAGCCGCCCGCCTCGCGCCGCTTCATCCAGAAGCGGTCGCTCTCGCCGATCCAATGGACCGTCACCGGCGAAGCCGAACCGAGCCTGGCCCGCAGGGCCTTGGCCAGGAACGGCTGGACCTTGGCCAGGCGCGCCTCGATCGAGGGCGCGGTCTCGGAACGGGCCTGGGCCGCGAGTCCGGCGGACAGGCCCAGGGCGATCAACAGTCGAAGGGCGGGGCGTTTCATGGGCGGGTCCGACCGTGACAGGCGTTAGAAGCGGGCGCTGAGTTCGAGGCCGACCGTCCGGGGACGGCTGACGGCGATGCGCGGACGCCCAGGCAGTTCGGCGCCGAGGGGCGGAGCGTCGCCGTAATTGGCCGCCTCGTCGAACGCGTTCTTGACGAACAGGGCGTAGCGGACCGGTCCGAGCTCGACGCCTGCGCGGGCGTTGACCATGCTGTAGCTCGGCCGCAATCGCGGATGGGCGATGTCGTTGAGGGCGCTGACGCTGCTGTCGACGAAGGCGTAGTCGAGGTGGACGAAGGCCGGACGGCCGGCGATCTCCCGCTCGTAGTCGAGCGCCGCGCTGACGTTCCACTTGGGCGTCTGCTGGATGCGGTCGCCGGGACGGGCGACGCCCAGGGCGCCGCCGTCGGTGATGCGCGCGTCGGTGTAGCCGACGCCCAGCGACAGGTTGAGCCCCCTGGCGGGGTTCAGCTGCGCCTCCAGCTCCAGCCCCCGGCTTCTCGCCTTGCCGGCGTTGGCCTGGACCGAGAAGCCGCAGGCCAGCGGGACGGTCTGCTGCACGTCGCTCCATTCGATCCAGAACGCGGTCGCGTTCACCTTCAGCCGCCGCTGGAGCCAGCTCGACTTCACGCCCGCGTCGTAGCTCCAGAGGGAATCGGACTTGTAGGCCCCGGCCTTCGCCGGGGTGAGCCCCAGCGCCGCCAGGTCGGCGGCGCAGAGCGTCGGCGAGAAGCCGTTGACGCCGCCGATCCGGAACCCGCGCGCGGCGCTGGCGAACAGGTTGACGTCCTCGTTCACCTTGTACTTCACGCCGATCTTGGGATTGACGCCCTTGTCGCCCTGGCGGCCGGTGAAGGTCGCCGGGACCGTGAAGGCGCCGTCCTGGCTGTTGGCGTAGTCGACGGTGTTGTCGAAGTATCGGGCCCCGAGCGTCACTTCGAGCCGCTTGCCGAGCGCGAGGGTTCCCTCGCCGAAGACCGCCTTTTCGGTGACGTCGTTGGTGATGGTCTGCTGGTAGGCGTTGGCGAGCTTGCCGGCCACGACCGTGGGCGGGATGGCCTGGGTCTCCGAGGTCTTCTGATAGAACAGCCCCGCCGTCATCTGGAAGGGCCCGGCGAAGTCGGAGGCGAACCGGAACTCCTGCGAGAACGCCTTGAAGTCGCCGTCGACGCGGATGACCGCCTGGGCCGGCGCGCCGCCCAGCAGCAGCTGCACATATTCCGAGAAGTCCTCGGCGTCGGAATAGTCGCGCACGAAGCGCGACGTCGTCGAGATGAACTCGCCGAACCTGGCGTGATAGCGCGCGGCGAGGCTGTAGAGGGTCCAGTCGTCGGTTCCCGGCTCGTCGGCGTCGAACTGGCGCGCCTGGACGAAGTCGCCGGCCCGATAGTCGGCGTAGGGTCGGCCCTGCCGCGTCGCGCGCTGGGCGACGATGCGCGGGGTGAGCGTCAGGTTCCCGTCGAGGAGGTCGGCGCGGAGGGTCAGCGAGCCCCCGAACCGGCGGGAGCCGCCGATCCCGTCATGGGGCGCGAACGCGGTCGGCGCGTCGGGGGCGGCCACGCGCTCGAACAGGCCCGACTCGTAGCCGGCGAAGGCGAAAGCGCGCAAACCAACCACGCCCTCGACCAGCGGAACGTTCACCGTGGCGTCGACGCGCCCGTCGCGGCCGCCGTGATCGACCGTGGAGCCGCTGGCCGTTCCCTGGCCCGAAAAGGTCGAGAGATCCGGCGTCTTGGTGATGAGGCGCACCGTTCCGCCCATCGAGCGCGCGCCGTAGAGCGTGCCTTGGGGACCGCGCAGGGCCTCGATCCGATCCAGGTCGACGACCTCGGGATCGACGCTGGCCGGCAAGGGAACCTCGTCGAGATAGAGCCCCGTCGTGCCGGCGCCGTAGACGCCGCGCAAGGTGATGGTCTGGGCGATGGGCCCCGCGGACGAAGCGTAGGCGAAGGACAGGTTCGGGACCATGACGGCGTAGTCCTGGAACCCCGCCACGCCGGCGTTCTTCAGCTGCCTTTCCGACAGGGCGGTGATGCTGAGCGGCGCGGCCTGCAGCGTTTCCGACCGCTTGCGCGCGGTGACGACGATCTCCTCGATCGCGCTGGGCTCCGCGCCTTGCGCGGCCGCGGCCGCAGCCGAACCAAAAGCGCAGGCGCAGGCGAACGCCGATCCGAGCATCATGGACTTGAACGAAACCCGCATCCTGGTCCCCTCACACTGGTTCTTCGCCGTAGGTCGGCTTTAAACTGAATATGGATTCAGTTTCAGTGAATCGTCAATCGCGAGTCTGGACGCCGCGAAGACCGTATTTCGATCCTCAGAAAAATGAAATTTGACTCAGGTATTTTGCGGCGTCAGTCTTGGAACGCTCGCGCCATCCTCCGCCGCGGAGGCGGCGCCGAACGCCGATCAAGGACGCCCGTCGTGTTGAAATCGCCTGCCCGCCACGCCTGGATGGTCGAGTCCAGCGACATCGCCTTCGCCTTCGCGGACGACTATTTCTCGTCGCGGGACCGCTTCCTGCGCGCCGCGGACGAGGCCGGCGCGACCGTGACCACGCTGGCCTGCCCGGCCGTCGGTCCTGGAGACGCGCTGCTCTACATGGACGCCGCATGGACCGGCGATCCGGACGCGGAGTCCTTGATGATCGTCACCTCCGGCGTGCACGGGATCGAGGGCTTCGCGGGGACGGCGATCCAGATCGACACCCTCGGACGGCGTCCCCCGCCCCCCGGCGTGGCGATCCTCAGCATCCACGCCGTGAATCCGTACGGCATGGCCTGGACCTGCCTGGAGAACGAGACCGGCGTCGACCTGAACCGCAACTTCGTCGACTACGACGCCCCCCTGCCGCAGAACGACATCTATGACGAACTGGACGAGGTCTTCATGTGCCCGGATCTGGCCGGGCCGAGGCGCGACGCCGCCGACGCCCGCAGGGCCGCCTACATCGCCGAACACGGCCTGGAACGCTATCTGAGGGCCGCCGCCGACGGCCAGCGCCACCGGCCTGGACGGTTCAATTTCGCCGGCGACGCGCCGGCCTGGTCGAACCTCTGCCTGAACAACCTCGTCGGCGGTCTGGCCCGCCGCGCCCGGCGCATCGGCTGGGTCGACGTCCATACCGGCCTCGGCGACAGGGGCGCCGGCGTCATGCTGGTGATCGAGGCCGACGAAGCGGCCGCGCGGGCGGCCCAGGCCATGTGGGGCGACCTGATCCGCATCCCCTCAGAGGATTTTCCCTTCTCGCCCAAGGGGGCGCTGGTCGCGGCGGCGCAAGCGATGACGCCCTGGGCCGAGGTCGTCGCCGGAGCCCTGGAGTTCGGCACCGAGCCGGTCGAGCGCGTGGCGCAGTCGATGATCGACCGCTTCAGGCTGACCGCGTTCTCCAGCGTCGACGCCCCCGAGGCGGCCCAGGCCATGGCCGAGATCAGGGCCTGCCTGGCGCCCAGCGACGAGGCCTGGCGGCGCGACGTGCTGGGACGCGGACGCGAGATCGTCGACGCCACCCTGGCGAGCCTCGCCCGGCGACCTGCGATCGCCTGACCGCCGGACGCCGGGCCCTCAGGCTACGGCGTCACCGCCGTGAGGGTGACCGGCCCCAGAAGGCCCGATGGGCGGAGCGGCGCGCCGGGGACATAGGTCGGGACGACGGTGAACGTCACCTTCTTGGCCCCCGGCTGGGTGTCGCCGATCAAGCGGTTGACCCACGGATTGGCCACCTTGATCTCCAGCGCGTTGCGGCCCGCCTTCAGCACGTCGGTGACGTCGAGGCGATAGGGCGCGTGCCAGACCTGGCCCACGCGCGCGCCGTTGACGAAGACCTCGGCCAGGTCGCGCACCTCGCCCAGATCGAGCACGATCCTGCCGCCCTTGAGATCCGAGGCCTTGACCGTCAGGTCGCGGCTGTAGGTCCCGACGCCGGAGAAGTACTTCACCCCGGGGTCGGCCGCGTCGGACCAGGACGACAGGGCGTCCAGCGTCACCCCGGCCGGCGCGCCGCGCCCCTGCTCGAAGGTCAGCTTCCACGGGCCGGAAAGCTCGGAAAGCCGCGTCTCCTTCGGCGCGGGAACGACGAGCGAAGCCGCGGCCGCTGTCTTGCGGAACACCACGTGCACGGCGTCGTCGGCCAGCAGCGCCAGCGGCACCACCGTCACGCCGTTCTCGATGCGGTAGGACAACGGCTCGGTCTTGCCGGTTTCCGGCCGCCATAGCTCGGGGACCTTGCCGGCGACGCGGAAGCGGGCCTCCAGCGTCTCCGGTCGGGCGAGACGGTTGTTGACGAAATAGGAGTCGCCGTCGTCCAGGCGGCGGTGGACGAAGCGGACGTCGGCGTCGGGTTTGGCCGCGCCGGCGTCGAAGTCGCGGGCCAGCCCCATGGCCGCCAGGGCCTTGTCCGGATGGTCGACGGCGAAGACGCGGCCCTTGCCGAAAGCGGCTTCCGTCTTGCCCGCCGGCCAGAGGTCGTCGGCCAGCCGCTTGTACTCGACGGGGTCGTCGGCCAGGGCGGGCGAGCCCTCGGGCCGGACGCCGGCGACGCTCAGCCCCGCCTCGACCAGGCCGTGGACGCGCCTGAGCACCGCCAGCGACATCCGCCGGCTGGAGCCGCCCAGATACAGCAGCTGATAGCTGGCGCCGCTCTTGGCGACCAGCGCGCCCTCCTTCACCTCCAGGCTGTTCAGCAGCAGCTCGGAATTGACGAAGTCGAAGGCGTAGCCGTGCGGGGCGTCGGTCATTTCGGCGTCGACATAGAGGCCGGTGAGCGGGGCCTCCTCGCCGCTGAAATAGGCGACGTCGGCGAAGAAGCGCCCCTGCTGGAGCATGAAGGCGTTGCGGGACATGTAGTCGACCCACGGCCCCGCCATCTCGGCCCAGGTCTCGTTCCGGTTGAAGTACTGGCCGAAGATCGACAGCGACAGGCCCGGCTTCTTGTCGGTCAGCGGCTGGTGGACCGAGGTGTGGATCACCGGCCGGTTGACCCCGAGCACGAACTCCAGGTCGATGGTCGACTTCAGGTCGCGGGGCGTGAAGGCCCAGGGCGACATGGCGGCGGTCATGGATTCGGCGGCCACCAGGTTCTGGCCATAGAGGTGAGCCACCGACGCCGCGCCCCGGATGTCGGCCAGATAGGACGGCTTGGGCCCGACCTTGCGGTCGTAGGTCCACATCGCCGCCATCGGGATCGAGGTGTAGCGGCGCATCTCCAGGTCGTCGCCGAGCGACGGACGGCCGTCCTCCAGCGCCTCGCCGTAGTTGAAGAGGCCCCGCTCGCGGGCGACGGCGGCCACGGTCCCGTAGTGATGCTCGGCGTGCAGTTCGGCCAGGGTCTTGCGGAAATCGTACAGGAAGGCGTCCGACCGCGCCCCGTCGCCGATCACCGCCCCGGTCAGCGACGGCAGCCACGGCGTCGCGTCATAGCCGCGCCGGGCCTTGAACGCCGCGAGAATGTCGCCGGTCCAGTTCTGGGGGCCGACCTCGGTGGAATCGTTAAGCAAGGCGACGACGCCGCGCTTGCCCATCAGGTCGGGCCCGAGGAAGCTCTTGTAGGTGTCGAGATAGGTCTCCAGGTACGAGCGCACCGCCGTCTTGTCGAGTTTGTCGACCTCCAGGCCGGTCGCCTCCAGCGTGGCCGGATGGTTCTCGGTGCCGGTCAGCGAATAGCCGAGCCGCAGGACGCGCCAGCGCCCCTTGGGCGGCGTCCAGTCGAGCTTGCCGTCCGGCTTCATCTTGGCGGTCAGGTCGACCACCGTCTCGGGCGCCGGCCCCCGCGACGACGCCCGGTCGGCGCGTTCGAGGGCGTAGTAGTCGGTCGCCACGGCGAAGCCGGCCTTCACCTCGCCGTCCTGCACCCTCTCCTCGTCGGAAAGGACGAACTTCGAGATCGAGAAGGCGGGCTTGGCGGGCGGCGCCTTGACGCCGTTGGCGTTCAACAGGGCGAAGACGGCCGCCAGGTCGGCGCCCGGCGCGGCCGCCGCAGCGATGTTGAACGACTTGCCGCGCGCGTGCGAGAGGACCAGGCGATAGTAGCGCGCCGTCGTCGGCTTGAAGCTGGTGGTCTGCTGGTGCGACGCGCCGGTCGCCAGGTCGGCGACCTTGCGGAACGAGACGCCGTCGTCGCTGGCCTGGAGCTCGGCCTTGGTCAGATCGCCGACGAAGCGGTCGGCGGGGGCGGTCCCCAGCACGGCCGAGCGTACGGTGCGCGGGGCGTGGAAATCGTACTGCACCCAGCCCGTGCGGTCGGCGCTCTCGGTCACCGCGACCTTGGTGGTCAGGCTGTCGTCGAGCAGCGCCTCGACCGCGATCGGGCCGGCGCTGGAGGTCGCGACGGGGGCCGCCGCCGGCTTTTCCTCGGCGATGCGGTAGGCGACCACCGCGCTGTCGGCGAAATAGGTCGGCAGGGGCTCCGGTCCCTGGTGGCCGAACACGCCGCCGACCTCGGCGGGAATGTCCTGGAACGGCCCGGTGACCGAAGGCGGGGCCTTGAGGACGCCCTTGAACGGCTTGCCGCCGTCGATGTCCGTCGCGCTCCAGACCAGCTTCTTCATCGCGTCCTTGGGCTTGACCCAGGGACCGCCGGTCTCGCTCCAGCCGGGCGACGAGGCGATGGCCAGTTCGAGCCCGAGCTGATCGGCCAGTTCGGCGGTGTGCCGGAACGCCGCCTTCCACTCGGGCGTCATATAGGCCAGCCGCTTGTCGACCACCTGCGGCGTGGCGAGGTTGGCGTCGAAGTTCTGCAGGCCGCCGATGCCCACCCGCTTCATCCAGCGCAGGTCGAGGTCGATCCCCTCCTGGGCGACGTTGCCGTTCATCCAGTGCCACCAGACGCGCGGGCGCGCCGAGTTCGGCGGATCGGCGAAGCCGTCGGACAGGCTGTCGGCCCTGGTCGCCAGGGGCGCGCACAGCGCCGTCCCGGCCAGGAGCGCGACGGTGAGCAGCGACAGGGCGCGGCCTCGGATCTCGGTCTTGCGGGTCATGGTTTCCTCCGGATGGGTTTCGCGGCGGCGGCGATCAGGTGGACGGGTCGGCCGGCGGCGCGGCGCGCGCGCCCTTCCAGCCGTAGAGCGCGACCACGGCGAAGCAGGCGGCCGGCAGCAGGAAGGCGGCGGGCGTGCCGTAGAGTTCGGCGATCTTGCCCATCGGCCAGGGCAGCAGCACGCCGCCGCCGATGGCCATGACCATCATCGAGGCGCCGCGCTTGGTGGCCCCTCCGAGGTCGGCGACGCCCAGGGTGAAGATGGTCGCGAACATGGTGGACATGAAGAAGAACACCGCCACCAACGCGACGGCGGCGATCTTGGGCGCCCCGGTCGCCACCACCAGGCACAGAGCGAGATTGGCTAGGCCGTAGACGGTGAGGATCGCCCGCGGGGTGAAGCGCAGCAGCAGCGCCGTCGTCACGAAGCGGCCGATCAGATAGGCCAGCGTCGCCGCCGACAGCAGGAAGGCGCCGTGGCGGGAGGTGAGTCCCGACCAGCTCTCGGTGACGAGGTTGATGAAGAAGGCGCCGATCCCGACCTGGGCGCCGATATAGAGCGCCTGGGTGACCACGCCGAACACGAAGTGGGGCCGGGCGAGGAGCGAACCCCCGCCCTTCGCCCCCGCCTCGCCCAGGACGGTGTCGGGGCCGTGGTGCGCGTCGTGGATCTCCGGCAGGCGGGCGCGAGAGACGACGGCGGCGAAGATGAGGACGGCGACGCCGATGACCAGATAGGTGGCCTGCACCGCGCCCTGGTCGCCGCCGGTCGAGGCGGTCGGGCCCTTGAAGAACAGCGTCCCGCCGATCAGCGGCCCGAGGAACACGCCGAGGGCGTTGAACGACTGGGCCAGATTCAGGCGCCGCGAGGCGTGCTCGGGCGGGCCCAGCACGTTGACATAGGTGTCGGCCGCCGTCTCCAGGCAGCACAGGCCGCAGGCCAGCATGAACATAGAGCCGACGAACGCGGGGAAGCTGGCGGCGTTCGCCGAGGGAATGAACAGGAACGCCCCCACGGCGGTCAGCATCAGCCCGAAGACGATGCCGAACTTGTAGCCCCGCTTCTGCAGCAGCCAGCCCGCCGGCAGGCTGCAGACCAGATAGGCGCCGAAATAGGCCATCTGCAGCCAGGTCGACTGGGCCTTGCCGACGTGAAGGGTTTCCTGGAAGTGCTTGTTGAGGACGTCGAGCAGGCCGTAGGCCAGCCCCCAGACCACGAAGCAGGCGATGGCGAAGGCGAGCGGGCCCTTCAGGTTTGCGCGCCCCGCGACCCCGGTCGCGCCAGGCGCGGCGTCTGTTTCGATGACCATGGAATCCTCCCCGGGATGTCCGCGCCTCTCGGCGTTCGCCTTCTGTGGGTCCGACGCCCGCCTTCTCCGAGCGGGTCGAGGGCTTGGAACTGGATACGTCGCGCCGCCTGGATTTGCGCCCCCCGGGGGAAAAAGTGGCGTGGACGCCGAAGCGCCCACGCCGACGCCCGAGGGAGGCGAAGCCTTAGAAGGTCGCCGTCAGGGTGACGAAGAACGACCGGGGTTGGATCGGCACGACGGGAAGCAACTGGTTGGGATTGGCCTGGTAAGCGGCCTTGGTCAGGCCCTGCCGGTCCAGCGCGTTCAGGAAGCCGCCGCCCCGGGCCCAGGACATCACCCCGAACTCGTCGAACAGGTTGTTGATGTTGGCCTGGAGCTTGAGGGTGTCGTTGAACCGCCAGCTCGCGCCGACGTCCACCGTCGTATAGGCCGGCAGGTAGAAGGCGTTGTAGTTGTTGGCCGCCCGCTCGCCCATGTAGTTGACGGTGCCGAACACCGAGGCCTGGGTGACCGGCCGCCAGGTGAGGCCGCCGCGGAACATGATCTTCGGATTGTTGTCGGCGTCGCCCGACGGGATCTTGGTCAGGACGTCGTCGGAGCCGTCGCCCTTGGGCCCCTGGGTCCAAACCGAATAGCCGCTCTGCTTGGGGTTTTGCAGCGTCAGGACGGCGTTGCCCTTCAGGGTGTCGGTTAGGGTGGCGTTGGCCGAGACCTCGACCCCGTAGGTCTTGATCTCGCCATAGGCCGGCGGCGGCGAATAGCTCTGCCCCAGCGACGGGCCGCTCAGATAGGTGAAGGTCTGCGCCGTCGCGATGTTCGACAGGTGGCTGTAGAACGGGAAGACCTGAACATCGAGCCCGCTGCGGTGATACTTGAGGCCGATTTCGACCTGCTCGATCTCCTGCGGCTTGGGGAAGACGGTGGCGATCTGGCCGGGCGTATTCAGGCCGGCCATGATGCTGAAGTCCGGTGCCTTCTTGCCGCTGGTGTAGCGGATATAGGCGTCGAACTGGTCGGTGAACTTGTAGGCCGCCGATCCCGAATAGCCGATGAAATCGAAGGACCGCTTCAGCGAATAGGGCGCGGTGGGGACGTTGATCCCGTTGTCGTAGAGCGTCAGCGGGTCGCCGTCCGCCCCGCCCGTGGACAGTATGCTGCCCGGAGGATTGGTGAAATTCTGGAAGTCGAGCTTGTAGGTGATGGTCTCGTAGCGGGCGCCGATGTCCAGCGACAGCCGGTCGTTGACGCGCCAGGTGTCGCCCACGAACAGTGAATACTGGTCCTGGTCGCCGGAATACATCGGCGACGTCAGGCGGCCGAAGCGCGTGAAGCCATGCGGGTCGGTGACCTGATAGGTGCGGCCGCCCGGCGTGGTGTAGGTCACGTTCATCATGACCGGATTGGCCTCCAGGGTCGCCCAGCCGAGGCCGGCCCCGTAGGCGGTGGAGCTGAGCCGGGCGATCGAGGCGTAGCCGCCCACGGCCAGATGGTGGCCGCCGACCTCCTTGGTCAGGGTGATCTGGTCGACGAAGTTGCGGGCGTGGAAGGTCTGGTCGAACGCCGCCTCGGTCAGGCCGCCGTTCTTGAGCACGTCGGAGCCGGGCAGGTTGCTCGAAACCACCTGGCGGTCGAGGCCGGTGACCGAGCGGACGGTGGCCAGCACCGCCCCCGTGCGGGAATTGGTGTAGGTGAAGGTGCCCGGCAGGCCGACGGTGCCGTCCAGGGCGGTGACCACGAAGTCGGTGATGGCCAGCGGGAAGATCACCGCGCCGGTGTTCCAGTCGGCGCTCTTCTGCGAAACCCGCAGGCGGTTCTCCAGGGCGAAGCCGGCGCCCAAGTCCTGGTTCCAGTTGGCGCCGAAGGACAGCTCGCGGGAATGGACGAGGTTGCTGGGGTCCCAGCACCGGCGGCCGCCGGTGATGGCGCTGTAGCAATGCGCGGCGTCCTTCGGCGCCAGCACCGAACTGGTCTTGGAGAAGCCGGGCGCGATGTGCGGATCGTCGCCGCCGAACGACGGCGTGAACTCGAACCAGCCGTTGTGGTCGTCGAGATACTTGGCGGTCAGCAGCAGTTGGCCGCCGTCGTACTTCCACAGCAGGTTGCCGCGGATCTGCCCCCCGTCGTTCATCGGATAGCCGGGGTTGCGGGCGCCGTCGCTGCGCCGATAGAAGCCGCCGACCGCGTAATAGAGGTCGCTGTCGCCGATGCGGCCGCCAGCGTAGCCGTCGATGCGGTAGTAGGGGTTCTTGCCGTCGCCCTCCAGGCCGTACTTGGCCTGCACCTGCATCCCGGGGTCCGATTTCCCGGTCTTGGAGATGTAGTTGAAGATGCCGCCCGGCGCGTTCGGCCCGGTGACGACCGCCGTCCCGCCCCGCAGCCCTTCGAGATGGTTGAGCATGATGTCGGGGCGCGAGAAGTAGTCCGGCCCGAAGTTGGTCGAGGTGATCAGCTCGACCGGCAGCCCGTCCTCCTGCATGGACACGTAATAATAGCCGCCGGCCCCGTCGAGCGAGTTGGCCGAGACGCCGCGCGAGAACACGACGTTGCGGACCTCGCCGAGCGCCGAGTTCACGAACACGCCGGGCACGTTCTTCAGAAGGTCGGCCGACGAGATCGGCGGCTGCTGCTGGATCTGCTCGTTGGTGATGGCCGCGATGGAGATCGGCGCGCGCTCGACCTTGGTGGCGCCGAACACGCCGGTGACGACCACGACCGACAGCTCGGTCACGTCCTGGTTCGCCGCGCCCTTCTGGGCGGGAGCCTCTTCAGCGGCGGCGACCGCATGCGCGCCCAGTCCCAGCGCCAGAGCGATCACGGACGCGCGAAATCGGAGATTCCTCGACATTTCTTCCCTCCCAGCTTGTTTTTCGGCGGTCGTTTTCCACGCCGCTTTCGCTAACTATTTTTCGATAATGACGGACAGTCAACATCAAATCGAACAAAATACGTCAAAGATTGCGAACGACACACACATATCGATCATTATCAATCACAATGGCCGGCTAGCCGATGTCCAGGGCTTCCGGCCCGAGGGCGTCAATATGGCGGACGCCGGTCAGGGCCATGGCGACGCCCATCTCCGCGCGGATCAGGTCCAGCACATGCGTCACGCCGCGCCCGCCCCTCCCGGCCAGGGCGTAGGCCCAGGCGCGGCCGAGAACGACCCCCTTGGCCCCCAGGGCCAGCATCCGCACGACGTCGAGGCCGGACCGCACGCCGCCGTCGGCCAGTACGGCGAGGTCGCCGCCGACGGCGTCGGCCATGGCCGGCAGGGCGCGGACCGAGGACTTGACGCCGTCGAGCTGGCGGCCGCCGTGATTGGAGACGATCAGGCCGTCGCAACCGAGCCTGACCGCATCGCGGCCGTCCTCCGGATCGAGCACGCCCTTGAGGATGAGCGGGCCGTCCCAGTTGGCGCGCACCCATTCGAGGTCGCGCCAGGTGACCGACGGATCGAAGTTGTTCCGCATCCAGGCGAAGAAGTCCTCCAGCCCGGTGCGCCCCTTGAGCACTGGCGCGACGTTGCCGAGCGTATGCGGCCGGCCGAGAAGGCCGACATCGAGGGCCCATCCCGGATGCAGCAGGGCCTGCATGGCGCGGCGCGCGTCGCCGGCCAGGCCCGAGGCGCCGGCCAGGCCCGAGCGATGGTCGCGATAGCGCGTTCCCGGCACCGGCATGTCCACGGTGAACACCAGGGCCGAGCAGCCCGCGGCCTTGGCCTTGCGCAGCAGGTCGGCCATGAAGGCGCGGTCGCGGATCATGTAGAGCTGGAACCAGAACGGCCGCGCGGTCCCCGCCCGCACCTCCTCGATCGAGCAGGCCGAAACGGTGGAAAGGCAGAAGGGAACCCCCGCCCCCTCGGCGGCGCGGGCGGCCTGGACCTCGCCCCGGCGGGCGTTCATGCCGGCGAGGCCCACCGGCCCGAGGACGACCGGCAAGGCCAGGTCCTGGCCGAACAGCCGGGTCGAAAGATCGATGTCGGAAACGTCGCGCAGCACGCGCTGGCGAAGGGCGACGGCCGCCAGGTCCTCGCGGTTCCGCTTCAGGGTGATCTCGTCGTAGGAGCCGCCGTCGATGTACTCGAACAGGAACTTCGGCAGGCGGCGGCGGGCGAGTTCGCGATAGTCGCCGATGGAGGCGGGCTTCATGGCGTCAGGCCTCCCCGGCGATCCGGGCGCGCCAAAGCGCGCGATAGGGTTCGAGCGGCAGGTCGAGCGGCGCGATCCGCCGCAGGACCGACCTCGGCGCCAGGTCGGGAAAGACCAGCCGCAGCGCCCCGAACGGCACGTCGTCGTGGGCGTTGGAGACATAGACCGCCGTCTCCGGCCGCAGGGCGGCCAGCGCGCCGACGAACACCTCGGCCTCGGCGAAACGCCCCTCGACCAGGACCCGCTCCCGGGCCCCGATCAGGTCGAGACAGGCGTCGCTCATCAGGGCGAGGTACAGACCGAGCACGGCCCGCTTTTCCTCAAGGGTTTCAGGCGGATTGAGGAATATCCCGTCGCGGTCGGGGAAGGGACCGAAGCCTGGCGCGAAGGTCGGCAGCACCATCGCGCCGGCCGCCATCAGCCTGGGCAAGGCCCGGATCAGGGCCTGCGGATCGTAGTTGTCGGTGATGTGGAAGCTGTCGAGACCGGCGATCGTCTCAGCCTCCCGCCCGCCCATGAAACGGGCCGACGGGGCGGGCCGCCCGCGGGCGTCGACATTGACGAGACAGTCGCGGCCGGCGTCCAGCCGGGGCGGCTCGCCCAGGGCCGGGCCCAGCGAGCGCATGGCCACGAACCATGTCCCCGTCGAGAGGATGGCCGCGTCGTTCTCGGCGATCTCGGCGTGGCCCCGCGCCGCGAGCAGGGCGGAATTGGAATCGTGCAGGCCGCACAGCACCTCGCAGTCGGCGGGCAGGCCCAGGGCCGCCCATTCGCCGGTGACGCGCCCGAGCACGTCCGCCGCCTTGCGGATCGGCGGCAGGCGCCGCGCCCAGCCGCGGCGGACGGCGAGGTCGGACGGCGCCGCCTCGGCCGGGCGCCACAGGTCGGTGTGGCAGCCCAGGCTGGTCACCTCGCTCGCCAGTACCCCGCAGAAGCGATGGGCCCAGTATTGCGGCCACAAGACGATGCTCACGTCGTCGGGCCAGGGGCCTGTCAGGCGCTCCAGATGAAACAGTTGAAGGCCAAGATTGAGCCCCTGAGGCAGCAGGGGCGAACCCGTCGCGGCGAAGGCGTCCCGCTCGGCCGCATAGGCCCGGCGCGTCTCCGGCGGGACCTCGAGCTCATAGTCCATCGGCGGGGCGTAGAGGTCGTCTCCGCGCATCAGGACGGCGGCGGCGCCGTGCGTCACCGGCGCGATGCGTTCGACGCGGCCGAGCCGCGCCATCTCGCGCACGGTGTCCGCGACGAAAGCCTCCAACCCGTCGAGATCGAGCGAGGGATAGTCGCCGCCCGCCTGCGGAACGTTGGCGCGGGCCCGCCGGGCCACGCAGGCGCCGGCGCGGTTCCACAGCGACATCTTGGCGTTGGTCTTGCCCACGTCGAGGACAAGGGTCAGGCCGCCCTCCATCCGCTTTCCCCCCATCAGATCGTGACGATAACTTATCGATTATGATTGCTTCACACCATACGGCGATATAAGTTTTTCGAAATTGACGCTCAAATGCAAATCGTAGGTAGGAACGTGCCCCAATCCGCCACTCCGTTCCGGATTCCCGCCAATCGCTGGTCGGCCGAGGAGGCCGCGTCGCTAACCCCTGAAGGCCTCCTGCTCTATCGCTCGAATCTGCTCGGTTCGGACCTGACGGTCACCAATTTCGGCGGCGGCAACACCTCGGCCAAGCTCGACGCCAAGGACCCTCTGACCGGCGAGACCGTCACGGCGCTGTGGGTCAAGGGCTCGGGCGGCGACATCGGCTCGATGAAGCTGGACGGCTTCTCCACCCTTTATCTCGACAAACTGCTCGGCCTCGAAAAACTCTATCGCGGCGTGGCGTTCGAAGACGAGATGGTGGCCTACCTTCCCCATTGCACGTTCGGCCTCAATCCGCGCGCGGCCTCGATCGACACCCCGCTGCACGCCTACCTCCCCTTCGCCCATGTCGACCACGTCCATCCCGACGCCATCATCGCCCTGGCCGCCTCCACCGGCGGCGAGGCGGCGACGCGGGAGATCTTCGGCGGAAGCGTCGGCTGGCTGCCCTGGAAACGCCCCGGCTTCGATCTCGGCCTGACGCTCCGCGACTATGTGGCGGCCAATCCCGGCCTGCGCGGGGTGATGCTGGCCGGGCACGGCGTCATCTGCTGGGGCGACGACGCCAGGGCCTGCTACGACAACACCATCGACCTGATCGCCAAGGCCGCCGCCCATCTGAACGCACGGCTGGTCAAGGGGCCGGCGTTCGGCGGCGAGGCCGTCCCGGCCCTCGCCCCGGAAAGCCGCGCCAAGATCGCCGCGCGCCTGGCCCCGCGGCTTCGCGGCCTGATGGTCGGCGAGCGGTCCAAGGTCGGCCATTTCAGCGACACGCCGGAAACCCTGGAATTCGTCGGCTCGAAGGCGTTCGCCCGGCTGGCGGCGGTCGGCACCTCCTGCCCCGACCACTTCCTGCGCACCAAGATCGCGCCCCTGGCGCTCGATCCGGCCAGGATCGACGACGACGCCTATCTGGCCGCCGCCCTCGTCGAATACCGCAACGGCTATCTCGCCTATTACGGGCGCAACGCCGGCCCGAACGATCCCAAGGTCCGCGACCCCAACCCGGTGGTCGTGCTGCTGCCGGGCGTCGGCCAGCTCACCTTCGCCGCCGACAAGACCACCGCCCGGCTCGCCGGAGAATTCTACGCCAACGCCATCAACGTCATGCGCGGGGCCGAGGCGGTCGGCGACTATGTCGGCCTGCCGGAATCGGAAGCCTTCGCCATCGAATACTGGGCGCTGGAGGAGGCCAAGCTCCAGCGCATGCCCAGGCCGAAACCCCTGGTCGGCAAGATCGCCCTCGTCACCGGCGGCGCCGGCGGCATCGGCGCGGCGACCGCGGCGCGACTGCTTTCGGAAGGCGCCTGCGTGATGCTGGCCGACATCGACGCCGCCAGCCTGGAGGCCAAGCGCGCGGAGCTGGCCAAGGTCTTCGGCGGCGACGTGACGCGCGCCGTCCCCTGCGACGTCACCGACGAGGCCTCGGTCCAGGCGGCCTTCGACCTGACCGCGCGGGAGTTCGGCGGCCTCGACATCCTGGTGGCCAACGCCGGCATCGCCTCGTCCGCCCCGGTCGAGGAGACCTCGGTCGCCCTCTGGCGCAAGAACTACGACGTGCTGGCCGAAGGCTATTTCCTCGCCAGCCGTTCGGCCTTCCCGCTGATGAAGCTGCAGAAGACCGGATCGATCGTGTTCATCGGCTCGAAGAACGCCCTGGCGGCGACGCCCAACGCCTCGGCCTACGCCTCGGCCAAGGCCGCCTCGCTGCATCTGGCCCGCTGCCTGGCCCTGGAAGGCGCGCCCCACGGCATCCGCGTCAATGTCGTCAATCCCGACGCGGTCATCCGCGGCTCCAAGATCTGGGACGGCGACTGGCGCAAGGAGCGCGCCGACGCCTATGGCGTCGATCCGGGCGACGAGCTGGAGGCCTTCTACCGCGACCGCTCGATGCTCAAGCGCAACGTCCTGCCGGAGGACATCGCCGAAGCGGTCTATTTCCTGGCCTCCGACGCCTCGGCCAAGTCGACCGGCAACGTCGTCAACGTGGACGCGGGCAACGCCCAGGCGTTCACCCGATAAGAACACGCGTACAGGGAAGAACGACCATGAACGGCCTGCCCCTTTCCACCGACCAGATCGCCGCCCACAACGCCCGGCACGCCGAGGCCCTGGCCGACGACTATGACGGCCTCGGCCGCGCCCTGGCGCGGCGCGGCCTCGACATCGGCGCGATCACCGACAAGGCGGCCGGGTTCTCGGTCGCGGTCCCCAGCTGGGGCGCGGGGCGCGGCGGCACCCGCTTCGCCAAGTTTCCCATCCCCGGGGAGCCGACCAGCATCCACGAAAAGCTGGAGGACTGCGCCGTGGTCAACCAGCTCTGCCGCGCCACGCCGCGCGTCTCGCCGCACTTCCCGTGGGACCGCGTGTCGGACTACGGCGCCCTGCGCCAGGAGGCGGCGAGCCTCGGCTTGGCCTTCGACGCGATCAACTCCAACACCTTCCAGGACCAGCCGGGGCAGAAGCATTCGTACAGCGCCGGCAGCCTAGCCTCGACCGACAAGGCCGCGCGCGACCAGGCGGTGGCCCACAATGTCGACTGCATCGAGATCGGCGAGAAGCTGGGCGCCCGGGCCCTGACGGTGTGGATCGGCGACGGCTCCAACCTGCCCGGCCAACAGCATCTCGGCGCCGCGCTCGACCGCTACCTCGACAGCGCCGCCCAGATCTACGCCCGCCTGCCCGGCGACTGGCGCATGCTGCTGGAGCACAAGATGTTCGAGCCGGCCTTCTATTCCACGGTGATCGCCGACTGGGGCTCCAGCATCCTGGCGGCCAAGGAGCTCGGCCCCAAGGCCCAGTGCCTGGTCGACCTCGGCCACCATGCGCCCAACACCAATATCGAGCAGATCGTCGCGCGCCTGCACCGCTTCGGAAAGCTGGGCGGCTTCCATTTCAACGATTCGAAATACGGCGACGACGACCTCGATTCCGGCGCCATCAACCCTCACCAGCTGTTCCTGGTGTTCAACGAACTGGTCGAGGCCGAGCTCAATCCCCTGGAGGGCTTCGACCCGGCCTACATGATCGACCAGTCGCACAACGTGACCGACCCGATCGAGAGCATGCTGTCCTCGGCCGAGGCCATCCTGACCGCCTACGTCAAGGCGACGCTGGTCGACCGCGAGGCGCTGCACGCCGCCCAGGAAGCCAACGACGCGATGCTGGCCTTCCAGGCGCTGCGCACGGCCTACCGCACCGACGTCTCGCCGATCATCGCCAGGGCGCGCACCCAGGCCGGCGGCGCCTACGACGTCCTCGCCCTCTACCGCGAAAGCGGCTGGCGCGAGCGCAAGGCCCAGGAGCGCAAGCCCGTCGGCCTCGGCGCCGGCATCGTCTGACCGGTTCCTTAGGCGAAAATGCGCGAAGTTGACGGCTTGCTGTTGCCGACGCTCGCCGATGCATCAACAATGAGGGCGAGAACCACGAAAGCGCCTCCATGCACGTCGCCGAACGCGAACAGCTGATCCTGAAGCTCCTCGAACAGAGGGGCTTCATCGGCTTTCAGGAGCTGGACCAGAAGCTCGACGCCTCGGCGGCGACCATCCGCCGCGATCTTGAGCGGATGGCGGCCCAGGGCCTCATCGAGCGGGTGCGCGGCGGCGCCAAGCTGCCGGCGCTGGAAGGCGGCCTGGGAGAAAAGCAGAACCTCACCGGCATCTCGTTCCACGAGAACCTCAGCCTCAACCGCTCGCAGAAGGAGGCCATAGGCCGGGCGGCGGCGGCGCTCTGCGCGCCGGGCGAGGCGGTGATCATCGACGGCGGCTCGACCACCCTGCAGATGTGCCCGCACCTCGAACCGCTGGGCCTGCAGGTGCTGACCAACTCGCTGCATATCGTCAGCGCCCTGCTGCAACAGCCGTCGACCCGCGTCTCGGTGCCGGCCGGCGGCCTGTTCCGCGAACAGAACATCATCCTGTCGCCCTTCGAGGACGACGGCATGGGCCGTTTCCACGCGACCCGGTTGTTCATGGGCGCCGCCTCCGTCGGCCGGCACGGCCTGATGCAGGCCGACACCCTGCTCGTCCAGGCCGAGCGCCGCCTGCTCGACCGCGCCGAGGAGATCGTCGTGCTGGTCGATTCCTCCAAGTTCCGCGGTCCGGCCGGCCATCTGGTCTGCACGCTGGAGGATATCGACGTGGTGGTGACCGACCGCGGCGTCGACGCCGCCGACAGGGCCATGCTGGAAAACGCCGGCTGCCGGGTGATCATCAGCGACTGACCCGCGCCGCCTGGCGGCCATCGAAGGGGCCCCGGCGGCGTTGACGCCGGCGCCGCCCTGGTCGAGCATCCGCCCGCATGTCCGACAACGTCCCGCCCTTCAAGACCCGCGCTTCCCTGCGCGCCGACCTCGCCCGGCTGGGCGTGCGTCCCGGCGACCTGGTGATGGTCCACGCCGCCATGAGCAAGGTCGGGCCCCTTCTCAACGGGCCCGACGCGCTGGTCGGCGCCCTGCTCGACGCCGTCGGCCCGGACGGCTCGCTGATGGTTTATACGGACTGGGACAGCGTCCACGACGACCTGCTGGACGAGGACGGCCGCGTCCTTCCCGAATGGCGCGCCCACGTCCCCGGCTTCGACGCCTCGACCTCGCGCGCCACGCGGATGAACGGCGTCATCGCCGAGTTCGTCCGCACGACCCCCGGCGCGCGCCGCAGCGGCAATCCGGGCGCTTCGATGGCGGCGCTGGGCCGGCTCGCCGACTGGCTCACCGCCGACCACCCGCAGGACTACGGCTACGGCCAAGGCTCGCCGCTGGCCAAGTTGGTCGAGGCCGGCGGCCGCGTGCTGATGGTCGGCGCGCCCTGGGACACCATGACGCTGATCCACCACGCCGATCATCTGGCGCGGGCGCCGGGCAAGCGCGTGCTGCGCTACGAGGTTCCCTTCGCGCAGGCCGGCGGCAAGACCTGGCGGTTCATCGAGGAGTTCGACACCACCGAGCCGGTGCTCGACGGCATGCCCGAGGACTATATCGAACAGATCGTCCGGGCGATGGTCGCCGAGGGCGGCGGAACCCAAGGGCCGGTCGGCGACGCCCCCTCGCTGCTGGTCGACGCCGCGCCGACGCTGGCCTTCGCCGTTCGTTGGCTCGAACGATGGGCCGAAGAGAACGGCGCGGCCGGCGCCGCCTAGGGCGCGCGGGCGGTCATCCCCCCGCGCCGCCCGGCGGCCTACGACAAGGCCGGCGGCCCGAACCAACGGCCCAGCGCCTCGGTCAGCCCGGACCAGCCGGCGTCGCCCGCCCAGGCCACGTGCCCGTCGGGCCGGACCAGCACGGCCCCGGGGGCGGGCGCCGCGTCGAGCCCCGGAAGCTCCCACACGCCTTCGCAGCGGGCGTCGACCCGCCGGACGCGATCCGCCCAAGGCGTGAGATCGAAGGCGCCCAGTTCGCCGAAGTTCAGCAGCACCGGCCGCGCGTCATGCAGCAGCGTGAAGACCCGCAGCGGGCCGTCCTCTGCGATCAGGTCGAGATCGGGCATGCGACGCCCGAGCAGCGGATGCCCCTCTCCGAGGTCGTAGCGGATGTCCAGGCCGGACATCATCGCGGCGAACCGCCGGCGCGGCTCGTCCATGCCGAGAAGCTCGCCGATGGCGTCGCGCAGGGCCGTCGTCCGGTCGTCGTCGCGGCGAAGGGCGGCGCACGCCATCGCATTGCGCAACACCCGGGCGCCGACCGGGCGCCGCTCGGCGTGGTAGGTGTCGAGGAGGCCTTCGGGCGAGATCCCCTTGACCACCTGCGCCAGCTTCCACCCCAGGTTCACCGCGTCCTGCACGCCGGTCTGGAGGCCCTGCCCGCCGTCGGGGGGATGCACGTGGGCGGCGTCGCCCGCCACCAGCACCCGCCCCTTTCGATAGGCGGCCGCCTGCCGCGCCGCGTCGGTGAACCGGGAGATCGAGACGGCGGACCGCACGCCGTAGTCGGTCCCGTAGGCGTCGATCAGCGCCGCGCTGAGATCGCCGAGAGTGGGCTCGGCGTTGGGTCCGGGCCTCCGCTCGGTCACCAGCACGCCGATCGGCCCATGATCGGCGTAGACGATCTCGCCGTCGCGGATTTTATACTCCACCGGGGCGAGGGCGTGGGTCCCGACGGCGTCGCGGCGGACGCCCCATTCCGGCGGCTTCTCGGCCAGTTCGGCCACGGCGATCAGGTTGCTGATCGTGGGCTCCGATCCCGAGAACGCGATGCCGGCGGCCTTGCGGACCAGGCTGCGCCCGCCGTCGCACCCCACCAGATACTGCGCCCGCATCGAGCGGCCGTCGCTCAGTTCGACGTCCACGCCGGCCTCGTCCTGCACGAAGCCGGTCACCTCCAGGCCGCGATAGATCCTCGCTTCGAGCTCGTCGACCCATCCGGCCAGGATGCGTTCGATATGCACCTGCCGCAGTCCGAGCCCGTAGGGGTGGCGGGTGGGGAAATCGCCGATGTCCAGCCGGGTCCCGGCGAAGTAGGCGACCTGCGCCTTCTGCCCCTCGGCCAGGAAGCGGTCGGCGAGGCCGCGCTGGTCGAGGATTTCGAGGGTGCGCGCGTGCAGCCCGCCGGCGCGCGAACCGACGAGGTCCTGGCTGGGGCGTCGCTCGACGATGGCGACGTCGACGCCCGCCAGCGCCAGTTCGCCCGCCAGCATCAGCCCCGTCGGGCCGCCGCCCGCGATGATCACCGCATGCTCGTCGCGGGCATGGACGCCCCCGTTCGATCCGTCGAGATTGGCCATACCCCGTCCCCTGCGTCCGCGGGACCGGGTTCAAGACCGCGGTCCCTGCCGTTGAGGGGCCTGTAATCTGCGCACAAACGGCCGGTCGGCAATTCTTGATCTGAACTCGTTTGTCCCCAGATATAAACCGAGCGAGGCGAGGGTCGACAGATCACGCCACGGCCGAAAGAGCCGGCTCTCTCCCTCATGCATGGACCCCCACGGGGCCGACGCCCGATTGAGCTCCCCCGTGCGGCGCGTGAGCCGCAGGTCAGGACTTGGCCTTCTTCGGGCGCCGGGCGTCGCTGTCGCCGGCGGGCGGCGCGGCCTCGATCCCTGCCGCCCGCCGCGCCAGCAACGCCTCGAAGCGCGTGAGCGAGGCGAAATGCAGGTGGACGAGGCCGAGAAGGCCGTCGCGGTGCCAGGCCAGCACGGTCTCCTCGTCGAGGGCGGCGAACTTATCGCGGTCGACGACCTGGAAGCCGGTCACGCCGAGGGTGCTCCCGTCGGGAAGGGCGACGTCGGCGCGCTGGTCGATCAGCAGCGCCTTGGCCCGGAGCGCCTCGGCGAACCGCACCGTCTCCCGGGCGTCGCGGTCGAATGCGGCGCAGAACTCCATGGCCTGCCGCGTCAGGGCGCTGGGGGCCTCGCCCTCGAACAGCGCGCTTCCCGCCTCGCCTTCGCGGACGATCCGGCCGGCCGCAGCGTCGATGGCCAGGAGGAGGCCCTCGGGCTCCTCGACGGCCATGAACGCAAACGGATAGCGCCGCACATAGGCCGGCACGTAGGCCGCCGCGTCCCACCGCCCCGCCGCGTCGACGAACAGGTTGCGCCGGTCGAGGCCGAGCACGGCGATCGGCGATCCGCCGTCCCCGGCGAACACCACCGGATAGTCGCGCGCCGCCACGGCGATTTCAGTGGCCGCCAGCGGGACGAACGGAGTCTCCGCCGCGAAGGCGAAGTCCCCTTCCAGCAGGCGCCAGTCGCCGTGGCGCTGGGCCGAAAGCGGTTCCGGCGCGCTGTAGAACAAGGGTAGGTCTGGATTGCTCATGCGGGTCTCATAGGGTCTGGAGGCCGGCCTACTCGGCGGGACCGAAGCCGAGGAAGCGGACGTTGAGGATGGTCGGCGCCTCGCGCATCGGCTCGGGCCGGGCCCGCTCGGCGATGCGGGCCGCCTCCCCCGCCACGGCGCCGGCCGCCGCCGAGGCCGCCGTCAATGCCCCGGTGTTGACCGCCGCGACGACGGGCAGCCCCTTGGCCTCGCCCTGGACCTGGATGTTGGCGGCGTTGACCACGTGCAGGGCGGCCAGGTTGACGTTGCCCGACACCCGGATGCCCGCCTCGCCCGCGTCGATCGTGCCCAGCGGCGCGATCAGGTTGACGTTGCCAGGCGGCACTTCGGGAATGGGGTTGAGCGTGGCGATGCCCGCCCCCGACGACGGCGCCAGCGGCGACAGGGACACGTCGCCCATGTCGTCATAGGCCCGCCGCGGCGGCGTGAAGATCACCGTGGTCTTGGCCCCGCGGCCGGCGTTGATGTCGCCCTCCGCCGACCAGGCCAGGATGTCGCCGCCGAAGGTGGTCATCACCCGCGACAGGCCGAGCAGCAGGCTCCTGCGGCTGTAGATGGCGATGTCGCCGCTGCCCTGCGTCACCACCCCGGCCGAGGCCGGCGGCGCGACGCCCTGCACGCCGATCAGCACCTGGCCGGCCGGGGCCAGGATCTGGACGTCGCCGCCGAAGTTGGAGCGCACGCCCGAACCGCCGAACAGGGTGATGTCGCCGCCGCGGACGATGGCCGCGCCCTTGGCGTCCTTTTCAGGGAACAGCGTGGCGATCATCTCGCGACCGCGCAGATAGCTGCCGAACCGCTTGCTGGAGACGTCGTTGTATTCGCGGCCGCCGGCGTCCAGTTCGGCGAAATAGACCTTGCGCAGGAAGACGTTGCGCTGCTCTGGCGGCAGGGCGGTGAAATAGGCCCGGGCCTCGGCGACGCCGCCGGCGAAGCCGTAGCGGGCCTTGAGCCAGTCGACCAGTTCGCGCTCGTAGGTCTTGGCCGCCTTGCCCGCTTGGTCGGCCAGCGGATGGGTCGGGTCGGCCAGGTTGGCGGGATCGAGGTAGCGCGCGGCCAGGGCGGCGTAGTCGGGACCGGCCGCGCCCGCGCCGGCCGTGACCGTCACCGAGGCGCCCAGCCGCTTGTCGCCGGCGGCGATCGCGCCAAGCGAGGTGATCGAGCCCTTGTCGGCCTGATAGAGGTTGCGGCCCGCCGTGACCTCCAGCGTCCCGGGACCGGCCACCATGAAGTTGGAGACCAGGATGTCGCGGCCGGCGCGCACCACCGAAACGTCGTCGGCGTTGGCGTTGACGATCAGGTCGCCGAGCGAAGCCGAACTGTAGCGGCCGGTGGAATATCGCGGGGTGTCGCCAGTATAGTAGGCCACCGGCTCGCCGGAGCCGATGATGTCGCGGCCGGCGATGATGCGGACCGACTTGGCCCCGACGTACCAGCGGTCCAGCACGTAGCGCGAGACCTCGGAGCCGCCGTTGGTGTGATCGAGCAGTTCGCCCGTCCGCAGGCCGACGATGTCGCCCTCGGCGGCGTAGAACAGCATCGGCTGGCGATCTCCGGCGTGCAGGGCGCCCAGCGCCGAGTTCGGCCCGAAGGCGTACATCATCGATCCGCTGAAGAGGCCTCCCCCGTCGGCGGTCAGGTTGGTGACCGGCGCGCCGGCGGCGTTGAAGGCCGCCCGGAACGGCGTCGGCACGACAGAGGGATCGGCGCCGGACATGTCCATCACCGAGCGCAGGGCGAAGATCGACTTGCGGGCCAGGATCTCCAGCTGGCCGCGGGGCGACGGCGCCAGGGTGACCGAGGTCACCAACGGGACGATCGTGTCACGGTCGACGCCGTAGAAGATGTTCCCCTGGGCCGCCACGGCGCGCAGGGTGGCGGGGTAGTCGCGCGATTGCCCCCGGTCCAGCCGGACCGGCGACAGGTTGCCGCCCGCCGCGAACAGGTCCACCGAGGTGTTGTCCGTCCACAGCGAGAACCAGGTGCTTCCCCCACCTGCGTAGGGCGTCGATCCGCCGTTCTGGACGTAGGTGAACGGCGTGGTGTTGTACTGGTCGCCCATGCCGGCGTTGTCAGCCGCCGCCAGCGCCAGGTCGCCGCGCGACCGCAGCCAGGCGTTGGCGTCGCCGAGGTTCAGGAAGAGGCCGCCCGACACCGCGCCCCAGTTCAGGGCGTTGGGATCGGTTGCGCGCGGGTCGCCGGGCAGCACGCCGAAGGCGATGCCGTAGCCCTGGTCGATGCGGCCGATCGAGCCGGCCCGCACGTCGACCGCGCCGCGCAGGTCGGTGACGCCGCCCTCCATCCCGATGAAGGCGCTGCTGATGTTGCCGGTCTTCAGCGGATTGAGCGCGCCGCCGACGCGCACCGTCACGTCGCCGCCGCCGGTCTGGACCAGGCGGCCGTCGGCGGTCACGCGGCCGCTGCCGCCGACGGCGATGTTGAGCCCCTGGCCGACCTTGTTGCCCGAGCCAGCGCCGATGTCGGTGACCAGGCCGGCGTCGCGGCCGGCGTTGACGACGACGTTGCCGCCGCCGAGCGCGCCGAAGCCGGAGAAGCCGACCAGTTGGGCGACGCCGTAGCCGCTCGTCGGCAGACCGTAGGTGCCGAAGTTCACCCACCAGGCCGTCGGCAGGCCGGAGGGCGAACCGCCCTGGCGCCAGAGCCAGTTCGGCGTGACGCCGGTGAGCAGCTGTGAGCTGCCATAGTCGCCGGCGGTGATGTAGCCGGTGACGTCGGCCTGGGCGCTGACGAACAGGTCGCCGCCCCCTTCCGGATACCAGGCCTGATAGATGCTCGACGGGCCGCGAACGAGGGGTTCATAGGCCGCGCCCGTCGATCCGAGCACGTCGCCTGTCCGCGCCAGGCCGCGCGGCTGTTGGTAGGGGTTGGAGCCGTCCGCCGCCAGGATCGGCGCCGCCGCCGTTCCGGCGGTGTAGACCCCGTACAGCGTCTTCATGTTGACGCTGCCGCCCGCCACCAGGTCCAGGTTGCCCGTCCCGGTGCGCACGACGCTGAACGCCTTCATCGAGAAGTCGGCGCCGGTGAAATGCTCATCGTCGAGAACCAGGTCGCCGACCCGCGCCTGTCCGGTGCGGCGGCTGTCGGCCGCGGCGAGATCGGCCCCCGCCGCCAGTCGCATCGACCACGACAGCGAGCCGCTGGCCAGCATCGGCGACACCGCCCAGACCTTGCCCGGCGGCTGGCGCGGCCCGGTCGAGCTGTAGGCGAACGGGCTGGGCATGCCCGCCTCGAGCTCCAGGTAACTGGAAGTCGTGCCGGCCGGCACCGTGTCGCCGTTGAAATAGGCGCCGCCGTCGATGGCGAACACCATGCAGTTCCAGCAGTCGGCCGGGAGATGGTAGTCGGTGGTGAAGGTGACCGGGTCGGTGGAGATTGTCTCCTTGGTCAGCGGATCGCCGATATTGACCGTCACCGTGACCCGCCAGCCGTTGTCGTCGGGCGTGGCTGGCGGCGGGGCGAAGCCGTCGTTGACGCTGCCCTTGACCGCCAGGTCGCCGCCGGCGCGGATGACCAGGGCGCCGGGCTCGCCCGAGCCGTAGACGGCGGTCTTCTGGAAGCGCGGATTGAGGCTGGCGTAGCGGAAGCCGGACAGGTCGAGGTCGCCGGCGACAGTCAGCACGCCGTTGGGCGTGGCGCTGTCGATCTCGACGCCGGGGCGCAGGTGGAAGGCGTCCTTGTAGGCGCTCAGCCCGCCCAGGCGGCCCAGCAGGTCGCCGTTGGCCAGGGCGGCGGTCATGAACTGCGCGCTGCGGCCGTTGATCTGGTTGAGGCCGACCTGGCCGCTGGCCGAGACCGGCGAGCCGCCGGCGTCGCCGTTGTCCTGGACGATCGTGCCATTGGCGTCGGTCGGGGAATAGGTCCAGAAGCCGTTCACCGCGATCGAGCCGGCGCCCTTGATGGTCAGGGGCCCGGAGGCGGCGATCAGGATGTCGCCGCTGGTCTCGCCCGTGCGCGGCGCGTTGAGGCCGACCTGGCCCCGGGCCACGCCGTCGGGCGCGCTGAGATCGATGGTCGCCCCCGGCGACAGCCGCAGCGTCCCCCGCGACGCCGTCAGCTCGACCGTGGCGCGGTTGCTGGCGTCGATCGGCTGGCCGTAGCTGTCGGTGCGCAGCACCGCACCGTGGGCGTCCAGCACCGCCGTCGAGGCCAGGGTCAGCCCGTCGCGGGCGCTGAGGCGGATGGAGCCGACCTGGGGGCCGCTGGCGTCGATGCGGCCGGCCACCGTCAGGGCGCCGCCGTCGAGCGACAGGGCGATGTCGCGCCCCTTCAGCTCGTCGCCGACGGTCAGGTCGCCGCGCTTGATCTGGAAGCTGCGCCCGCCGAGGACGCCGCCCTGGGTCAGCCGCTGGTTCAGGCCGACGAAGTCCGCCACCGTCTGGGCGCGCACGTCGATGGTCGCGCCCAGATAGGGGATGGACACCCCGTCCAGGGCGCGCTGGCCGCTCGCCCCGCCGCGGATGTCGCCGGCCAGCGTCACGACGCCGGCCCCGGCGTCCAGGGCGGTGGCCGACAGCGAACCCGCCGCGTTGTTGCTGGCCGAAAGATCGATGACCGACCCCGCGTCCTGGCGCACGCCGCCGTGGGCGCTGCTGAGCACCACGTCGCCGCCCCAGCTGTACTTGACGGCGTCGACCAGGGTGACCGTGCGGCCCGAGACGTCGATGCGCGAGGCGGAGGTCAGGCGCAGGTCCTGGTCGGCCTCCAGGGTCAGCTTGCCGGTGGGCAGCACGATCGAGCCGGCGACGGTGACGACGGCGCCCTTGAGGCCGATCTCGGCCCCGGTGACGTCGACCGCCGCCGCCGTCGCGCCGGCCGGCGCGGTCAGGGTCAGGGCCCCGCCGGCGGTCAGGCGGTTGATCGAGGCGCCGGCCCCGGTCAGCAGCGGCGTCGTCAGGTTCAGGTCGCCGCCGACATAAGAGCCGTTCGCCGCCTTGGCGCGATAGACCGACAGGCTGTTGCGGTTGTTGGCGGTGATCCGCTCGCCCGCCGTCAGGTTGACGGTGGAGAAGCCCAGGATGGTGCGGTCGAGGGTCAGCTGGGTGTCGGGCTTGCCGAACTTGTCGTAGCCGAACTCGATGCGGTCGGCGACGATGTTCAGCGTCCCCAGGCCGGTCCCCGGCCCGCCGGGCCGCACGGCCGGCGGCGACGCGCTGGTCGGCTTCTGCGCCGTGCCGGCGGCGACGCCGTTCCAGATCAGCGTTCCCGTGGTCAGGGTCGCGACGTCGCCCGCCGCGCCCAGCCCGTAGATGGCCGGGGTGTTGAGCACCAGCTGGGCCAGGCTCGACTTGCCGGTGGCGGGGTCGATGGTGTTGAGCGTGCTGGGCCCGAAGAAGTTCACCGCCTGGCCGGCCGACAGGATCAGGGTCTCAAGCTTGGGCGCGCCGACCGCCTTGTTCCCTTGCAGCAGGGTGTTGAGCGAATCCTGGGTGAAGCTCAGCCCGGCCGGCAGCACGCCGGCCGCCGCCGCCGCGTCGAGCGCGGGCGCCTCGCCGATGTTGATGTTGGACAGGGCCAGGGTCAGGTACCTGGCGCCGTAGCGGGCGTTGCGGCTGAGCGAGAGCGCCCCTTTGACGCTGGTCGCCAACGTCAGCGAGCCGTTGGCGTAGAGCTCCGCCGCGCCGATGTTGATCCCGAGCCCGGTGCCGTCGCCGGCCGTGGCGGTGATGTTGAGCAGGCCGTTCGAGATCGCCACCAGGTTGGTCTGGAAATTGACGCCGCCCTGCACCCCGTAGCGGTAGCCCTCGCTGGCCGAATAGGGCGTCGCATCGCCGAAGCCGAGCGTCGACACGCGCGCGCCGTCCTCGATCTTCACGCCGCCGCGCTCGCTGATCAGCAGGATTTCGGGCGCGGCGAGGCTGGCGCCGCCGCGCACCGCCATGCTCCGCGAACCGGACACGACGGTCATGACGCCGTTGACGCCGTCCCAGCGGGCGTAGCCGCCCAGCGCGATGCGCGAGGCCCCGACGCTGTTGAGGACGTCGTCGACCAGCGTCACATAGCCGGACGTCGCCGCCGCGCCGCTGTGGATGACCTCCATGTTGCCGACGGAGACGCTGCCGAACTGGACGTTGAGGATCGCCCCCTCGCCGCCCTTGCCGGGCGCGACCAGCGCCTGGCCGGCGAAGCTGAACGCCGGTCCCTGGCCCAGCGTCGTCGGAAAGCGCAGCTCCAGCGTCTTGGCGTCTTGCGGCAGGTACGGCGCCGCCGTCCCGGCGCGCACCGCGTCGGCGGCCAGGAAGGCGGCGACGCCGGTCTCGTTGTACTGCGACTGGGCGCGCACCGCCGCGCCCGAGGAGATCAGCAGCTGGGTCGGCAGGACGTCGCGCTGGCTCGTCCCGGCGTAGCCGAGATAGCCCTGCAACGACCAGACGCCGTTGCCGACGTCTATGGCCGTGTCGGTCGCCATCCCGGCGCGGCCGGCCAGCTCGACCCGATAGGCGCCGGGGACCAGGGCGTAGCGCGCCGGCATCAGCGTGTAGGTCCCGGCCTTCAGGCCCGGAACCCCGTCCGGGATGGTCACCTGGCGGCCGACCTCGGGCAGGTCGCCAGCGCCGGCGCCGACCGGGGCCGCGCCCGGCTGGGCGCCGGGGACCAGGGCGTAGACCGCGTCGCCGGGGTTGCTGTAGCGATAGCCCGGCCCGGCGTTGGCCAGGGCGGTGGAGAGGACGTCGACCGAGCCGCCCCGGCCGGTGACGAACCCGCTGCCGAGCACGTCGCCGCCGCCGGACAGGTCGATGATCGCCCCGGCCCGCACGTCGTTGGACTTGCCGGCCAGCACCACGGACGGGGCGCTGCCCAGCCGCCGGTCGATGGTGTTGCCGGCGTTGAGATAGGTCAGCCCGTCGATCGTGCCGCCATAGGGAATGGCCAGGCCGTTGGCGCTCACCGAGGTGACGCCGCCGGGCAGCAGGGTCACCTTCTCGGCGACGATGGAGGTGTCGTAGTAACGCGAGGCGCCGCTGGCCTCGCCCAGCTGGATCAGGCCCAGGGGCGCGCGCAGGATCCCGCCCTGCTCGATCTCCTTCGACCAGATCCGCACGCCGCCGTACAACGAATAGGGCATGGCCGGGACGTCCGTCGTCGTGCGGCCGATGCGGACCTTCTCCAGCGCCTTGATGACGGTGATGTCGTTGTAGTTCGGGACGCGGCCGATGGCGCTGATGAACGGATAGAGCTGCGCCGCGTTGAGGTCGAGCAGGCGCGAGCCCGTCACCCCGCCGCCCAGCCGGATGTCGCCGGAGCTGGTCAGGACGGCGGTGTCGAAGCCGGCCTCGTCATAGACCCGGTCGACGCTGGTGGTGGGGATCTTGGCGGTCACCCCGTGCAGGGTCAGCTGACCGAGGTCGATCAGGCCGGCCTCGACGACGAAGCTCGCCTTGGTCGCCAGCTTGGAGATGGTGGTCTGCGGGCCGACGGCCTTGGGATAGAGCGGCGCGCCTTCCAGCGAGCGGTACGGCGCGGCGTTGAGCTCGACATAGGGCGCGGCCAGCCGCACGCGCATGGCCGAGCCGTCGCTGGTCAGGGCGCCGTGATAGAGCGAGATCGACCGCCCGAGCGACAGGTCGACGCTCCCGTCGAAATGCATCAGGTCCGCCAACGCCGTGAAGCTGTCGAAGCCGCCGGCCTTGATCTGCTCGACGCTGATCCGCCCCGCGCCCACCAGCAACGGGCCCGAGGAGAAGCCGCTGTCCTTGTAGGTCTGGCCGATGACCAGCTCGTGCACCCGGTGCAGGTCGTCCGGCACGGTCAGGTTGGCGTAGCGCGGCGTCTCCTGGGTGAGGATCAGCGTCCCGCCCAGCCCGCCGGGACCGCCCGCCGCCGCCCGCAGCGTCCCGTCGACATAGAGGCCCATCAGGGTGTTGAGGGCGATGGAGCCGCCGTTGCTGGCCACGGTCGTCGCGGTCGCCGCCGCGCCCTTGCGCGGCAGGTCGACGGTCGCGCTGGTCCCGCTGGCGTCGAGCACCGCGCCCGGCCTGACCACGACGAAGGCTTCCGCGCCCTGGGCGACGCCGCCGGGATTGTTGAGCAGGGTCGGGGCGCCGATGGTGATCGCGCCGCCGTTGGGAACGACGCCGTAGCGCAGCCCCTGGCGGTCGACGGCGGTCGCCGCCCGCGCGGCGGCGTCGAGCACGGCGTGGTCGCCGATGACGATCGACCGTTGCCGCACGTCGGGGTCGGCCGGCGCGCCGCCGTTGGACTTGGTGTTGAGCTGCAGGACGTCGATCACGCCGCCGGGGGCGGTCAGCCGGCCGTCGACGACGATCGGCCCGACCGCCTGCACCGAAATGGTCGCGCCCGGATCGACGGAGATCGTCGAGCCGGTCCCGATCGAGACCCCGCCCCCGACGCCCAAGCGCGCCGCGTTCGAGGCCAGCACGAGGTTCGCGCCGGCCCGCTGGGTCAGGCGTCCGGCCGTCGGGTCCTCGTTGTAGACGGGCGGGGTCCACAGTTGCAGGGCGGTCCGCGGATCGACGCCGCCCGGCGTGTTCAGCGCGTCGCCCGTGGCGCGGTAGACCGGCGTCGTGACCTCGATCCGCGCGCCCGGCGCCACGGCCAGGCCCTGGTGGCCGTCGATCACATAGTTGGAGAAGCCGGTGCTGAACAGCCGCGCGTCCAACGACTGGAGGGGCTGGACCTTGACCGGCCGGGCCACCGCCTGCCCCGCCGCCAGGCGTGAGCCGGCCGCGAACACCACGTCGGTCGGCGCGAGGTCGCCCGCCTTGAGCGAGGTCGGGGTCGGCGTGATCGGGATGCCGTTCGGGAAGACGTTGGCGGGAACCACGTAGTCGAGCGGGAAGTAGAAGGCGCCGCTGACGCCGCTGATCACCGCGCCGGCGCGCAGGGTCGGCCGGGCCAGCGCGGTCACCTGGACGGGAACGCCGTCGACGATCAGGGTGTAGGGGAAGCGGACCGCCAGCGGCGGGCTCCAGTCCTGGGCCAGCGTCACCGGTTTGTCCGCCGAGAAGCTGGGCTGACCGCCGATGATCGTGCCCGGCGCGCCGACCGTCCGGATGTAGTCGTAGTCGAACGGCAAGGGCTCGCCGGCCGCCACGCGATAGGGCTCGGCGGTGACCAGGTCGACGCCCGGCCGCTCGCCGGGGGACAGCACGCCGTCCAGCTTCAACACCGACCCGCCCACGGTCATGGGCGGACCGCCCTCGACCGTCAGCGTCCCGCCGCCGAGCACGCCGTAGGCGCGGATGTCGCCGCCCAGCGTCACCCGCCCGGTCCCGTCCCCGACATTGGCGGAATAGTCCGCCTTGAGGATCACGTCGCCGCCGCGCCCGCCGCGCAGCGATCCGTCCGGCGCCACGGCCGCGCCCGACGAGGCGTCGATCCGCGAGCCCTTGGCCAGGGTCACGTCCTGGGTGGCGCGCAGGGTCACCGAGCCGCCGTCGACATAGGCGAGCCCCGTCGCGTCGCCCGGGGTGACGAGGGCGTTGCTCCACTTGCCGCGCACGTCCAGCGCGCCCCCGGCGCCCAGGACGATCGAACCCTTGGCCGCGACCAGGTTGCCGATCGCGTCGTTGTAGACGTTGGAGACCCAGATGTCGCCGCTGCGGGCGGTGACGCCGGCGTCGATCCGCGTATTGGTCGCGACCAGGCTGAAGCGGCCGCCGTCGGCCAGGGTCAGGTCCGCGCCGACGCGGGCGTCGCTCCCGGTGTTGACGTCGATGCGGCCCAGGCCGAAGCCGCTGAGGCGGGCGGCGTCGAACCAGGCCGTGCCGACCCGTGCGTCCGGCGTCGCGGCGGCCAGGTCGGCGGCGCCGACGAAGCGCACGTCGGTCGCGAAGGCGCCCTGCAGGCCGAGCGCGCCGTAGCGGCCATAGACCAGGCCGCCGGCCAGGGCGGCCTGGTTCTGGCCCAGCTTGTAGCCGTCCGCCACCGTGGCGTGGGGCCGGGCCTTGACCTGCCGCGCGCCGGCCAGGACGTCGGCGACGATCTCGCCGTCGAACAGGGCCGTCGGCGTCGACAGCACCAGCGCGCCGCCGTCGCGGCCGACCGAATAGGCCGCCTCGTCGCGGACATAGACGCCGCGGTTGAACACGCCGCCGGCGTAGGTCTCGTCGTAGCGGCCGCCCCAGCGGTCGTGCTTGACGGTCTGCGAGCGCCCGACGCTGACGAAGGTCATGGCCGCGGGGGCGTCATTGATGTCGTACAGCCGGCCGTCGGCGCCCTGCAGGCGCGTCGACAGGACCCCGCCGCCGGAATAGTCGACGCTGCCGCCGGCGACGTTGAACACCGCGCCGCGATCCGCCGCCACCGTGGCGGCCGACAGGGTGATGGTCCCGCCGACCGCGGCCCATTCGCCGATCTTGTGGGACGCCGCGCCGAGATAGCCGCCCACCTCCAGCAGGCCGCCGGCCGTGTAGTAGCGGTCCCCCTGGTAGCCGCCGGCGCCGGACGGCAGCAGGACCAGGCTGCGCGCGTCGACCCAGACGTCCTGGTTCTTCAGCGCGCCGCCGTCGCGGTTGGCCGCCGAATCCCGCAGTTCGTTGCCCTGGATGTTGACCTTGATCGCGTTGGAGCCGACGTCGAGGGCCACGCCCCGCACGCCGGAGACGTCGAGCATGGCGCCGTCGCGGACCTGGGCGCGGCCAGCCGAAGCGGCCACGGCGATCTGGCCGCCCTGGGCCAGGGTGGTCGAGCCGGAATCGAAGACGACGCCGCCGCCGGACACGATCTCGACGCGGGACTGGTCGCGCCGGTCTTGCAGCTTGGCGAGGTTGTCGAACTGGCCGAAGGACGCCTGGCTCCGGGCGCTGTCCTGGGTCTTGGAGTCGGCGATCAGGCTGTCGCGCTGGGCGTTCAGCGCGGTGTCGGCGCTGTCCAGCTCCGGCAGGATGGCGGTCAGGCTGTCCTTGGCCAGCGTCACCTGGCCGGCGGCGTCGCCGGCCGAGGTCGACAGGTGGATGCTGCCGCGCGCGTTGACCGAGGTGGTGGCCAGCAGCACGCCCTGCTGCCGCACGTCGCGGCCGGTCAGGGTGATGTCGCCCTGCGCCGCCTCGATGCGGCCGCTGTTGACCACGAGGCCGGACGCGCCGGCGGCGTTGATCAGGGCGCGGACTTCCGAGCCGCGGGTGGTCGAATAGGCGTTGGCGTCGGTGCCCTGGCCCTTGCGGATCAGGAAGTCGTCGCCGGCCGCCAGCAGCGCCTGCCCCTTCGGCGTGACGATGGCGCCGGCGTTGGTCGCGCTGGCGCCCAGCAGCATGACGTAGCCGCCGCCGTCGAGCACCGAGACGGGCGCCTTGGTGGTGAGCACGGCGCCGGCCTCGACCCGCACCGGGCCGCCCGCGCCGGTGAAGGCCGGCGCGTAGCCGCCGCCGACCAGGGCGCTGTAGATTCCCCGGTTGAGGAACTGCTCGTTGCTCAGCCCGGCCGCCGCGGCGACGATGTTGCGCGCGTTGACCTGCGAAGCGCCGCCGAAGATCACCCCGTTGCGGTTGAGGACCAGCACCGTTCCATCGGCCTTGATCGTGCCCAGGATGCGCGACGGGTCGGCGGCGGCGTCGGTCACCCGGTTCAGCACCGCCCAGGTGGAATCGCCGTGCTGGTTGAAGACGAGGTCGGTCTCGCGGCCGACGTTGAAGCTGTCCCAGTTGAGAATGGCCTTGGCCTGGTTCTGGTCGACCACGACCTTGACCCGGCCGTCGCCGCCCTGGGACTGGACGGGCGCCGCCGCGCCGATCCACAGGGCGGGATCGGTCGCGCCGCCGGCCGCCTGGAGGCCGGCGATCCCGAGGCCGTTGGGCGTCAGGGACTGCGCCGCCAGGGCCGCGGCCCGAGCCGCCGCCTGCGCCGCGTCCATCCGGCTGCGCGCCAGGGCCGCGCGCTGGAACGCCTCGATGGTCCGCTGGGTGGCGCTGGACGCAGCCGCGTCCTGCGTGGCGCGGGAGGCCGCCGCCTGGGCCGCCGCCGCGGCCGGGTCCGGAACGCCCTTGCGGAACATGTCGTCCGCGCTGGCCTGGGCTCCGATGGACACCAGCGCCGCCGCCGAAACGCCGAGCAGCAGCCGGCTGCGCGAGGACATGGAACGGGTGCGGGTCATCGGGCGGTCTCCTGCGGCCCGGCGGCCGCGAGCAATTGGGGACGGTGCGGAAAAGCGAAGGGGCGAAGCCCGGCGGGCGCGGCGACGCTCATGGCGTCTTGCCCAGGGGCGGCGTGTAGACGGGCGGCGCGGGCCGCTGGGGCCGCACGCCGTGGCCATAGGCCGAGCCCAGCCGCTGCCGCGTGGCGGCGGGAAGGGCCGCGCCGACCACGGCGGCCGGCGAACGGGCGGAAGGGGCGTCGAGGCCGCCGCCATCGGCGGCGCGATCCTGGGCGGCCTTGTCCTGTGCGGCTTGGGCGGCGGCGCGCAGCCGCGCGGCGGCGCAGTCCAGGGTCCCGCTCCGCGCCCCGGCCACCTCGACCGTGACGCAGACGGAAGCGTCCGGCGGGCCGCCGATAGTGGCGGG